>Ga0182030_10019352_pt1 | contig 12967 bp, 4 predicted proteins | sample 812S3MmetaG_FD_121299 | JGI IMG/M metagenome (GOLD analysis project Ga0182030, IMG submission 121299) | Permafrost microbial communities from Stordalen Mire, Sweden - 812S3M metaG (Illumina Assembly) | ecosystem: Environmental > Terrestrial > Soil > Wetlands > Permafrost | place: Sweden... | reverse complement strand
TAACAGCCTTCCCCGTGGGCAATGGGCACGCGGAGAAGTTGGCCGGGCGGGATTTTGCCGGTAAACGGGGAACCATTATTGGCGGCCTTGATAAAGATATGCTCGCAACGGAATTGCAGCGAACGATTGCGAATCAGGGCTCCGGGCAACAGTCCCGCCTCGCACAGTATTTGAAACCCGTTGCAGATGCCCAAGACCGGTCCGCCTTGGGCGGCAAAAGTTCGCACGGCCTCCATTATGGGGCTGAAGCGGGCGATGGCGCCGGTGCGGAGGTAATCGCCATAGCTGAAGCCGCCCGGTATGACAACGGCATCGATCCCCGCCAGGGAAGTCTCCTTGTGCCAGACAAAACGGGCGGATTGGCCCAGGACATTTTTGAGCACATGCAGGGCGTCCTGGTCGCAATTGGAAGCGGGAAACTGGAGGACGGCGAAATTCATTTATTGGATTTCGAATCGGTAATCTTCAATGACAGGATTGCTTAGGATCTTGTGGCAAGCGTCGTCAATTTGTTTGCGCCAGGCCTCTTTATCCAGGCCGGCCAGCTCGATCTCCAAATACTTGCCGACATGGACATCGCCAATGCCTTGATAGCCCATTTGTTCGAGGGCGTTTTGGACGGATTTTCCCTGGGGATCAAGGACGGCCTTTTTCGGTGTGACAATAATCGTGGCTTTCATTGCAATGGCTCGCGCGACGTCGCGTGGCACGGGATGATGTTGAGTGAAGTTCGGTCTTTGCGCCAGTTTATTTTGACCTCAATTGTTCTTGCCATTTCCCTCTCGTTGCCGAATCTTTTCTGTCTCATGGCTAAGAAAGCGCTTATTACGGGGATAACCGGTCAGGACGGGTCTTATCTGGCGGAATTATTATTGTCGAAGGGTTACGAAGTCCACGGCATCATCCGGCGGGCCAGCACCTTCAATACGGGGCGCCTGGATTCCATTTATTCTGATGCGCACGACGCTAAAACGCGGCTGGTGCTCCATTACGGAGACTTAAGCGACGCCAGCGGGTTGAGCCGGGTGTTGAACGAAATCAAGCCTGACGAACTGTATAATCTGGCGGCGCAAAGCCATGTCCGGGTCAGCTTTGATTCTCCCGAATACACGACGGATATTACGGCCACCGGAGGCGTGAGATTGCTGGAGGCCATTCGCCAAACAGGCCTGAAGTGCCGGTTTTACCAGGCATCCTCCAGCGAAATGTTCGGGTTGGTGCGGGAAAATCCGCAACGCGAAACGACGCCGTTTTATCCGCGAAGCCCCTACGGATGCGCCAAGGTCTATGCCTATTGGATTACAGTCAATTATCGGGAATCATACGGTTTGCACGCCAGCAATGGGATACTTTTCAATCATGAATCGCCCCGGCGGGGCGAAACATTCGTCACGCGCAAGATTACCCGCGCCGTGGCCCACATTGCGGCCGGGTTGCAGAATAAATTGTATTTGGGCAATCTCGATGCCAAACGCGATTGGGGATATGCGCGGGAGTTTGTCGAGGCGATGTGGCTCATGCTGCAACAGGACAAGCCGGATGACTATGTCGTGGCCACGGGTGAAACTCATTCGATACGTGAATTTCTTGATCTGGCCTTCGGCCAGGTCAACCTCGACTGGGAGAAATATGTGGAGATCGATCCGCGCTATTACCGTCCTGCGGAGGTCGATGTGCTGTTGGGCGATTACAGCAAAGCCAAAAGGCAATTGGGCTGGGAGCCGAAGACAAAGTTTCCCGATTTGGTCAAATTAATGGTGCAAGCGGACATCAAACTGCTGAAGGACCACCGCGAAGGCCGAATTAAAGTGACCGGTTAACCAGTCACAACATCCTCAATGAAAGAAAGTTGCGATTTTATGCTAAAACTTTAGTATAAAAGATAAGTATTCCCATTGACATACTATACAATTCACCTTAAAGTGATGGCAACGAATGAAGACAGTGCAGTTTGATTCGCAACAAAAAGACAGGCGCGCAACAGGCGGCTCTGCCCCTTATTATTTTTTAAACGTTGATTTTATTTTGAATTGGAAAAAAAGCTTGCATTCGTTGTCAAGTGGTTGCACATTGATTTAAATAGCACAATCCATGAAATCGATTCAAAGCCAAACGGAGCGGCGGGATGTTTCGACTTCGGTCGCATTCACGCTGATCGAACTGCTGGTAGTCATCGCTATTATCGCCATCCTGGCGGCGCTTTTGTTGCCGGCCCTGGCCAAAGCGAAAGCGCAAGCGCAAGGCAGTCGTTGCATGAACAACGAGAAGCAATTGACGGTGGCGTGGATCATGTATGCGGGCGACAACAATGACCGGATAGTTTACAACATTGGCGACGCCCGCGGCGTCCCGGAATACATGAACAGCGACGGCACCTATAGCCTCAATAATTGGGTGACGGGGAACGTATCTGGAGTCGCGAGCGCCGGCGTAGGGGGAACGTATGATGAAACGAACTCGCTGCTGTTAACCTCGACCCTTTTGGGTCAAATTCTGAAAGCCCCCGGCGTTTACAAATGTCCGGCTGACCCGGGCAATCTCGTTAACCCCTCCGGCAATCAGGCTCTGATATCATCTCTTGCACCCGCGCGTGTGCGGAGCATCTCGATGCAAAATTATATGAATGCGTGGAGCGGCGACACTCTGTCGAACACCTACCGTCTTTTCTTGAAATACAGTTACATTACCCAACCGGCGCAATTCTTTGTCTTCCTGGATGAGAAACCTTCCAGCATCGACGACGGCCTTTTTGAGGAGGAGCTGCCAGCGAGCGGGGTAATTCAAGGCTCCAGTATTACACAGAACAATTGGCCGTCTCAGGCCCACAACAATGCCTGCGGTTTTGGTTTTAGCGATGGACACGCCGAAATTCATCAATGGAAAGGCCCGCTTTTTACGGAAGCGATTGACCCCGGCGCGATTCCCATTCCTCCCGGGGACCCAAATTATAATGATGCATTGTGGATCGCCCTCCACACTACCTCGGCATTTGCCCCGCAAACCACGGCGCATTAAACAAACAGACCAAAGATTTTGCCCGTGAAAACTTTGCGGCAGAGCATCCCGAACTGAAACTCCCAGCCATCAACGTCTTGATTTTCAGATGAAACCATTAAGCACGGCCCCTTTGAAAAAGCTTGCGTCAAGCCAATGGGTGGGATATGATTTGTGAAACAGCAAATCACCCAAAACGTAATTGTTACTTCGTGTCGATGGAACAATAAATGCAGCCATAGTTGCCAATCAACAAAGACCACTACTATGAAAAAAATAATCCTCATTGCCATCTCCGCCGCCACCATTTCGGCCTACGCTTTGCCGACCTACGAGCCGTTCACCGAATACTCCGCTGCCGTCGCCGCGACCGGCACCAATAGTGTTGACTTGGCCACCGGCGGATTTAGCGTCACGACTGGGCCAACGGTTGAGCAGTGGACGAGCCTCAATTTCTCCGCTACCGGAAGTCAGGGCGGGCACCCGACCGCGGCAGGTTGGGACATTCAGGTGACGAATTTCGCCGGTTCCGTTTTCACAACCTCCGCCATGTCCGCCCTTCTGCCAAGCGGATTCCCGGGAGCGTCGAGCACAATTAATTTATGCGCTTTTCTTCCTTACAACACCCTGAATACCAATAATTCCATTGGAAACTCAGCGGTTCTCAACTTCTCGCAGGACATTACCCGGCCAGCCAGCGGCACAAAAACGATTTTCGTGTCCTATCTTCTGGATATCGCAGGGCAGGGATCGACCGGAACGGGAAACAACGGGCGGTATTGCGAATTCCTGGCGCAAAGCAACCTTGTCGAGGGCACGGGAACTTCGGGCGCTTACACGACCGGCGCATCACTGTACAATACATTTGGCACGACCAAGTATGTTTCTTATGGCGTCAAGGGGAACTTCGGAGGAACAGGACTGGGTGATTATATCCTTCCTTCGGACACCGCCAGTGGAAACTATCCGGCCACGTCGGTGGCGGGAGTTGGAACATCCTACAATACGGCTGCGTTTGTTGTGGGCGCGTTTGTTTTTACGACGGGCGGTACCATAAAGGATACGAATCTTCTTTGGGTGAATCCTTCCCCGAGCACCTTTGGCGGTCCCAGTGCCACCGCGATCGCCGTGTGCCCGTATGTTTACACCATGACAAACATCGCCATGAGCGACATCGCGGGATTTAACCTTGAGGATCGCGTTGGAGGCGGTTGGACTGGTGGAACCGGTCCCATGTATATGGGCAACTTGATCTTGGGCACCACATGGAGTTACGTGACAGGCGGTCCTGAGTTTACCACCCAACCGCCCGTTCCCTCTCCCTCAAGCCCTGGAGCCACTGTAACCATCGGTCCCGTCGCCGCCTTGGCCGCGGGTCAGACTGTAGCTTATCAATGGCAGCATAACGGGGTTAATGTGAACCCTGGCGCCAATGGCGCCGGTGGCGCAGCCACGGTCAGCGGGCAGAATACTGCGACTCTGACTCTGACGGGCGTTTCCGGCGGTGATGCCGGGAGTTACGCGGCGGTAGCCACAGCCAGCGGCACCCTATTTTCTCTCGCCAGCTCAAATGTGCTTCTGATCGTCTCTGATCCGGGGATAGTCTTGTCACCATCACCCGCGACCGCCAATGCCGGGGGGACGGCAACCTTTACGGCTCAAGCCGAAACCACTTCCGCGAAAATGACTTATGCCTGGTACGATGGCGCGAAAATGCTCACCAGTGGGCTTCAATCGGATGGCAGCACGGCCATTGGCGCCCAGGGAACGAATGGCGGGGGCCCCTCGACCATAACTTTGACTCTGACGAATGTAGTTTGCGCGGATGACGGCAGTTACACCCTGTTTGTGTCCAACGCCACGGGCAGCAGCGTCTCCACTATTCCCGCGAGCCTTAGTGTGACCGACCCTTACATTACTGTACAACCTCCTGCCGTCGTGGATATTGCGCCGGCTTCCCCCAACCCCAATGCAACTATTGCTGTTACGGCTGCCGGCACAGGGTTGACCTATCAATGGAACATTCCCGGCGGCGCGAACGGGAATGGAGAAATAACTGGATTAAACTCGTCCACGTTGACGATTGCGAACGCAAATTCGACCTCCTCGGATGCCGGAAGTTATTCCGTGACCGTCAGCGGAACCTGCGGCTCGCCTGTCACCAGTTCCACTGCGGTCGTTTATTTTGATTCTGCCGCGCCTACTGGCGCGGGCGTCGTTCCGCCAGCGCTAACCCAGCAAACGGGAACGCATTTGGCACTCATTGGCACGACTACGAATGCGGGCAACCTGAACGGCTTGGTTAGTTTTATCTGGACGTTCAACAATGGGAGCACCACGACTACCCTGGCTAACGGCACCAAGGCGGACGGCAGTTGGGTTTCAGGCGTTGGCGCGCAGTATGTTTGCACTTCTGACCCCTTTGTTCAGTCAAGCGCCTTGGTACTGAGTAATCTCCAGGTAACTGACTCCGGCACCTACACCTTCGTTGCTTCCAACGCGGCCGGCACATTTGCCAGCACCTCTTCCAGTGTGGTGACAGTCACTCCCAAATTCCTGGCGCTGGCGCCCACCAACTTGATTGTGATTCGCGTTGGCGATGGCGCCGAACCCTTGAGCGGCGCGACCGGCAATACCCTGTATCTGGATCAAATCGAAACCAATGGCACTTATGTCAGCACCATCATGGTGCCCGACTTTGGACCCAACGCCATGGTTGTCGCAGGCGCTGGTGTTGAAGGCCCGCAAGAAGGTTATCTGACCTTATCCTCCAATCAGGAATATCTTAATTTTGGGGGCTTTTGTTATAACTATCCGTACTTGGGCGGGAGTGACGTTACCGCCGGCGGCACGACGAATGTTCGCGGCATTTATGCGCTTAATGCCTCGGGTGTCATTGCAGAGGTTTATACCAATTATGGCCTGTATTCCGGCGCGCACGGTTTTCGTGACGTTTATTCAACCGACGGGTTGACTAATTTCTGGACCACGGGGTCGGCCAGCGGTGGAACTGTCAAGTATGTGAATGCCGGTCCCGCTGGAGCCGCTTACACGATCACCACGCCCGGCCAGGGAATTCCTGCGCTCTCCGCAGGCAACGCAGGTGGAATTACCCTTGGCCTTTACGGCACAAATCTCGTTTTTTCGGATAATAAGGCTGATGAAACCGTAGCCAACTACCCCTATGGCCTCGACCAATTCGTGGGCGCGCCCGAGGCGCAAAACGTGGCGAGCTCCGCCACCACCCAAATCCTCACCGGGGGCGTATCCTATCCCACTGACTTCGCCTTCAGCCCGGACGGAAACACTGCGTATGTCGCGGACGATGATATGACCAGCGGAAACAGCGGCAATGGCGGCATCCAACGCTGGGACCTCGTCAATGGCGTTTTCCAATATAGCTACAACCTGTATGACAGTACCAGCGGCCTTTCCCCATCGACCAATGGCTGTAAAGGGCTGACCGTTTACTTCCCGACAAATATCACGACGTGGGGGCCCAATGTCACCGGCGCAGTTCTCTTCGCCACCACTTCCGAAGCACTCAACAACCGGATCATTACAATTACTGACAACGGCTCGGGCTCCCCCGCATCTGTGGTGGCCACGGCTGCAACCAATCAGTTTTACCATGGCATCCGTTTTGGACCACAGCAGGCGCCGCTGAACGTTACCCCCATGTCAAGCCAGCAAGTGAGTGTTGGGTCGCCGGTCAGTTTCTCAACCACCGTTTCCGGCAGCAGCATGACCTACTTCTTCCCCAACGGCGCCGGCGGGTACAGTACGATAAACGCCGCGCCCGTGACTTATCAATGGTTCACCAACGGTACGCCTATTCCCGGCGCCACGAACAGTAGTTATAGCATTGCCTCTGCGCAAGGCACGAATTCGGGGACTTACAAGGTTACCGCCAGCACGGGTCTTACGGCCAGCAGCACCTCAGCGACGCTGTTGGTGGACGCTGGCTCGCCGATAATCCTTACCAATCCCGCCCCGGTCACACTGCCGGTGGGCGAGACGGCCGTTTTCACTGTCGACGCCATAGGCGCACCGACTTTGACCTATCAGTGGATGTCGAACAATATAGCCCTGAACGACATTGGCCAGGTCAGCGGGTCGCACGCGAGCGCTTTGACCATCGCCAATTGTGGAACAAATGACTCGGCCAGTTACTCGGTGTTGGTTGCCAACGGTTTCAGTCCCGCCGCCACCAGTGCCGTCGCAACACTCAACGTCACATTGATTAACTTCAATAATGGCGCCGGATGGACGGCTAATGGCCATGCCGCGATCACTAATGGTGTTTTGGGGCTGACCGACGGCGGTTTGAGTGAAACCAGCAGCCTTTTCCTGGATCAGCCGGTGGACATCCAGGCGTTTCTTGCCTCTTGGACTTATCAAGCGAATCTGCCCGGCAACACCAACCTGGAGGCCGACGGCACGGTATTCGTCCTGCAAAACTCGCCAGCCGGCGTTTCAGCCATCGGCGGCGGTGGTGGGCAATTGGGTTATGTGCCAAGCGTTAGTAACAGTGTTGCTCTCGAATTCAATCTCTATACTGACACTGCCGTCCCCTACGGACCCGGGATTAGTTTTACCACCAATGGGGCCGCTGGATATCCGTATAGTACCCCGGGGTTAATCGCCCTCACCAATGGTGATCCGATTGGGGTCACGCTCGAGTACTTGGGCGGTGTCTTGAGCCTAACGCTGACGGACTCCGTGGCCCAGGTTTCGTTCAGCACCAACATCGTCACCAACATTGTCAGCCTCGTCGGCAGCAACATGGCTTACGTCGGCTTTACCGGCGCCTCTGGAGGCGTGGGCGCAGCGCAGACGGTCAGCAACTTTTTCTTTACCAGCCTGCCGACTCTTACGATCCAGAATCCCGGCAACGGCACGCTGATTCTCTCCTGGCCGATTGGCGCAGCCGGATTCACATTGCAGCGAAGCTCTTCTTTGAGCAGCCCCAACTGGGTGGCTTTGCCCAATGCGCAAACGGTGGCCAACGGACAGAATCAAGTTACGGTCACACCCTCGGGGGCGGACCTGTATTATCGACTGGTTATCCAGTGATTAGTTCCGGAACAATCCGAGGCGTGGCGTTCTGGGGGCGGCATCAGGCCGCATTGAACGCGGAAGGCAAGGAAGGGTCGGCGCATGCGCCGACCCGAACATGAGTTACTACTCAATATTTAAAGATAGCAATCATGCAACTCGTTGAATTTCAGATGAATCCGTTAAGCGTCTTGTTTTTGCAGGCACTTTTGCATTAGTTCATCTGAAAGTGTATGATTGATAGGCATCACATAAAAATAAAGTAATCGCAAGGTCCTGTCGATAGAACGCTTGTGGTATAGTCGCCAAACAACAACAACCATCCCTATGAAAAAAGTAATCCTGGTCGCCCTATGTGTCGCTGCCCTCCGAGCCTACGCCCTCCCGACGTACGAGCCATTCACCGAATTTAACAGCTTATGCACGAACGGCTTTGTTGCCACGAGCAACGGCCTTCCTCTGACCACCGCTCAGGCCTCAGGCTCCGTCAGCAATGCCGTTGATCTTGCGACCAACGGCTTGCATGCCCCCGGCGGAGAAACATGGACCGCGTTCTATTATAACTCGACCAATTATGAGTCAGGAACGCCGCCGAGCGGAACAAACCTTGTGCATGGATTGGACGTTTACGTGATCAGCAACACTTCCATATTCACCTACGCGAACGTGTCAAGCCTGCTCCCGGCCACGTTCCCGGGGTGCCCTGCCTCCGGGCAATCCATCACCAACTTTGTCGAAAACCCCGCCCAGCCGTCGATTTATACCAACGGAGCACACCCAGCATATTCGGTGGAGCCTTACGTGATCGGCAACAGCGCGGTCCTCACTTTTGGCCAGGACATCACCCGTCCGATGACCGGGACAAAGACGCTTTTTATATCCTACCTTTTTGTGGATTGGCAGCTTGGCCAAACAGCCACAGGCAATGACGGCCGGTATTTGGCGTTCCTTGCGTCAAGCAATCTTGTCGAAGGGGCCGGCACGACGGGATATTATACAAACTGGGACTTTATATTTAACTCATTCACGCCTACCAACTCCCGTTATTTCGGGCATGGCATCCTTGAAGACAACGGCACGACCTTGTACTTGGGTCCATGCGATAACAGCGCGGGCAAATACTTCGCGACTTCGCCCTTTACCATGCCGTTAGCGACTCCCGTCTTTGTTGTCGGCGAGTATATCATGGTTTCACAAAGCGCGACGAACAGCGGCATTAAAGACACGAATATTATGTGGGTGAATCCATCGACCAGCGGCTTTGGCGGTTCCACCCCTCCGTCCAGTCCCATTGCGGTCAGCACGATTACCAACATGACAAGCGACGTTGGTGGAATGGTGCTCATCGACCGGCCCGGGTCTGGCGCCTCGGGCGGTGTTGGGACCAATTACATTGCCAACCTGATGCTAGGCTCGACATGGAGTTATGTGACGGGCGGTCCTGAGTTTACCACCCAGCCTGCTTCCAACACTCTCGTCAGCCCGGGTGTCAATGTGTCCCTGAGTGGCGCTGCCGTGGCGGCGAGCCAAAGCGTCTCCTACCAATGGCAGATTAATGGAGTAAACGTAAACAACGGGGCCAACGGCACGGGCGGCGGTGCCACGGTTAGCGGCGCGACATCCCCTTCGTTGACCCTTGCGGGCGTTTCTGGCGGGGACAGCGGGACGTATGTGTTGGTGGCCACGGCCAGCGGCACAAGTTTCAATCTCGGCAGCTCAGATGCCGTCGTCACCGTGTCGGATCCTGGGATACTTACGCCTCCGCAGCCCACGACCGTCAATTACCACGGAACGGCGAGTTTTACCGCCACGGCCGTAACGACCACTGCGAAGTTGACTTATGCCTGGTACAATGGTTCGACCATGCTGGTCAACGGACTGCAAGCCGACGGCAGCACGGTCACCGGCGCTCAAGGAACTAACACCGGCGGGCCGATCACTGCAAATTTGACTTTGACTCTGGCCAATGTTACTTGTGCGGAATCCGGTAACTACTCCCTGGCCGTGACCAACGCCGCCAACAACACCGTGTCCTCCATTGCCGCGAGCCTCACCGTCAACGACCCTTACATCGGTGTTCAGCCGCCGGCCACTGTGGACATGTCGCCGGTCACCTCCGGGGTTATCCCGGTTACCGCTCAGGGCACCGGGGTGAGTTATGCATGGCAATGGAACAATGGCAACGGCGCAAATATCAATAACGGCGAGATTTTTGGCGCCAATACGTCCGCGCTGACGATTTCGTCTGCTTCGGCCACGTCCAGTGACGCTGGAACTTATTATGTGATAGTGAGCGGAACCGGTTGCGCGGGATCCGTAACCAGCTCGAACACGATCGTTTATTTTGATGCACCCGTCACGGCCGTGACCACCAGCCCTGCGACGTTGACCCAACAAACGGGCACGCATTTGGCCTTTGTTGGTACGACTACGAGTGGAACCCAGGGAACGATTAATTATCAGTGGCAGCATAACGGCGCCAACCTCGCCAACGGCATCCAGGCTGATGGCAGTTGGGTTTCAGGCGCCGCGGGCACGTCACTGGGCGCTGGCGCAGAGACATTGGTTTTGAGCAATATCCAAGTTCTGGACTCCGGCACATACCGATTAATTGCCTACGACACAGCCTCGACCAACACCGCGACCAGCACCCTCACGGTGTCCTCCAACCTTCTGCCGTTGTCCACCGCCAACCTGGAAGTGACGCGTGTTGGTGAAGGCTCCGAGGTATTAAGTGGCGCGACCGGCAATACGCTGTATCTGGATCAGTTCACAACCAACGGCCTGTACGTCAGCACCATCATGGTGCCGGACAGCGGGCCATCCAAACTCATTGTTCCAGGCGGGGCGCCAACCAGCGGCCTCGACGACAGCTTTAATGAATCTTATCTCACGCTATCGTCCAACAATGATTATCTCAATTTTATAGGCTATTTTTGGAGTTATCCTTATACGGGCGGCCCGAGCGTTACTGTCGGCAGTGCGTCATTCGCGTACCCTCGCAGCATTGGCGCAGTTAACGGCCTGGGCTATTACGTGCTGGCCTATACCAACGGCGGCATTTGTTCGGGCGGGAATGCCTTTGTGCGTTGCGCCTATTCTACCGACGGATTGCTGAATTTCTGGGTGGCTGGGGCGGCGGGCAGTGGCTCGATCAAATATGTAAACACAGGTCCTGCCGGGGCCAGCTACGTCACAGGCGGCGGAATTCCCGCGCTCTCGACCTCCACCAACGGTCCCCGGTGTCTTGGCCTGGTCGGCACAAACCTGGTGTTTTCGGAGAACGGGGGACTGCCGGGAACCGCTGATCCGACAATCCTGCTGGGCCTCGAACAGTTCACGGGTGCGCCCGAGAATACTCCTGATCCAACTTCTGAAATCATGTCCGGCGGCATATCACATCCGGCTGACTTCGCCTTCAGCCCGGATGGGACCACGGTTTATATAGCAGACGATGATGCTACCAGCGGCGCCAGCGGCAATGGCGGCATCCAGCGCTGGGACTTGGAAAGCGGAACCTGGCAGTATAGCTACAACTTGTATGACGGCACCGGCATCGGAACCAACGGCATGCGCGGGCTTGCCGTGAACTTCAGCGCCAATGCGACTTGGGGCCAGGGCGTCGTGGGTGCGGTGCTCTACGCCACCACCTCCGAAGTTGTATCCAACCGCCTCATTCAAATTATTGACAATGGTGCCGGCTCCCCTTCCACCCTGCTGGACACAGCCGGCCCCAATCAGTTTTTCCGCGGCGTGCGGTTTGGACCGGCCAGTCTCCCGGTCTTAATCGTCACGGCGCCGCAGTCAGAAAATACTTACGTCGGACAATCGGACACATTAACGGTCAGCCTGTCCGGCGACGCCCCGTTCTTTTATCAATGGCAGTTCGACGGGACGAATATCGCCGGAGCAACAGGCTCCAGCCTGGTGCTGACCAATTTGCAAACGACAAACTCCGGAACCTATTCCGTGATCGTCAGTAATCCTATTACGGCCCCCATAACCAATTCGGCAGTGGTTTCAATCTCTGCCGGTCCGCCAGTCCTGCTGGCCGGACCGCAATCCCGCGTGGAAACCGTGGGCGACCATTTGGCCTTCACCGTCCTGCTCACAGGATCCGAACCTTTGTATTACCAGTGGTCATCCAATGGGGTGCCCGTTGCAGGCGCGACCAACACCTCCTTCAGCTTGACGAACATCACAGTAGCCAATAGCGGAACTTATTCCGTGACTTACTCGAACATGTTTGGCACGAACACCGCCAGTGCGACCTTGCTGGTGACGACAAATTATCAATCCCTGTCCTCGAACAACCTGGTGGTGGCGCGCGTGGGCGACGGCGTCCAGGCGCTGAGTGACACCACTGGCAATACGCTGTATTTGGACCAAATCACCCCGGCGGGCGTTTACTCGAATACGATTATGATTCCTGACAATTCGCCGGCGACAGACTTGATTGTTTCCGGCGGCCCGATCAGCGGGCTGAATGAAAGCGTTTTGACCCTCTCCGCCAGTAATATCTTTCTGAATTTCTGCGGGTATAACACAAATTACCCCAATACCTCGTCGCCGCCGTTTGTGACGGCTTTCAGCTCACCGGTCCCCGGCGACGTTTTTCGCACCATCGGCAATGTCAACGCCTTCGGCTATTATACGTCGCCGCAAATCAATGAAACCGCCTACGCCGTCTCTCCTTACGGCATTGAAAGCGCCGTTTCACGCGATGGATACGCGGAGTTTTGGGCGACGGGTGACGCCTCGGCCGGGGGACTCAAATATCTGGTTCAGGCCACTGCCGGATCTGGCGGTGGCAACGTCGGGATTGCCGGCAGCGGCTTAGGTACCCGGGTGGCCAATATTGTCGCTGGGAACGTTGTCTATAGCGATAACCAAGTCTCACCCGCAGGAATATGGG
>Ga0182030_10019351_pt1 | contig 12968 bp, 9 predicted proteins | sample 812S3MmetaG_FD_121299 | JGI IMG/M metagenome (GOLD analysis project Ga0182030, IMG submission 121299) | Permafrost microbial communities from Stordalen Mire, Sweden - 812S3M metaG (Illumina Assembly) | ecosystem: Environmental > Terrestrial > Soil > Wetlands > Permafrost | place: Sweden... | reverse complement strand
TTCTACTGCACCGGCATCGAGATCGTGAGCCCTCCGCCGAACGAGGTCCTGCCGTACGGCTCCTCGGTCGTCATCCAGGCGGCGGCATCAACGTCGATAGGTGCCGTCTCGAGGGTCGACTTTTTTGACGAATCGGGGCTGCTGGGATCAAGCCGGACCTACCCGTATTCCATCATCTACACGCCGCCGTCGGTCAATCCGATCGATGGCACGCACGTCAACCAGATTAATGCGATCGCCTACAAGGCGGATGGGACGACGGATGGGACGCTGACCTCCGGGACTCAGAACATCACCATGACGGAGGACGTGGGCCGGTTGCCCACCTGCGTCATCAGTACGCCGACGATGAAGCCTCCCCTCACTACGGGCGGGCCGCCACAGCCGGACACGATCCCGATCCCCGACTATGCGGCGGACTCGGCTGCGTTCATCTCGGTCATCGTGAACGCGGCAAGCCCCCAGGGCAACATCGACCAGGTTGAGCTCTACATCAACGGCGTGCTCTTCGGGACGAACGCGAACTATCCGTACTCGTTCAAGTGGCAGCCTGCGGTCACGGGAACGTACTACCTCACGGCGCTTGCCTACGACGACAAGAACAACGTGATCGCGTCGACGACCAGCACCACGGCGACGCTCACGCCGCAGCCGACGACTGTCATCGTGGGCTCCCTGCCTTCGGTGGCCATTACCAATCCCGCGGATGGCGGCACGATTTCCGGCGGCGGTCCGTCGAACGGCCAGGCGACCATAGAAGCCACCGCGACCACGACCAACACAGACTCAACGGGCGCAAATGTGGGCATAGCCAATGTGCAGTTCTTCCAGGACACCAATTTCGTCGGCGAGGCCACAGCCACCGACGGAAACGCCCCGAATGAGTATACCGTCTCCTTTGTGCCGAAACAGAACCTCGACCCGGTCACCGGGAAGCCCATTCCGAGCCTCTTGACCGCGCAGGCGACCGACAACCTCGGTTTCACCTCAACTTCCGTAGCCGTAACGGTGAGCGTGAACCTGGGCGGCTCCTCGACGACGACCATCATCGGCAAGGCCCCCACGATTTCGTTGGCGTCCCCGATGGACGGCTCGAGCGTGGTGGTCAACACGCCGGTCACGATCATGGCGAGCGCACAGGCGATGAATACGCCTGGAAACGTGAAGCAGGTCGAGTTCTTCGTCGGCGGCACGTCCCTCGGAAAGGTTACGGCGTATCCCTACAGCATCACGTGGACGCCCACGAACCTTGGAGTGTACGCCATAGATGCGCAGGTGACCGACAATGTCGGCAACGTGACAACGAGCAACACCGCCAACGTGACGGTGAGCACGGAGCCGCCGCCCATTGTCAACCTCACGGCGCCCGTGGTTGGGGGCACGACCACGGTGTCCTCGAGCGTCACGATAAGCGCGAACGCAACCGCCACATCAGGCACGATCTCGAGCGTGCAGTTCTTCGAGAACGGCATCTTGATAGCGACCGTGACCGCGCCGCCCTACACGACCTCGTTCACGCCGCTCTCGGCGGGAATCTACTCGATTACCGCGGTCGCCAAGGACAACGCGGGGGAGACAACGACATCGCCCGCTGTTGTCATTGAGGCGCTTCCGGCGGTCGGCGGACAGGGAACAACGGTATATTTCGGTCAATATCAAAGTCTTACGGACGGTGGGCGCTTCGCCTTTGCCCAGGTGGACGGCGCCTTTGGCGTCTACATCGGACACTCGAACACGAACGGGTCAACGGCATTCTACTCGGATATCCCGATTGGCTCAGGGGGCACCTTCGCGACCAGCAACCTGACGGGCAGCGTCTCCTCGACAGGGGTCGGCGGCTCGCTGACGGCGAGCCAGGCCACGTTCATCGGTCCGGCGCCGCTGGCTGGCACAACGGCGGTCTCGTCGGGCTATTTCACGGGCAGCCTGTCCGGGCAGCCCGAGAGCCAGGTCGCCGCAATCGTCGGCGCCGACGGCAGCCTGATGATGTACATCTCATCGGGCGCATCTGCCGACGTTGGTCAGGGCAGCCTCGACTCCTCCGGCGCATTCACGATCACGACGGTGGGCAACAATACGCTCACCGGCAAAATAGATCCGTCGACGGGTTTCATCACGGGAGCGCTGTCAGGATCGGCCGGCGGCTCGATCCTCGCGGCCAAGGCGTCGGGCGGATTGTTCAGTGACGGCGTGATGAAGAACATTTCCACCCGCGCGCAGATTGGCTCCGGCGGCGCGCTCATAGCCGGATTTGTTGTCGGGGGCACGTCGCCCAAGCAGCTCCTGATCCGCGCGATCGGCCCGACGCTCACTACATTCGGCCTTTCCGGCGCGATTTCAGCCACACAGCTGCAGGTCTTCGCGGGCTCGACCGTCGTCGCGCAGAACACCGGCTGGGATTCCAATTCGACAAACGAGGCATCGGTTTCCAGCGCGGACGCCCAGGTCGGTGCGTTTGCCCTGCCGAGTGGAAGCGCCGACTCCGCGCTTGTCGGGTCCTTTGTTCCCGGCGCCTACACCGCGCAGATCACCGGGGTCGGCGGGGCAAGCGGCGTCGCGCTCGCCGAGATTTACGACCTCGACACGTACGCGCCGTTCACCTCAAGGAAGCTCATCAATATTTCCACACGGGGAAGCGTGGGCACCGGCTCCAATGTTTTGATAGCCGGGTTCAGCATCAACGGCACGGCGCCAAAGAAGCTCCTGATTCGGGGGGCGGGACCTGGATTGGCCGCGTTCAGCGTCGCCAACCCGTTGGCCTCGCCCCATCTGCAGCTCGTCAACTCCGCCACACAACAGATCGTCCGCGAGAATTTCTCATGGCAGTCGGGCAACGACCCGGCGCTGGTCGCGGCCGCCGAAAAGTCCACCGGAGCGTTCACGTACGCCGCCAATAGCGCCGACTCCGCGATCCTTGCCGTGTTGGCGCCCGGGACCTACACCGCGATTGTCTCAGGCGTGGGATCGGCCACGGGCACCGCGCTCGTCGAGGTCTACGAGATTCCGTGATCTAACCTAAGCACCCGGGAGTCTTCGCCTGGCGCGACAATTGGGTGGAGATTTCCCGATTTCGGGCTAGGGTCCACGGGTCTATGCCCAGGGCCCCAAGCACCGAAATCCCTTCCGCCGGCAAACCGCACGCGTTTGCCGGCGTTTTTGCGATGCTGGCTCCGCAGATGGCGGCGCTCGACGAGTTCCTGCAGGCGCAGCTCGAGTCGTTCGAGCCGGAGATACGCGCCATGGTCAACTACTGCATCGACACCTCGGGAAAGCGCATCAGGCCCGCGTTGGTGTTCCTGAGCGGGTGGAAGGATCCGCGGTCCGTCTCGGCCGACCTGGTGCGCGCCGCGGCCGTCGTCGAGCTCGTGCACCTGGCGACGCTTGTGCACGACGACATCATGGATTCGGCCGACGTCAGGCGCAACCGCAGGACCGCGACGCGCGAATTCGGCCCGAACGCGGCCGTCCTGCTCGGCGACGCGCTCTTCGCACACGCGCTCCATCTTGCCAGCCATTTCCCGACGACCGAGGTCTGCGCCGCGGTGTCCGAGTCGACCCGCCGGGTCTGCGCGGGCGAGACCGTGCAGACGCTAAGGAGGCGGTCGACCGACCTGACGCCGGCGGACTACCACCGCATCATCGACCTGAAGACGGCCGAGCTCTTCCGCGTGTCGTGCTTCCTCGGGGCGAGGCTCACGGGCTCCGCGGCCGGATATGTCGAGGCGTCGGACCGGTTCGGCCGGCACCTCGGAATCGCCTACCAGATCTATGACGACCTTGCCGACTTCTTCGGCCGCGAGGACAAGATCGGCAAGACGCTCGGGACGGACCTGGCGAGCGGCAAGCTGACGCTGCCGCTCTTTGCGCTCATGGATAGGCTCCCGCCTTTCGAGCGGGCGGCCCTCGCGGAGGAGATCGGCGGGCAGCGGCCGGCGCAGCCCGCGCTGCGCCTGAAGCAGATGCTTGAACTCGGCGTGTTTGACCAGGTCGAGTGCGCCGTCCGCCACGAGGTGTCGGCGGCGCGCGCGGCCCTTGCGGAATGGCCCGGGCTGCCGCCCACCCAGCACCTGCTCGCGCTCTGCGACGTCCTGCTGGCGCAAGTCGCCTCCCTGAGGCCGGTTGGATGAGCGCCGCCTGCACGCTCGACCCGCTCCCGGGCGCCGGCAGGGTGGGCCGGATCCGTTTCGATTTGCGTTAGACCGAGTGCGGGACTTCCTTCTGCCTACCTAATGAACGCCAGCAAGACCATCGAGAAGACCCTCGTGGCCTCGCCCGAGCGAAAGCTCGAGGCGGATGCTGACTTGGACACTGTCCGGCAGGTCCAGGCCGGTGACGTTGCGGCCTTTGACCGGCTGATCGTGAAGTACCGGGAGAGGGTTCTCGGGATCGTCTACAACATGACGTCCAACCGGGAGGACGCGTCGGACCTGACGCAGGACGCCTTTATCAAGGCGTTCCAGTCCATTCACCGGTTCCAGGGCCAGTCCTCGTTCTTTACCTGGCTGTACCGCATCGCCGTGAACTCCACTCTGAGCCACCTTAGGAAGAACCGGCTAAGGTCCTTCTTCAGCCTGGAGACTATCCGGGAGGAGGACCCGGTCTCCCGCGAGGTGATCGACGCGCTGACCGACAAGACCGGCGTGGGGAGGGAAACCTTCGTCCGTGAACTGCAGGAAAAATTGAACGATGCGATGCAGAAACTGTCTATCAATCATAGGACTGTGGTGACTTTATTTGAAATTGAAGGGCTCAGCCATCAGGAGATTGCGGAAATCATGGAATGCTCGGTGGGAACCGTGAGGTCTCGGCTGCATTATGCAAAACAGTTGCTTCAGGCAGAGCTCCAACCCTATTTGACCTAATGAAAAGGGATACGGATCAAAAAATATCAGTTGAGGACCTGCTGCGGCTCAAGAGGGCTGAGCGGCCTCCGGCTGAGTTTTGGGCTACGTTCGAGTCCGAAATCCGGTCAAAGCAGCTGTCGGCGATCGTCAACAAACGGCCGTGGTGGGACGGGATTTCTAGGGTCGTTTGGGCCGCGCATCGGCATTCGGCCCTTGTGGGGGCTGCCGCGGCTCTTGCGCTTGCCTACGTGGGCGTCCGTTACGTGGGCGGCACGGCCGGAATCGTTGCATCGGCCCACACGAGCGTCGCCCAACCGGCCACCGTTGCCGTGGCCGCCGCGCCAGCAGCCAGTCCGGTCGCTCGCCCGGCCGCCGTACCTGAGGCAGCCGTATTTGCGGTCCATGAGGCCGCCCCGGTGCAGGCGCCCGTTTTGGCTGCGTCCGAATCCCACATCACCCAGGCGCCCGTGACCGTGCCCACCGAATCCGCGTCCCGGTCGCCGTTCTCCGACGGTATAGTCATCACGTTTTCCGATATCCGCGAACTGGCTCCGGATTACGCTCAGCGCGCCATCTTCGGCTCGGACCGCGATTTTGAGCCCGCGTCGACGCCGGCGCGCGCACCGAAGGCCGATCCGCTTGCCGGGCTAGACCCGGCTGCCGAACGCCGCGCGAGGCTTCTCGCCCCCGCGCTCCCGGCTTACGCGTCGGGCAGCTCGCGCGCCGTCGCCAGCGACTGGATGAAGACACGGGCTTCGTCCAACGAGCGCATGTACGAGTCGATGGACCAGGGGCCGAGCGACCGGATGCTGGTCGGCTTCAGGTTTTGACCGCCTTGGCGGTGGAGGGGGGCAGGCAGGCGCCGCATCCGTTCGCGAAGAAGTCGTTGCCCTTGTCGTCGACCAGGATGAACGCGGGAAAGTCCTTCACGTCGATCTTCCAGACGGCCTCCATGCCTAGCTCGGGATACTCGAGCACGTCCACCTTCGTGATGTTCTCCTTCGCAAGGATCGCCGCGGGTCCTCCCACGCTTCCCAGGTAGAATCCGCCGAATTTCTTGCACGAGGCCGTCACGGCCGGCCCCCGGTTCCCCTTCGCCAGCATGACCATCGATCCGCCGAGGGATTGGAACAGGTTGACATAGCTGTCCATGCGGCCGGCGGTCGTCGGGCCGAACGACCCTGAGGCGTAGCCCGTGGGGGTCTTGGCGGGCCCCGCATAGTAGACGGGATGCCTCTTGATGTAGTCGGGCAGGCCCTTGCCGGCGTCGACGCGCTCCTTGAGCTTCGCGTGCGCGGCGTCGCGGGCGACCACCATCGTCCCCGTGAGCGACACCCGCGTGGTCACCGGATACTTCGAAAGCTCGGCCCGGATCTCCTCCATGGGCCTTCCCAGGTCTATCTTCACCCCCGAGGTGTCCTTAAGCTTGCGCTCGGATTCCGGGATGAAGCGGCCCGGGTTGGAGTCGAGCCTCTCAAGGAAGATCCCGTCGCGGGTGATCTTCGCCTTGATGTTGCGATCGGCCGAGCACGAGACGCCCATGCCGACCGGGCAGCTGGCGCCGTGGCGCGGCAGGCGGATGACGCGCGCGTCGAGCGCGAAGTACTTGCCCCCGAACTGGGCGCCGATCCCCGTCTGCCGGGCGATCTCCATCACCTGTGCCTCCATGGCCGCGTCGCGGAACGGGCGGCCGAGCTCGTTGCCCGATGTCGGGAGCGAATCCAGGTAGTGCGAGGACGCGAGCTTGAGGGTCTTCATGCACGCCTCGGCGCTCGTTCCGCCGACGACGAACGCCAGGTGGTAGGGAGGGCAGGCGGACGTCCCGAGGAGCGGCAGCTTGTCCGCGACGAACTTGGCGAAGCTCTTCGGGTTGAGGAGCGCCTTCGTCTCCTGGAAGAACAGCATCTTGTTCGCCGAGCCGCCGCCCTTGGCGACGAAGAGCAGCTCGTAGGCCGCGCCCTTGGTCGAGTGGATGTCGATCTGGGCCGGCAGGTTCGTGCCGGTGTTGTCCTCGTTCCACATGTCGAGCGGGGCGACCTGGGAGTAGCGCAGGTTCTCCTTCGTGAAGCACTCGTAGATGCCGCGGCTGAGCCATTCCGCGTCGTCGGCCCCCGTCCAGACCTGCTCGCCCTTCTTCGCGAAAATGGCAGCGGTGCCCGTGTCCTGGCACATCGGCAGGATCCCCTCGGCGGAGATCTCAAAGTTCTTCAGGAGGGTGAGCGCCACGTACCGGTCGTTCAGCGAGGCTTCGGGGTCCTCCAGTATGGCGGCCAACTGCTCCAAGTGCTTGGTGCGCAGCAAGAAGGCGCTGTCTCGGAACGCGCTTTGGGCCAGGTAGGACAACACCTGGGGATCGACCTTTAGGATTTCTCGGCCCTCGAATTGCGCCGTCGTCACGCCCTCCTTCGAGAGCAGGCGGTATTCGGTGGCGTCGTCCTGTAGGGGCAGTGGATCCTGGTAGATGAACGGTGGCGTAGCCATGCACCACATTATGCCCAACTGCGCCCCCAAGTAAAGGGGACCGTTGGCCGAGCGCCCCGGCTACCTGGCGGCGGCCATTGCACGGACGACGCCGTGAAACCTCGGGAGGTCGGCGGGCGTGACGACGTCCCCGTTGTCCCGCCTCCAGCCCGCGTAGCTCGGCCAGATGCCCCGGCAGAGGAAGTTGTCGACGACCTTCGACATGGCCGCCACGTGCAGGTAGTCCTTCTGCTCCTTCGCGTCGCGGGTCCGCGCGACCAGGGTGTCGGGAATGGGGAGGATCTTCCCGCTCGAGACATGCGCGAGGTCGTTGAGCACGACCAAGGGGCGCGAGTCCTCGAGGGTGGTCGCGGGGCGCGCGACCTCGCCCTGCAGGTACCTGCAGTATTCCAGGTGGTTTTCCTCCAGCCCGTCGAACGGCCCGCTGGAGATCCGCTCCGAGCGGCCGTCCTTCCAGGAGACCTCGATCTGCCCGCCGACGGCGTAGCGCAGCACGGCCTTGTCACAGATCACGGTCTCCGAGCTCGTGCTCGCGCCCGCGCAGGCGTGCGACAGCGCGAACCTGAGCGTGCAGCCCGTCGCGAGGTCGGCCTCCACGAAGAACGTGTCCGCACCCTCGATCGCGTGCGCGCGGTACAGCTCGGCCCTCACCGCGGCGACGTTGGGCCAGCTGTAGAGTGCGGGGGTCCCCGTCCAGAAGAGCATGTTGTGCACGAAGTGCGCCATCGCGTTGCCGAAGCACGAGTCGAGCACGATCCGTTCCCCGATGACTAAGCGCCCGGACCAGGCGTTGCGCGCGAAGGACCCGGCGGGCCTAGGCCAGAGCGCGCTCAGGGTGCCCCCGCGAATCGCTCCAAATTCGCCCGAGAGGAGCCTCTCCTTGAGCGCCAGGCGGCTCTTCTCAACGATGAAGTTAAAGCCGACAAGGGACGATTTCCGGGCCCGGCGGTCGGCCGAGATCATCTTCTCAAGCTCCACGTAGTCGAGGGTGGGGGGCTTCTCGATGAACGCGGGCAGGCCGTACGCCGTGACCGCCTCGTGCATCTCGGCGTGAAGCTGGATCGGTGTGGGGATGGCCACGTAGTCCAGGTCGCCGTGGCAGGCGTCCAGCATCTCGCGGTAGCCGCCGAAGACCCGGACGCCGCGCTCCGCGAACCGCCAGGCCCGCTGCTCCTGCGCGAACACTGCGAGGCGCGGGTCGCACGTGCAGATGAGCCTGACCAGGCCGCGCTCCTCGAGCCGGGCGACCGTGTTGTGGTGAGAGCCCGCGAATCCCCCCATCCCGACGATTCCGATTCGAACAGCCTGCTTCACACTATCTTGAACTTGGGGAGATCCTGCCCGTCAATGAGGCCGACGGGCCGGCCCGACGCGTCGACCACGATAAGATCGTCGATCTTATGGAGCTCGAAAAGACGGAGGGCGTCGACGCCCAGCGCGTCGTCCCGGACGGTCTTCGGCGAGCGGGTCATGAAGTCGGAGACGGGCCGCCTCAGGAAGTCCGGACCCGAGAGGGCGGACCTGCGGAAATCGCCGTCCGTGAGGATCCCTGTGAGCCTGCCGCTCTTCGCCCGGACGAGCGCGATGCTTCCGCTCTTGGCCTTCGTCATCGCGAGGATGGCCTCCTGAACCGTGACCGTGTCGTTGGCGACGGCTAGGCGAGCTCCGCTGCGCATGATGTCGCGGGTCCTCAGGAGGAGCACGCGGCCCAGGTTGCCCGCGGGATGGAACTTGGCGAAATCCTCCCGGGTGAGGCCGCGCGCCTCAAGGAGGACCATGGCGAGGGCGTCCCCGAGTGCGAGCGCGGCCGTCGTGCTCGCCGTCGGCGCCAGCTTGAGCGGGCACGCCTCCCTCTTCACGCGGTAGATCAGCAGGTGGTCGGCGTCGCGGGCGAGGTCCGACTTCGGGTTGCCGGTGAACGCGACGCACTTCAGGCCGAAGCGCTTCATGAGGGGCACCAGCCGCAGGACCTCATCCGACTGGCCGCTGTTGCTAAGAAGGAAGGCCAGGTCGCCCTCGTCGCAGAGGCCAAGGTCCCCGTGAAGGGCCTGCGTGGGGTCGAGGAAGCACGAGGAGACGCCCGTGCTATTGAAGGTGGCCGCGATCTTGCCCGCGACGTGGGCGGACTTCCCGACGCCGGTGAAGATCAGCTTGCCGCCCGCGGCGATCGTCGCCTCCACGGCCCGGGCGGTGTCGACGAACTCGGGGCCGAGCGCCCGGGAGGTCTCCTCAAGGGCGTCGCACTCGATGCGGATGCACTGCTTGGCGCGCGCGAGCGCCGATTTGGGTGCGATAGGCATCAACGCGGGTTGTTGTCGGGCCTCATTTGTGTTTGAGTCGGGGACGTGGAGTGGGGAATTTATCCGTCCGCTCCGACCATTCAATCCCATTCGCTGACAGATGCACTCACGTTCCTTCATCCTCGGCTCCGCCGCGCTCCTCGCACTGGCGCTGGGGCCGGGCTGCGGGGGCGACTCGGCGTCGCTCTCCTCCGAGATGGACGACTCGAACTACCGTGACGGCCAGCAGATGGAGCGGCAGGGGCGCTGGGACGAGGCCCTCTCGGACTACCTGAAGGTGATCGACCGCCGCGGGGACTCGGCGCCCGAGTCGAACCTCGACGCCGGCCTGATCTACCTGAACCACATCAAGGACCCGGTCTTCGCGATTTATCATTTCAGGAAGTACCTCGAGCTTGAGCCCAATTCAAAGCAGGCCGTCTACGTGCGCGGGCTGATCGACGCGGCGAAGCGCGAGTTCGCGCGGGCGCTGCCCGGGCAGCCCCTGGAGAGCGAGACCGAGCACATGGGCATGGAGGAGCAGGTGGCGCGCTTGCAGCGCGAGAACGACGAGCTCAAGGCGGAGAATGCCGCGCTTCGGGCGGGCGCGCCCGTGCCCGTGGTGCACTCGAGCGCGATCGACATCTCCTCGATCCCCAGCCCGGCGAGCGCCGCCCAGGACTCGGCGCAGCCGGCGCGAGCGTCCGTCTCGCCGATATCGCTGGCCCCCGTCGAGCAGCCCGACAAGGGCGCCGCGATCGCGGAAGCGCCGCAGGAGGAGTCGCCGGCGCAGGCCGCGCCGTCACGGCCCGCGGCGCCCGCGGGCGTGCGCCACCACACCGTTGCCAGGGGCGACACGCTGTTCAGCCTCTCGCAGAAATACTACGGCAGCCGCTCGAAATGGCGCGACATCTACGCCGCGAACCGCGACCTGCTGCCGACGGAGAAGTCGCCGCTGAAGATCGGCTGGGAGCTCAAGATACCCTAGACCGACGCCAGCGCCTCGTCGAGGACGGCGAGCATGAAGTCCGCATCGCTCTCCGAGAAGATCATCGGCGGCTTGATGCGCAGCGTGTTGCCCCAGAGGCCGCCCTTGCCGATAAGGAGGCCGAGATCCCGGCACGCCTCGAACACGGCCGCGCACTCGTCCCTGGCCGGCTCCTTCGTCTTGCGGTCCTTTACCAGCTCGACGCCCAGCATGAGGCCGAGGCCGCGGATGTCGCCGATCAGCGGGTGCTTCTCAGCCAGCCTGGCGAAGCCGGCCTTCAGGCGGCCGCCGATCCGGAGTGAATTGGCCTGAAGGCCCTCCCGTTCGATCACCTCGAGGACCGCGCGTGCCTGCGCGCAGGCGACCGGGTTGCCCCCGAAGGTGTTGAAATGGATGCGCGAGACGAGCGCCTGGGCGATCTTGGGGGTCGTGACCACCGCGCCGAGGGCGCACCCGTTTCCGATTCCCTTGGCCATGGTGACGATGTCGGGCACGACACCCTGCGTCTCGAAGCCCCAGAAGTGGGTCCCGGTCCTGCCGAAGCCCGTCTGGACCTCGTCGGCGATGCACACGCCGCCCGCCGCCCGGATGTGGGCGTACGCGCGCCTCAGGTAGCCCTCGGGGTAGACGACCGTCCCGCCGACTCCCTGGATCGACTCGGCGATGAAGCCGGCAATCCTCCCGGAGGTGCCGAACTGGATCAGGCTCTTGACGTCGTCGGCGTACTTCCTGCCGGCCTCCGGGTCGTCCTTGCCGTAGGGCCCCCGGTAGAGGTCGGGCAGCACCGAATGCTGCACCCCGAAGCCATGCGGCACGTTGAACTTCCACGTGTGGTGGGACGTGAGCCCCATCGTGGACTGGCTGCCGCCGTGGTAACCGTTCCGGAGCGCGATCATATCGAAGCTGCCCGTGTAGGCGCGCGCCATGAGCAGCGCCAGGTCGTTGGCCTCGGAGCCCGAGTTGACCAGGTAGGCGACTTTGAGGTCGCCGGGCATGCGGGACGCGAGCTCCTTGGCGTAGAGCGCGATGTTCGGGTGCAGGTAGATGGTCGTGGTGTGCTGGAGGGTCTCGTTCTGGCGGTTGGCGGCCGCGACGACGTGCGGGTGGCAGTGCCCGCAGCTGACGGTCACGATGCCACCGATCCCGTCCAGGTAGCGCCGTCCCTTCTCGTCGAAGAGCCACTGGGCGCGGCCCTCGACGATCATGAGCGGCTTCTTGTAGTAGTGGAAGATCGCGGGGCTCAGGAACTCCTTGCGCAGGGCCAGCACCTCCTCTGCCGAGGGTCCTGTGTAGGGCTGCGGCGCGTGGCCGCACGGGGGAAGGGGGATCGATTTCATGGATTAGCGTCTGGGAGCGAGCTTACGGAGGATGAGGTACGCGACAAATGCTATCGCGAAGCCCGCGAACCACGCGAAGCCGTAGATGCGCAGGAGGAAGGCCGGGATGCGCGAGGGGTCGACTAGGCCGACCTGGGCGAGGAATCCGGGCAGGTTCGGGAGGGCCCCCGCCAGAAACGCCCCGATTGCGGCGAGGCTCCAGCCGCCCGTGTAGCGGTACGGGCCGTTCGGGTCGTACAGCCCCGGGACGTCCAGCGTCCGGTGCCGGATCACGAAGTAGTCCGCGATCATGATGCCGCCGAGGGGCCCCAGGAGGGCGCTGTAGCCCACGAGCCACGTGAAGATGTAGCCCGACGGGTCGGCGACGAGCTTCCACGGCATCATCAGGATCCCGACCAAGCCGGTGATCAGGCCGCCCATGCGGAAGGAGATCCGCCTCGGCGCCAGGTGGGCGAAGTCGTTCGCAGGCGAGACGACGTTGGCGGCGATGTTCGTGGCGAGGGTCGCGACGCCGAGCGCGACCATGGCTAGGATGAGCATGACCGGATTCCTGAACTGGACCAGGACCTCGATCGGGTCCCAGATCGTGCGGCCAAAGATGATTGCCGTCGCCGAGGTCACGGCAACGCCGATGAAGGAGTAGAAGGCCATCGCGAGCGGCAGCCCGAGGGCCTGGCCCACGGCCTGGTCGCGCTGCGACACCGCGTAGCGGGAGAAATCCGGTATATTGAGCGAGAGGGTCGCCCAGAACCCTATCATCCCGGTGAGCCCCGGGACGAAGAAGGCCATGAACTGGCCCGCCTTAGGCTGGCCCGGGTCGAACGCCGAGGGCTGCGAGAGCATGGGCCCGAATCCGCCGGCCGAGCGCCGGGCCCAGACGAGAAACACGATGCCGAGCGCGATCAGCAGCGGCGCCTTGATCGCAAGCGGCGCGCAAACCCGGCCAAAGCGAAGCTTAGATGGAACCTGAGGTGTTCTGAACAAGCATAATCAGCCTTGGGAAGGGGATGGGTTGAGCGCTGCGAAGAGGGGTGATCGT
>Ga0182030_10019350_pt1 | contig 12968 bp, 10 predicted proteins | sample 812S3MmetaG_FD_121299 | JGI IMG/M metagenome (GOLD analysis project Ga0182030, IMG submission 121299) | Permafrost microbial communities from Stordalen Mire, Sweden - 812S3M metaG (Illumina Assembly) | ecosystem: Environmental > Terrestrial > Soil > Wetlands > Permafrost | place: Sweden... | reverse complement strand
CGCCGCCCACGCCGCCGATCTCGCCAAGGGCCATCCGGCGGCGCGCATCCGCGACGACGCGGTCAGCCGCGCGCGCTTCGACTTCCGCTGGGAGGATCAGTTCAACCTGTCGCTCGATCCCGATACGGCGCGCAAGTTCCACGACGAGACTTTGCCCAAGGACAGCCACAAGGTCGCGCATTTCTGCTCGATGTGCGGGCCGAAGTTCTGCTCGATGAAGATCACCCAGGACCTGCGCGCCGAGGCCGCGGCGATGGCCGGCATGGCCGAAAAGTCGCGCCAGTTCGTCGAGCACGGCGGCAAGCTCTACGTCGACGCGGCGGAGTAGGGGGTGGCGGTGAGGCTCGCGGCCGAATCGGTCGCGGCGACGCGCACGCCGATCGCGCTGACCATCGCCGGCTCGGATTCGGGCGGCGGGGCGGGGATCCAGGCCGATCTCAAGACCTTCGCCGCGCTCGGCGTCTACGGCGCCAGCGCAGTGACGGCGCTGACCGCCCAGAATACGCGCGGCGTCCGCGCGATCCACGTCGCGCCGGCGGCGATCGTCCGCGCCCAGATCGAAGCCGTGCTCGACGACTTCGACGTGCGGGCGATCAAGATCGGCATGCTGGCAAGCGCGGAGGTCGTCGAGGCGGTGGCGGATGGCTTGCGGGTTTCGTGGAAACTCGCCCCGCCCCTCACCCTGCCTCTCCCCGCAGGCGGGGAGAGGGGCGCGGCGGCGCGCGCTTCTCCTCTCCCCGTTCACGGGGAGAGGCAGGGTGAGGGGCCGGGGGATCGGCCGCTGGCTTTCCGTTCAGCGAAGCGCCCCTTCGTCGTCTACGACCCCGTGATGGTCGCCTCCACCGGCGACGCGCTCGCGGGGGCGGGGTTCGTCGCCGCGGTCAAGGCGCGGCTGCTGCCGCGGGTCGATTGCTTGACGCCCAATCTCGCCGAGGCGGCGGCGCTGCTTGGCGAGGACGTCGCCACGAACGAGGACGAGATGACGGGGCAGGGGCGCGCGCTGCTCGCGCTGGGGCCGCGCGCCGTGCTGATGAAGGGCGGCCATCTCGCCGGCGACGAGGCGGTCGATCTCCTCGTCACCGCCCAGGGCGTGCGCCGCTTCGCCGCGCCGCGGCTCGCTTCGCCGAACCTGCATGGCACCGGCTGCACGCTGTCGAGCGCCATCGCCGCCCATATCGCGCTCGGCGCCGACCTTGCCGAAGCGGTCGCCGCGGCGAAGGATTTCGTCGGCGCGGCGATCGCGCGCGGCCGCGACGTGAAGCTCGGCGAAGGTCTCGGCCCGCTGATCCAGATTCCGCTCAGCGCGGGCCTCGGCTAACCGCGGTGGACAGCGCCGCGCCCGGTCGTGCGCCGCCGCCGGCGGCCTGCTAGGCTTCGCCGATGAACCAGGCGACGACAGCGGCGGCGCCCGTGGCGGGCGAGGCGACGGGCGATTCGGCGCGCCCGCTCGAATCCGCGCGCGCCTCGCCAATGATGGCGCAATACCTCAGCATCAAGGCCGCCTATCCCGACTGCCTGTTGTTCTATCGGATGGGCGACTTCTACGAGCTGTTCTTCGCCGACGCGGAGATCGCCAGCCGCGCGCTCGGCATCGTGCTGACCAAGCGCGGCAAGCACGAGGGCGAGGACATCCCGATGTGCGGCGTGCCGATCGAGCGCGCCGACGATTATCTGCATCGCCTGATCGCCAAGGGCCATCGCGTCGCCGTCTGCGAGCAGCTCGAGGACCCGGCCGAAGCGAAGAAGCGCGGCGGCAAGTCGGTGGTCAAGCGCGACGTCGTTCGCCTCGTCACGCCGGGAACGATCACCGAGGAGCGGCTGCTCGAACCCGGCCGCGCCAATATCCTGCTCGCCGTGCAGCGCGGGCGGCCCAGCGAGGCACGCGTCGTCTACGGCCTCGCCGCGCTCGACATCTCGACCGGCGCCTTCAGCCTCGGCGAGAGCGACGAGGCGGGCTTGGGGCCGGAGATCGCGCGGATCGAGCCGAGCGAGATCGTCGCGCCGCAGGCCCTGTTCGACGATCCCGCTTTCGCCCGACTGGTCGGCGAGACGGGAATCGCGGCGACGCCGCTGGCGCGCGAGGCGCTCGACGCCGCTTCGGCGGCGCGACTGGTCGAGGACTTCTACGGCGTCGACACGCTGGAGGGGTTCGGCGCGTTCGGCCGCGCCGAGATCGCCGCCGCGGCGCTGGCGCTCGGCTATCTCAAGCGCACCCAGATCGACGCGTTGCCGCGCCTCGAGCGCCCCGTCCGCCGCGCGCGCGGCGCCGGGCTCGAGATCGACGCGGCGACGCGCGCCAATCTCGAACTGACTCGGACCCTCGCCGGTGAGCGCGCCGGCTCGGTGATCGCGACCATCGACCTGACGGCGACGCCGGCCGGCGCGCGGCTGATCGCCGAGCGGCTGGCGAGCCCGCTGACCGACCCGGCGGCGATCGACGAACGGCTCGACGCCGTCGCCTTCCTGGTCGAGGCGCCGCCGCTGCGCGACGCGCTGCGCACGGCGCTCGCCGCGACGCCCGATTTCCTGCGCTCGCTGGCGCGGCTGGCGGTCGATCGCGGCGGCCCGCGCGATCTCGCCGCGCTGCGCGACGGCCTCGCGGCGAGCGCGCGCATCGGCGCGAGGCTGATCGAGACGCCAGACCTGCCGGCGGCGCTGGCGCGCTGCCGCGACCGGCTCGCCGCCGACGAGGGCGCGCTGGCGCGCGACCTCGCCGCGACGCTCGCCGACGAACTGCCGCTGATGAAGCGCGACGGCGGCTTCGTGCGCGCGGGCGCGCTTCCCGCCCTCGACGAGGCGCGGCGTTTGCGCGACGAGAGCCGACGCGTCGTCGCCGAGACGCAGGCGCGCTACGCCGACGAGACGGGAACGCGCCAGCTCAAGATCAAGCACAACAATTTCCTCGGCTATTACATCGAGACGCCGCAGGCGCAGGGCGAGGCGCTGCTGAAGGCGCCGATGAGCGCGACCTTCATCCATCGCCAGACCATGGCCGGGGCGATGCGCTTCACCACCAACGCGCTGATCGATCTCGAAGCGCGCATCGCCTCGGCGGCCGACCAAGCGCTGGCGCTCGAGCTCGACGCGTTCGAGCGGCTGCGCCTGCAGGCGACGGCGGAGAGGGAGACCTTGCGCGGCTTTGGCGCGGCGCTGGCCGAGATCGACGTCGCCGCCGCGCTCGCCGAGCTGGCGACAAAACGCTCGTGGTCGCGGCCGCGCGTCGACGATTCGCTCGCCTTTGCGATCGAGGACGGCCGCCATCCGGTGGTCGAGGCGGCGCTCGCCGCGCGCGGCGAGCCGTTCGTCGCCAACGCCTGCGACCTCTCCGGCGCGCTCGAGGACGGCGGGCGGCTGGCGCTGGTCACCGGCCCCAATATGGCGGGCAAGTCGACCTTTCTGCGCCAGAACGCGCTGATCGCGGTGCTGGCGCAGATGGGCGCTTTCGTGCCGGCCAAGCGCGCCCATATCGGAATCGTCGATCGGCTGTTCTCGCGCGTCGGCGCCGCCGACGACCTCGCGCGCGGCCGCTCGACCTTCATGGTCGAAATGGTCGAGACGGCGGCGATCCTCAATCAGGCGACGCGGCGCTCGCTGGTGATCCTCGACGAGATCGGCCGCGGCACCGCGACCTTCGACGGCCTGTCGATCGCGTTTGCCTGCGTCGAGCATCTGAACGCGGTCAACCGCTCGCGCGCCCTGTTCGCCACCCATTTCCACGAGCTGACCCAGCTCGCCCTGACGCTGCCGCGGCTGTTCAACCTGACGATGCGGGTCAGCGAGTGGAAGGGCGCGCTCGTTTTCCTGCACGAGGTCATGCCGGGCGCGGCCGATCGCTCCTACGGCATTCAGGTCGCCAAGCTCGCCGGGCTGCCGCCGGCGGTGATCAAGCGCGCCCGCGCCGTGCTTGCCGAACTCGAGGCGACAAGGCGCGCCGGCGCCGCGCTCTCCAGCCTCGACGCGCTGCCGCTCTTTACCTACGAGCCGGCGCCCCCGCCGGGGCCCGATCGCTTACGCGAGGCGCTCGCCAATCTCGATCCGGATGCGTTGACGCCGCGCCAAGCGCAGGCGACGCTGTATGAACTCAAGCGGCTGGCGCAGGAAGAGAAGCCATGATCGAAGAGAAGATCCTGCTGGCGACCGCGCTCGCCGCCTATCTCTATGTCGTTGCGCCGGGGCCGGCCTTCCTCGCCCTGTTCAGCCTCGCCGCGGCCAAGGGGCGGCGCTCCGGCGCGTGGTTCATCTGTGGCCATCTGGTCGGCGACGTCACCTGGGGCGGCCTCGCCGTCGCCGCGATCCTCGGCGCCAACCGGCTCGGGCCGACCCTGTTCGAGATCCTCGGCGCCGGCTGCGGGCTCTATCTCGTCTATCTCGGCGCGCGGGCGGTGATGACGAAGAAGGACGCGCCGCCGCGCACGGTCGGCGCGCGTCGGCCGCTGGCGACCGGCCTGGCGTTCGGCCTCACCAATCCCAAGTCCTATCCAGTCGCGCTGGCGATGTTCTCGGCGATCGTCGCCCCCTATGTCGGCGAAATTCGCCTCTCCGACGCGCCGCAACTGTTGCTGGCGGCGCTTGCCGGTTTCCTCGCCGCCGACGCGACATTAATCTTCGCCGCCGGTCTGCCGGCGGTGCGCCGCTTCTTCCTCGCCCACGGCGTCGCGGTGACGCGAGTGGTCGGTGTGCTGTTCATCGCCTTCGGCGCCAAGTCGCTGTTCGACGCCGCCAACGGGGCGATGCGGCGGACGGCGTGACGGGGCGCCATTTTCCGGCGTGACTCAAGCTCTTCAATCCTTTGCGGGGAAATATTCCGCCGCCTCGGCCGGCGCGGGCAGGGCGAGCGCGGGCGCGGAGGCGGCAAGCGCCCGCCTCGCGCCGGCGGCCGTATCGGTCTTCGCGCCGCCGAGGCCGTGGTAGCGGTCGAGTTCGCCGACGATGCGCAGCACGCGGTCAAGCGCGTGCAGGTCTCCCTCCATCATCGCCGTATAGGCGACCATCATCGCGTCGCTGAGGCGGCCGATCTGCAACTGGGCGAAACCGGCCGGCGGATCGACCTCGCGCCGCTCCAAGATCTCCTGAACGACTTCCCGCGCGCGTCGGACCGAAAGCCCCTCCTGCAAGGCGATTTCGGCGATCGGCACGCCCGACTTGAGCAGGTTGAACAGCCGGACGTCGCGCACCGCCTTTGTTTCCCGCGCCTCGAGGCGACGGCGGCGGGAGCGAGCCTGCTTGACGCGCTTCGGTTGGACTTCGGGTTCGGCGGACGTCTCGGACAAAGGGCGGCTCCAGCGACGGAGGGGCGGCAGAGTCCAAGATTAGCACGAATTCCGTTTTTCAGAAAGACAAAGCTGTTTGTTATTGAAATCGCAAGAGAATCGGCTCGGCGTCTGTGTCCGTCGGCGCCGAGATTTCTCAACGGCGGCCGCTCTCCGCGGATATGCCATTCGGCTCGCGGCCGAATTCAAGCGCTTGGCGCCCGCCGGCGGGCCGGACTGCCTGGGCAGGCCGGCGCGGGTCAGCGCTTTGCGAGCAACTTCCGGCCGAGCCAGGACGTAGACTTCACCGCGTCGCCCTCGGCGATGAGGGCCCGCAGTTCGGCCATCGCGCCCGCGTCGAGCAAGGCCTCGACGCCCTGGAGGAATTCGACGCTCGAGCGCAGCGCGCCCTGGCCGTCCTCCCGATAGGGGTACTGGTCCATAGAGTACCAACCCTCGTACCCGATCTCCCGCAGCCAGAAGAGCAATTCGACGAATTCGACGAAGTGCACGGAGCCGACGATCATGTCGTCGTCCCACGAGCGGTAATTGTCGTTGAAGTGGAGATGGAAGAGCTTGCGGCCATAGTCAGAGAGGAAGACCGCTGATTCGGCGATATTCTCCCCGGCGACGAAGGCGTGGCCCGTGTCCACCGTAACGCCGACGTTCGGCTGCCCCGTCTCCTTGGCGACCAGGAGGGTGTCCGCCGCGCGGGCCCAAGTGGAATGGGTGCGTGGCTCCTTGGGCTTGTACTCCAGGGAGAACTTGATGTCGGGATAGGCCTTCGCCAGCCTGGCGACCGCATCGATCGTGTAGCGGCGCTCCGCCACGTAGTCCGACTGGAAGGGATAGTCGTATCCGTCCTGGCCCGGCCAGAGATTGATGAGCGGGCACTTGAGCGCCCGTGCGATTTCAGCGGCTGCGCAAGACTCCTCGTAGGCCTGGGTTCGTATCGCCGGATCCTTCGCGGTGAAGGCGCCCTTGCCCCAGCGTTTCTGCGAGAAATGGTCCGGGATGATGGATACGCAGGAAAGACCGTTTTTGGCCAGGAGGCCGCCGATCTCGTCCACAGTGTCCCGGGTGACGTCCCAGGTCCCCACGAGTTCAACCCCGGTGACGCCGGGAATCGCCGCCGCCTGTCGGATCATCTCGGCTTTGGGCGGCTGGGTCTTGTAGCCGCTCGACAGGAAACGGTCGCAGGTGTTTCCCAGGTTGCCGAGGATGATCGAGTACTTGGTCATGGACTGCCTTCCTTGCCGTCCGGTGCGACGGCCTGCTCAAGGCGCCGCACGCTGCGGCGTTCGACGAGTCTTCCGCCGATCAGGACCTTGACCGAGGGAAGGCTCGCCTCGCCGCGGACCCGGGCGACGACGAGCTGCACGGCCATGCGTCCGATCTGGGCCTTGGAAACCCGGATGGTGGTGAGGGGCGGGTCGACGACGGCGGAGAGCGGCAGATCGTCGAAGCCGACGACGGAGAGTTCATCCGGCACCGCAATGCCCGCCTCGGCGAAAGCCTTGAGGCACCCGCTCGCGATGATGTCGTTGGCGCAAAGCAGGGCGGTGGGCAGCGATGGATGGCCGGCGAGAATCCCCTGCATGTCCCGCTGGGCCCCGTGGTAGGTCTGGTCCACCGAGAACACCGGCGCGCGGTCCGAATCGAGTCCCAGGGACCGGAGCCCGGCGTAGAAGCCCTCCTCCCGGAGTCGGAAGTTGCGGGTCTCCACGGCGCCCTTCACCATGCCGATCGAGCGGTGCCCCATGTCATGGAGGTGGCGGAGCAGGAGAAAGATCGAGTCCTCGTTGTTCATGTCGACGAAGTCGAAATCGAGGAAATCGTGGTAGGTGTCGATGAAGACCAGCGGTTTGCGCAGGACGGCGAAGGCCTCGACGTCCTCTCGGCTCAGTTCCGTGCCAAGCACAATGAAGCCGTCGGCGGCGTTCGCGAGCGCCGCCTCGAGGACGCGCTCGATGGCGGAGGGTTTGAAGTTGAGGATCTCGAGGGAGAAACCGGCGTGCTTCGCCCCGTGGCTCAGTCCCTCGACGTATTCCGCGAGGAAGACGTCGTGGTCCCGGTTGACGGTGCGTCCGTGGCGAGCAATGTGGAGGAGGCAGAGCGTTCCAGAGGCCGCAAGTCTCGGCGGAGAATAGCCGAGTTCGCGAGCCGTCTTGAGGATGCGGTCCCGCAGTTCCTCTCCCGCGCCCGGCTTGTTGTTGAGCACGAGCGAGACCGTCGTCGCGGAGACGCCTAGCCGCTCGGCGATGTCCCGCATTCGAACGCCCATTTCGCCCCCAACCGCCGGCACTAAGGCAACCTAGGGTTGGCGTCGCCGCTCGTCAAGAAAAACTAATGATTTGGTGGTTTGTTTAGTAACGCCGCGACGGCGCGGGAACGGCGACGGTCGCATGGCGTTGGCGCGCGAGAAACACGTCTCAAGCTCCGGAAGCGGCTGGGAAATGGGGCGTAAGCCTGGTTTTTCGCGCTTCCGTCAAGGCGCTTTCGCCGTCGCCAGACCCAGGCGGTGGGATTCCTCATGCCCGACTCGCGATGTCCACCGCTCGCAGCGGCGTCGCAGCCATCACTTATGCATCACTAAATATCCTTGACACGATTTGGAACGGCGCCATAGTTCGGTCGTCTCTAATCATAATCGGGGAGGAAAAGTTGAAACGAAACTTCGTCGCGCTTCTCGCGCTCGCGGCCGCCCTCGTCGTGGCTGCCCCGGTCGCCGCTCAGACCTACGATCCCGCGCAGTTCAAGTCCTCCAAGCCCGAGTCGGCCTGGAAGATCGCCCTCGTGCCGAAGGATGCGACCAACGCGTGGTTCGTCCGCATGGAAACGGGCGTCAAGCAGTTCGCCAAGGACACGGGGATCAATGCGTTCCAGAAGGGCCCGCCCAAGACCGACGCCGCCATGCAGGCGCAGGTCATCGAGGACCTCATCGCCCAGAATGTCGACGCCATCTGTGTGGTGCCGGTCGATCCTGCCGCCATCGAGCCGGTGCTCGGCGAGGCCCTCTCCAAAGGCATCGTCGTCATCACCCACGAAGGCGCCTCGCAGCAGAACACCCTCTACGACATCGAGGCGTTCTCGAACGAGGGCCTCGGCCAGTCGATCATGCAAGAACTCGCCAAGATGATGGGCGAGAAGGGCCTCTACACCACGATGGTCGGCAACGTCACCAACGCGTCCCACAACGAGTGGGCCGACGCCGGCGTCGCCTACCAGAAGGCCCATTATCCGAACATGACCCTGCTCGCGGCCGAGCCGCGCGTCGAGATCATGGACAACCTCGACACCGCGTATCAGCGGGCCAAGGAACTCTTCAAGAAGTACCCGGACCTCAAGGGCATCTTCGGAACGTCGTCGCTCTCGACGCCGGGCTCCGCCCGCGCCATCGAGGAACTCGGGCTGAAGGGCAAGGCCTTCGTGACCTCTGTCGGCCTGCCTAACGAGAACAAGGTCTCGCTCAAGAACGGCACCGTCGACGCCGTGCTTCTCTGGGACCCCAAGGACGCGGGCTACGCCCAGCTGGCCATGGCCGCGGCGGTGCTCAGGGGCGAGAAGATCGCCAATGGGCTCGACCTCAAGGCGCCGGGATGGACGAGCATGCAGTTCGCGCCCGGCTCGACCAAGGTCCTGCAGGGTAAGGGCTGGATCACGATCACCAAAGACAACGTCGATTCCTTCGGCTTCTGACGCCGCCTTCACAGCAAGGACGCGGGCGGGGCGGCGCGCCCCCGCCCGCGTCCCTTGATTTTTGCCTGTGGCGGCCAAGAGACGCCGGCGGAAGCGCGGCCTCCCGGGGCGAGAGAAAAACTTCACGCTTGGGCGCCGCGGATCCCAGGGATCGCGACGACTTGTTCCCGGGGGAGGCGGCGATGCCGGACAGCGTGCTCAAGGTCGAGGGGATCGCCAAGGCGTTCGGCGGCGTCCAGGCCCTCAAGGGGGTGAGCCTCGAGATCGGCAAGGGGGAGATCCATTGCCTCGCCGGCGAGAACGGCTCGGGCAAGTCCACCCTCATAAAAGTCATCTCGGGCGTCCATCCGCCCGACGCCGGGACCATCGAGATCGAGGGGCGTCGATTCTCCCGCCTGGCGCCGATGGAGGCCATCGCCCTCGGCGTTCAGGTCATCTACCAGGACTTTTCGGTCTTCCCGAACCTCAGCGTGATGGAGAACCTCGCGCTGAACATGGAGGTGATGGACCATCGCATTCTGGTGAACTACCGCCGCGCCAGGTCCATCGCCGCCCACGCGGTTTCCCAGATCGGCTTCGACATCGACCTCGATGAGCGCGTCGAGAATCTCTCGGTGGCGGACCGGCAGCTCATCGCCGTCTGCCGCGCCCTGCTTCAGGAGTCGAAGCTTATCATCATGGACGAGCCGACCTCCGCCCTCACCAAGAGGGAGGTGAAGGCCCTCTTCGCCGTGATCAAGGGCCTCCAGTCCCGGGGCATCTCCGTCCTCTTTGTTTCCCACAAGCTCGACGAGGTCTTCGAGATTTCCGAGCGCTTCACGATCTTCCGCAACGGTGAGAACGTGGCCTCGGGCAGCACCCGGGATCTCGACCGCCGGACCTTCGCCCTGCACATGACCGGCCGCGAGTTCGCCGATGAGTCTTACCGGCCCGGGGCCGTGGCGGAGGCGCCCGCGCTGTCGGTGCGCAACCTGACGCTCCGCGGGGCCTACTCGGACGTCTCCTTCGATCTGGCGCCGCGCGAGATCCTGGGGATCACGGGGCTGCTGGGTTCGGGCCGCACGGAGCTCGTCGAGACGATCTTCGGCATCGCGCAGCCCGATTCCGGCTCGATCGAGATCGGCGGGAGGCCGGCGCGCCTGCGCAACGTCAAGGACGCGGTCCGGGCGGGCATCGGCTACGTGCCCTCCGATCGCCTCACCGAGGGACTTTTCCTGCCGCAGGCGATCGAACGCAACATCGTCGTCGCGGTGCTCGAGCGCCTGTCCGGCTGGTTTGGCGTCCTTCGCCGGAAGGCTGTCGCGGCGACAACGGAGCGCTGGATAAGGGATCTCTCGATCGCGACGCGGGACCCGTCCCTGCCGGTGCGTACGCTCTCGGGGGGCAACCAGCAGAAGGTGGTCCTTGCCCGATGGCTCGCGAACGACCTCAAGGTCCTCATCCTGAACGGGCCGACCATGGGCGTCGACATCGGCTCGAAGTACGACATCCACGCGCTGATCCGCAGGCTCGCCGCAGGAGGGCTCGCGGTCATCATCGTCTCCGACGACCTGCCCGAGATTCTCGCATGCGCGAGTCGGATCGTCGTCATGCAGAATGGCGCTTTCGTTCGGGAGCTGGATCCCGCTTCAACAACGGAATCGAAGCTCGGCGAGTTGTCCACGGGCGTCGCCTGACCCGAGGGAGGAATGAAGGTGCTTACCCCACGACGGATACTCGCCAGGCCGGAGCCCTGGGTCTTCGCCGCCATCGTCGCCCTCAGCCTGCTAGTCCAAGCGAGGTCCGGTCAGTTCTTCACCGGCAACAACCTGGTCGACCTGGCGCGCGCCCTCATCGTGCCCGCCCTTTTCTCCGTCGGCTGCATGATGGTCATCGTCTCGGGCGGCATCGACGTGTCGTTCACCGCGATCGCATCGCTCGCGATGTACGTGACCGACAAAGTCGTTCTCCCCGAGGACTACGCCGGCAGCGTTCTCCTGGCCTACGCGATTTCCGCCGGCCTCGGCCTTCTTATGGGGGCCTTCAACGGAGTCCTGGTCGCCTTTCTCCGGCTGCCCACCCTCATCGTCACGCTCGGCACCGCGAGCCTCTACACAGGCCTCATGTTCGGCGCCTTCGCGGCGAGCGCCTCGGGCGTGCCTCCGGCGATCGCCGACCATGGCAAGCAGATTCTCTTCACCGCGGTCAACAACGACAGCGGGCTCACCTCCACGATGCCCGTCCACGTGCTGATCCTGGTCGGGGTTCTCTTCCTTGTCTTCCTCATCTTGCGCTACACGATGCTCGGCAGGGGCATCTACGCCATCGGCGGCGACGAGGCGGCCGCCGAGCGGGCCGGCTTCAATGTTCGAGCGATCAAGATGTTCCTCTATTGCCTGGTCGGCGCCCTCGCGGGCGTGACGGGCATCGTTCGCATCTCGATGATCGACTACGCCGATCCTTCGTCGATGCTCGGCATGGAGTTGACGGTCATCGCCGCCGTCGTGCTCGGAGGCACGCGGGTCACCGGCGGCATGGGCACGCTGACCGGGACGATCCTCGGCGTGGCGCTGATGACCATCCTCGAAAACAGCCTGATCCTTCTCGGCATCCCGACCTACTGGAGCCGCGCCTTCACCGGCGCGATCATCATCATCGGCACGGGGGTGACGGCGCGGCAGATCGGCTTGACGCGGCGGCGCGATCGCGCCCTCTCGGCGCCCGCGAAGGGAGCGCAAGCATGACCGCCATCGACGCCCCCGCAGGCCGACGCGCCCGCGGCGGCCGCGACCCGAACCTGATCCGCCTGCTCGTGATGCTGGTGTTCGTCTTCGTGCTGATGACGATCCTCCGGCCCGGCCAGTTCGCCACGCTGGCGGACTTCAACTCGATGATGAGGCAATTCCCCGAGTACGGCATCATGGCCATCGGCATGAGCCTGACCATGATAACCGGCGGGATCGACCTCGGCGTCGTGGGCACGGCGAACCTCTCCGCCATCGTGGCGGCGACGTTCCTCATCGGGACCGTGCCTGTGGGCGCGGCGCCGGCGCAGGTGGTCCCCTACCTCGTCGTGGCGGTCCTGCTCGCGCTCGCCACCGGCCTCGCCTGCGGGGCGATCGCCGGCGCCTTGATCTCCCGCTTCAATATTCCGGCGATCCTGGCCACGCTCGGCACGCAGCAGCTCTTCACCGGGATCGGCATCGGCATCACCAGCGGCAGGCCGCAGAGCCATTTGCCGCTGCTTTATTCAAAGGTCGGCAACACCGAGTTTCTGCATTTCTTTCCCCTGTCCTTCGTCCTCTTCGTCGCGGTCGCGCTCGCCGTTGGCTTCATGCTGTCTCGGACTCGGTTCGGGGCCTACGTTTACATGATTGGAACCAACGCCAAGGCGGCGAGATACGCCGGACTAAACAACGCCTCGATCATCCTGCGCACCTACATGATCTCGGGGTTCCTTGCGTCCGTCGCCGGTCTGATCATGATGGCGCGCGCCAACTCGGCCAAGGCCGACTACGGCGCGCCCTATACGCTTCAGTGCGTCCTCATCGCGGTGCTCGGCGGCATCGATCCCAACGGCGGCTTCGGCAAGATCCAGGGCGTGACGCTGGCGATCCTCATTCTCCAGTTCCTCTCGTCGGGACTGAACATGTTCAATAGCGTCTCGAACTTCTATCGCGACGTTATCTGGGGTGGGGTGCTGATCCTGGTCCTGGTGTTCAACTACTTCTTCTCCCGCCGAGCTGACCGGCGCGCAGTGAGCAAGGCCTCCTGATCCGGCGCCGAGGCTGCGTGGGAGGGCGAAGGCGCCTCGCCAGCTTCGCCTCCGCTTTCGACAACAGCCGCGTTGGCCGTGACCGGCCGAAACGGGCGCGAAGCGGCCGCAGCGCCGCCGAAGACGCAAGGCCGGCTGGCGTTCGGCCGAACCCTGGCTGCGCAGCCAACGATCCCGCGATTTCCGACGCGCGCGACGGCGCGCCCGCCGCCCCCGACCAAGGTTCAGGGCTTGCATTCATGCAACGTGACATGACCTAATCGGCT
>Ga0182030_10019349_pt1 | contig 12968 bp, 12 predicted proteins | sample 812S3MmetaG_FD_121299 | JGI IMG/M metagenome (GOLD analysis project Ga0182030, IMG submission 121299) | Permafrost microbial communities from Stordalen Mire, Sweden - 812S3M metaG (Illumina Assembly) | ecosystem: Environmental > Terrestrial > Soil > Wetlands > Permafrost | place: Sweden... | reverse complement strand
TCGCCAACCACCTCGCCTTCGAAGCCGGCGCCCGCACCGTCCGGGCCGAAGCCCGCACCATCCTGGGCACCCCCGCCCTGCTCCCGGCCACCAACCGGGGCGGCTACGAGCGGATGCTCAAGGACTTCATCGTGGTGGCCAACCTGCTCCAGCCCGGCCCGGACTACGGCACCACCGCCCAGGACGACACCGCCTGGTACACCGCCCTGAGCGCCTCCAACATCACCGTCGCCTAACTCGCTGTGGTGCTCGCTCGCTAGGCAAAGCCCAAGGCAGGATGTACCAGGCGGAGGGCTAAGTGTTCCCGTTCGCTCGAACGCCGGTGACGTCGTAGAGGTGATGCACCGGGTCGTGGATGAAGTACCTGGCGAAGGTCTCCACGGTGAAGCTGGCCCCGTCGCTGCGGTTGCCGGTTCGTTGCCATTGGTCGCCCGTCACGCCCTGGAAGTGATTCGCGATCACCTGCGCTGACTCGAGGAGGTCGGCGGCGACCTTGGCGGGATGCTGCTCGTCGTAGCGATCCGCGACAGCGGTTTCGTCCTGGTCCCAGTTCGGGAACTGCGGGTCGTCGAGGCTGAGCATCATGTCGAGCCGCTCGTCAAACAGCCGGAAGACGTCGCGGACGTGGCAGCCGTACTCCAGAGCCGACCACCTGCCCGGCGCGGGGCGGGTCCGGGTATCCCCCGGACCGGTCAGCACGTCCTGCCAGACCGCGGCGTTCGCCATGATCATCTCGGGCACCGCCTCGCGGGGGAAGCCCTGGGTGTTGAAGCCGCACTCGGGGCAGGGGCGCCGCAGCACCCACGTCCAGTCCTTGGTGTCCGGGACAATCGTCACGCTCGAATGCTACTGGCAGCTCAAGGACCGTTGAGGAGCCATTCGGACGGTTGCTGACCATCCGGGTGAGATCCGGCACGCCGGAACTCCCTGATCCGGGCCGCTCTCTGCGCGGAATCTCCCGGGCCGTCGAATGTCACTCACCAGCCGCGGAGATCAGCTGCGTAGCGGGGACCTGCACAGCGATCTCGCCGCCGAGCCTGGATCCTGCGGACAGGCGGAGATCATCCCCGCTCCAGAACCGGCCCGCGTCATACCAGTTCGGCTGCCGACGGCCAGGCAAAAGGCCCATGGCCTGGTAGGTGACGGCGACGATCTGGGCGCAGTAGGCGGTTTCCAGATCGGCGCTGCGCTCATCCCGCCTGATCGGCGGCAGCCGCCCGCGTAGCCACCCGGAAGTGAGCTGGGCCGCGGACGGAAACGGCGTGCCATCCAGTCGCGCGATGGTGCGCAGCAGCGCGTCTTCCATCTCGTGTGTAGGCGGAGGTTCCAGCTGCCGCAGCCAGGCCCGCTGGCCATACCTGGTGGCCCACAGGATGACGGCTGCGCGCAGGTCATGCAACTGCGCGCCGCGGTGGCGGCCGCCCGACCACAGGTCGGGCAGCGACCTGCCTAGCTCGGCATGCCACATCAGCGCGGGCAGGTCGTCCAGGACGACGGACATGCCGACGTGGTTGACCGGGCTGTTGGTGGTCAGCTGGATGGCCCGGTCGGCCGCGGTATGCCCGCGAAACAGCCACACGTCACCCGTCCGGGTCAGGTCGAGGGCCTCATCCAGGTCAATCCGCACGGCAGGCACAGTCGTAGCCTAGGCAGATGCACTGGTGGAAGATACTCGGCGTGGCCGCCTTCGCAAGCGTCGCGGCCACCGGGGTGGTGATCGCACGTGACCAGCGGCGCCGCCGCGCCTACACGCCGGAGGAGGTCCGGGAACGCCTGCACGCCCGGCTCGCCGAGGCCGATGAGCGGCCCAGCGGGTGATGACCGTCGGCTCCGTGCGAGCGCTCAGGTTACGGGCGGACCGCTGTCAGGGCTGGCGTGCTCTCGCGCATAGACGTTCAGGCGCTCTAGCGCGTCGGCGTAAATGCCCTGCATGACTCGTGGCGCGAAGCTGCGCTCGAAGAACCCGCCGATCCCAGATGCGCCGTCCCAGGTGGTGGATATCCGCACCCGCGACGCCCGGCCGTCAGGAGTGACCGTGAAGGTGGTGACGAGGCTGGAGCGGGTGTCGGACTCGACCAGGACACGGCCTGGCTCAGGTTCGCTGACCTCCATCCGGCACTCCCGGCTGCGGCCGCCGGCGGTCACCGTGAAGTGCGCGATGGTCCCGGCGCCCACGCCGCCGGACTCGACCTGGAAACCCGAGAACGCTGGCGGCAGGAAGCGGGCGTGGTGCTCGCGCATATCAGCGAGATAGCCGTAAACCGTCCCGGCCGGCGCTTCCACCTTGCCCTCAGCGGAGACATGAATCGATCCCATGCCGCCTATCTAACAACTCACCGGCCTGGAGACGAAGACTTTAGCCGCGGGTGAGCTTGCGGTAGGTGACGCGGTGCGGGCGGGCGGCCTCGGCGCCGAGGCGCTCGATCTTGTTCTTCTCGTAGGCGTCGAAGTTGCCCTCGAACCAGAACCAGTTCGCGCCGCCCTCCCAGGCCAGGATGTGCGTGGCGACCCGGTCCAGGAACCAGCGGTCGTGGCTGGTGATGACCGCGCAGCCGGGGAACTCCAGCAGCGCGTTCTCCAGCGAGCCCAGCGTCTCCACGTCCAGGTCGTTGGTCGGCTCGTCGAGCAGCAGCAAGTTCCCGCCCTGCTTGAGGGTGAGGGCCAGGTTCATCCGGTTCCGCTCGCCGCCGGACATCACGCCGGCCGGCTTCTGCTGGTCGGCGCCCTTGAAGCCGAACGCAGCCACGTACGCGCGGCTGGGAAACTCGACGTTGCCGACGCGGATGTACGCCTCGCCGTCGGAGATCGCCTCCCACACGTTCTTGTTCGGGCTGATCCGCTCACGGGTCTGGTCGACGTAAGAGATCCGCACCGTCTCGCCGATCTTGATCGTGCCGGAATCCGGCGGCTCCTCGCCGAGGATCATCTTGAACAGGGTGGTCTTGCCGACGCCGTTCGGACCCAGGACGCCGACGATGCCGTTGCGGGGCAGGCTGAAGGAGAGCTTCTCGAACAGCATCCGGTCGCCGAAGCCCTTAACCAGGTCCTCGACCTCCACCACCACGCTGCCCAGGCGCGGGCCCGGCGGGATCTGGATCTCCTCGAAGTCCAGCTTGCGGCCCTTGTCGGCCTCGGCGGCCATCTCCTCATACCGCTGCAGCCTGGCCTTGCTCTTGGCCTGGCGGGCGCGCGGGCTGGACCGGACCCATTCGAGCTCGTCAGCGAGGCGCTTCTGCTTCTTGGCGTCCTTGGCACCCTCGACCTTGAGCCGGGCCGCCTTGGTCTCCAGGTAGGTGGAGTAGTTGCCCTCGTAGGGGTAGGCGTGGCCGCGGTCGAGCTCGAGGATCCACTGGGCCACGTCATCGAGGAAGTACCTATCGTGGGTAACCGCGACGACGGTGCCCGGATACTTGGCCAGGTGCTGCTCCAGCCACTGCACGCTCTCCGCGTCCAGGTGGTTGGTGGGCTCGTCGAGGAGCAAGAGGTCCGGCTGGGACAGCAGCAGCTGGCAGAGCGCGACCCGCCGCTTCTCCCCGCCGGACAAGCTTGCGACGTCCGCGTCTGGCGGCGGGCAGCGCAGCGCGTCCATCGCCTGCTCGACCTGGCTGTCCAAGTCCCAGCCGTCCCGGTGCTCAAGCTGCTCCTGCAGGCGGCCCATCTGCTCGAGCAGTTCGTCGGAGTAGTCGGTCGCCAGCTTCTCGGCGATCTCGTTGTACTCGCTGAGCAGCCTCTTCGTGTCGGCCACGCCCTCCTCGACATTGCCGAGGACCGTCTTGTTCTGGTCAAGCTGGGGCTCCTGGGCGAGCAGGCCCACGGTAAAGCCCGGCATCAGGCGCGCGTCGCCGTTGGACGGCTGCTCCACGCCTGCCATCATCCTGAGCAGGGTCGACTTGCCGGTTCCGTTCGGGCCCACGACGCCGATCTTCGCGCCAGGGAGAAACGCCAGCGTGACCTCGTCGAGAATGACCTTGTCGCCGTGCGCTTTACGCACAGCACGCATCTGATAAATAAACTCCGGCATGGACTCAAGCCTACGGGCACGCGTCCGTTGCCTCGTCCTCTTCCCTGGCGGCGCCGGTCCGGGCGCACTCCTGGCCAGGCGAATTCAGCTGCACCTGGTTGCGACCAGCGTCCTTGGCCCGGTACAGGGCTACGTCGGCCGCCGCAAGCAGCTCGAACAGGTCATTGCCGTGCTGGCCGAGGACCGCCACCCCGATCGAGACCGTGACCTGGATCTTCGCGTGGTCGGCGGCCACGCTCACCCCGCTGGCGCTGCAGCGCAGCCGCTCGGCGATCCGGCAGGCCCCGGCGGCGTCGGTGCGGGGTAGCAGCACGGTGAATTCTTCGCCGCCGAACCTGCCCACCACGTCCGACTCGCGGACCTGCTGCCTGAGGTCGGCGGCCAGCCCCCTCAGGACCTCGTCCCCGATCAGGTGACCGTGGTTATCGTTGACCCGTTTGAAGTAGTCAACGTCGACGAGCAGCAGGGCCAGCGGCGTATCAAAGCGCAGCGCCCGGGCGATTTCCACGTCGGCTTGACGCTGCCACGCGATGGCGTTCAGCAGGCCGGTCTTCGGGTCGGTGCGGGCCGCGGTCGCAAGCTGCTGGTGCATCAGGCTCCGCTGCAGCATGATCACCGGCGGCAACGCCAGCAGGAGCAGCAGGAAACTAAGCGTGCAGGTGAGCGCGACGAGAACGCCGACGCATGTTTCGGTCAGGTCGAGCAGCAAGCTTTCCCGGTCCCAGAGCACCTTCGCCAGCGGCACCCCGGGATCGGCCAGGCGTGCGGCGGCCGCGACGACACAGGCGTTCACCACGGCGAACAGGACACCGCACGCGATCGCGGTCAGCACCACCGGCGGGCGGGTCAGCCAGGCGTTTGAGCCCTCCAGCGTGACCGCCACGACGGCTTTGGGGAAGCTGTGATGGAACGTTGCCGATGCCGCGGCGCCCGCTAGCCCGAGCGCGGCTGAGCTGAACACACGGCGGTGGCCGGGTATCCGCTGCGCTCGCAGGTAAAGCACCGCGCCGAGGATCAACGGCGCCAGCAGAGCGTACAGCGGCGGCAGCAACAGCGCGATGGGCAGCCACCACGCGGAAAGCAGGTCACGGGACACGCCCGACGGCCGGCCGAGCCGCCGCATCGCCTCGATGCAGATCACCGCGGCGGCCAGCAAGACGGCGAACAGGATTACGTTGTCGGTCTGCGGCTTGTCGGTACCGGCCAGTTCCCAGCCGGTCAGGGCCAGATCAGCGGCGAGGGTGACGGCGATATATACGATGAGTGACGTGGGCAATGCGAACAGCAGCCAGCACGACGGCGAACTGATCCGGTGCGACAAGCGCTTCTCGCGCTGTCCTATCGCCTCTTGAACAGCTGACATGCTCTCTGCCCATCATGCGTCAAGCCCTGGTGGCCCGTTACTGTCATCACTTTAGGTAACATCATAGGTGCGTTACGTTCGCCACGTCGCAGAACCGAAATGTTGGCCAGGACGGATTTTCCGGCCACGCGCATACCTGCGGGGATGGCGGAATCGTTACTCAAAGACACCACGGCGATTACGTTTCGTGTCGCTGGTGCCGCACAGGATCACTACGCTATGACCGCGGCGTATCCGCTCCGTGCGGCACCCGACAGACCCGCCCAGACCTGCCCCGGCCCGTCCCGGTCCGGCCGGCCAATCACGAGGAGAGTGGATTCGATGCGAGGCGTTATCTGGAGCTAGCACTCAGAAGGGCGCGGCGGCACCGGCCTCCTCGTCCTCTTCCAGTGCTTGCGCGGCGAGTCCAGCTTCGTCCAGGTCCCGGCCGAATTGCTCGATCGCCTCTTCGTCGATTAGCTCGCCGGATCCTCCGGTCATGTCCCGGGTTTCGCTGGTGTCCGCGGGCCAGCTCCCGGCCGGGTCGCCTTCGGTGCTCACGGCCTGCGGCTGCGGGCGCATGTAGTTGGCGGTGCCCCGGTTCAGGTCATGCCCGACGGTGTCCGCCAGGATGGCGATCGCCATCCGGGGCTGACCGTTCTTGTCCTCGTAGCTGCGGGTCTTGAATCGTCCCTTGACGATGACCGGGTCGCCCTTGCGCATGCTGGCCCGCACGTGGTCGCCCAGCCTGCGCCAGCAGGTGACGTCGTAGTACGTGGTATCCGTGTCGCGCCACTCATTGGTCGCCCGGTCCTGGATGCGCGGTGTCGCGCCGACACGCAAGTCGGTGACCCGGGTGCCGTCCCTGGTCTCACGCTGCTTGGGGTCCTGGGCCACAAAGCCGACGAGGGTCACATATCCGCCCTGGCTCATTACGATCCTCCTTGGGATTCCCGGGGCCCGACGCCACCGGGTCTCCTCCACAGTGCCGGAATGCCGCTTACCCGGCCGGCCCGCCCGGGCGCCTGTGGATAACTGGAGCCCGGCCCGCCGTCCTGTGGACAACCAGTTGCGATCGGCACGGCGTTGCTGGACTATGGCTGGCCGCGGAGGATCTGCGGAGAGAGCTGGAGCCGGGCTGCAGAGGGCTAGAGCCGGGCTGCAGTGGGCTAGAGGCGGTTGAGGCGTGCCATTTCCTCCGCGGATAGGGAGAACCCGAACAGGTCCAGGTTCGAGTCGATGCGCTCTGGCCGGGCGGACTTAGGGATGACGATGATGCCGAGCTCAAGATGCCAGCGCAGGACCACCTGGGCGGGCGTTACCCCGTGCCGGGCGGCGATCTCGGACAGGACCGGATCGCGCAGCTTGGTGTGCTTGAGTGAGCTGTAGCCCTCGACCGCCACCCGGCGTTCGGCGTGCGCGGCCAGCAGCGCCGGGTCGTACTGGGGCAGGCTCCACGGGATCTGGTTGACGGCCGGCCGCTCCCCCGTCGCCTCGATGAGCTCGTCGATCTCGGCCACGCTGTAATTGCTCACCCCGACCGAACGGGACAGCCCTTCGTCCCTGATGGCCAGGAATTCCTGCCACAGCCGGGGCGAGGCGCCTCGGCGCGGCGGCCAGTGCACCAGCCAGAGATCCACGTAGCTGGTGCCGAGGGCGCGCAGGCTCTCGGAGATGGTGGCCCGCGCGCGTCCCGCGTTGCCGGGCGGCAGCTTGGTGGTGATGAAGATGTCACCGCGGTCCAGGCCGCTGTCGGCGATGGCGCGGCCGATCTGGTCCTCGTTGCGGTACATGGTGGCGGTGTCGATGTGCCGGTAACCGGCCTGCAGCGCATGCCGGACGGCTTGGTAGGCCTGCTGGCCGTGCAGCTGCCAGGTGCCGAACCCCACCATCGGCATCGCGACGCCACGGCCCAGGTCCACTACGGGAATCTCGGTCATACCGGCCATTATCTCAGGGCAGGACGGCGCGGATGGAGCGGGTGAGCTCTCCGGGAACGTCAGCGATCAGCAGGTGAACCCCGTCGCGGACGACGTCCCGGCCGCTGATCACGACGTTCCGCACGTCAGCCGCGGTGGCGGCGAACACCGCGGTCTCAAGCGCCAGATCATGGCCCGCGCCAGCGGTCCGCACGCTATCCAGCGATACGGTGACCAGGTCGGCCCACGCTCCAGGGGCGATGTCGCCCGCGTCGGGCCAGCCTAGGCTGGCGTGCCCGGCCGAGGTCGCCGCCCGCAGCAGGTCCCCGGCGGTGAAGTGCCCGCGTGAGCGGCGGGCCAGCCGCTCGGCGTACTCGATCCCGCGGGCTTCTTCGAGCATGTCCACCACCGCGTGGCTGTCCGTGCCGAGGGTGAGGGTGCACCCGGCCGCCCGCAGCGGGCGCGCGGGGGCGAGCCCGTCGCCCAGGTCGCGCTCGGTGGTGGGGCACAGGCACGCGAACACCTGCGCACCGCCCAGCAGCTCGGTGTCCGCGGCATCGACTTGGGTCGCGTGCACGACCGTGGTCCGCGGCCCGAGCACGTCCTCGTCGTACAGCAGCCGGGCCGGCGATACGCCGTAGACGGCCCGGCACGCGTCATTCTCGGCCCGCTGCTCGGACATGTGGACGTGCAGCGGGGCGCCTCGCTGGCGGGTCCAGGCCACGACCGGGTGCATGTGCTCCGGCGGCACCGCGCGGACCGAGTGGATAGCCGCGCCGACCCTTGCGTGCGGCGAGATCAGGCCGTGCTCGTCACCCTTGAGCTCGTCGACGCGGTCCGCCCACCGCACCGCGTCGCGGTCACTGAACCGCACCTGCGGGCCGGCCAGCGGCAGCACCCCGAACCGGTCCAGCCCTCCGGTCAGGTAGCAGGCGTCGAGCAGCGTGATGCGCAGGCCCGCCTCGGCCGCCGCCTGAACCAGCGCCAGCCCCATCGCGTTGGGGTCGGCGTAGGGCCGCCCGTCCGGCTGGTGGTGCAGGTAGTGGAACTCACCGGCGCAGCTCACCCCGGCCAGCGCCATCTCGGCGTAGACGGCCCGGGCCAGCTGGAGGTAGCTGTCCGGATCAAGCCGCGCCGCGACCTCGTACATGCGCTCGCGCCAGGTCCAGAACGTCCCCTGGCCCGCCTGGGTAGTGGCCCGCAGCGCGCGGTGGAAGGCGTGCGAGTGCGCGTTGGCGAAGCCGGGCAAGGTGAGGCCGGCGAGTCGCTCTGGGGCGGGTGGGGTTGGCAGGGCGGACGGGGTCGAGGGGGTGACGGAGGTGAAGCGGTCGGCTTCGGCTTCGATCAGGACGTCGTGGCAGAGGCCCTGGCCGGGGAGCCAGGCTAGCTCGGCGAGCCAGCGCCTGGTGATCATCCGCGGGCCGGTCCGGCGAGGTGCTCGAGGACCGCGGCGAGGGCGGCGGCCCCGGCTTCGCAGTCTGCCAGGTCGGCGTCCTCAGCCGGGGAGTGCGAGACGCCGGTGGGGTTGCGCACGAAAAGCATGGCGGCCGGCAGCCGGGCCGCCAGGACGCCGGCGTCGTGTCCAGCTCCGGTGGGCAGCACGGGCGGCGGCGGGCCGGCCGCGCCGAGCACGGCCGCGATCCGGTCCCGCAGGTCATCGTCGAACCGCACCACGGGAGTGTACGACTCCTGGCGCACAGTCAGCGTGACGCCGTGCTCGGCGGAAAATCTTCGGGCGGCCGAACGGACGGTGGTCACCGTGTCCAGCAACGTGGCTTCGTCCGCGGCGCGGGCGTCCAGCCAGGCCCGGACCGCGCTTGACACCCCGTTGGCACCGCCCGGCTCGGCGATGACCTTGCCGAACGTGGCCAGGGCCTCGGTCTGTTCGGCAGCCTGGCGGGCGGCGAGCACGGTGCTCGCATACGGCAGCATCGGGTCGGCGCGGTCAGCGAACCTGGCCGTGCCCGCGTGGTCGGCGCGGCCGGCGAAATCGAACCGCCACCGGCCGTGCGGCCAGATGCCCTCGGCGACGCCGACGGCCGCCCCGAGCGGGGCCAGCGCGCGGCCCTGTTCGATGTGCAGCTCGACGAAGGCACCGATGGCGCCGAGCAGGTCATCGCGGGGGCCGATCAGGCCGGGGTCAAGGCCCGCGGCGGTCATCGCCTGCGCCAGCGTGAGGCCGGCGTCGTCGGTGAGGTTCCTGGCGGTCTGCGGGTCGATGGCTCCCGTCAGCAGACGGCTGCCCAGGCACGGGACGCCAAAGCGGGCGCCTTCTTCCTCGGTAAAGGCGGCAAGCACCACGGCCCGTTCGGGAGAAAAGTTCTTTTTTTGCAGGAGGTCTACGGCGGCCAGGGCGGCTACGACGCCCAGCCCGCCGTCGAAACCGCCGCCGTCCGGGACCGAATCCAGGTGACTGCCGGTCGCGATGGCGTCGGCGCGCCGCTGATCCCACCAGGCCCACAGGTTGCCGTTGTTATCGGGCTCCACGGTCAGGCCGCGTTTTTCCGCCTGGTGAGTGAACCAGGCGCGGCATTCGGCGTCGGCCGGGGTCCAGGAGTAGCGGCGGTAGCCGCCGGTGCCAGGATCGCGGCCGAGCGGTTCGAACTCGCGCCACAGCTCGGCGAACGTCATCCGCGCGCCATCGGGACGCGGACACCGCGCTCGGCGGCGACGGTCGCGGCCTGCTCGTAGCCGGCGTCGGTGTGCCTGATCACGCCCATGGCCGGGTCGTTGGTGAGGACGCGTTCGAGCTTGTGCCCGGCGAGTTCGGTGCCGTCGGCCACGCAGACCTGGCCGGCGTGGATGGACCGGCCGATGCCCACGCCGCCGCCGTGGTGGATGGACACCCAGGACGCGCCGGAGGCCGTGTTGACCAGCGCGTTCAGCAGCGGCCAGTCGGCGATGGCATCCGAGCCGTCGGCCATCGCCTCGGTCTCCCGGTAGGGCGAGGCGACCGAGCCGCAGTCCAGGTGGTCGCGGCCGAGCACGATGGGGGCGGCTACGTCGCCGCTTCTGACCAGTTCATTGAACCGCAGGCCGGCCAGGTGCCGCTCGCCGTAGCCGAGCCAGCAGATCCGGGCCGGGAGACCCTGGAAGTGCACCTTTTCCTGAGCCAGCCGGATCCACCTGGTCAGGGCCTCGTTCTGCGGGAACAGGTCGAGGATGGCCTGGTCGGTGACCGCGATGTCCCTGGGGTCGCCGGACAGCGCGGCCCAGCGGAACGGGCCCTTGCCCTCGCAGAACAGCGGCCTGATGTAGGCCGGGACGAAGCCGGGGAACGCAAAGGCCCGGTCGTACCCGGCCAGCTGGGCCTCGCCGCGGATGGAGTTGCCGTAGTCGAAGACCTCCGCCCCGGCGTCGAGGAAGCCGACCATGGCGGCGACCTGCTCGGCCATCGACTCGCGGGCCCTGGTGGTGAAGCCCGCGGGATCTTCGGCCCGCAGCGCGGCCATGTCCTCGAAGGCCACGCCCCTCGGCAGGTAGGTGAGCGGGTCGTGGGCCGAGGTCTGGTCGGTGACGATGTCGATCGGGGCGCCGGCTTTGAGCATGGCCGGAAAGATGTCGGCGGCGTTGCCCAGCAGCCCGATGGATTTTGGTTCGCCCTTGTTCTTAGCGGCTTGCGCGCGGCGGATGGCGTCGTCGATGTCGTCGGCCTGCTCGTCCAGGTAGCCGTGCTCGATCCGCCGGGCGATCCGGGACGGGTCGCACTCGACGCAGATGACGACGCCGCCGTTCATCGTCACGGCCAGCGGCTGCGCGCCGCCCATGCCGCCCAGGCCGCCGGTCAGCGTGATCGTGCCTTGGAGCGTCCCGCCATAGCGTTTGGCCGCGATGGCGGCGAAGGTCTCATACGTGCCCTGCAAGATGCCCTGGGTGCCGATGTAGATCCAGGAACCCGCGGTCATCTGGCCGTACATGGTCAGGCCGAGCTGCTCGAGCCGCCGGAACTCCTCCCAGGTCGCCCACTGCGGGACCAGGTTGGAGTTCGCGATGAGCACCCGCGGCGCCCACTCGTGGGTGCGCAGGACGCCGACCGGCTTGCCCGACTGGACCAGCAGGGTCTCGTCGTCTTTGAGGTCTTGCAGGGTTTTGATGATCGCCGCGTACGCCTCCCAGCTGCGGGCGGCGCGGCCGGAGCCGCCGTAGACGATGAGCTGGTCCGGGTGCTCGGCCACCTCGGGGTCCAGGTTGTTCATCAGCATGCGCATCGCGGCCTCTTGCGCCCAGCCCTGGCAGCTGAGCTGGGCGCCGCGCGGGGCGCGCACCGGTTCGTGCGGCGGGGTCATGCGGACAGGTCCTTGGCGTCGCTGGCGATCATCTGCCCATCATTCACCCACCGGCCTGGCCCGGCTGGGGCGGGGCTCCGGGCGACGGCGTCAGGCGGCGACTAGTTCGGCGGGCTCGGCGATGACGTCGACCAGGGCGCCGTTGCGCATGACGGTGATCGCGAGCGGACGGCCGATCGCTTCGGAGAACATCAGGCGCTGCAGGTCCTGGGCGGCTTTTACCGGCTTGCCCCCGGCGGTGAGCAGCAGGTCGCCGGCCCGCAAGCCGGCCCGGTCGGCGGGGCCGCCCGCGACCACCTCGGCCACGAGCAGACCGGTCGTGCGGCCGAGCCGCTCGTGCCACAGCGCCGGAACGGGGCCGGGCATCGTGACCAGGCCAAGGTAGGCGCGGCGGACCCGGCCGTCACGCATCAGCGCGGAGATGATCCGGCGCGTGGTGGCGTTCACCGGGACGGCCATGCCCAGGCCCACCCCGGCCACGGCGGTGTTGATGCCGATGACGCGTGCGCCGGAGTCGGCCAGCGCCCCGCCGGAGTTGCCCGGGTTGAGCGCCGCGTCGGTCTGGATCACGTCCTCGATCAGCCGCCCGCGGGCCGGCAGGGACCGGCCGAGCGCGCTGACCACGCCGGCCGTCACCGAGCCGGCCAGGCCGAGCGGGTTACCGACCGCCACCACCAGCTGCCCGACGACAAGCTGGTCGGCCTCGCCGAGCTCGGCAGGCTCCGGGGTCGGGCCGTTGGCACGCAGCACCGCGAGATCGGACAGCGGATCCGCGCCCACCACCGTGAACGGAGCCGACGTGCCATCGGAAAACGACGCGGTACCGCTCGCTGACCTGCCGACCACATGCGCGTTGGTCAGCAGGAACCCGTCGCCGGTGAACACCACGGCCGAGCCGAGACTCTCCCCCGCCCCGCCCGTGCTCCGGCTGGTGGCGCCCGTTATGCGCGGCACCCGCAGGCTCGCGACCTTCGGGGTGAGCCGTTCGGCGACACCCGCAACGATCTGCGAGTACGCATCCAGTGGGTGACTAGCCTCCATCACATCTCCTGGCCCGTTCGAATCGTGATTACAGGATTACACAGTAACCATGAAATGACGGAACGGGTTACCCGGGTTCGTTCCGCCTCAAGCGGAATCCCGGCCGGCCTGCGCGACCGCCGGCCTGCGCGACCGCCGGCCTGCGCGACCGCGGGGCGCGGTGGGGCGGCCTAGTTAGCACCGGGGGCCGCGTGGCCGCTCCCCGCGTGGGGCCGGTTCATGATCCCGGCCAGTTTCGGGCGTATACGACCGGAACTGGCCAGGATCATGAAGGAGCTTCTGGGGGCGCGTGGCCCGCCAGGCCGATGGGGTTGCCTTCCGGGTCGGTGATGGTGGCGAGAGTGCGTTCCGGGCCGTCG
>Ga0182030_10019348_pt1 | contig 12968 bp, 12 predicted proteins | sample 812S3MmetaG_FD_121299 | JGI IMG/M metagenome (GOLD analysis project Ga0182030, IMG submission 121299) | Permafrost microbial communities from Stordalen Mire, Sweden - 812S3M metaG (Illumina Assembly) | ecosystem: Environmental > Terrestrial > Soil > Wetlands > Permafrost | place: Sweden... | reverse complement strand
CGCTTGGGGAGATCTGATTGCTGACCAATCCGGCAATCTCTACGGTGCAACTGCAGGCGGCGGCGCTAACAATGGCGGAGTCGTCTTCGAGCTGGCGCATCCGGGAAGCTGGACCTACAACCTTCTGTACAGCTTTCCTTACAACACAAGCCCCGCAGGTACGCTGGTGTTCGACGGCTCCGGGAACCTGTACGGCACAACCCGCGCCGGCGGCGCCTATGGCGACGGCACAGCTTACAAGCTAACGCCATCGAACGGCAGCTGGACGGAAACCGACCTGCACGACTTCCAATCCTCGGATGGGGTACTTCCAAACGGCGGCCCGGTATTGGACGCTGACGGCAACCTGTACGGCACAGCGGAAACGGGCGGAGTAGGTTTCGACGGCCCCTGCTACGGCATCGGTTGCGGCACAGTCTGGGAGATCACGCCGTAAGGCGTCAAACCATCTAGATCGCTTCTGAAGGCAGTAAAGGAGATCACGATGACAATCCGGCCATGCTTCACGTTTCGGCTGACTCCTGCATTCGCGCTTGCGATGCTTGGTATGCTGACTGCGCTCGCGACGCCGGCAGCAGCGCAAACCTTCACCATCCTGCACAACTTTACTGGAGGGGCGGACGGCTACGCTCCGGATACTGGACTTATCCTCGGGCCTTCAGGAGTTCTGTATGGAACCACGTTTTTCGGCGGATCCTACGACGCCGGCACAGTTTTCAAGCTAAAACAGGCGAATTCAAGTTGGGTTGTCTATCCTTTGTACGAATTTACCGGGGGCAGCGACGGAGGCCTCCCGTACGGTGAGGTAGCGATCGGCCCAAATGGCGCTTTATATGGCACGGCCTCCTTTGGTGGCAGAGGCGAAGGAGTGGTGTTCGAATTGAGACCTCCGCCTACGGCTTGTGCGTCGTTTCTGTGCTACTGGAAGGAAACCGTACTCCACGCCTTTACCGGATCCCCGGATGGCTACGACCCGAGCGGGAACTTAGCCTTCGATCAAGCGGGTGACATCTACGGCACGACAACTGGCGGAGGCACGTATGACTATGGGACAGTGTTCGAACTGACCCTCTCAGGCGGCGGATACACGGAGAACATCATTCAGAGCTTCAACTACTACGGCGCCGGCGGGTACGCCCCGCAGGGAGGCGTGGTCCTGGATAGCGCAGGAAATGTATACGGAACCAACGTTGCCGGAGGAACCGGGACGGACTGCCAGCTCAGCGAGTATGGAAGTTGTGGGACCATTTTCCAGCTCGTGCCTTCAGGCGGAGTGTGGACGGATAATGTCCTGCTTGAGTTCACCGGGTTCTTGCATGGAAACGGGGAAAACCCGACGGTCAGCCCAATCATCGATGCCTCGGGCAATCTCTATGGCACGGCTGACTTGGTTTACAAGCTGGCGCCCTCAGGCGGAGGGTTCCTCTACTCGGAACTTAACCCGCTCAACTACTGCGGCTACCCGACTGGCGTGGCCATGGACGCGGCGGGTAATTTCTATGGGGCGTGCGGTTCAGGACCTGGCGCAGACGACTACAACGGCTGGGTCTACGAGCTGACGAATTGCAGCCCAACTTGCACGCTGATCGACCTCCACAACTTCGGCGGTAGTGACGGCGCGGTTCCTATTGGCACTCCGGTGCTGGACGCGAATGGCAATCTCTACGGCACCACGGCTCAAGGGGGTACGGAGAGCTGCCGTACCGGCGACGGTTGCGGCGTGATCTGGGAGATCACACCGTAAAAAGGTTCTTCAAGCGGGTGGCCCAGGTGCGGCCATGTTTTGGCCTAACGGCCTTCTAAGAACCTTTTTATCTATGACTTCGGCAACTTTAACGGCCAAAAAGCGAACGCGAGTTCGTGTTCTTGTTCCACGTGGAACATTTTCTTTGGGAGGCCGCCCCTTCTACGCTGTCCCCAACCGCTTCAGCACCGTCTCGCGAAATCCGCGGCTCAGCGTCAGCTTCGTCCCATCGCGCAGGAGGATCGCATAATCCCCATACAGCGACGGACGCAGCGTTTTGATGCGATCCACGTTGACCAGAGTCGAACGATGCACGCGAAGGAATTGCCGATGTCCCAACCGCGACTCCAGCGAAGTGATGGTCTCGCGCAGGATGTGAGTGTTGCCGCCGACGTGCAGGCAAACATAATTGCCCGCCGACTCCGCCCAATCGATCTCGCCGGGCTTGAGGCAGACAATCTCGCCGTCGGCCTTGATGACGATGCGCTGCGGAGCGTTCTGTCGCGAATCGAGTTCGCCGAGCAGATTGAGCACGCGCCGCTGGAACATTCCTTCCGACGGATGCTGGAGTTGCTTGCGTGCATGTTCCAGCGCTTCCGAAAGCCGCTGCTTCACGACGGGCTTCAGCAGGTAGTCGAGCGCGTGAACCTCGAAGGCCTTCATCGCATAGCGATCGTAGGCGGTCACGAAGATCGTCAGCGGCATCTGCTCCGCCCGTAGCGCGGAAACCACGCCGAAGCCATCGACCTCCGGCATCTGAATGTCGAGGAAGACGAGATCCGGCTTCTCGCGCTTGATGGTCGAGATCGCCGACTTGCCATCGCCGCATTCGGCCACGATCTCCAGATCAGCTTCCTCTTCCAACAGGCTGCGCAGGCGTTCGCGCGCCAGGGCTTCATCGTCGCTAAGCAACACTCGAATGGGCATCGGTGGTTCTGACCTCCTCGGAATAAGTACGGAACGGCAGGTGAATTCTGACGATGCAACCTCCGCCGGGCGCATCGTCCAGCATCAGGCGGTGATCGTGGTTGTAGAGCTGTTGCAGGCGGGCGCGCGTGTTGCGCAGGCCAACGCCTTCCGTCGGGATCTCGCCGTCGAAGCGCGTCAGCCCCAATCCGTTGTCGGAGATTTCCATCCACAGCTCGTCGAAGACGCGACGCGTGGAGATGCGGATATGACCGGGCGCGCGGCGCGGCCCAATGCCGTGGCGGATGGCGTTCTCCACCAACGGCTGAAGAATCATGTTGGGCACCAGCGCCGAAAGCGTGTTGCCCGCAATGTCCATCTCCACCTGCAAGCGGTCCTGAAAGCGCGTCTGCTGAATGTCGATGTACTTCTGCAGCACGGTCAGTTCGCGGCTGAGCGGCACCTCGTGCACGCCCATCGCATCCAGCGAGAAGCGCAGCAGGTCGGCCAACTGGAGCGTCATGTTCTCCGCTGCGAGCCCGTCGTTGCGCGCCAGCGCGGCGATGGAGTTCAGCGTGTTAAACAGGAAGTGGGGTTCCAGTTGGATCTTCAACACTTCAAGCTGAGCGTGCGCGAGCTGCGCCTCCAGCTGCGACGACTGCAGTTCGCGCTCACGATACTTTGCGTAATAGCCGATCGCCTGCGTGATCAGCAGGATGTACCAGTAGCGCTGGAAGTCCATGAACGCGCGCGAGAGCATGTGCGCGGAAAAAGGCAGGTGCGCTTCGGGAGTCCAGGTGACGAACGGCTCCAGCCAGACGATGATCGAGGCGCCGACAAGAGTGAGCACGATGCTGGCGGCAATGTGCAGGGGCAGGACGGTCTTCCAGTTGCTGCGCTCGAAGGTGAATCGCCGCGATAATGCGTAGACAGGAGGCGTCAGCAATGACCACACAAACGAGATGGTCATGTTCCAGGCCAGCAACTGCGCCCAGCTTTCCGGGCTGCCGACCGATGCGGTGTAGACATGCGCTCCGGCGGCGCTCAGGAAGGCCAGCACCGTCCACAGGACAAAGCCGATGGCCCAGACGCGCCCCCAGCCTTTGAGTCCATCGAACGTCAGCCCGCGCCGTCGGGCGTGACTCCGCCGCTGGCCAAACTCCGCGGAAAGCTCGGCACTCGCGGGGAGAACCAACTCTTTTGCCATGGTGAGCTACCTGTTCTGCGTTGAACCCCAATAAAACGAAGACGAGCTGCACCTACGAGGTGATAGACGAAGTTGCCGCAAAGACGTTTCTGGAAAATTATTGGCATCGCGCGGAAAGCACCAAAGAGCTATGATGGCCTTGGTTCTCTGGTCGCAGCGGCGTCCGATTGAGGACATTTTCGCGTGGCGGAAGAAGATGATTCACCACGGAAACACCGAGAACACGGAAGAGATTTTTTCATGAGGCCTTTGCAATGGATCGATTCAGATATTGCAAGCCGGGGACCGACCAGGGAAGGTTATAGAGACTCTGTCGCAACCTCGACTGAAATGTTCTGATGGGACGAAGTCGGCCTGTAACCAACCAAACTAGCCGCAACGCGGCGAAATGGAGTTAGACGGGGGCGTAAGCCCCCGGTCATGTGGAGATAAGAACGAGCCGCAGAGCGGCGACACCGCTTGCGACCCAGTCTCCATAATTCAAGCTAAGGGGATTACTAGATTATTCTAAGTTCCTTTCCGTGCCCTCCGTGCTTCCGTGGTGAATGGTTCCTATGCACGAACTCGGCATCGCCAGCTCAATCCTCGAATCTGTTCAGAAGGAAGCCGTGCGCCATCCGGGCGCTCACATCTCGAAGGTCGGAGTTAAGATTGGAGAGCTCGCCGGCGTCGACCGCGACGCGCTGCAATTCGGCTTCGAAGTCCTGGTGAAGGACACGGAACTTGAGCCGCTGGCGCTGGAGCTGGAATTGATTCCGCGCGTGCAGCGCTGCTCGAAGTGCGCTTACGAATTTCGCATGACCGACTTCGACCCGCGCTGTCCGTTGTGCGGCGACCTGGCCACCCAGTGCATCAGCGGGGAAGAGCTAGACATAGCCTACATGGAGATCGATGATAGCTAACTGCTAATCGCCAGTTGCTAATTGCTAATCGCTACCTATATGAACCGTATCGCCGTCGAAAAGAAAGTCCTGAACGAAAACCAGATTCTCGCCGAGCAACTGCGCGAGCGCTATCGCGAGAACGGAGTGCTCTGCGTGAACCTCATCAGCACGCCTGGCTCTGGCAAGACCGCGCTGCTGGAGCGCACTCTGGAGCGCATGGACAAAAGCGCTCGCGTGGCCGTGCTCACCGGCGATCTGCAGACCGAAAACGACGCGCGGCGCCTGGCCAAGTTCGGCTTCCCGGTGCGGCAGATCACCACCGGCGGGACGTGCCACCTCGACGCCAGGATGATCGGAAAGCATCTGGAAGACTGGAAGCTGGAGAATGTCGCACTCGAAGATCTCGATCTGCTGATCGTGGAGAACGTCGGCAACCTGGTCTGTCCGTCAAGCTACGATCTCGGCGAAGATGCGAAGATCGTCCTGCTGAGCACCACCGAAGGCGAAGACAAGCCGCTCAAGTACCCCTCGATCTTCTTCAAATCAGAGCTCATGCTCCTGACCAAGATCGACCTCCTGCCCTACGTTCCGTTCAGCGCCGACCTCGCCCGCGAGAACGCCCGCCGCGTCCATCCCGGAATGGAGATCATCGACGTCTCCAGCACCACGGGTGAAGGCCTGGACCGCTGGATGGATTGGCTGAAGGCGCGCCAGGAGAAAGCGAGATTGCAGGGCGTGGTCGGTTAGGACGGAGCTCCCTTTCTTATTGAAGGAAGTCCACACCGCCGAAGTTGTGTCATGCCTGGAGCGCCACCGGGACGCCGGTTTCCACGTGGACGAGCGTCTTCTTGCTGAGGTACTACGTCCGGGCAGAATGTACCTCTGGACCGAGCCAAAGGTCACTGGGTTTCTTAGCTTGGTCTGGCAATCCATCGATGAGACTAGACCGATCGTTCCCGCGGGCCATCCGCGCACGCTCCGTGATTGCGCGCTAAGGCTTTCCGGGTTCGAGTGGCGATTTGATTCTCTGGTTCGGGCGGGGCATAGCGGAAGAAACTCCCGGAGGCACCTACTACATCTTCGATGGTGTCCACCAGAGTATCGTTTTGGCGAAACGACTTCTGCGGCAGGAGGTGGAGTATTCGCCCGTGGAACTAACCTTGCTGACACCGCGACGTTCGTAGGCTGACAGTCTCATCTTCCCGTTCTTGTAACGCGAAGCGATCAGTGTAATCGTTTCGTCACTGAAGCGGTCGCTTCAGAAGACTTGCAACGCGGGAGCGTTCTTCCTGTCGTGGTGCGGCTTTACGACGATGTGAACATCCTGATCGAGCGCCACTAGAAAGCGCAGAAGGCGCTCAACGGAAAACTGGCGAAACTCACCACGCAGCATCTTGGATACGTCGGGCTGGCGGATGCCAAATAATTCCGCCGCTTCGACCTGTTTCAGACCGCGACCTTTCATGATGGTATCGATCTTGAATACAAGCTGCGCCTTCACCACGTGCTCCTCAGCATTGGGCACACCGAGGTCCTTGAACACGTTGCGACTTCCGATTTCGTGTCCCTTCTTACTCATTGGCAGGTACCAGTATAGTGAATTCACTATACTATGTCGAGGAGGCTAGCAAAGACCTTCCTTGAGTCCCGCCTCCACATGCCCTAACATGGCCGCAGAAAGGTTCTGCTAAGGTTGTGCAGCCCCGGAGGCCACACGTTGCGCTCGGCCAAATTACTCATTGCCTTCTTCGCTCTCTTGCTGGCTGCAACGGCTCTCGCGGCGCAGCAGCCTGCACCAGACACGAGCCAGGAGAATCCGGGCTACCCCGTCACCGTGGAAGGCAGCGAAGTCCTCCGGATCTACGAGGGCATCGGCAGCTTTACCGCGCAGGACCGTGCCCTGGCCGCCTCGGAGCGCTTCAGCAAACTCATCTACGCTCCGGCCGCTGACCTCGCCCGCATCACCACAAGCGATTCGCCCTATGGCACATCGGTCGTGCTGGGCGAAAACATCCTCCTGGTGGTTACCGACGATGACGCCAGGCACTACCACGTCTCCCGGCAGGCGATGGCAACCCTCCTCGCCGGACGAATTCGCGATGCCATCAGCGAAGCTCGGCTGCAGCACAGCAGCCAATATCTCATCCGGGCGGCGATCTACGCTGTCATCACGCTGGCGCTGTATCTGCTCCTTGTCTGGCTGGTGGTTCGCCTCACCCGTTGGCTGCTGACGGCATTGCGATCCATGGCGACTCGATTTAAGGGGATTCGCATCCAGCAGTCGCAGATCATGGCGGGCGAGCGAATGGCTGCGGTATTGATAGCCGCCGTTCAACTGGTGCGCTTCCTCTTGCTGTTCGTGTTTACCTGGATCTTTCTGGCCACCGAGTTCAACTACTTCCCCTGGACCCGCGAACACGGCGCCAGACTGTTGAGCTACATCGGCACTCCGGTCAAATTCATCGGCCAGGCGTTCTTGAACTATCTGCCGAACCTGTTTTACATCGTCGTGATCGTTGCGGTGATGTACTACGTGATCAAGTTCGTCGGGGTCATGGCGCGCGAAGTCGAGCGCGGCAATATCCGCATTGCCGGCTTCTATCCTGAATGGGCGCAACCCACCTATAAGATTGTCCGCTTCCTGCTCTTCGCCTTTACCGCCGTCATTATTTATCCCTACTTGCCGGGCGAGAATTCGCCGGCCTTCAAAGGCATCGGCCTTTTCATCGGCGTGCTGTTCTCGTTGGGATCGACCTCGGCCGTAGCCAACGTCGTCGCCGGAGTCATTCTTATCTACGCGCGCGGCTTCCGCGTTGGCGACTGGGTGAAGATTGGCGACAACATGGGAGAGGTCACGGCGCAGACCATGCTGGCCACCCATGTGAAGACCATCCGGAACGAGGAGATCATCATTCCGAATTCCGTGGTCCTGGGCAGCTTTGTCACCAATTACAGTCTGCTGGCGCAGAACAACGGCCTCATCCTGCACACCTCCGTCACCATCGGCTACGACACTCCCTGGCGCAAGGTCCACGAATTGCTGATTGAGGCTGCCTTGAAGACGAAGTACATCCTGCCGAGTCCAGCGCCGTTCGTGTTGCAGAACGCGCTCGAAGACTCCTACGTGCAGTACGAAATCAACGCCTATACCGATCATCCGCTGCTGATGGTTTATATCTACTCTGACCTGCACGCCAACATTCAGGACTGCTTCTTCGCCGCCGGAGTCGAGATCATGTCGCCGGTATATCACTCCCTGCGCGACGGAAACCGCACCGCAATGCCGGCAGAGTTCCTGCCGAAGGATTACCACCCTCGAGGATTCCGTATAGCGAAGGACGACGCGGGAGCGTCAGGCGGGAAGGGCTGAAGCCATTTCACGCGAGCGGGTGGAGCACGCCTCTTAGAGGCTGCTGAATAGGTCACTCTTGGAGTGCTTTGTAACAGGGCACGACTTCAGTCGTGCCGATAAGCCCATTATTTCTTGTCACACCTTGCGGCCTTCAGGCCGCAAGGGATCTGCTTTGAGTATTTTAGTGGCCTACTGCAAGCGTGCATTGGCCGGCTTAGTCCATAGCCGAGGGCTTTAGCGCCTGAGGTAAGGTTTTTCGATTACCACGGCGGCTAAAGCTGATCCGGTCTGCAGGTCACAGTGCACCGCTGAGAGTCTGCCTCAGAACTATGCTTCGCACCGCCTGGTGAATAAGGATCCCAAAATTCGGAGCGACGTAGGCGCGGAACAGTCTAGCCCAGCACGGAGCGAAGCGGAGTGCTGGGTAAAGTGGAAAAAGGGTCAGAGTCCCGTAGGGATGGCACGGTTCTCACGCAGACTCTGAGCGGTGCCCCACCCCGGAGCACACGACATCCACACCTCGCGACTTACATAATCGCCGTCGGCGGCGCGGGCTCATCCGGCCGGCCCGCATTGGCCAGCGGCACGCGGATCATCACGATGGCCAGGATTACCAGCACGATGAATCCCGAAAACACGCTGGGATGCTGGAAGATGACCGGCAACGGCCACTGCTTGTAGCGGAAAATCGCGATCACGATTCCCATCAGCGCCTCGCCCGCAATGAATCCCGATGCGGTCAGCACCCCGGCATTCTCCACGCGCGCCTTCTGCGCGTCGTTGAAGTTCTTGCTGTCGCGAATCTTGTCGGTCATCCAGCGGATCATGCCGCCAATGAAGATGGCGAACGTCGTCTCCAGCGGCAGATACATGCCGACGGCGAACAGCATCGGACTCTTGACCTCGATCATGATCATCGCGATGCCCATCAGGATACCCACGATGATCAGCGGCCACGCCATTTCTCCGCCTACGATCCCGCGCGACAGCATCGCCATCAGGCCGGCTTGCGGAGCGGGCAGTTGCCGGTCTCCGAAGCCGATGCCGCCGCTATTGATATTGGCTTGATTCAGCAACAGCAGTACCGGTAGCAACGCAAAGCTCGCCACCGCGACTCCCATGAAGTCGCCAATCTGCATCTTGCTGGGCGTGCCGCCAAGAATGTGTCCCACTTTCAGGTCCTGCAACATCTCGCCCGCCACCGCCGACGAGATGCACACGACGGCCGCCACACCCAGCACCGCGGCAACACCGTGAATTCCGGAAACTCCCAGCAGCACCATCAGCAGCGCCGCGATCACCAAAGCTGCCAGCGTCAATCCCGAGATGGGGTTGTTCGACGAGCCGATCAGTCCCACCAGGTTGCCGGAGACAGCCGCGAAGAAAAATCCCACGATGATCATCACGATGGCAGCCAGGATGCCGGCGTTCCAGGAAGCCGCGTAGCTCTTGTACAGGAAGACCATGCTGATCAGCACGACGAACATTCCGCCGAATACAAATTTGGCGTTCAAGTCGCGTTCCGTGCGGGCCGTCCCGGCGTGCGCCGCCGCGGACTTCTTCAAGTCAGAGACGGCCCTCGCCATGCCCGATCCCAGGCTCTTGCGCATGCGGAACAGCGTGTAGCAGGCGCCTACCAGCATGCCGCCCACCGCGATTGGCCGCACGATGAAGCTCCATACCGCTCCGGCCTGCCCCGTCCAGAATGCGTTGTCGGGCATCGTCGTTCCCGCGGGTGCGAACTGCGCGACCAGCGTGGGACCGCCGAGAAACAGAATCAGCGGGACCAGCAAGCCCCAGGCAATCACGCCGCCGGCGAAGTTCAGCGAAGCCAGGCGCGGCCCGATGATGTAGCCAACGCCGAGATACGCTGGGCTGATGGCCGGCGCCGACATTGTGGTTACCGCTCCCGCCGGCAGCTTCGGCGCCGTCGCGCTGCGGCCCATGCGGACAAAGCTGGTGCCGATGGAGCCGACGTTGACGATGAAGTCGCGGCTTGCGCTGAACAGGCTGAACTGGCCGAGCAGGTAAACGATCCCGCCGAAGCCCATGTTGCCGAACAGAATCTTGGCGGCGCGGCTGCCCTGTTGACCTGCAATATGAATCTGCGACGCGGCTACCGACTCAGGAAAAGGAAGCTCAGGATCTTCCACCATCACGCGCCGCAGCAGCGTGACAAAGAGAATGCCCAGCGTGCCTCCCACCAGCATCAGAATCGACGACTTCCAGTAAGCATGCTCGAAGTCGAAGACCGGCCACGCGCCGGAGATGACGAACGCCGGAATGGTGAAGATCGCGCCGGCTGCAACCGACTCGCCAATGGAGCCGACGGTTCGCGCTATGTTTTCTTCCAGCAGCGAGCCCTTCATGATGCGCAGCACGGCCATGCCGATAACGGCGGCGGGATAGGTGGCGGCAATCGTCATTCCGGCGCGCAGGCCGAGATAGGCGTTGGCAGCGCCCAGGACGACCGTCAGGATCAGGCCCAACAGCACGGCTCGGAAGGTAAATTCCGGCATCGTGGTGTCGTCGGGAACGTAGGACCGAAACTTCCTTGGGGCAGTCGTTGTCGTGGTGCTCATGAAGGCAGACCTCGTGCGGCGCACAAATTATAGCGACCGCGCAAGTTAGCACGCCAGCGGTACTTGTTACAAGTCCGCGAACGGAAAGCGCCAGGACGCGGCGCCTCTGGTCGACACAGAATGCAGGCAGACGTATGAGTTAGACCCAGTCCCGCCGCAGGCGGTATTAGCCCCCCGCGGAAGCGGCTGTTGCGAAACTGAGGCCCAGAATTAGTCGGTGGATCAAGGCGATGTACGACGTTACGAAAACAGCCGCAACGCGGCGGCATGATGTTAGGCGGGGGCGTCAGCCCCCGCTCTATTGCGAATAATACGAGCCGCAGAGCGGCGACACGGCCTTCGCAACAGCCGCGGAAGCGGTCGGAAACTGCTCCGATTGCGATTTTGAGCGCCTTCAGGGGCGAAACGCCGGCCTCCTCAGTCCCGAGTACAATGTTGGAATCAAAAACGGAGCACGCATGGACTACCTTCTGAAGACCGAGCCTTCCGAGTACTCTTTCGCCGATCTGCAACGGGACAAAGAAACGGTGTGGGACGGCATATCAAATCCTGTTGCCCTGCGGTACCTGAGGGAGATGAAAGCGGGCGACCGCCTGATCATCTATGAGACTGGCGATCACAAGACCGCTGTCGGCACCGCTTCGGTGATTTCCGTCGATCCCTCCGATCCGCGTAATCCCAGGGTGAAGATCAAGGCGGGGAAGGCGATTGCGAAGCCGGTCTCGCTGGCCGAGATCAAGGCGAACCACATATTCGCCGACTCGCCTCTGGTGCGACAGGGAAGACTGTCGGTGGTGCCGCTGACCGCCGCACAACACAAGTTCGTTGTGGGCGAATAACGGGGTTATGCAGGTTCATGCGACGCCGCAGCCCTCGGGCGCCGGGTTTTTCGAGTAGCACCTGCCCTCGGCACTTTTCATTCCGCCGCACCCGTTACGAGACCAGCCCGCAGGGCGGCTAAAACAAATATCGCCGCTTGCGCGGCTTTCTACCTGGCACGCCGCGATTCTGCCCGTGCAACCCCTCAACTCGACCTCTCCGTCGTAAATTGTTGATGAATCCGCCGCCGGGTATCGCATCCGGCATTGCACCCGTTTCCCCGGGCACATATACTGATCAGTCACGGTGCTTCGGGACCGGACGAGCGTCAACCATCGCTTCTTCCCGGTTCCGCCCGCACCGGTGACGGGCTTCCATCGGCGCGCAGTTGCGTGCCGCGTGGAACTGTTGGAGGTCGTCTTCAGCAGTTGTGAGACGCTAACTCGAACCCGGCGAGACCTGCGCGGGCCCCAACGCGCCACAGTTCTTGCGCCCTTCCGGGTACTCCTGCAAAGCATTTTTTCCGTCCTATTTCCTTCTGATTGCCGCCTGTGCGGCACTGCTCTCGACAACATCTCCAGAATTCCCGTATGCCGGGAATGCCTTGCCGCAATCGTTCCGACGCGGGTTCCGCAATGTGTAGTGTGCGGCGACCGCCTGGCCAGCGCTCAATTGCTGAGGGGCGACGGCCTCTGCGCGAATTGCCGCGACTGTGCGCCGGAGTTCGAGAGGGCAACCTCATTCGGTGAATACATTGACGGCGTGCGCAGCCTCATCCATCTGCTGAAGTATGAGCGCGTCACACCGGTTGCCGGTCCGCTGGGCGGAATGCTGGCCCAGGCCGTCGCCGAGCTGCTTGCCGGCAGCGATGCGACGCCGTTGCTGGTTCCGGTTCCACTGCATAAGAGCAGGCGGCGTTCGCGCGGCTTCAATCAAGCGGAGCTGATCGCACGGGCCGCTGCCAGGCGCCTTCCGCAAAAGCTGGATCTGGCCTGTGGCGCGCTGGTTCGCCGGCGGGACACGGTTTCGCAGGTGGGGCTCACGCGCGAAGAGCGCATCGCCAACGTGCGCGACGCCTTTCGGGTCGCCGACGCTGCTCGAGTGCGCGGCCGCGACATCATGCTGGTCGACGACGTGATGACCACGGGTACCACATTGTCAGAGTGCGCCCGCGTCCTGAAGCAGGCGGGTGCGAAACGGGTTTGGGCCGCAACCGTGGCCCGCGCCTTCTGTGGCGCGGATTCGCGGCTGGCCGGCGATTCAGGAGAAGAGGAGGCAACCGAAGTGGCAGTCAGCACTTCGGTATAACAGAAGTCATGTCAATGCACGCCCAGGGCGCAACGCCGCGATACGGAAAGTCACTTGCCGGGTGCATGCACCATGCCCGGATGGCGGGCGACGAGCCGCCACAATGGGCGCCCATGCACGCTCCCGTGCTGGTGCTGAACGCGTCCTATGAGCCCATCAATGTCTG
>Ga0182030_10019346_pt1 | contig 12969 bp, 10 predicted proteins | sample 812S3MmetaG_FD_121299 | JGI IMG/M metagenome (GOLD analysis project Ga0182030, IMG submission 121299) | Permafrost microbial communities from Stordalen Mire, Sweden - 812S3M metaG (Illumina Assembly) | ecosystem: Environmental > Terrestrial > Soil > Wetlands > Permafrost | place: Sweden... | reverse complement strand
CTGCCCTCGGCGATGGACAACCGCCCGCTTCGCTTTGACGAATTTGAAAAATCAATGCGCCAAAGTATTTTTGTATCAGCCACGCCCTCAACTTATGAAGCGGAACACGCCGGACAAGTGGTTGAGCAATTGGTGCGACCGACCGGATTGATTGATCCGATGATAGAAGTGCGTCCGGCGACACATCAGGTGGATAATCTGATGAGCGAGGCAAATGCACGCATCGCGGTGGGCGAGCGGGTGTTGGTGACCACGCTAACCAAGCGCATGGCCGAAGACCTGACCGATTATTTTTCCGAGCACGGTATCAAAGTGCGCTATCTGCATTCCGACATTGAAACGGTTGAGCGTGTGGAGATCATCCGCGACTTGCGCCTCGGCATGTTTGACGTGCTGGTTGGTATTAATTTGTTGCGCGAAGGTTTGGATATTCCGGAAGTTTCACTTGTTGCGATTCTTGATGCCGACAAAGAGGGTTTCCTGCGTTCGGAACGTTCACTGATTCAAACCATAGGTCGCGCTGCCCGCCACTTGCATGGCACTGCGATTTTGTACGCGGACCGCATCACCGAATCCATGCGCAAAGCCATTGACGAGACGGATCGGCGTCGCGCGAAACAGGTAACGTATAACGAGGAGCATGGCATCGTTCCGCACTCTATCGTCAAGCGCATTAAGGATATTATAGACAGCGAGTATGACGTGGATGATGAACGCAAGTCGCTCAAAGCAGCGCAAACACAGGCGAAGTATTTGGCGATGAGCGAGAAAGAAGTTTCCAAAGAAATTGCACGTTTGGAAAAAGAAATGTTACAGGCAGCCAAGAACTTGGAGTTTGAAAAAGCAGCCCAACTACGTGATCAATTAAAGAAGTTGCGCGAGAGTGTGTTTCTGTCACCTTTGTAAATTGCGAGAATTTCATATAAAAATACCCGTCTTTGGGAAAAATTCAACTAAGCGATATCAAAGAAATGGTTAAGAAAGAAAAGATCAGCATTTTATTTTGCTGCATGGGCAGCATTCAAATAAAATTGTAAGCAATTGAATAAAAACACTTAAATATTATTCCCCAAAACTCCCCCAAAACTACGCCAAAACTATCCAACTTTTACCTGAATCCATTCCGACCCACGAACATCGCGATACAAGTCTGTAGTAGATGCATCTTTGTGACCAGCTATAGCCTGCGCTATGGCGGGATTGGCTGAGTACAATTTTGTGTAAAGTCGAATTGCAAGTGAGCGTATTTCATGGAATGAGGGCGGTTCTTTTCCTTCTTCAACAACAACACCAACCTTATCTCGCATTTCTGCAAACCCTTTTGAGATTGTATCTACAAACACCTGATTGCCGCGCTTGCTATTACCATGCTCTCTTTGATGGTGGACTAACCATTTGCTCATCGTATTGTCTCTGCAGGCTTTTACAATATCGGATAAAACAAACCCATTGATGGAAGTGGAAAGCGGAATGCACACTCGGGTACCTGTTTTAGACTGAATAACAAAAAGATTGTCATCTTCAATCCACGAGGTACTGGTTTTTGATTTGCGAAATTCAAACACACCGATGTCTTCTCTTCTTTGAGCAGTTACGAGGGCAAGTTCCATGCTCCGAGCAACCCAAGGTTTTGATGAAGACTTGGCTTCATTATGAATCCGTATAAAATCTTCGATTGATAATCGTGAGCGTTTAACTTTAACTGATGGCGCACGAGTCATAGCAGGAATGTTGTCTTTTACCCAGCCTTCTTCAATAGCATCTTTCCAAATGTCGATAGCGTCTGACCTTAATGCTTGTTTCATTCTGGGTCGGTCATCATATGAATTTAGAATTTCAACAATATCCCGTACCGAAATTTCACTAATTATTGTTTTTTTGCCTAATCTCACAGCCCATATATTGCCAAGACCCAGTTTTGCACGTTTTGTATTTTTGGAAAGCTCTCGTTTTTCGCAAAGTTCAAGGTGACGTTTAAGTACCTCTTCAAAGGTGGTTGACTTTGTTTTAAGCGAAACAATGGCGGCAATTTTTGCCTCTTTCATTTCATGATAAATTTGTGAGTTTAGGGCATGCGCTGTAATTACAGCTTTTTCTTTGTCTGTTCCAAATCCATGTTCTTTGCCATTTCGTGGGTCACGGTAAGTGTAATAGGTCTTTTCCGTCCTAGAATCTAGCTTACGATAAAGATTCATGGGGAGATCTTTGTTACCAAGTTTACGTGGGCATGTCATTTTGAATGTAGCACCTTAGTAAATAATTCGGAATCGACATCAGGAGATAAAATTATTTCTCTTGATATTTCTGGCATTGGAATACGCTCAGCGCACTCATCGACCATTATACGTAGACCTACACGCTCTGGAGCAGGACAAATTTGTCCAGATTTGGCCCATGCGCTCAGTATCCGCCTTGAAGGTGCAGGGGAGTAGTTTCGTTCGCCCCATTCTGCAATTGTGATTTTCATACAAACTCTGTGTTTGAATTGATTAAGCAAATTATCCAGCAACTTTATAGTTTTAGGCGAAGTTAAAAATACAGTTAAGTTTCATTTCACTTTTCAACAAAGTTGATGAAATTATTGTCAGGATTTGATGAATGCTTTTACTTAACTTTGTAAAAGTTATTGATGTGGTTTGGTCGTTGCGTATAACTATCTCAAACCCAGTTATTCAGGTCGCTTTATTCCTTTTAATTTGTTCTCCAGAGCGAGAGACTTGTAAAAACCAGACGCAACGTTTCCAGCGCTGTTTCAGGGCCTTTTTGCAAATAACGTGTTTAAAAAATTAGTGGAATATTGAAGGGAAAATGCTGGACTTGAAAAGAAACTTAACTGTATTTCTGGATTCACACAATTAATTTAAAGCAAAGTATAGTTCTTCCAAACAGTATTGATAGTCAAGGCATAAGGAGGCTGTATGGAAGATGATTTTAAAGCCGCTAATGAATTAGCTAAAATTCGGGAGGATCGAAAAATGCTTAGAAAGCGCTGTACATGGGGTAAATCAAAACTCACGAAATATCGTGCGGAACTCATAAAGCTCAGGGAAAGCGGTGCCAGCTATGGTGACTTGGAGTATTGGCTCCGCAATAAAAAGAGAGTCAAAATTGATTGTTCTAATATCCAGCGATTTCTAAAAAAAGATATTTCTATTTTGGATCAAAAAGGCTAATCGATATGGGGCGTTTTCGATCACCGCAGAGCCAGGCAAAGTTTGCAGTCAGTCAGCATTTGGCTATTGGAAAGCCTCGTCACAATCAAAAAAATGATGGCATGATTCATGGTATCGGAACGGCTCTCACGCATACTGCCTCTCTTAAAGGTGTCGCGACTTTCATTTCAGACCGTAAGTTAGATCCGATTGGAAAGGGACTTGCCGGCTTGACCATTGAAATTGCAACTACCTATCTTGAATTTCGTAGTCAGCAAGTCGGACAAAAGCAGCTCGACAAGGATCGTCAGGCAATGCAGATTTTGCTTGGTAAGAAGATCCCAGTCGCCAAAAGTGAGCTTACCCAAGCTTTAGAAAGCAGAGCATATTCACATTTTCAAATCCAATTGGTTAGTAGAGCGCAGACTAGTAAACATTGTTCAGCTACTAGGATAGCTGAGGATGCGGGATTGCGAGCACATGAACTTTATACTCTTTTGCTCACTACAGAACGTGCCATGTCACCAGATCGCCAATGGTCCGATGCAAGATTTGAAGGGCGAACTAACTTTAAACTTTACAACGTAACTGGAAAAGGTGGTTTGAATCGTGAAGTTGCCATCTCCACAGAGCTAGCAGTAGAGCTAGAGTCGTTACGCCTTGATAAGTCGCGAAAAGTGGTTGACAGAGAAATAATTTATGAACAACATTACAATATTGGTGGTGGGAAGCAATGGAGTGATTCATTCAGCAAAGCCGCCCAAAGAGTCTTGGGCTGGACAACTGGTGGGCACGGTGTGCGACACACTTTTGCTCAAAAGCGCATGCGAACGCTTCAATCACTTGGAAACAATTATGATTCTGCCTTAGCAATTGTCTCCCAGGAAATGGGTCATTTTAGGCCAGACATCACTGAAGTATATTTGAGGTAACAATTGGTTTTTATAGATATAATTACAGAATTAACCACGCAAGTGGTTTTCCGACTGGTGCCCGGTAAAGGCACTGTGTTTTCTTGGTTCTTAACACGATCATCCGATCACAACCAAGAATTTGAAGCGTTGCACATGCGACTTATGTCGTAAATTAGAGTGTACTTTTGTGCTCTCGCACGGCCTGTAATTAGGGCCAACTTTCGAGTATTCATTTTATCGATACTCGAAAAAGGCCTCGTCGGCCTGGATGAAAAGAAGTTCGATGTAGCTTTTAGTAGAGTCGAAGTATGTCCGATGAGCACGCTCATCCCCAGAGTCAATTTGTACGATGCACCTTCAGCCTTCGGGCCGGGCGCTGGTGGCAAATGTAATGTGTGGGATTGAGTTGTGCTTCGAACTGCCAAGCAGTAGCTTGGGAAAACAGTCGTAGGAGTACTGATATCGAAAGAAGAATTAATTGAATGGAAAATAAATCCGATTAGACGACTGGCACTGCGTCAGGCCACTAGTGGTAAAGCAGACGGCGCAACGGAGCCGAAAGTTTCAATTCCGTGAAGTGATCATGTCAAATGATAAAGAGCGAGACCGGTCCGAGCTCATTACCCTTAAATGGTAATAAACGGGGGCGAAACGGGATTGAGGGAAACCTCATACCTCGCACTGAAAGTATTCAGTGGCTTTATATCTTACCAGGTAAGATTTGAGAAGTAGTTGAAACATCATTTAGATCCATCCCTGATGAAAATCAGGGATGGATTTCTTTCGCCAAAAAGATTTAATGGAGTTGAGCCATTCTCCAATTTTTGTATTTGTAAATTGTCAATCAAACTTTTCTTGCCTAAGGATCAACGTGCAAGCTTCCTGAAGCTTGGTCAACAAAATACGCTAAATTATTCCACTCGATGTTGGACGAATCCTTCAAGATATATAGGTGAGAGACAGCAGCAATGCGTGTCCACTGAGTGGGATACTATATTTCTGGAATATGATCGTACCTCCTTGTGATATCTGATAACTAGCAAAGTCCACAACACAGAGGTTTGCAGGGCGAGTAAATTTTGATGTCAAGTGGGTTTTTAGACTAATGCCACCATACGCGATGGATTTATCGATTTGAGCAATATTGTTGAGAAGTTGTTTGGTGTGTTTGAATAATCTATGCGGCGCATTCGTTGCGCATAACTCTTCAACCCCCCTGAATCACTCGGTTTTATGGGTTTTAATTTGTTCGTCAGAGCGGGGGCTGAAAAAAACATACGAAACCATTTCAGTGTTGTTTCATGGTCATCGGCAATCCGAAATCACTTAATTAATTGCCGGAAGTCGGCCTTATGCGCCGCGCTCCATAAGGCCGATTATGTAGAACGCTTGATTATGCGGACTCAATGCTCTGCGCCCACCCTAAAACCTTGGCTAGTGCGGAAGACTTTAATGCAACGGTATACATAATCCGCAATCGACCAAAGGTAGGAAGTTGTTGTCGAGGTGACACTGAGATGAACGTCATCGCTGCACTACTAGTCTTTGTGCGGTATCACTGGAAATCTATGACCGATTTTGCTTTTACAGGCAGTTGCCTAGCTCCAGAAATTATGTCGACTTCGCACAATCAATTTCTTCGGGGAAGTCTCTTGGTGCTTGGCTTCCGCGAAAACTCACTGCTGCCATTCTCCATAATCAAGCGTTCTACATAATCGGCCAAAGAAGACATTGGCTGTTTTCTGAGAAGGCCGTCATTTCAACCTGCGGGAATGTCTGGTTCCAAGTTTTTCAAATCGTCACTTTTGATCCGTTGCAGAACTGAATTTAAATCAGTCAGCGGACATAGGTGGGATCGATTTACTACCTGACATCCGTATATCTTCGAAATGTGCGATATCAACATTCTTGGGCAGAATAACGTTGCTGATTTGGTAAAGGGTAGAATAGCCAAAAATTGAGGTAAACTTATCCGAATGATGCATTGAAAAGGATTGTGAAACGTGGATCGCTTGCAACGTATCTATAAGCTGCATCAGGCAGTTTCATCACGCCGCCAACCCGTATCTTGCCACACATTACAAAATGAACTCGAATGCTCGCGTGCCACGGTCAATCGTATCATTCAGGAGATACGACTATATTTTAACGCGCCGATTGAATACGACCGCGAGCATAACGGATACCGTTACGTATTGGACGACGGACAAACCTTTGAACTTCCTGGACTCTGGTTCAGCGAAACCGAACTCTATGCCTTACTGACTACTCAGCAACTGCTCGCACACGTTCAGCCCGGCCTGCTCGATACGCAACTCAAACCAGTCAAAGAACGCATCGAACAAATCCTCTCGGCTAGGCACCTGGGAAGTGAAGAAATATCCAAACGAGTACGCATCCTGCGCATGACCGGACGCAATGTCATACTGGAATGTTTCCAAACCGTAGCAGGCGCTCTGCTGCAAAGAAACAGACTCAACATCAATTATCACGGGCGCGGAAACGACGAAACGAGCATACGCGAAATCTCCCCGCAGCGACTCATACACTACCGCGATAACTGGTATCTGGACGCTTACTGCCATACCCGCAATGCCCTGCGCAGTTTCGCCGTCGAACGCATTACCACTGCCAAGGCATTGCCACAGCGTTGCAGCAATATATCGGAAAAACAGCTCGATGCGCACTACGCCAGTTCCTATGGAATTTTCGCGGGCAAAGCAAAACACATAGCCGTACTGCGCTTCACCCCGGAAAGAGCACGTTGGGTTGCCGATGAACACTGGCATCCGCAACAGCAAAGCCGGACGCTTGAAGACGGTAGCTACGAATTGCGCGTACCCTATTCCGATTCGCGCGAACTGGTGATGGACATTCTCAAGCATAGCGGAGAAGTCGAAGTCATCTCGCCAGATGCACTGCGAGATGCCGTAGCAGAATGCCTGAAAAGTGCGCTGGTACATTACCGATAAATAATAGTGGCAGGCTCATGTTTTGAGACAGTGGTAGATATATACTTCGCGGCAATCGAAAAACCGAAAACCAAAACGCCAAACATGATCGAGCAACGAGGGGGATACGATTTTAAGCTACTGGGGTAAGGCCGACCCGGCCAATCTGCTCGAACAAAAGTGGCATCCGCTTGCCTATCACAGTCTGGATGTGGCTTCGGTGGGTGTGGCTTATCTTAAACATTCATCTTTGCTTAAATCCGGTTGTGGGTTGCTGAACTGTTCTGAAGAGACATTTTTATCATGGGCTGCTTTTTTGTTGGCGTTGCATGATTTAGGTAAGTTTAGCGAGGCATTTCAATCACAGCGACCTGATTTAATCTTAGAGTTGCAAAAACGTGAACCGAACCCGACCAAAATATACAGCGAACGCCACGACTCCTTGGGATTTTGGCTCTGGGATGACTGTCTTGTTGACGAGGTGCTGCTGAAAATTGGCATCGACGATTCGCGTAACATCCAACGCAGCCTAAAGTATTGGTTGTTAGCGGTAACCGGACATCATGGTATGCCGCCCAAAACAAATAAAGGCGGCATAGATCGTTTTTTCTCTAATGAAGACACGCAAACCGCCACAGATTTTGTGCAAGCGATGGCGGAATTGTTACTAACTGAAGAAGCAAAGCGTATTCCCTCCAATCCCAATTTTAAAATCGCTGGCGAGATGATGTCGTGGTGGTTTGCTGGAGTCACGGTACTGGCCGACTGGCTCGGTTCGAATACTCAGTTTTTCCCATATAAAAACCCGTCAACAGATTTAGAAAAATACTGGGAATATGCGCAAGGTCAGGCAACCGAAGCATTAGCCCATTCAGGGTTTTCACCCTCCGCCATTGAAAAAGGGCGCTCTCTCAAAGATTTGTTTCAGAAGATTCAAGAGGCATCACCATTGCAGCAGTGGGCAGTGTCAGTGGATATTCCGCAAGCGCCGCAAATCTATTTGCTGGAGGATGTGACAGGAGCAGGAAAAACCGAAGCCGCGATGATGTTGGCTTATCGCTTGATGGAGCAAGGCCAGGCCGAAGGTTTTTTTATTGGCTTGCCGACGATGGCGACAGCCAATGCCATGTACAAGCGCGTGGCGGAGGTTTATCAAAAGCTCTTTGCTGGCAATACCAATCTGGTGCTGGCACATAGCCATAAAAAATTGGTGGAAGAATTCGCAGCTTCGATTTTGCCTGTTGGCATACCCGAACAGGATGCCGCCCAACAGGATGAAACCGCTTCGGCACGTTGCAGTGCGTGGCTGGCTGACCATAGCAAACGAGCCTTATTGGCATCTGCCGGAATAGGGACGATAGACCAAGCCCTGTTAGCTGTTTTGCACAGCAAACACCAGTCGCTTCGCTTATTGGGTTTGTTCAACAAGGTGTTGATTGTTGATGAGGTGCATGCGTGTGATGCCTATATGCAAGGTGTGCTGGAAGTGTTGCTGGAGTTCCATGCGCGCACTGGCGGCCCGGTGATTTTGTTATCGGCCACATTGCCCAGCCACATGAAACAAGCTTTACTCAACGCCTATGCTAAAGGGCGCAATCAAGTCTCCGCACCTGCGTTGCGTTCAGATGCCTACCCACTGGCAACACGCTGGCATGATGGTCAAACTGTTTTGCGGGAAGATGCACTGGCCTCACGCCCCTGTGTCTCCCGCACAGTGCAAGTGCATTACGAAGCCGATGATGAAAAAGTTTTTGCGCACATTATTGCTGCGTTGCAGCAAGGTCAATGTGTAGGATGGATACGCAATACTGTAGCCGATGCGATGGCAGCCTACGAGCGCATATCACAAACGATTCCCCCTGAAAAAATAACGCTATTTCATGCGCGCTTTGCCCTGAAGGATAGACTGGGCAAAGAAGAGCAAGTGCTGTCATATTTTGGCGAAAACAGTAAGCAGCAAGATCGGCAAGGGCGCTTAATGATTGCGACGCAAGTCGCCGAGCAATCATTGGATGTGGATTTCGATGTGCTGATTACCGACCTCGCGCCGATAGATCGTGTCTTGCAACGGGCGGGGCGTTTGCAGCGTCATGTGCGAGATGCCCAAGGCAACAGGTTAGTTGCAACCGACACGAAAGATGAGCGACCAGCACCCTGCCTATGGGTATATGCTCCCGCGTGGACAGAGCAACCCAAGGCAGACTGGTACAGCGCGGTATTCAAAAAAGCCCAATATGTGTATGGGCATCACGGGCAATTGTGGCTAACGGCAAAAGTGTTACAGAAAGGCAGCTTCACCATGCCAGCCGATGCCAGAAGCCTGATTGAATCCGTGTTTTCAGAAATAGAAATACTGCCTGATTCGCTTACTAAAAGCGCCTTGAAAGCAGAAGGGCAAGAAATGTCCGAAGCAAGTTTGGCGCAGCTAAACACCTTGAAAATAGACGGCGGTTACAAGCGCGGCGAGATCAGCGACTGGTGGGGTGAATCTAAAACGCCCTCCCGCTTGGGCGAAGAAACGATGGAAGTCATGCTGGCAAAGTGGGTTGATGGATATTTGCAGCGATGGGCCGAGGGTGTGTGGACATACAGCATGGTAAAAGTGGCAGCCCGATTGCTTACAAAAGTAGATGCCCCCTCTGATACGATGCTAAAAATGGCTTATGTGCATTTGCAGCAGACACTGCCCAGTCAAGGTAAATGGTGCGTGTTGTTACCACTGACGCAGCGTGCGTATGGCGTGTGGGAAGGGCAGGCATGGACTGCCGGAAATGAGAAGTCGGGAAAACAGCCAGAACTTCTAACCTGGCTTTATGATGCGGATTTTGGTTTGCGGGTGGCAGAACCTCAAGAGGGAGCGGCGACAGAATGAATTTATTGGAAGAAAAATGGTTACCCGTTCGCCGCAGCACAGGGCAAGTGGACTGGATCGCACCGCACCAAATTACCGAGCCGGATATTGTTGCGTTTGCAGCTAACCGAGCCGACTTCAACGGTGCGTTGGCACAAATGATGATTGGTCTGTTGCAAACAACTACGCCAATTGATGACGAAGGCGACTGGGAAGACTTGCTGGATGCGCCACCTATTGCTGAAGTCCTGCAAAAATGGATGGCACCAATTGCCGAGGCGTTCGTGCTGGATGGTGATGGCGCGCGGTTTATGCAGGATTTCAGCCTTGATGTTAGCGCCATTGACCCATCAAAATTTAAGGAAATATCTTTATTGTTTATTGAAGCACCTGGTGTGTCCACACAAAAAGATAATAAAGATCTTTTTGTAAAGCGAGGCCTCATTAACGGCTTATGTCCGCATTGTGCGGCAACCGCGCTTTTTACATTGCAAACGAATGCGCCAGAAGGTGGCGCGGGAAATTACACTTCTTTAAGGGGCGGTGGGCCATTGACCACGCTGGTCGTTGCCACGCCATCGCGTAGCTTGTGGCAAGACTTGTGGCTCAATGTCCTGCCGCAACGGGCATTCTTGCGACGGGGTGGTGATGTGCAAAAAACGGCAAAGCACTTTACCTTTCCTTGGCTCACCGAGATCAGCAAGATTCAGCCAACAGGTGGCGATACACAACCGCTGCAAGTGCATCCGCATCATTTGTTTTGGGCTATGCCGCGTCGTATCCGCGTTGATTTCGCTGATGCACAAACCGGGCAGTGCGATGTCTGCAAACGCGATTCGGCACAACTGCTGCATCGTTACGTCGCCAAACCACAGGGCTTGTATTACAAGGACAAAAGTATGTGGAGGCATCCGTTTTCACCATACTACGAAACTAAAGAAGGCTATTTCCCTGAGCATCCGCAATCAGGAGGCTTTAGCTATAAGAACTGGCTGGCGTGGGTGTTGGGGGTCAAGCAAGGAAAAAAATCCGTTCAAGCCGCTGGGATCGTCGATTATTTTTTGCAAGAACGCAAGAAGTATCAGCAGTTAGGCCAGTTCAGACTATGGGTGTTTGGCTATGACATGGATAGCATGACAGCTTGCTGCTGGTACGAAACAACCTTTCCTTTGTACGGCTTGGCAGACGCAACGCGGACTACTCAAACGCAGATTCAAAACCTTGTCGCAAACAGAATTGAAGCCTCTGAACAAGCTGTCTTTTATTTGCGACAGGCCGTCAAGCAAGCGTGGTTTGGCGAAAGTAATTTGCGCGGCGATTTGAGTTTTGTTGATAAAGCGTTTTGGGATAGCACGGAACCAGATTTTTATCAGCAGCTAAACGCCTTAATGAAACAGGCGCGCACCGAATCCGGCATTGATATGGACGATGCCAACTTCATCATTAGCACGGGCGAAGCATGGCACAAGGTGTTAGCCAAATGCGCAACCAAGCTGTTCGATGTGGATATTGTCGGCGCTGGCTCTATCGGCCAGCAAGACCCACGCCGTATCGCAGAAGCCTATAACGGCCTGCAAAGAAATTTGTACGGCGATGCGATAAAAACCATTTTACGTTTGCCTGTGTCCGAGAAGAAAAGCAAATCTGCCAAAGAAGGTAAGAAAACCAAATCAACCGCCGAGCCACAAGCTCAATCGTCATTGTAGAGGGAAGAATAATGGAAGAGAAAAAATCAACGCCCGTCGAAATTCTTTTTGCCAAACCATTATTTCATTGGTGGCAAGGTTTGGACGAAGACCGTGCCAGCCGCGCAGTATTGCGACGATGCGCGACGCTCGATGCGGTGTCGTTAAGCGATGCTTACCAGCGTTTTTATCGTTATATGCTGGCCTGTGGCTGGCCAGAGAATGCCAGTGAATGGCAAAGAGACAAGCTGGCGGCCATTGCCGGATTGTTGGCGCACGTCAAAGCCGACGACACGCAACGCTTGCCAATTAAAATGTCTCAATTAGCAGGCGACAGGCCTTTGGTGTCAGAGCTGCGTTTTCGTGACTTGCTGAAAGTCGAAACCACCGATGATTTATTTATCAGCTTGCGTCGTACCTTACCCTTGATGGGGTATCAAGCCAGCATTGAGCAACTGGCACACGATATTTATTGGTGGAATGACGATACCAGAAAAAAGTGGGCTTACAGCTATCGCTGGCCTGCTAAACCCGCAGCTTAAATTTCCAAACAAACCCTTTACGAAAAATACTCAAGGAGAAAACCATGTCCCGTTTTATTCAATTACATGTTCTGACCAGCTACCCACCTTCAAACCTGAACCGCGATGATACCGGTCGCCCAAAAACTGCTGTGATTGGCGATTGCACCCGTTTGCGTATTTCTTCGCAAAGCTTGAAAAGGGCTTGGCGCACTTCTGATATTTTTGAGTCCGCGCTGAAAGGTCATATTGGCACACGCACCAAAGAAATGGGCATCAAAGTTTATAAGTCACTCATAGATCAAAAAATCGGTGAAAAAAATGCGCGTGAATGGGCAAAAACGATTGCCAGCCAGTTTGGTAAATTGAAGTCCGAAAAGAAAACCGAAAACAACGAAGACCTGCACGTTGAACAATTGGTGCATTTCAATCCCGAAGAAGAAAAGGCGATTGCCGATTTGGTGACGCAATTGGTGGCGTCGGCGACTGCACCTACAGAGGATGATTTGAAGCTGCTGCGCAAGCAGCACACCGCCGTAGATATTGCGATGTTTGGCCGGATGCTGGCTTCATCACCGTCTTTTAATACAGAAGCCGCCATACAAGTTGCCCACGCCATTACCGTGCATAAAGCCGCCGTCGAAGACGATTATTTTACCGCCGTAGATGATCTCAATAACGGCGAAGAAGACAGCGGTGCTGCGCATATCGGCGAACTGGGTTTTGGTGCGGGTGTGTTTTATTTGTATGTCTGCATTGACCGTGAACTGTTGCAGAAAAATTTAGGGGGCGATGCCGAATTGACACAAAAAGCCTTGAATGCCTTCGTGCAAGCAGTCACCAAGGTATCGCCCACCGGCAAACAAAACAGTTTTGCTTCGCGTGCCTATGCGGG
>Ga0182030_10019345_pt1 | contig 12970 bp, 15 predicted proteins | sample 812S3MmetaG_FD_121299 | JGI IMG/M metagenome (GOLD analysis project Ga0182030, IMG submission 121299) | Permafrost microbial communities from Stordalen Mire, Sweden - 812S3M metaG (Illumina Assembly) | ecosystem: Environmental > Terrestrial > Soil > Wetlands > Permafrost | place: Sweden... | reverse complement strand
TACTGAACGACACTGCAACTACTGCGCCAGTCTTAGTCGCTTATTAAGCGTTTGAAGATCACCGTGTGGGGCAACGTCGTCTCGGGACTCAAGTGTTGTGAATTCTCAACTGTTCGCCATCCGACGGATTCGTAGAAGCCCAAGGCCGTGTCACGACCATTGGCCCACAGTTGCTCGACGCCTTGGGCGAGCAAGTCCGCTTCGGCGAAAGCGAGCACGCGCGCGCCGTACCCGCGTCCCTGAACGTCAAAATCGGTCGCCATGTAGCGAAGTTGGTAGGTGACCAGTGATGCGTTCATCGGCGGCGCCGAGGGGAAGAATGACGCGCTCACCACAAGGCGCGACCCGAGCAGTCCGCCGTAGTGCAGTGACGTCGCATCTTCGTCGCGCGGATCAGGGTGATAGATCGCGGGGTCATCATTGCGCAGGACTCGTCGACGTACTTCGTGGAGTCGATCGGCCGAGACGCGCTCGACTCGAAAGTCGTGGTCAGTCAAGTTGATGCACCATCGTGAACAGCGTCGTCGAGTCATCGCGGTCCATTTGAAAAGCCTCCCCGGTCGGGCGAAAACCAACCTTCGCATAGAAGGCACGCGCCCGGGGCACCGACGATCCCACGTGCAAATAGATCTCCTCGACCCCCTGGCTCTTCGCCCAATCAGCGATCGATTGCACTAGGAGAGTCGCCGTTCCGCTTCCTCGCTCACTCGGCGTTACGTACATGCCGTAGAGCCAGCGCGTCCCAGGGTGCGCGTCATTGAGACCGCCGGAGACCATGCCAACGACCCGACGATCTCGATCGGCGAGGTAGTACAGCCTGGTCGAGGCGGCGTTCTTCCACTGCGCGTCGGACCACCGCACGGACTCTTCGTAGGTCGAGCCGTAGGCCTCGGGGGTGTCGCTCAGCGCTTCGAGACGGATAGTGCGCAGGTCCCGCCAGTCGTTGGGTCCGCAAAGTCGGATGGTGAGTGTCGACTCACGCGTCATCGGTCATACGCGCGGCCACGTTGCGCTCGGCTGAGGTTCCCTGGGCAAGGTTGTCGCGCACCGAGTCATGGTCGACCTCGGGCCGGTTCTGAGAGAGCTTGGCCTTACCTTGAATCGCTTGGACGTCGATTTCAATTCCGACGATGGCCTTCACTTGGCGCGCAACGTACTCAGCTGACGCGTCTTCGACGCGCCACTCGGGCGAGCGGCCGGACTCGAACTGCTCGGTCACGAGGCGCACTTGTCCTTGCAGCCACTCGGGGTCATCGTGCACAATGAGGCGACCACGGACTTCGGCCGCCACGTAGTTCCACGTTGGCACGACGCCGGGGTTCTCGAATCGGCTCGGGTAGTTCGACGGCGACACGTATGCGCTCGCCACCAGAAAGAGTCCGAGGACCTCGTCGCCATCACTGAGCGAGCGCCACCACGAATTGGCCTTGGCGACGTGGGTGAGGATTTTCGTGTGATCGTCATTGACGACGACGGGTACGAAAACGCTCTGGAGGCCGTCGGGCGTTTCAACAACCAGCATCCCAGCACCGGCCTCGCGCACCACCTGCCACGCGGCCTCGTCGTCAATGGCGTGCTTCGGGGGTACGTACACGCAGCCATTCTTCCACGCGGCCCGAGGGCCACGCCCGAGCCTTCAGGTACCCTCCGGAGTCGCGAACGCCGCGAGGTCCTCTCGTCGTGGCAGGCGGGCCGAATAGATGCTGTACCCGTCAATCTGGCGAACCAGCAGCGTCGCGATCGCGGTGGCGGCCATCATCGGAATCGCCAACGAGAAGCCACTGTGCGTGAACTCGAGCACCAACACCAAACCGGCGAGCGGGGCCTGCATCGAGGCGCCAATCATGGCCGCGGCTCCCACGAGCGCGAACGCCCCAACGGGCGTGCCCGGCCAAATATGGAGCCAGAGCGCTCCGAAGAATGCACCGAAGAGAGCGCCGGTCGCGAGAAATGGCGTAAAGACGCCGCCCGCTGCGCCACTTCCGAGCATCATCGCGGTGACGAACGGCTTGAGCGCGAAGAGCGCGAACAACAGTCCGATACCGCCAACGCCGAGGAACGCCTCGTGCGCCATGTCCTTACCGTTGCCGAAGAGCTGTGGGTACCAGATTCCGATGACGCCGAGGATGCCGAAGGCGACGGGCATCATCCACAAGATGTGGGCACCCTTCGCACGAAAGTGCGACGCCCATCCGATCAGTCGGACGTAAAAGACGGCGAGGAGTCCGATAACGACGCCGGCCAGCAGCGACCACACCATCAGCGATCCGGAGAATCGGTATCCGGGGATGTCGGCGTAGGTGGCACTCGACGGCAGGTACACCCAGGCCACCAACGTCGCGATCAGTGACGTCGCGAGCGCGGGCATCACGACGGGCAGCGCGAAGCTCCCGTAGAGGACTTCGGCGGTGAAAATGGCCCCGCCGAGGGGGACGTTGTACACACAAGCGAGTCCCGCGCCACCGCCGCACGCGACGAGCAGACGCTTCTGCGCCGGGCTCAGATTGAACCAGTGCGAGAGCACACTGCCCGACGCGCCGCCCATCAACTTCGGTGCGGCTTCACGCCCGATCGACGCGCCAAGACCGATCACGATCTCTGAGACGATCGACGTGAGGAAACTGCGGCGAATGGAAAGTTCGCCGTCGCCGTTCCAAATTGCGTCATCAATGTCGGACTTCTCGTGCTTGAGATAATGCCTGATCAAGTACCACGACACCGCACCGATGGCACTTCCGATCAACAGCACGACGATCCGTCGGCCCGAGCTGACCGCGGCCACCGCGTTCTGAAAATACCCGGAGCGATAGTGAAATCCGACATGTTCGACTTCGGTGAGGAGCCACATTAGGAGGGCACCGAAAAGTCCCGTCGCGACACCAGTCAACACCACGGCGAGCCAGAACTGCGCCGTGAGTCTCGCTTCACCGTCATCGGTCACGTTCGGTTGCTCCATCGCACCGCGACCCGAGGGTACGCGTCGCTTGAACAATGGTGAAGGAACGCGAAGGCGTTCACTCTCGGAGTTGCGCTTTCGCACCATGGACCTCTCAAAGCAATGGCTGACTCCATCGTACTGCTGGGCTAATTGCAACTAACCCTCTCGAAAAAGTGCGGAGCTACGTCGAGACAACTCGTCCCAATTAGATCAGCGCCAAGAGCCACGGCGGCGGACTCACTTCGATTCGCGCGAACGTTGACGCGACTCGTCCGAAGCGTTCATCGCCGGTCGCCCAAGCTCGCCACGCGTCAGAGATCTCGTCTTGGGTTCGTGCGACAAAATTCCACCACATGAAAAGTCGTTCGTCGAAAGGAACGCCACCAATGAGCATGGCCCGACCGGGACGCTGCGTCTCAAATCGACATTCTTCGCGGCCCGCACCGAGGTACGCCAACTGCCCCGGTTGCACTACGGTGCCGTCCGCCCACACGGATCCGTTGGCGACGATGAGCGCGTACTCGTAGTTCGGCTGGAGGTCCAAGGTGACGGCACCGCCGTGAAAGTCGAGTTCGACGCCCACGAATTCACTGTCTCGACGAGCGGGTGAATGTGACTGACCGAGGGAACCAACGAGCACCGTCGCCGTGAGGTTGGACACTTCGAACTTTGGCAGCGCCTCGTAATGTTCGAAACCGGCGTCACCGTCGCGAGTCGTCGATGGCTGGGCGACCCACAATTGCATGCCGTGCATCTCGCCCGAGCGAAGTCCGGGATTCTCCTCGGAGTGCGCGACGCCGTGACCGGAGGTCATGAGATTCAGTTGACCCGCCCGGATGAGCTGCTCCGAACCGAGGCTGTCGCGATGCAAGAACTCGCCACTGAAGAGCCACGTCACGGTTTGCAGTCCCGTGTGCGGATGAGGCGCGACGTCGATCGATCGCTCCGGGTTCAACGACATCGGCCCCATGTGATCGACGAAGCACCACGCGCCCACGGTACGTCGACCCTTTGTCGGCAACGCTCGACGTACGCGAAGTTCGGCCACGTGCGCTTCGCGGCTCTGAAAGATCTCGACTTCGTGGTCAGCCACGATCCGACTCTTCTCTTCGATTCCTTCGTGCACTGCATCGAGAGAAGGTCACTCGCTCACCCGTCGTAGGCGGCCTGTAATTCGCCGCATTCGATTTTGCTCATGATCATCATGGCGTCTCGAACGCGACCGGCCTTCTCCGGATCCGGGTCGCCCAAGAGTTCGGTGAGGAGTGTCGGAATGATCTGCCACGAGAGCCCGAATTTGTCCTTCAGCCACCCGCAGGGACCCGGTTCGCCGCCGTCACCGAGTCTCGACCAGTGATAGTCAACCTCGGCCTGGTCCTGACACGAAACGACGAGCGAGAAGGCCTCGTTCAGCGAGAAGCTCGGGCCACCGTTCATTATCGAGATCGTCAGGTTTTCGATTCGAATCGTTCCGATAATGAATCCGCCGTTGGGCATCGTCGGTACGTCCATCCGAGTGACGTTGACAATCTCGGAGTTGGTGAAGACCCCCGCGTAAAACTCAAGTGCCTGCTCGGCGTTGTCGTTGAACCAGAGGAAGGGAGAGACCTCAACCATTGCCCAATGCTATCGACGCCCTTCGCGCGTATCCCGGGCCAGTGAAGCGCAAACAATTGGTCTCGTCGGTGCCCCGTCGTGAATTTCGGACCGGCCATATACTGCGATTAATGCTTGCCATTCTCTTCTGGGTCGTCTTCATCGGGTTCTCGTTCGTACTCGAATTACACTCGAACGCCTTTATCGCCGTCTTCATCGGTTTCGGCGCCGCGATCTCTTTTGTTCTGGCCTTGGCCGGACTGCCCTTCGCCTTTCAAGCGGGCGCCTGGCTTGTCGTCTCCGCGATTTCGCTCGTTACCTTGCGACCGTTCGCGATGCGGAAGTTTCATCACCACCGGTTCGAAATCAACATGTCTCAGCCGACGAATACCGCGATGACGGACATGCGCGGTACCGTCGAAATGCCGGTCGGCGACGCTACGCACCCCGGGCGAGTCAAGATACAAGGTGAATCGTGGAAGGCCGTCACGGATTGGCCCGCGCAACTCCCCGACGGTACCCCAGTCGTCGTGAAGAAGGCGTACGGCACGACCCTCTGGGTCGATCCCGTTTAGTCACTTCGCCTCGCGCGTCCTGCAGCGCATTTGCCGCAGTCGCATTTCCACGATGTCTAAGACTGCGTACTCGGGACGTCGGCCATCACGCTCTTGATGGCCTGCGCCGCGCCCAAGAGCGCCGCGCTTTCGGCGGGGATGATCAACTTGGTGTTGGGACTCTCGGCGAACTTTGACAAGGTGTCGAGCTGCAAGATCGCCACCAGCGTCGGGTCGGGCTGTTGCAATTTGATCGCCGCGTATACCGACGCGATGGCCTGCGCTCGTCCTTCGGCCTCGAGGATGAGCGCCTGTCGTCGACCCTGGGCGCGAAGGATGTCGGACTGCTGCGCGCCCTCGGCCTCTTTGATCGCCGCTTGGCGCTGACCGTCGGCGACGTTCACTGCGGACTGCTGCTGACCTTCAGATTCCAGGATCCGAGCTCGCTTCTCCTGGTCGGCCTGCTTCTGCAGGGCCATGGCCTGGAGAATCTGCTCCGGCGGCGTGATCTCGAGGACTTCCACGCGATTGATTCGAACGCCCCACTTGTCAGTGGCCTCTTCCATCTGCGTCTGGAGCATCGTGCCGATGCGCTCGCGCTGGGAGAACGCTTCGTCCAACGTAATACTGCCAAAGACGGCCCGCACTGACGTGCGCGCCAAGTTATCGACACTCACGAGGTAGTCCGAGTTCGTGAAGAGAGCCAGACGGACGTCGACCACTTGGCTGAAGATCGTCGCGTTGACGATGACCGCCACGTTGTCGCGCGTGATGACCTGTTGGCGGTCTCCGGTTCGTGGTGTCTCACGAACGTCGACGATCTTCATGACCTCGATGAAGGGAATGATGAAGGTCAGTCCAGGATTCTTGATGTCCTTGAACTCACCGAAGCGGGTGATGACACCGACGAACCCCTGCTGAACGATTCGTACGGCCTTTAAGATCGCCGACAACGCAAGCAGGACAATGATTCCCGCCACTACTGCTAACACGATTCCAATCATTTGATTCCCTTCACTACGGCCCATAACGATTCGTTTCGCCGCTATTTAGTCCGTTAATCGGAGTGTACTTGTCCACATCCTCGACTCATCGGGCGACCCCACCCAAAAACGAAGCTGGCTCAACCGAATGTGAAATCGAATGCCTGGACGCCGGGGGTGAACTTCAGCACCATGTTGCCCGATGACGACGACTTCGCGTGAAAGAGCGTATAGAGCCGCGGAACACCAGTCACGTGAATCGTCGTGGGCGCCGCGGCATTTCCCAATGAGACCGTCACGGTGCCCGTGCCGCCCATGACGAGATAGACGTCTTGCGCCAGATAATTGATCTCCAACTTCGAAGCCTTGACCGACGTCGCCTCTTCGGCGTGGTCATTCCAGACACCCGAGAGTGCCCACGTCGTCGACGACAGGACCTTGGGGAAGTAATACTGCGTTGCCACGTTCTGCGCCGGTGCGACGTTGGAGTCCAGATAAGTCAGGCCGTACTTGTATCCGACGTAGGACTCGGGACTCGTCTCGACGATTGGCGTGAGATTCGCCACGGATGTCGGCGGCGGCAGTTTGAGTCCCGGGTGCGCCGCCACGAGGAGCTTTCGAATCAGCGTCTCGGTCAACGCGTAGTTACCCTCGCCGAAGTCGACGTGACGCACGACCCCCTGTGCGTCGATGAGGTACTCGGCCGGCCAGTACTCGTTGTCGTAGGCGTTCCAGGTGCCGTAGTTGTTGTCGACGGCGATCGGGTACTTGACGCCCAACGCCTGGGCCTGTGCCTTCACGTTGCTCACGACGTGTTCGAAGGCGAATTCCGGCGTGTGCACGCCGACGATTTCCAGGCCGTACGGGGCGTATCGCTTATACCAAGCCTCGACGTGCGGAAGCGATCGCTGACAGTTGATGCACGAGTACGTCCAGAAGTCGACAATGACGACCTTGCCGCGCAGCCCCTTCATCGTGAGGGGCTGATCCCCAGGCGTGTTGAGCCACGTGGTGACGTCGGTGAAGTTAGGCGCCAGTCCACAGGTCACCAATCCGGGCGACGAGGATGGACACGACACGAGCGAACCGGAGACGCCCTGTGAACCTTTTGTATTCTTCAGGGCATTGAGCTGCTTACGAATACTCGTCGAACCCTCAATATTCCTTTGCAGCACGCTCGTGTAGCCGGGAACGTCGCGTTGCAAGAAGTCGAATGAGTTCGTTGCGATGCCGATCGCCATCAAGAGCAGCACCACACCGCCGATTTGGCGAAAGAGCGGTGCGCGTTTTCGAACCGACTGCACTCGATGGACGAGCCCTCCGCCGGCGAGGGCGATAAAAAGCAGTGGCACGACCGCACCGACGGCGAACGCGACGGTGACCAGGACGGTTTCGAAATGAACGTCGCGCGTCGCGCCCAGGACCGTGATCGCCGCGAGGACGGGTCCCGCACACGGTACGAATACCAGACCCAACGCCAAACCGATAACGAACCCGCCGCTCGAACTGCTGGGCTGGCGTCCGACCACTCTCGCGAATGGCCGTTCCAGCCACTCCCCGATCACGGGAATCACGAAACCCAAGCCGACGAGTCCCAAGAGCACGACTCCCACCCACATCAACGTGTTCTGGGGCAGATGCAATCCCGACAGAACCTCCGAGCCGATGAGCACGAGAAGACTGAAACTCACGACCAGCCCGAGGACGATCGCGACCGAACGACGCCACGAACCCCTGGGAGTTTCAGTGGCGTCGGGCGCGGCCACGCCGGCGACGAAAACGATGGGCAGTACCGGCAGGATGCAGGGTGATATTCCGGCAATTAAACCGGCCGCCAGCGCCACAAAAATCAGCGTCACGACTGATGCCTCGAGCACAGATCATTCGACCATCGAATTCGAAGATCCATGAGTCGAACTTTAAGTGGCGACGGGACGCGGCGCTCCATACTGGACAGTCTTGAGAGGCGCTAAAGCGTTACAGCGTTCAGCTTTAGCCAATTCTTAGAATCTCACCCCGTGCGTCGGTGCACTTGCGCGTCATACTCAACGTTCACAATGACCTCTTCTACACTCGGGTCATGCTCGCCGACATCGTGGTCTTTGACGGACTGGACGAGTTAGACGCTCTCGGTCCCTACGAGATATTGAGGCGAGCCGGACAACTCAGCATTGATTTTTCGGTGCGACTCGTCGCGCACACTGGTCAAAACACGGTGTGCGCGGCGAGCGGTCTGACCTTTGCGACCGACGGTCCCTTCGTTCCCGGGGAGGCGGACATGATCATCGTCGCCGGCGGGGGCTGGAACGCCCGTTCGAAACAGGGCGCGTGGGCGGAGTACCAAAAGGGCGAGCTGGCGCCGCTACTCGTCGAGGCGGCTGAGAGCGCGAGCGTCATCGCCGGCGTGTGCACCGGGACCATGTTGTGGGCCCACGCCGGCGTTCTCGATGGACGACGCGCCAACACGCACCATACGGCGCGCGAGGAGCTGGCGGATTTGGGTGTCATCGTCGTCCCCGATCGCGTCGTCGACGATGGTGACGTGGTCACGAGCGGCGGCGTCACGAGCGGACTCGACCTGGCGTTGTGGTTGGTGGCGCGCGAACTCAGTGACCTGCTCGCCCAACAGATCGCGAAGAGCATCGAATACAAATGGTTCCGACCGAATCGTTCAATCAGCGCGTAGAGCGTCGCCCTTCGACGGCGACGATCCGTAGAACTGAATCTCCGGGGCGGGACCGCGGAGTGCTCGCCACTCCGGAGCGAGAATTGCGTAGGCCAGTTCGTCGGTCCACTCGCCCTTGACGAATTCGTTTTCGATGAAATGAGCCTCTCGACGCATGCCCAACTTCTCGAGCACACGAGCCGAAGGGTCGTTGCGCGCGTCGAGGCGTCCACTCACCCGATGGGCGCCCAGTCCCGAGAACGCCAACTCGACGATCATCGCGGCGCCCTCGGTCGCGTAGCCGCGCCCCGCGTAGGCCGGGTCGAAGACGTAACCCACTTCGTAGTGCGCGTGCGTCGAACTGATGAATCCCATCGCGAGCTCCCCGATAAGGATCCCTTCGTCCTTCACCTCAACACCAAAATTAATCCACTGACCTTCAATGGGCAGGTCGACGGTGCTTCGGCGCGCGAGATGCTCTTGCGCGGCGGGGCGGTCGAATGGTCCGAAGTAGAGGTAGCGCACCACCTCGGGATCAGAAAACAGTGCGTGGTGGCGATCGAGGTCATCGGTCGTCAGCGCACGGATGATCAGACGTTCCGTCGTCAGTGGGTAGACCAGTTGCATGACGCTCCTCTCATCGGACCCGTTCGAGAGGTAACACGAGCCTGGCGGCTTCGTCGACGACCATCACGAAGAATCGACTGAAGTTTCGCACCGATCCCTGGTAGTGACCGAAGAGCTCGAAACTGATGCAGCCGAAGATCTGCGACCACACCATCAACGAGTGCGCGCGCACGGACTCGGGAATACCAGGCATCACGCCATCGAGGGTGCGCGTTTCGAGCACTCCTCTCATCGATACTTCGTTCTCCTCGTTTTCCACGGCACCTGACTCCCTCCAGGCGTCGGTCACGATCGAAGCGAACACCAGTGCGACCCGGGCGGCCGGCTCGACCGTGAACTGTGGCGCTTGATAGCCGGGAACTGGCGAACCGTACAGCAGGGCGTATTCGTTGGGGTTGGTCTTCGCCCATTTCCGAACGGCGGAGGCGGCGGCGTGGAATCGGCGTCGCGGCTCGCCCCGGGGCACACGCTGGGCCGCGCGCTCGGCGAACGCTCCGAGGTCGTTGTAGGCGTCGACGATCAGCGCGGTCAAGAGATCGTCCCTCGTCGGAAAGTATCGGTACAGGGCCGAGGACACCACGCCCATCTCTCGGGCCACTTCACGCAGTGAGAGCCCGGGGGCGCCCTTCGCGGCCATCAACTTGCGCGAGGTCGACTTGATCCGCTCGATTTGGACGAGGCGGGCGGCGGCACGCGTCGCACGGATCTCACTCATCTTCCCAGTATCGCAGGCCCGCGCACCCTTTGCACGAAAATAGAGAGCAGTGCTCTTGCAAATTCTGAATATCTGTGGCACACTGTTTACGAGAGCAGTGCTCTCCCATATGAGGAGGATGTATGAGAACCTATTTGATCGTCGGCGCTGGAGCGATCGGGACCGTGGTCGCCCAAGAACTGGCCCAACAGGGGCACGCTGTTCGGCTTCTCTCTCGGCGCGGTGCCGGACCGGAGCTTCCGCTCATCGAACGAGTGACTGGCGATGCTTCGGATCCGGAGACCGTGGCGCGACACGCGTCAGGCACCGACGCGATCTTCAATTGCGCCAATCCCCCGTACCATCGCTGGCCCACCGACTGGCCACCCATCGCCAACGCGATACTCGCGGCCGCCGAAGCGAGTGGTTCGAAACTGGTAATCCTTAACAATCTCTACGCTTACGGACGCCCGAGCGGACCGATGACCCCTCACGATCCGCTCAACGCGGACTACGAGAAGGCTCAAGTGCGCGCGTCGATGTGGCGCGACGCCAAACGCGCCCACGACGATGGTCGGATCAGGGCAACTGAGGTGCGTGCGTCGGACTTCATCGGCCCCAGGTCCGAGAGCTATCTCGGCCTACTCATTCCGCGCATACTCGCGGGCAAGAGTTGTCAGGTCATTGGCAACGTTGACGCACCACACAGTTGGAACTACACCGCCGACGTGGCTCGAACGCTCGTGACGTGTGCTCAAGACGAGCGCTCCGGGGGTCGCGCGTGGCACGTGCCAGCGAATCCCCCATGTTCCGTTCGTCAAGCCATTGACGACATTGCTCGACTCGTCGGCGCGTCGGACGTGAAGATCACGAAGGTTCCGACGGTGGCGCTGCGCGTGCTGGGACTCTTCAATGCCGACGTTCGCGAACTGCCAAAGACGCTGTACCAGTTCGAGGCCCCGTTCATCATCGACGACCTCGAGACTCGCAGCACTTTCGGTCTCGAACCAACGCCCTGGGACGACGTGTTGACGTCGACCATCGAGTTCTACGCCAAGGGCTAGTCGACTCGACCCCTTCTGCGCGAGCGCAGGTCCAAAAGGCGACAAGCGCAAGATATGTTGGTAACGACGTGAGGAGGATCGATGTTCAATGACCTGACGACCACCATGCTCGAGGTGATGCACGAGCTTGAGGCACGTGACGAACAAGACCGCGGAGACGGAACGCCACATCTCGAGCGACTGCGCCAAATCACGCCTGACACGGGACGGTTCATTGCCCTGTGGGCAGCCTCGGCACCGGCCGGGGCGATGATCGAGATCGGCACCAGCGCTGGTTACTCCGCGCTGTGGTTAGCCCAGGCCTGTCGGCTCAGCGGGCGAAGCATCACCACGTTCGAAATACTTCCCGAGAAGGCTCGCTTGGCTCGATCGACCTTCGATCGAACGGGCGTCACCGACGTCGTGCATCTGATCGAAGGTGACTTTCTTGAACACGCGAACGAATTCGCGGACGTGGGCTTCTGTTTCCTGGACGCCGAAAAGGACGTCTACGAAGCCTGTTACGACGTGATTGTGCCGAAGATGGTTCCCGGGGCGATCCTCATTGCCGACAACGCGACGAGCCACCGCGAGGACTTGCAACCATTGATTGACCGGGTACTCGCCGACGAACGCGTTGACGCCATGGTCGCCACGGTCGGCAAGGGTGAACTCGTCTGTCGCCGGCGTTGAATCGGACTCTTCGATTGATGGGGACGAATTCGCACTCGTTCTCAGCGCGAGCTAAATGTCTTTGAACATCGAAGTCGCGAGGACCTCGTAGCCGAGCGAATCGTACAGTGATCGCGCGCTCAGATTCGGTCCGAACACGTTGAGGGCGACGCGCGTGCCACCGCGTTCGCGGGTCCACTCCTCGGCGGCTTCCATGGCCGCTCGGCCGAATCCGCGACCACGCATGTCCTTCACTATCTCGATGTCAAAAATGAACCAGGTGAGGCCGTCGCCCGAGAAGGGTCGTCCCATCCACAGTGTTCCAACAATCTCCTCATCCTCCAGAACGTTCATCACGTGTTGACCCGCGGCAGGACTTCCGTCGGGGAAGAGTTCCGCAAATTGAGAGACCGACATCGTGCGTGCGACTTCCGCGTTCTCGCCGGCCTTTATCCGTTCGGCGATGTAGTGCTCTTTCATGTCCGGCATCCACGACGCCAACTCCTGAGATGACTTTGATTCCAATTTGACCATTCGACGATTTTAGTGGCGACGTCAACAATCGGTGGGACCACTCGCCCGAATTGACGGGACCAGAATCAGATCGAGCGGTGTTATTCTCGACCACGTCGAGGAGGCATCAATGACACTGTCGAATAGTGAACTCTGTGAATCCTCGGCGATGGATCTCGCCGTAGCGCTGGCCTCGGGCGACACGACATCTGTGGACATCGTCACGTCGCTGATGGAACGCATTGCCGAGATCGACGCACCCGGCAGTGAAATTGAACTGCGGAGCGTGTTGGCCCTCGCGCCCGACGCGCTCGAGAACGCAATGCGCCTCGACGATGAACGCGTACGCGGAGTAGTGCGGGGTCCACTACACGGCGTCCCGATTCTCGTCAAGGATAACGTCGAGGTCGTTGGACTACCAGGCAGCGCCGGATCCACGGCGCTCCTCGGCCGTCCCGTCGCCCGCGACGCGCCGCTCGTCACCAAACTTCGCGACGCCGGTCTCGTCATCCTCGGGTCCACCAACCTTTCGCAATGGGCCAACATGCGTTCACCTTTCTCGACGAGCGGGTGGTCCGCCGTGGGGGGTCTCACCGTCAACCCGTATCGACTGGACCGGTGTGCCGGCGGCTCCTCATCGGGTTCCGGCGCGGCACTCGCGGCGCGGCTCGCACCACTCGCCATT
>Ga0182030_10019344_pt1 | contig 12972 bp, 11 predicted proteins | sample 812S3MmetaG_FD_121299 | JGI IMG/M metagenome (GOLD analysis project Ga0182030, IMG submission 121299) | Permafrost microbial communities from Stordalen Mire, Sweden - 812S3M metaG (Illumina Assembly) | ecosystem: Environmental > Terrestrial > Soil > Wetlands > Permafrost | place: Sweden... | reverse complement strand
TTGAAAGGGACCCCTCACCCCCCGCCTTGCGGTCCCCCCTCTCCCCCTGGAGAGGGATAAAAATCAAAATCCCAACCCTCTCCCTTGGGGAGAGGGGGGACCGCAAGGCGGGGGGTGAGGGGTTTCTTCGCGGGTGATGCATTCATGGACATGGAGGTAGGCGACGCCCGCGACTTTGACGGAACCCTGGGGTGGACACGGAGTCAATTGACTTTATCTTTTCATAACGTGATAATTGCCCTTGCGAGACTAACAATCTGCTTGGCGGAAGAGAAATTCTGGCGTCATATAAGCCCCTGCGAGGGTCTATGGCCACGACCACGAATGATGTCCTGAAAACCGCAGCGCTTTCCCGGGAGTTGCTTCTGGGCGCTTACCGATCCATGTTCACGTCGCGCCGCGTGGATGACAAGGAGATCCAGCTCAAGCGACAGAATCGCGCCTTCTTTCAGATCAACGGGGTGGGACACGAATGCATTGGGGTGGCGGTGGCGCTCCACCTCAAGCCGGGGTACGACTGGTTTTATCCCTACTATCGCGACCGGGCCTTTTGTCTTCAAATCGGCATGACGCCGCACGAGATGCTGCTGGGTTCCGTGGGAGCGAAGGATGATCCTGCCTGCGGCGGCCGGCAGATGCCTTCGCATTGGGGATCGAAGAAACTGCACATCATTACGGGCTCAAGCCCCACGGGATCGCGCATCTTGCATGCAGTGGGCTCCGCCGAAGCAAGCTGGTATTTCTCGCACATTCGAGAAGCGGCGGAACTCGCTTCCAGTTTTCATGAGGACGAGATTGCCTATGTCTCCTTGGGGGAGGGCGCCTCGAGTGAAGGTGAATTCTGGGAGTCGCTGAATTACGCCTGTGGCCGAAAGCTTTCCGTCCTTTACGTGGTGCAAGACAACGGTTACGCCATCTCCGTACCTGTCGATGTGCAGACTGCGGGGGGCAGCATTTCCGGCCTGGTCCGAAGTTTTCCCGATCTACTGACGCTCGAATGCGACGGCACGGATTTTCCCGAGAGTTACGAAGCGGCGCGCAAGGCGGTTGAACACCTACGGCAGGGAAAAGGGCCGGCGCTGATTCATGCCCACGTGGTGCGCCCGTATTCTCATTCGCTTTCCGACGACGAGCGGCTTTATAAGCCGGAAGAAGTGCGCCAGCAGGAGGCGAAGCACGACCCCGTGACGCTCCTCTCGCGCCTCCTGAGGGAGGAAAAGGGGATTACGGAAAAGGAACTAAAGGAGATCGAGACCGCCGTCGAGCGTGAGGTTCAGGAGGCAGCCGACCTGGCCCTGGCGGCTGAATTGGCCTCTCCGGAAACCGTTCTTCAATACGTTTACTCCCCCGCCGTGGATCCCACCTCTGAACACTTTGACAGTCCGCCGAAGTTTCACGGCGAGCCCAAGACGATGGTGGATCTCATCAATGTCTGCTTGAAGGATGAGATGGCTCGTGATCCGCGCGTCGTGGTTTTCGGTGAGGACGTTGCCGACTGCGGCCATGAAAGCGACTTGACCAAGGTGAAAGGAAAGGGCGGGGTCTTTAAAGTCACCCATGGCTTGCAGAGGCAGTTTGGCAGCACGCGCTGCTACAACTCCACCCTGGCGGAAGCGTGCATCGTGGGCCGCGCGGTAGGTATGGCTATGCGGGGGCTGAAGCCGGTGGTGGAAATTCAATTTTTTGACTACATCTGGCCGGCGATGATGCAAATCCGGGATGAGTTAATCACTCTGCGCTGGCGCTCCAACAATGCCTTCGCCTGTCCGATAGTCATGCGCGTGCCGATTGGCGGCTACCTGGCGGGGGGTGCTGTCTATCACAGCCAGTCAGGCGAGTCGATTTTTACCCACCTGCCGGGGTTGCGCGTGGTGATGCCATCTACAGCGCTCGATGCCAACGGCCTGCTGCGCACGGCGATTCGCTGCGACGACCCGGTGTTGTTTCTCGAGCCTAAGCATCTGTATCGCCAGACGCACAATCGCGCGCCTTACCCGGGACGGGATTACATGATTCCTTTCGGCAAAGCCAAACTGGTACGCGAGGGAACGTCCGTGACGGTTGTGACTTACGGCTCGCTGGTCATTCGCGCCGTGCAGGCGGCCAAGACTCTGGAGCAGGATGGAATTCAGGCGGAGATTCTGGATCTGCGCTCACTGAATCCTTATGATTGGGAGTTGATTGCCGCTTCGGTGAAAAAGACCAACCGCGTGCTAATTCTCCACGAAGATAATATTTCCTGGGGTTATGGCGCAGAGATTGCGGCCCGCATTGCCGATGAACTCTTTGCCTTCCTCGATGCGCCTGTCCGCAGGCTGGCGGGCAAGGATGTTTTCATTCCTTACCACCCTCTCCAGGAAGATGCCGTGCTTCCCCAACCCGCTGATGTGGTGGAGGCAGTAAGAGCGCTGGCAGCGTATTGAGAAGAAGGGTAGCGCGGACCTGTTTTGCAGGTCCGCGGCTTTTCCTTACCCGTAGAGGACGAGCCGCGGACCCACATAACAGGTCTACTACACCTGCTCGCTCGGGAGCGCAGGTATAAAGTGGAAGGGATTAGCCTATTCCCAGGTCATCAATCCTTTCCAGCGGCGTCCCGCATCGGCGGCAGATGACTGCGCCACAGTCCCCACACACCAGAGGGTCTGCCACTTCCGCTTTGCAAACAGGGCAGTAGAGCGGTTCGCGCTCGCCATTCTTTAATTCGGCCATTCGAACCCACCCAGACGCGCTCTCATCAATCTAGCCAAAAGTCCATGCGACCTCGCCGTAATGGTCACTTGCTGTCCTTACCTTAGCTAGGCCCGCCCGTCTCAGCGACCGTAGTTTGGGCGGTGTCTTCATGTTGTAGCGAGGGCTGTCTAGCTTCCTCGAACAATGTCATGTAGGAGTCGTACCAGAACAATCGGTTCCGGGACTTCCAGGGTGAAAGCTGTTTTAAAAGTCCCAGGGCTTCGAAGCGCCTCACTAACTTGTTGGCGGTTGCGAATGAACATTGCAGATGTTTCTCAACCATGCGCACTGTCACGATAGGCCGATCGAAGAGGTAATCCAACAGTTTGATGCCCGAGGCAATGCTGCTGAGCTTCTGACGATGGCGATCTCTTAGCTCAATGATAGCCCGTGATTTATCTGTCGCCTGACGACTCACGTGCTGGACCCCGCGCAAAAAGAACTTCAACCATCCTTCCCAGTCGCCGTCGTTCCGTATGGCCGTCAAGCGGTCGTAGTACTCTGCGCGGCGTCCTTTAAAATAATGGCTGAGATAAAGCAGCGGCCGTCGCAGGACCCCCCGCTGGCAGAGCAGGAACGTGATAAGCAGCCTGCCCACCCGCCCGTTGCCATCCAGGAATGGATGGACGGTTTCGAATTGAGCGTGCGCCAAGCCGCAGTGGATCAGCGCGGGAAACGACGCGGTATCGTGAAGGAACTTCTCCAGGTTATCCAACGCTTGGCGCATCTCGTGTGGCGGCGGGGGCACAAACGTAGCTGTAGTGAGCGTGCAATTCTCCGGGCCGATCCAGTTCTGGCTGGTGCGAAACTCGCCGGGAGTTCTGTGCCCGCCACGAACCCCCTTCAGAAGTTCCGCGTGGATTTCCCGGATGAGCCGGAGGCTCAGAGGCAACTCCGTCAGCCTTTCCAAGCCATAATTCATAGCCCGGACGTAATTGACGACCTCTTCGATGTCCTTCGGAACATGATAGCCCTCAACATTAGCTTCAAATTGCAGCAGGTCTTCGAGTGTACTCTGAGTCCCCTCGATCTGCGAGCTGAGAACGGCTTCTTGGCGAACGTACATGGCAACGAAGAGGTTCGGGTTCGGCAGGACGGAAGCTACTCCGTCCAGCCGACCCAGTTCTCTGTCGGCGTCCGATAGCAACCTGACCAGTTCATCGTCCATCCTGATCGGCGGTGCAGGAGGGAGGGGGGAGGGGATGAAGGCTGAATATCCCGTCATTTGCTCTATGAATTGGCCTGCTCGCATAACAAGAGCCCCTCCCAAGCGGCTTATTGAAGTCCCGTATAATAAGCCTCTACCAGCACGTGCGTTATTATACCAAAAGGCGCTTTTCTATAATAACCAAAGCGACTTAGGTTTTGAGGACAAGATTGCGTTTTATTTCATGCAGATAAGCTTCAACTAAAACAACCGAATCCCTGGCAATTCGAGACCAAGTATTTCCCGTTTCTTCAGGTGGTGTGGACTTCGTTGACGATCGGCGCGAGAAACTGGCTCAAGGCCTCCTGAACCTCGTCGAGTTTTCCGGCGAAGAAGTGGTCAGCGCCCTGCACCCAGTGAATCTGTTTGGGTTCGGCGAGCGAGTCATAGAGCTCCGAAACTTGGAGGACTGGGCCGAATTCATCGCGCGTTCCCTGGAGAATCAATTTGGGTTTGCGGACACCATGGAGAAAATCGAAGTTGAGGATGTTCACGGGAACTCCCAGGCCCACCAGGGTGGAGACGCGCGAGTCGGTTGCTCCCACCGCGAGGCCTACCCACGACCCAAAAGAGAATCCGATGAGACATACGGGCAATCCCGGGAAATGCGCCGCGAGGTAGTCGAGCGCCGCGCGGACATCTCCCTGCTCGCCGTCGCCCCCGGTAAAGGTCCCCGCACTGTGGCCCGCTCCACGGAAATTGAACCGTAGGGTGGGAAGTCCTGAGAAGAGGGCCGCTTTGGCAGCACGAAATACTACTTTGTTGTGCATGGTGCCGCCGTACAAAGGGTGCGGATGGCAAACCAGCGCCACATGGCGAGGAGTAATCTGCGGGTTCCATTCCATCAGCGCTTCCAGCGGTCCGTCGGGACCGAAAATAAACGTGCGGTCGATCTTCGTAATTCACCTCGGAGGAATCAATCTCTCAGCATACAGCTTTCAGCCGTCAGCCCAAACTCTTGCTGAAAGCTGAGGGCCGATTGCCGACAGTTACACATAGTGTAGAATGAAGGCGGCGTCGGCGTCATCATCGGGATGTGCCCATTTTGGATTTTAGATTGTGGATTGAGCATGTAGCGCGACCTATAGGCGGGGTCTGTAGCATTTCGTTGCAGAGGGCGCTTAAGCCACCCCGATGAATCGAGGCGCTACCCCTTCAATCCGAAATGGCAAACCTAAAAATCCAAAATTAAAATGAGGTATTGCCATTAGAAAACTCCTTTTAATATTGCTCTTGGCCGCGATGGGTTCGGCCTTCTACTACTTTGTGTTTAGGTCGCCGCGCACCCTTCCGGTTGAGGTCGGCTACGTGCTGCCACCCACTGTTCAGGTGGTGGACACGCCCGCTGAGGTGCGGATTGTCGTGGGCTCCCTGAAGAGTGGCGAACGCGTTGAGGTCACCAAGCGGACGCGCAATTGGGCGCAAATCCGCACGCCCGATAACGTGACGGGTTGGGTGGAAAACAGTGATCTGCTCGATTCCCAGACCTACGAAGGCGGCCAAAAGCTGCTTCGTGGCCTGCTCAGTTTTCCCCCACAGGCAGATGGCCATACGAGCGGAATAGTAAACCTGCGTCTGGAACCCTCCAGGGATGCCGCCCAGCTTGCACAGTTACCGGAAAACTTAAAGGTACAGGTTTATGGCCGGCGCTTGTTGGACCGCTCCGCGCCCGACGGCCAGCCTTCCGCGGCCAAGGTGCGGGATGCATGGTATCTGATCCGCTCCGATGCTCGCGCCGGATGGGTGCTGGGACGATTCGTAGCCCTGGACATTCCCGAAAAGCTTGCGCCTTATGCCCAGGGCGCGAACATGGTCGCCTGGGTCGCCATCAAGACCGTCGAGGATGAAGGCCAGCCGGTACCGGAGTATCTTACGGCAGACCGTGAGGGTACCCAGGAGGCGGATTTTTCTCACATTCGAGTTTTTACCTGGTGGATCAAGAACCACAAATATGTGACCGCCTACGTGGAGAGCGACCTGAACGGCTACTTCCCGATTCGCGTGGCGGCGATCAATGGTGTTCCCTACTTTCGTCTCCGATTGATGGATGATCAGGGCCAGAAATACCAGAAGGTCTATGGGCTGTTTGATACCATGACTCGCACGGTGGGAACGGTGCCGGGGTGGGAGAGCGATGCCATGCCTCCATCGCCAGAGTCCCAACACCACCAACGTTCCCGGCGGCGAAGAAGCTGAGTTTTCCCATGGAGAATGGTCAAGGAATTTCGCCAAACCACGGGTTTTTCCGCTTACTTATTCGTAGGTGGTTCGCGCTTACCCGGAGAAAAATCCGCCTGCTGCAAGCCGGGGACATGGCCGCGGAAGGTCCCGCCTTGTTCGCGGTGAGTCACCCGGCTGGCTTCCTTCCGGCGTTGGTCCTGGCGACGGCGATCGAGCGACCAGTCCATTGTTTGCTGGCGGAAAGTCTCGCTCGAGGCGCGCTCGGGCGATTCGCAGCTCGCCGTCTGGACATCATCCTTCATGAGGGTGAAAGGCCAACTTCTGAGGCGACCCTGCGGGAGGCCATCGACGTCCTAGCAGGCGGCGGCGCGCTGGCCGTGTTCGCAGATCAAAGCGCGGCGGGGCAGGCCGCGCCCGGTGCGTTGGCCTCCACCGCTGCGGCACTGGTTTTGCGTGCAGAAGCGCAGCATGTGGGGCGCCGCGTTACCGTGCATCCCTCACATCTTTTCCTGCCGGAATCGGCGGCACAATCGCGCGAGATCCTGATCTATGTTGACTCGCCAATGGTGCGCTCTGAGACCCGGACCGCGGCGCCTTCGCAGGATGCCGAAACGCCGGCTTTTGTCGCTGCGATCGAATCGCGGTTTCGAGAAAACGCCTTCCAGCTTCGGCCGACGGACCTGGAGTATTTTCTCGCGGATCTTGAGGAGGTTCTGCGAACCGGCTTGCAGGAGGACTGGGCGTCTCGCCCGGACTGGAAGCAAGACACCGAGGGTTTTGTGCTGAGCCGGTTGGTGACGGAGTGGGTGAAGCAGACGAATTACTTGAATCCCAGCCGGCTGATCAGCCTGCGCAAATCCTTGGATGACTACCGCCGTCTTCAGAAGCAATGTGCGCTGCGGGAATTGGAGGTTGCGGAGGAGGCTTCCCTGCTGCGCTCGGGATGGCGGCGGGCACTTGTTTGGATCGAGACGCTGCTGGGCCTTCCCGTTGCTCTTTATGGGTTGCTGAATCATTTGGTGATCGGCTTGATGCTTTTCCTGGCAGGGTCGTTCAAGCGCAATAGCTCTCGCAGCCGGACCACGGAGTGGACAATTCGCGGCGCAGTGACGCTGGCGTTTTATGCCGTCCAAGTTATCCTGGTGGCGCATTGGCGGGGCAGGGCCGCGGCAGGATATTATGCGCCGACTTTGCCGGTTTCAGGCGCCTACTTGTGGAGATACGTGGGTTTGGTCCGGCCCCAGGCGCGTCTGCTGTTTATTTCCCTTACCATTCCCGCGTTGACGAGGAAGATCAAACGCCTGCGGCATGCGCTTCTGGAAGAGCTTGACCGGATGCTGGCAGCATGCGAGGAGAGGACCAGCGTGTCGCGCTGAGATTCGCGCGTGGGGCGTAGATTGGAATTTACACCCCTCGCCCCCTTGGGTAGAGCGGGGTGCGAAAAAGCGCCGGATGAGGAAGTCACCCCGGTACAAACATAAGACTAATTTTCTGAAACCCATTACGGCACTGGAATTCCGGATGCGCCCTGCCCCGCGTTTCTCAATACGATTTTGGAAGGGCGGGGCTTTACAGGCTGCGGAACACTCGAATGCGCTATCATTCTGAGCGTTGACAGCCTTGCGGCTGCCCAGGATGGGCAGAAACTCGGGCCGAGGAAGGGTAGCGCGGACCTGTTTTTTAGGTCCGCAGGCTTTCCTTGTCCATCGGGGACGTGCCGCGGACCTAAAAAATAGGTCCGCACTACGCCTGCTGAATTCCAAGGACTTACGCTTCGAGTTTCTGCAGAGGAGCAGCAGCGGTCCTGAGCCTTGCGAAGGAAGAATCTCACATTGCCTTGAAAATACTCAGAGCGAGATCCTTCGCGCCGTTTACCCTGAGCGGGCAGTGCGAGATTCTTCCCTGCGCTCAGAATGACAGCGAACGGGCTCAGGATGACAGCATTTTAGGGCTTATCCGCAGCCTGTAAAGTCCTGACGTACCGGCAGCTCCCAAAAGCGTTCCAGCTTGGTGAGAAATCCGAGCCACATTTTTATGCGAGGCCAACATGACACTTTTTCTTACTGAATCCGACGTCCGTGATCTCCTGCCGATGGACCGCGCGCTGGAGTGTGTGGAAGCGAGTTTTGTGGCGCAGGGCAATGATCGCGCCATAAACCGTTCGCGTGAGCGCATTCTGTTGCCCCACACATCCTTGCACTACATGGCGGGTGCGCTGCCGGAATCGCAGCATGTGGGGATGAAGATCTACACCGTCACCCCTGAGGACGTTCGATTTCTGCTCCTGCTTTTTGACACCGTAAGCGGCCGGCTGCTCTCCTTGATGCAGGCTGACTATCTGGGGCGCCTTCGGACCGGGGCGGCCAGCGGCATCGCAACCAAATATCTGGCGCGCCCGGATGCCTCCCGGGCGGCGGTGATGGGCACGGGCCGGCAAGCGCACACGCAACTCCAGGCCATCGCCCGGGTCAGAAAGCTCACAGCCGTCAAAGCCTTCGGCCGCGATGCGAATCGCTTGCAAGCCTTCTGCCGTGAAATGTCGGAAGAGATCGGCGTGCCTGTGGAACCCGCTTCCAGCGCCGAGGAAGCAATTCGTTTTGGAGAAATTGTGAGCACTGCGACCACCGCTCAACACCCGGTGGTGCTGGGCGAATATTTGCAGCCCGGAACGCACATTAATGCCATTGGGGCTAACACAGCCAATCGCCGCGAACTGGATGACGAGGCGGTGCGGCGTGCCGCGCTCATCGCGGTGGACTCTGTGGAGCAGAGCCGGAAGGAATCGGGTGACCTCATTCAGGGACTGGCGAATCTTGGCAGAGGATGGGAGAGTGTCATTGAACTACACTCCGTTGTGGCCGGAAAGCATCCCGGGCGATCGTCGGCGGATCAAATCACGCTCTTCAAATCACACGGAATCGCGTTGTGGGACGTGGCTGTCGCCGGCTTTATCTACCAACAGGCGTTGCAGCAGGGAAAGGGAAGAGAATTGGAAATTGATTAGGGACCCGGGATTTCACCTGCCGACTTTTTTTCCGAGCCCTCTGCTTCGATCTCGATCTTCTTGGCCGTGATTTCCCCACTTTCCGCCAGATCACCCGCCACCGATATCGTCAGCCCAGTATGTAGGTCCTGAGCACTGCCAGGACTCCCATCCTTCTTTCTGATTTCAGTTTTGTCGTTGTAGAGCACATGGAAGATCATGTTTTCACCGCTGCTTACGGTTAGCTTACCCTCAGACTTTTCGGTGATTTTACCTTCCAACGTAAAATTCATATCATCCGCTCTGGGAGTGGGCACTGCCGAGAGAGGAGTCGCGAGAGTCGTTCGGGAGAGTAGCAAACTAAAGAGCAGAAAACCAGCGAGGACGACGTAGCTGCGTGTAACCATGGGTAAATACCTCCCCGGGTAGATGCACGTATTCTACCGCTACTTGCGCTGCAAGTCATGATTTCGCCGATGAAATTTTCCCGTCGGGGCGGCAGAGAGAATTTTGTTCGTGGGTGGTGCGGAGTGGCCTTGGACTCAGTGAGTCGCGGCGCGAAACCGCCAGCAAAGTTACGGGTGGCGCTGAGGCGCTGATCCGCCTATTTTACCGGTCCGGCCGTGTCCGGGAAATTGATTCCCAGGATGCTGCCAATTTCCTCCGTATATTCGACTCCCACCTCACCGGCGCGCGGCGTGCCCTCCCGGCCAACCCAAACGACTTTGAAGATCCCGGACTTGTCGCCATGCTGCGGCTGCACCTTTACCTGCATCCCTACCTGGAGTGGAAGCCGAGTCCTTAACTTCGCACCGAATTTACTGAGCGTTACGATCCGGGCGTCCTCCGCAAAAGGCAATTGGTTGGCGAGCATGCCGGAAATTCTTACCGGGCACCCAAGATTCACGCGCGCGCTACGGCGCGGCGGAAGTGAACTGGTCGTTTTGCCCATGTGGCACCCCTTGACATGCTTGCCTGGTGGGCGTTAGGAGGCCCCCATCGGGCCGACCCTGAGTACGAAATAAACCCCACCCAAGCTGGCTGATATTTTAGCATAGCCGGATTGCCGGGGCGAGGTGGGGGCTGGTAAGTGGGAGTTGGTAATTTTGGTTAGCTGCATGCGGCGCAAATTCAGCGGATTTCTTCCTGGCGGATTCATTATAGACTAAAGGCATCAAGGACACTCCTCATTGTCCTGGACGCGAAAAGGAGGGCCTTCCCGGCCATGCGAGCAGTGGTTCAGAGGGTCAAGCGTGCGGAAGTCCGGGTAGGCGAAGAAGTTGTGGCCCGGATCGGGTTCGGTTTCGTCGTGCTGTTGGGCGTGGGGAAGGATGACACGGAAGCCACAGGTGAGGCCTTGGCGGCAAAAATCGCGAACCTCCGGGTTTTTGATGACGACCAGGGGAGGATGAATCGATCGCTGCTGGAAACTGGGGGGCAAGCGCTCTGCGTGTCCCAGTTCACGCTCTACGGCGATTGCCGGAAGGGCCGGCGCCCGAGTTACGCGCAGGCCGCGCCTCCCGACCGAGCTTTGCTCCTCTACGAAAGTTTCGTGGTATCCCTGCGCCAACAGGGAATCCCGACGGAGATGGGACGGTTCCGCGCCATGATGGATGTGGAACTGGTCAATGACGGCCCCGTAACTTTGTTGCTTGATTCAGATCGGTGGTTTTGAAAATGGCGGGCCAGGAAATGTCCCGAAGCGCGGCCGTGAAATTCTATAGCGTAATCTCCATCCCTTCAAATGCCGCGCGCGTGTTGGGGAAGCGAGCCCGGGCGCGTTCCTGCAAGGCATCGATGGCGCGGTCATCGCTGTCGGGGTCATGGTGAAAGAGGATCAACTCTTTGACCCCGCATTCCAGGCATATATTCACCCCTTCTTCCCAGCTACTATGACCCCAGCCTTTCTTATCCCTCGCAAGTTGGGAGAGTTCGTACTGTGCATCGTAGATCAGGACGTCGGCCCCCCGGCAGATCTCACGCAGGATGCGATCGCTTTGGGGATTCCCCGGCTCGTTATCGGTGGCGATAACGATCGATTTTCCATTGTTCTCGATGCGGAAACACAAGCACCCCTGCGGATGGTTAATGCGGGCGGGCTGAATGCGAAAATCGTCCAACTGGAATGCTTCGGTGGAAACTTCCGTGTAGCTACGCTTCGCGCGCATGGCAGACATATCCACGGGGAAGTAGGGGTTGGACATCTGCCCCTCCAAGGTCCGCTCCGGAGTGGTTTCATCGGGCCGGTATGAGTAGATGTGGAATTGATTGGACTCGGTATAGAGCGGAACGAAAAAGGGCAATCCTTGGATGTGGTCCCAGTGAAAATGGGTGATCAGGATATTGCCGCAGATGGGCCGGCCCGCAAACTCCTTCATCAACGACTTCCCCAGCATTCTCAGGCCGCTACCACAATCGGCGATGAGCAGGGAGCCGGCGTCCGAACGAAATTCCAGGCAAGGAGTGTTCCCTCCGTACCGCAGATTTTCAGGTTGCGGAGTGGGTGTCGAGCCTCGCACTCCCCAAAACCTTAGCCGCATAAACAAGTCCTCTTTAGACCAAGAAAGACGAGAGCCGTTAATTGCTATACCAGATTCTACGCATTACGCCAAGAGGAAATTTCGATCAAATTAAGAAAAGTGAGCCACGGACGGGGATTTGACAGGGTAGAGTTGTGTCAATTATCAATGGCCGGTCGAGGTCAGCTTGGCCAGCTCCCGTCGCGCGTCCCGATATTGGGGCTCAATCTGAATGGCCGCCTGGAATTCCCGCACCGCTTCTTCCTTTTGGTTTTGCGTCTCCAGGATAAAACCTAATTGATAATGCGCCTCGGCGGAGTGCGGATTTGCGGCGAGCGCGGCGCGAAAATGCCCAGAGGCCTCAGAGGCTTGGCCCCCGCGCGCGGCGATGAGCCCCAATCCGAAATGCGCCTCGTAGTCTTGGGGCGCGAAAGTGAGCAGTTGATGAAATTCCGCCGCCGCACGCCCAAGGTCGCCTACCGCCAACCAGATGTCGCCGAGCAATTCTTCTGCCTCGATATTGTGTGGGTCGAGCGCGAGCGCGGCTTTGAGCTTACTCGCGCCGTCGAGATAGCGATGCAGCCCCACATCCGAGCGGGCCAGTTCGATATACGCCGGCAGGTTGCAAGGATCGTCGGCAAGGATGGCCTGAAATTCTGCCGCCGCCTCACCCGCCTTGCCAATGCGCGCCAGATGCCCCGCCAGCAGGTACCGTTTGTACTCAAACAACCGGTCTTTGGGATCGACGCCGGAATCGTCGAGAGCGGCATGGGGTGAGGTGATCTCCAGGTAGCCGAGCGAACGCAAGCTTTCAGCGGAACCAGGCGCGGCAGCAGTGGCAGCGGGGCCGGGCGTCGCCGACAGGGAACGGTAGGTTGCCGCCAGCGCTGCCAACCGCTCGCGGTAATTTGCGGCAAGGGCCGTTTGACTAGGCAAAAGATTGTGCAGCTCGGTGGGGTCAGTCTTCAGGTTGTAAAGCTCCGGGTGGGGAGCTTCAATGTATTGGTAATCTCCCCGGCGCAGGCTGCGCAGCGCAGCCCATCCAAACTTGTCGCGCGCGTAGGAGCTTTCGCTGTAAACATCGCGCGGCGGAGAATTCCCGCCCTTGGCGAGCTCCAACAGGCTGTGACCGCAAAAGTTCGCCGGCGCCGGGAATCCCAGGAAACTCATGACGGTGGGCGCGACATCAATCAGCCCGGCAGGAGCTTCTACATGCTCCAAATAATCGTTGGAAAACGAACCTCGAGAATCGAAGCTCGAGTTTCGCGTTGATTTTTCAGTCTCGATTTTCGAACTTCGACTTTCAGTTGTGTGCGGCCAGTGGAAGAGCAGCGGCACGTGCAGCGTGCTGC
>Ga0182030_10019343_pt1 | contig 12973 bp, 8 predicted proteins | sample 812S3MmetaG_FD_121299 | JGI IMG/M metagenome (GOLD analysis project Ga0182030, IMG submission 121299) | Permafrost microbial communities from Stordalen Mire, Sweden - 812S3M metaG (Illumina Assembly) | ecosystem: Environmental > Terrestrial > Soil > Wetlands > Permafrost | place: Sweden... | reverse complement strand
ACCTCCCAATCAAAGTCGCTGGCGGACCTGCAAAAGCTGTTGATCGAGCAAAGCCGAAAAACCGGGGAGAAAGCGTAACGGCGGCGGTTGCCGGATAAGCGCGGGCATCAACGCAATCGGGGCGTGGAAAAGGCCGCTCTTGGTCTGAGTGAATTACTTGAGGGGTGAAGAAGCGGGGTGGCTGAATGCGCGGGCCAAGGTGGCCAGCATTGCGTCTCGGCGGCAAACTGAAGAACACTGGACACGCCGTCCGGTGACGCCGAATGAACTGGCGCTGGTCCATGTTTGACAAACGCCAACCCTGCAAGCACTTTCCTACAATGAACTCCGACATTACCGGCTCGCGCGCGGACCGCGATCCAAATGGAGACGGTCACACACCGCCGCCACAGGCGCACTCTGGATTGCCCGGTTGGCGCGCGGACCGTGACAGGGTTTTTGTCCCCGCGACCATGGCGCTCCTGCTGGGCGCGCTGATGCTCGTGTCGTATCCCGACATCCTCCTCGGCGCGCGCGCTTTTTTTTATCGCGATACCGGGCAGTTCGGGTTTCCGGTCGCCAGTTATTTGCGGGATTGCTTTTGGCGCGGCGAAGTTCCCCTGTGGAATCCTTACAACAATTGCGGCATTCCATTTCTGGCCCAATGGAACACACTGGCGCTTTATCCGCCGTCGCTGATCTACGAGTTGGTGCCCATGCCGTGGGGGATGAACTTTTTCATTCTGGGCCATGTTCTCCTGGCGGCCATCGGAATGTATTTTTTGGCGTTGCGCTGGTTTGGCAACCGCTTCGCCGCGAGCTTCGCCGGCCTGATGTTCGCGTGGAACGGGCTGGCGCTCAATTGCTGGATGTGGCCCTGCCACATCGCCGCGCTGGGCTGGATGCCGTGGGTGATCCTCCTGGCCGAACGCTCATGGAAGGGACGAATCGCTTGCAATCTTAATCTTAATCTTAATCCTAACCTCCCATTGGTTGAGCGAGAGAGATTAAGATTAGGATTAAGATTAAGAGAAGGCAAAAGAGCCGTCGTCTGGGCCGCTCTGGCGGGCGCCTGCCAGATGACCACCGGTTCCCCGGAAATAATCCTCTTTACATGGCTGATCGTGGCCGGAGTTTTCATGGCAGGCGTTTGGCGGCAGAAGAGCATTTCCTGGGGCGGGGCGGGGCGGCTGGCGGCGGTGGTCGCGCTCGTCACGGCTTTGAGCGCGGCGCAACTTCTCCCCTGGCTCGACTTGCTCGCGCATGGCGACCGCACCACCGCCGCCGGCGACAACACCTGGGCCATGCCGGCATGGGGCGCTGCCAATTTTCTCGTCCCCCTCTTTCGTATGAGGGGTTCTGTAACCGGCGTCTTTATGCAACCCGGCCAGGAATGGACGACTTCGTATTACGTCGGCATCCTCACCTTGCTGCTGGCGGCGCTGGCGGTGCTGAAAGTCCGCAACGCCAGGACAACTTCACTCAGCCTGCTGGCTTTGGTCGGCATGCTTTGCGCGATGGGCGACTCCGGTTTCCTTCTGAAGGTTCTGAAGACGCTGGCACCCGCTTTGGGTCTCACCCGGTTCCCGATTAAATTTGTGGTGCTCACGATTTTTTCATTGCCGCTCCTGGCGGCGGCGGGAATCGTCTGGCTGCAAGGACGTCCGGCTTCTGCGGCGCGCCGGAGCTTGCTGGTCATTGCCGGAGGCATCGCCGTTGCGGTGGCGGCGCTGGCGTTTTACATTCCGTTTGTCGAAGACTCGCGCAGCGTGACGGGGGCCAACGGCGCGGTGCGCCTGCTTGTCTTGGCGGGGGGCTTGGCGCTTATTCTCTATCCGCTGCTCTTTGTCCGGAAAATGCGGCAAGTGGTCTTCTCCTTTGCGTTTCTCTTTTTGTCCGGCCTGGACATCTGCACCCATGTCCCGCGCCAGAACCCAACCGTCCCCGTCGCCGACTATGGGCCGCTGACTCCGCCGAGAGACTCCGTGCCGCGCCTGGGCGAATCGCGCGCCATGCCGGGTCGGAAGGTCCAGGCTCTGCTGGGCAATCTGGTCAATCCGGACCCGGAGCAGTTCTATTTGGGACAGCGCTACATGCTGTTCAGCGATTGCAACCTGCTGGAGAAAATTCCCAAAGTGAACGGCTTCTTTTCGATTCACTTGAGGGAGGAGGCCGCGGTGGCCGCCCTCCTTTACGGCGAACCGCCGCTGTCATGGCTGGAGGAATTTCTCGGCGTATCGCAATACACCCCGGAGTTGTTTGTTTGGGAAGCCCGAACCAATTTCATGCCCTGGGCCACGATCGGCCAGCAGCCGGTCTTCCTCGATGACAAAGCGACTCTCGCCGCGTTGGCGCGCCCCGATTTCGCGCCGCGCGAAGTGGTTTATCTGCCTGCGACCGCTCGCGAAGAAGTCTCCGCCAAAGCCGATCCGTCGGCGCGCATAGTGTCCAGCACGATCGCGGCGGAGAGATGCGTCTTCCAAACCCAGGCTGGCACGCGGACGATGCTGGTGATGGCACAGGGCTGGTATCATTGCTGGCGGGCTTCGTTGGATGGGAGCGAAGTTCCACTGCTGCGTGCCAACGGCGGCTTCCAAGCCGTGGAAGTGCCCGCGGGAAGCCACGAGGTCCTGTTCGATTACAAAGACCGGGCATTCCAACTCGGCTGTGCCATATCCGTCGTTGCACTTTTGCTTTGCGCTGTTACGTTTTATCGTTCATAGTTGTTGCTCGAACAACCCGTAAAATATGGAGCCGGCACGATATTTCTTGGCCCGCACATCATATTGGCTGTTATTGGTTTTTGCTCCCAGCGGGGCACTTTTTCTCCTCTTTGGCTTTTCACCCCGCAGTCTCGCAGGCTTTTTGAGCCTCTTTGTGATTTTGGCGGTGATCGCGGAGCGTGGTTTTCGTCTTTGGAAGCGAATTTGGGGGCTTCGTTGATTTCAAATTGATACACTGCCTGCTAACACACTACCCGCTGACACTTGCGATTCTCATGCGGCGCGAGTATCCTACAAAAGATGAGCGAACGCATTGAAATCAATCCGCGTGTTTGTGGCGGTCAGCCGGTCATCAAGGGCACTCGAATTCCCGTGTCGGCCATCCTGGAACAACTGGCTGAAGGTGAATCGTGGGACTCGCTTCTCGCCGGCTATCCGGAGTTGACGCGGGGCGATATTGAGTCTGCCCTTCGGTATGCCCGGCAATCCATCCTGCGTACAGAACTTGTTGCTCCGGGTGTGGTCTAAACCGCCGTGCGCCTGTATCTCGACCAGATGCTTCGCGTTGATCTCGCATCGCTTTTGCGTTCCGCAGGTCACGATGTCATTCGCGCTTCCGAAATCGGCCAGGCGCGCGCGGACGATGCGCTGATTCTGCAACGGGCCGTGCAGGAGCAACGAACCCTGATCACCCTCGATCACCATTTTGGCGATTGGGTTGTGCTGCCTCTGTCCAAACATTTCGGAGTGATTCGGATCAAGGCGTCACCAAGCACCACTGACAATATTGCCAAAGTTTTGCTCTCGCTTCTGGCCAATCGCGCCCAAGCCGATTTTCGCAACCGTCTGGTGATCGCGTCGTTGAGCAGTGTGCGTTGGATTCGCACCGCGGACGACTAGGAAATTCGGGTCCCTCACCCCACCGACATGCTAAGGAGGAATTCAATGTTGGTCCGCATCTTCTTCAGTTTGCCGAGGAGCAGTTCCATCGCCTCCACAGGCGGGACGCCCGTCAGCGCTCGACGCAGGATGACGACTTTGTTGTATTCGTCGGGATGGTAGAGCAGCTCTTCCTTGCGCGTGCCGGATAGCTCGATGTTGATGGAAGGGAATATGCGTCTATCAACCAAATGGCGATCCAGGTGGACTTCCATGTTGCCCGTGCCCTTGAATTCCTCAAAAATAACCTCGTCCATGCGTGAGCCGGTGTCCACCAGCGCCGTGGCGATGATGGTGAGCGAGCCGCCTTCCTCGATGTTGCGCGCCGCGCCAAAAAACCGCTTGGGCTTGTGCAGCGCGTTGGCATCCACGCCGCCGGAGAGGATTTTACCGGAGTGCGGCTGGATAGTGTTGTAGGCGCGCGCGAGGCGGGTGATGGAGTCGAGCAGGATGACGGTGTCCTTCTTGTGCTCGATCATGCGCCGGGCTTTTTCGATGACCATCTCCGCCACTTGCACATGCCGTTCCGGCGGCTCGTCGAAAGTCGAGCTGATGACCTCGGCCCCGCGGCAGGTGCGCTCCATGTCGGTGACTTCCTCGGGCCGCTCGTCAATCAAAAGGATGAAAAGGTAGGCCTCCGGGTTGTTTTTGAGGATGGCGTTGGCCAGATGCTGCATGAGGACCGTCTTGCCCGTGCGCGGCGGTGCGACAATCAGGCCGCGGGTGCCTTTGCCGATGGGGCAAACCAGGTCCAGGACGCGCGTGGAAAGTTCATCCGGGGTTGTTTCGAGCAGGTATCGCTTGTTGGGAAACAAGGGCGTGAGGTTGTCGAAATGCGTTTTGTCCTTCGCCTTGTCCGGGTCTTCAGTGTCCACGGCCTCGACTTTGAGCAGAGCGAAGAAGCGCTCCTTGTCCTTGGGTGGACGGATTTGGCCAGTGATGAGGTTGCCGGTCTGGAGGTCGAACCGCCGGATCTGCGAAGGCGAGACGTAAATGTCTTCGGGGCAGGGGAGGTAATTGAAACTGCGGGAGCGCAGGAAACCGAACCCTTCCGGCAGGATTTCCAGGACGCCTTCGGAAAAAAGGACCCCGGCGCGCTCGGCGTTTTTTTGAAGGATTTGGAAGATGATCTCGTGCTTGCGCATCGTGCCGAAGTTCTCGATCCCCATGTCCTTGGCCATGTGGTTGAGGTCGGGCATGGCCATGGCCTGGAGCTTGGCGATGTTCATCGCACCGCCGGTGGGCGCGGCGGTAATGCGGGCGGGGAGTTCCTCTGTCACCGTGGATTCGACGGGGTGGGTGGGCGGTTCCAGTTTCATTTCCTGGGGCGGCGGCGGCGGCGCGGCTGCCTTGGCTTTGGCGTGGCCGTGCCGGGCGGGGGCAGGGGAGGGCGCGGTCTTATCGGGCCGCATGCCCGACTCTGCGGCCTCTCGCGGGTGTGCGGGTCTGGCTGGGGCTGGCGCTGGCGGCGGCGCCTCCTCCGGCTTGACAGGTTGTTCCGGTGGCGCCGGGGGGATGGCGGCTTCGGCGACGGACGGCGGGGCGGTCTTCGCGCCTTTCTTAGTGACTCTTTTTGTAGCTGCTCTGGGCATGGTTAAAATTGGATTGCAGGATTTCGGACACGGCAGGACACCCTCCGCGCTGCGGACCAAAGGATATAATCCTATTATTCTAATAGGTCAAGCCATCGCGCCACTGGCGCGCCGCAAAACGCATCGGGATGTAACCTGGATATTGTTAATATGGCAAGGGATACTTTGCCGTTAATTCACGCACACGTTCCCTCACCTTGCGGGCTGTGTCAAGATTCTTTATATCCAGCAGAACTTCACAGATCATGTCGGCGACGGCGGCCATTTCCGGCTCTTTCATTCCGCGCGTGGTAACGGCGGGCGTTCCCAGCCGGATGCCGCTGGCCTGGAAGGGGGAGCGGGTTTCGAACGGGATGGTGTTCTTGTTGACCGTGATGCCCGCATGGTCGAGCGCGATCTGGCAGTCCTTTCCGGTCAGCCCGCGCGTGCCCACGTCCACCAGCATGAGATGGTTGTCCGTCCCTCCGCTGACCAGCCGAAAGCGGTTTCGCGTCATTCCTTCGGCCAGCGCGCGGGCGTTCTTGAGTATTTGCGCCTGATATTCGCGAAAGGCCGGCTGGAGCGCCTCATGGAAACAGACCGCCTTGGCCGCGATGACGTGCATGAGCGGACCGCCTTGGATGCCGGGGAAGGTCTGCGAGTCAATCTCCTTCGCGAATTTCTCCTTGCACATAATCAGACCGCCGCGCGGCCCGCGCAACGTCTTGTGGGTTGTGGTGGTCACAAAATCGGCGTGTTCGATGGGGCTGGGATGCAAGCCCGCGGCAACCAGCCCGGCGATGTGCGCGATGTCGGCCAGAAGCCACGCCCCCGTTTCCCTCGCGATTTCACCCATCCGCTTGAAATCAATGATGCGAGGATAGGCGCTGGCACCCACGGTGATCATGCGCGGATGTTGCTCCCGCGCCAGTTTCTCCAGTTGATCGTAATCAATCAGCTCATCCTCCTTGCGCACGCCGTAGTGGATGATTTCGAAAAAGCGTCCCGAGAAATTGGCCTTGTTCCCGTGCGTCAGGTGCCCGCCGTGGGAAAGATCCATCGTCAACATTTTGTCGCCCGGCTTGAGCATGGCGAAATACACCGCCATGTTGGCCTGGCTGCCGGAATGGGGCTGGACATTGACATGGTCGGCGCCGAAGAGCTTTTGCGCGCGTTCGATGGCCAGGCGCTCGATGGTGTCAATATGTTCGCAGCCGCCGTACCAGCGTTTGCCGGGATAGCCCTCGGCGTATTTGTTGGTAAGCACCGAACCCTGGGCCTCCATTACGGCGGGGCTGACAAAGTTCTCGCTGGCGATCAATTCGATGTTTTCCTCCTGGCGCTGCTGTTCCAGGAACAGCGCGCTGGAGATTTCGGGGTCCACGCTGCTCAGGCGCAGCGGGGCAGGGGTGGGAGTATGTGTTTCCATGGTATTGACACGACGCTCGTGACGGCCCCCCTCAAAGGAGGCGGACAGAAAGATGTCGAGGATTTTAACGGCCAGTTCCGGGGGGGTGTTTCTGGCGCCGAGACAAAGGATGTTGGCGTTGTTGTGCTGGCGGCAAAGCGCGGCGGTGGTCGCATCGGTCACCAGCGCTGCGCGCACGCCGGGAATCTTGTTCGCCGCAATGCTGATGCCTACCCCCGTCGAGCAGACCAGCAAGCCGAACTCGCTCCTCTTGGAAGCCACATACTCCCCGACCGCGTGCCCAAATTCCGTGTAGTCACAGGATGCATCCGAATGTGTGCCCAAATCCACCAGCGAAACCCCGGCGGCCTGAAGGTGCGCCTTGAGATGTTCCTTGAGCGCGAAGCCCGCATGATCGGAGCCGAGCGCGATGCGGTTCTCCGGGACGGCGCCGGTGGCCGCGGGCGCGGGCTCCTGGGCCGTTTGCTCCATGAAATTGAGCATCGAGAGAATCCCCTGTTCGATCTGATCGCGGCAATAGGCGTAAGTCTCATAAGAGCCTCCGATCGGGTCGCCAATATCCTTCTCAAAATCATCCAGTGTCTCGTCGAATTCGCGCAGCAAAAAAGTCTTCTCCACCGCCTGCGGGAACAGCGCGTTGACGGTATCCACATGGCTGTGGGTCATGCCGAAAATGTAATCCGCCTCCTCCACCAATTGCGGCGTCAGCATCCGGCTGCGGATGTTGGAAATATCCACGCCCAACTCCCGCAACGCCTGCACGGCATAGGCGCTCGGCGCCTGCCCCTCCAGCGCGCCCACGCCGGCCGAGCGCGCCTGGAAATCCTTGCGGCCCCGGATGGCGTGCTGAAAGAGTCCTTCAGCCATCGGGCTTCGGCAAACATTGCCAGTGCAAATAAAGAGTATTGTCTTCATTCCTGCCATCAGTCCGTCAAACCTTGCGCGGTGACTGCGAAATCGTCAACCGAAAACTCAGTTCACTCCGTCCGCCCCTTCTGGACGACCGCAAGCCCCTTTAGCAAATCCAGCGCGCGCGCCAGCACCGGGTCGCGCACGATCTTGAGGCTGGGATCGGTTTGAAGTCGCGGGCCATGGCTGAACTCCGCTTCCAAGTCCGCTCCGTCGCGCTGTTCCCTCACGAGTTCGGCTTCATTGAAACGCCGGAACGGGCCGCCATTGGTCAGCGGCAGGATAGAGGCAACGTTCGTCCCCGCCGCATTGGTTTTTCCGGCCTGGCCGGGCGCCTGCCAGGGCTGCTCGTAATAGGCCCGCTCCTCGTCCGGATTTGTTTTCACCTCGATATCCGGCTTGATGCCGCCCGTGAGAACCGAGCTGTCGCCCAGCCTGATCGTTCCCACGGCGATCCGCAGCTTGTCGCCGTTGGTCAGCGGAAATTCCTTGAAAAGGGCCGCCCGGCCCGCCGTCCGGCTTCCCAGCAGCAACCCGGTGCTCGTTTGCCGCAGAATCGCCGCAAGCCCTTCCGCCGCTTCACTCGTCCCGGAATTGATCAGCGCGGCCAGGGGCACCGAGATGGCATCGTCCTTTTTTGTGGAACGCACCATGACGCCGCCGGTTTCCAGCAACGGCTCGCTGGTCTTGAGAAAGCAGTCCGCCGCCGCGGCCGCCGCCGCAAAATCCGCTCCGTCGGCAAACCGCAAATCCAGAACCACGCCTTTGATTTTGGATTTGTTCGTGGCGGCCATTTCCCGGTAGGAGGTCATCAGTTCGCTGGCGAGGTTGGCTTCCACCTTAAGCACGCGAAAACAGGCGAAGGAATCGTCGTAAATGACGGGCTTGCCCAGCACCGGGGCTGCGGCTTCACCGCCCGCCGGGGTGCCGAGAAGCATCGCGCTGGACTTCAGCTCCGCCAGCAACCCCTCCACCGCCGCGCGGTTTAGATCAGCCTCGTTCGAGCCGTTCAAGTTGGCCTGCAACAACTGATAGACCTCCTCGAATTTTGGCGGTTCGTTGGTAGATCCGGCCCATCCGGCGCAGGCCGCCAGCGAGAACAAAATCGTAAAACAGAGTTTTATTTTCAAGGTCAAGAGCTTAATCCCGGACGCCCCCTTTTTCAAGCCCCAGTGCCTGAGGGCGCTTCTTGGGCTAGTCTCACCTCTGTTGAGATAGCTTGCTTGGAGCCGGTGTTCTGATTATTGGTCCTATAGTTCCTATTTGTCCTATTCTTCTTAGATGCCTTTGACGCGAAAGAAAGCTCAACAAAGGTAAGATGCGCCCTCTGCTTGAGGGCGCACCACAAAATACCAACCGCCAGCCTGGAACGTCAGGGCTGCGCGGGTGAAGCCGCGGGCGCTGCCGGCGACTTGATAAAATTACCGACCCAGTCAAAATAATACGGGACATTCGGTGCGGAGGCATGGCCTCCATTGTGCTGACGGAAGGCGCATTCTCCTCCCATCAGCGTGCCCACGGCCGGCAGCGGCGCATGGACCCAGTCCGTGATATTGGTTCCATACCCTTGCTTGCCTAATAGCACATAGACCGGCGTAGCCAGAATGCCAGCGCGATAAATACCGGCGGCATCAATCCACTTGGGATCACCGGCAGACTCCACACCCACGCTGAGGAAAACGGGGCGTGGGGCGCACAGGGCGACGAGTTCATGGGAATCCACGGGAATGTCGGAGGCGTTCATGGACCGGCCATTGACATCCGACGCGCCGTACTTCAAGAAATTGCCGGCCATCCAGTAATACTCGTCGCCGGTGAGATTCTCTACGGCTTCGCCGAAATCGTGGCGATGCAGTTTGGCCCCGCCTTCGCCCGAAGAGGCCACCAGCGCCGGGCCGACACGCGGGTCAAACGCCTCAGCAACGATGACCGCCTTGCCGTAACGTGATACGCCTTCAAGACCCACCCACTTCGGATTAACCATCACTTCTGGATGGGCCTCAAAGTAGTCCACCATCTTGCTGATCCCCCAGCCCCAGGCGCGAAGGGCGCCCCAGTCATCCGGCTTGCGCGGCTGGCCCTTGTTGACCAGACCGATAATCCCCTGACGCAGCGCATTGCCGCCGGCGTCTGCCTGAACGCTGGCGGGATTGAAAGTGCCATAACCCCATCCATGACTCAGGGCTTGCTGGGCATTGCCGCCCCCGAATGAGATCAGCACTGGAACCGGCCCCGGTGTGTTTGCCGGGACAGTGAAGCTGCCTTGAATATTGACCGTGATGTTCGTGAATGCGCTGTTGTCCACGTGTCCGACCAGCGTCCTGGTGATGACCGGGACACCGGAAACCGTGCTCTCGTTCGTCCGGGTAACCTCCCAGGTGACTTGGGGCACATTGGCCGGGATGCGGCCATAGACCTCGCGCTCGAAGTCCTCCAAAATCTCCGCCCGGCGCGCCGGCCATTGATCGGCTCGCGTTACCTTCGTTCCGTCCTTCATGGTCAGCACATCGGGCATCGTGGACATCCAGTTGTTCGCAGTCGCTTCATCGAAGCCCGGCCCATTCTGGTTGCTGCCGCTCTTGCCAGGGCGAAGCGTCTTGATGCCCAGTTGAGTCATCATGTTCTGATGGTCGTTATACCCCGCCTCAATCCAAGTGGGGGCCGCTCCGCGTGCGCCACCTCCAAATCCGCCCCCAAAACCGCCGCCACCGCCGAACCCGCCTCCTCCTCCAAAGCCGCCACCGCCGCCAAACCCGCCTCGCGCTCCGCCTCCGGGACCGCCCCGGGCAGCGCCCCCGGGAGCCGCAGTATTTGTATCTGTCTGCGCTTGCGCGACACATACCGCGATAGAGCATGACATGGCACCAACTATAAGGGTCAGTTTCGAGTTCTTTCTCATAATCAACTTTCTTTTGGACGTTTCTACTATCTGCTCTTGGACATGGTGATGGACACTCCTCCGGCTCCCATTCCCGGATTTGAACTCAGGTAGCTCCCGCTGTTGAGCCACGAGTATTTGCTGCCAGTTGCGACCTCGAACGTGGGCACCAGGGACCCAAATGGCCCGGTGTTTCGGACAATGATGATGTCCCCGTCCGTGGTTTGCCACAGATACCGCGCATCTATGGTGGGAGCACTTGTAAGATTTTGATAGTCGGCTCCACCGGCAAGGACCTTCCCGGTGATGCTTCCCGTCAGATTGCCGCCGGTAATCGGAATGATATTGCGGTTTCCGCGCTTGCTGGCTCCAACCGCGAGGCTTGCTCCAAGGCTCACGGATTCCGTGACAATCGGGTCGCCCGCCCGTTCGGCCGGCGACGCCTTTCGATAATCCCATGACTGTGCAGGCATGTTCGCCGGCTTGGTGATCGCAATCACATGCGCCGGGTCCGTCGGCGCGTTCACTGCCGATACATCATACACACGCATCGTCAGGGTTTTGGAGGTCCCATCCACCGTTCGTCTGGCAACATACTTGCCCGAATTCAGCCAGACGGCGGCGCTCGCGGTTGGCGCTTCACAATCCACCACCACTCTCACGTCGTTCGAGTTGGCGCCGACGCCCGCGTTTCGCAGATAAACCAGCCTGCCATCGCCGGTCCTGAACACCAGCACCTGTTCGATTTCGACCACTCCATTCGACAACGTCAATTGAAAATCAAGCCCCCCCGGCAGCACGGCCCCTTGTATCTTTTCCCCGGACATCGTGCCGCCCTTCACAACCAGCACCTGCCTTTCCCCGTAGGGAGTGCGGCCCACATCGAACACCTGATCCAGGCTCATGTCCGCTTCAAAAACCAGGACGCCGCTTTCCGGTTTCGGAATTCCCCCGGCCATTCCACAATTCCATGTCGCATGGGGAATAACCACCTTTTCCGCATTGTCCGCCGCCGCTTTCTGATCGCCTGTTGAAGCCGGGCCTCCCCCCGCCAGCGCACCCGAACAACCGCAAAACGCCAGCGCTCCGATCCCTAGAAGGGGAGCCAGAACCCAAAGCAAATTGCTTCTCTGCCGCCAAGCGGGGGCAAGCTCCTTGCGACCGCCCGAACACCGGTTTTTGGCTGCGTTCATCATCGGTCCGGTTTAAGAATTCCGGTCGCCTCAAGGCGCGTTTGTTTGCGCGGCCGGCTGTTTGACCTCATAACCCAGCGCGGTAAGCATCTTCTCTCCGTATCGCTTTCCAAACTCCCTGGAACCCGCCGAATTGAAATGCATGTGGTCCGAATTGCACGTGCAACCGGCCGACGACACGACATAGGAATTGGGCAGTGTATTCGGCAGCAACGCCATGATCTTGTTGAACCCCGCGCACTGGCCCTGCTGGTCGGCGTTCACCGTTTCACCTGCCAGAAACGGCACTTGCTCGGGCTTCAGGTTCAGGTCCTTGATCAAATTATCGTAAATGCCCTTCACCTTCTTCGGCCAGTCATTGTCGTTCGGGTTGGACTCTCCCTGATGCAGCAGCATTCCCTTGATCACGCCGTCCTTCTGCGCCAGTTTGGCCCGGTCAACAATAAACTGATACGGGTTCCCGTCGTATGCCTTCGCATCGGCGACCAGCCACGACTGCGCCGTCGCAAGATAGTTTGTGAATGTGTCCTTTTCAAAAAGCTCAATTTTGCAGCCGGGCACCGAGACCTTGATCACGCCTACCCGGATGTTCGGCGGCAGGTTCGCAACCATCGTTCTGCCGAAATAATCCACCATGCATATCCCGTTGCCATGCGCCGACAAGGGCGGGACCGCATCATACCAGCTCCCCTTTTTCCAGCTCCTCCTGGCGTTGTCAAAATCCGCCATCACCTGAAAACGCTTGTCCACCGTCTTGTCATTGTCATTCATGGCTCCGCCGCTCTCCATATTCGACTGCCCGAAGCACAGGAAAATCCAGAAGTTCGTATCTTGAGAAAACGCGCTCGTCACCGAGAGGAGCAAACCCGCCAGCAAGGACAATTTTAGTTTCATTTTCATATCAATAATACTTCATTTTTTCAATTTTTCACTTGCCGCGCCATCCCTTCCAAGCTTCGTCGCCGTTTCCCGGCGCAACAGCCCTTCCGGGTTCACTTTCACCTCACCAGGCGCAGCTTGCGGGGCATTCCACAATCCTGCCACCAACCCCCAACCATGTCAATCCACGACACCGGCTCGCCAAGGCCGCGCAGGGTGGCTCTAACCCGGATATTGCACACCCGCCTCAAACGTCTGACAGAGTGCATGGTAGGGCGAGGCTCCTGCCGAGCCGGGGTTCCGTCTCGCAAACGGTTCGGCAGGAGCGTCGCCCTTTTGTTCAGGGCGGCGGGCGCATCTCACCTTTGTCGCTCCAAGAGACCGCCGGGTCAGAAGGAAAGCTCAACAAAATGGAGAGACCCCAGAGCCACCCCGAAATCCATTTGTAGCTCGACATTTGACAAAGCCGAATT
>Ga0182030_10019342_pt1 | contig 12974 bp, 12 predicted proteins | sample 812S3MmetaG_FD_121299 | JGI IMG/M metagenome (GOLD analysis project Ga0182030, IMG submission 121299) | Permafrost microbial communities from Stordalen Mire, Sweden - 812S3M metaG (Illumina Assembly) | ecosystem: Environmental > Terrestrial > Soil > Wetlands > Permafrost | place: Sweden... | reverse complement strand
TGCCGTGTGCGACCATTGGTATGCTTCCGTGCCCTCGCAGACGTGGCCCAACCGTGCGTTTGTCCACACGGGTTCATCCGACGGCCATCTCAACAACGATAATTACGAACTTTATGACATACCGACGATTTTCAATGTCTTGGAAAGTCAGGGCAAAACGTGGGGTGTTTTTCACGACACTACCCTGATTCCTTCGCTCACATTGACACAATTTTTCCCGCGTCTGACCCTGCACGATGGCTGCTTTCATAAATACGATATTTTCAAACAAATGTGTGGCGTTGCTGCGACCGCCGCCCCGGCGCAAAAGTTGCCGCAGTATTCGTTTGTTGAACCGCGTTTCACACCAGAGTTGGGTTTGTTCGCGATTGATTATCCGGCTGATTACCATCCGCCGCACAACATCTGTCGCGGCGAGCAGTTTCTGGCGGATGTTTATCAGGCAGTGAAAAACAGCCCCTACCGTGACAAAATCCTGCTGGTGATCACGTTTGACGAGCACGGCGGCTGTTATGACCATATGCCGCCTCCGACTGGAGCAGTCCCGCCCAATCCCAAGCCCATATCAAATGATGGAAGTTTTGATTTCAGCCGGTTTGGCGTGCGAGTGCCGACGATTCTGGTTTCGTCCTATTTGCAACCGGGCACGGTGTTCCGCGCACCATCGGGACAAACACCTTTCGACCACACTTCAATTCAGGCCACGTTGCGCGACTGGCTGAATCTGGATGCTGATCCCAAGAATCCGTTCCTGACCAGCCCGCGAATCAAGAGTGCGCCGATGTTGGATGTTGTCCTGACGCTGGATGACACGAACAAGAACACGAACTGGCCGGACATCACCGCGACCTGCACCATCGGCGACGACGACAAATCGCTGCAAACGCCATTGAACGGATTGCAGCATAGTTTGATCGCTGGTGCCATCCGTCAAAACAGCGACAATCCAACCGACCCGGCAACCGTTACGCAATCAGCCATTCAGGCGAAAGGTTTGCAAACATATCAGGATGCCCTCAACTTCATGCACCCGGATGCTCCGTGATACAGCCGACCACCTGATAAATATTAGCATGGTGAGAAGTCGGCGCTTGGACTGTCCGGCTTTTCTGCGGCACTCGAAAACCGGACAGACCAATCGCCTCCAATTGAACCTAGACGGTCACGCACTCACCGTCCGTTCCTGACCCACGCTCCACTCCGCCGTCGTCCGTTTATGCCACTCCCGACCTGCTGCGTTTCGCTTCGGGTTCAGGAACGCTCGGTCAGTGCGTTGTAATTTTCATCAAATGACACGCCATTGTGCTGGAAAATTCGGCCGCCACATTGCACGACTGGCGCATCAAATTCTGCAGGAATGCCCACACAATTTTGTGCGGGTTTAAGAGTGGACGCCTCACCCCTTGCATTTTTAAGGTTCTGATGTCCGCGAAGAAGTCGCGATTTATGCGTGATATATCCGGCCAATTGTCCGGCCTGCTGGCTGTGGCCTTGTCCAGTCCGCATCCGCGTCCGCAGTCAGTCCGTGCCCCCATCTTGGCCGTGGCCAGTCCGTGAACCGACAATGACCACAGATTTGCCGTGTCCATGACCATGTCCGGTCCGTGCCCGCAGCAAGTCCGCGACCACGACCGCAGTTTGTCCGTGTCCGCGCACAGTCCACGTTCGCAACCTGTCCGCATACATGTCGGTGTCCAGTCCACGACCACGCACAGTCCAAGTCCTTGGCCAGTCCGTGTCCAGTTCGTAGCCGCGACCAGTCCGCATCCGTGCTTCATCCAAGGAAAATCCAGATATGTCCAAGGCGATTTCCGGCGGTTGTCCGCGCTGGTCCGTGCAGGCGATTGACTTTGCTCAATTCGCTACGTCAATCCACCGCACGCGCCGCGACGGTTGTGGTTCATCTGGCGGTGCGTGTGGCTTCCCATCGCACCAGCAGAGAAAATTATGCGTTCGTCCCGCACCGGCACTCTGTCCAGCCACATCGACAGTGCGCGAAAATTCAGTGTAGGATCAATGACCATTCGCTTCCTTGTAAATTTCGTCGCATTTTGCCAGTATCCCTTAATGGCACGAGTTACCAGCAAAAATTCTGCACCAAACGGTTCGGCCCTTGGTTTTGAGGCCACTCTTTGGTCCGCCGCCGAAAAACTCAAGGGCAACATGGACGCGGGAGAATACAAGCACGTTGTTCTCGGCCTCATTTTTCTCAAATACATTTCCGATGCGTTCGAGGAACGGCACGCCGCTCTGGCGAAGGACAAATCCGCCGACGCTGAAGACCGCGACGAATACACCGCCGACAACATTTTTTGGGTCAACAAAATCGCCCGGTGGTCATATTTGCAGGGACGCGCCAAGCAGCCCACCATCGGCAAAGACCTCGACGACGCGATGGTCGCCGTGGAAAAGGATAATCCCACGCTCAAAGGGGTGCTGCCCAAGGAGTACGCCCGCCCGGCGCTTGACAAACACCGACTTGGCGAACTCATTGACCTCATCGGTACGATTGGCTTGGGTGACCGCGAAAGCCGTTCCAAGGACATCTTGGGCCGCGTGTATGAATATTTTTTGAGCCAGTTTGCCAGCGCCGAAGGCAAGCAGAGCGGCCAGTTTTACACGCCGCGCCATGTCGTGCGGCTGCTGATTGAAATTCTCGCGCCCTACAAAGGCCGCGTGTTCGATCCCTGCTGCGGTTCGGGTGGGATGTTCGTGCAGAGCGAAAAATTCGTAGAATCCCACGGCGGACGCATCGGCGACATTTCCATATACGGACAGGAATCCAATTACACAACTTGGCGGCTCGCCATGATGAACATGGCCATTCGCGGCATCGAAGCCCACATTGCGTGGAACGAACAAGGCTCGTTCCAGAACGACGCCTTCAAGGAGTTGAAGGCCGACTACATTTTGGCTAATCCGCCGTTCAACGACGACGATTGGGGCGGCAACCGGCTGCGCGAGGATGTGCGCTGGAAATTCGGTGTGCCGCCGACGGGCAACGCCAACTTCGCCTGGGTGCAACATTTCATTCACCACCTGTCGCCCACCGGCATAGCCGGATTCGTTCTCGCCAACGGCAGCATGTCGTCCAATCAGTCCGGTGAAGGCGAGATTCGTAAGGCCATTATCGAGGCCGATCTCGTGGACTGCATGGTGGCGCTGCCAGGCCAACTTTTTTATTCCACACCAATTCCGGTTTGCCTCTGGTTCATTTCCCGTGACAAGCGGAACAACCGTTACAAAGACCGACGCGGCAAAGTCCTCTTTATTGATGCCCGCAAATTCGGTACGATGATTGACTCCGTGCATCGCGAACTAACGGACGATGACATTGCCAAAATCGCTGGGACATATCACGCATGGCGCGGTGACAAAGGCGCAGACAAATACGCGGGCAAGCTCGGTTTTTGCAAAAGCGCCACGCTCGATGAAATCCGCAGTCACGGCCATGAGCTTAAGCCGGGACGTTATGTTGGCACGGAGCAAGCCGAAGACGACGAATTATTTGATGCAAAGATTAAGCGCCTCAGTGCGAACCTACAGGAGCAATTGTTGGAATCGGCAAAGCTCGAAGGCGCAATTCGCACGAACCTCAAAGCACTCGCACAAGGCCTCTCTGAAGCGTGGTTTGTGAACAGGCCGCAAGGTGGAGTTCCAAAAGGTTGGCGCATTGCGACCATTAAGGAACTAGCAAGCAACATTCAATACGGACTGACGCAAAGCGCTTCAGACAAACCGGTGGGGCCACATTTTTTGCGGATTACCGACATTCAAGGGGGGCGGGTGGATTGGAGCACCGTTCCTTTCTGTAAAGTGACACCTGAAGAACACGAACGGTATCGTTTGAAATCCGGCGATGTTCTCGTCGCTAGGACTGGTGCTTCAACAGGTGAGAACATATACCTGTCAGAGGTCGTCGATGCCGTCTTTGCCTCGTACCTTGTGCGGTTTCAATTTGCCGACCCGGCGATCGCGCGTTTCGTCGGCGCGTTCATGCGAACACGAGCTTACTTTGACTATGTTGCGGGCTGCATAGGCGGTTCTGCTCAGCCGAATGCCAGTGCTCAGGTTCTTGCTGGGGCGAAAGTTGCAGTCCCGCCGCAGGAAATTATTCGGCAGTTCACGGACATCGTAGCACCATTGGATAGACGCATTGCTGCAAACAGTGTGGAATCCCGGACGCTGGCCGCATTGCGCGACGCGCTGCTGCCGAAGGTGCTGTCCAGTGACTTATATGTGCCAAATAGTTAAAGGAACGTTGCCATGAGTAATTCAAACACTGAAAAGCCGAAACCTAGTTCGTTAGGAGCCAAATATGTGCTAGGCGGCGATGACGCTGGCGTCAGATATTTGATATATCACTCCGAACACTCGTCTAATGGTGAATTTGTCGTGTTCATTGATCAGGAACTCGACCTCGATTGGGAATGTGACGACAAGTTTGACGCCTTGATTGATGCTGTGCCGCTAAAGACTGCACTTCGCCAAACATTAAATAGCGTTGCCTTACTAGAACCGATTGCCCAAAATTGGCCGGATGATCTAAAGCTTGCTGCAAAGCGGCTTCTTGGTGAAGCGATTGTGAGCGTGCTAGAGGGCGATACCGTTGGTGCAGAAGGTGCGGTCGCTAACGCACATAGTTATTTGAAAAGTAAGAGCAAGCAGGTTTCTCGCTATTGGACGCTACAGGCGTGTCTTGTAACGGGCAGCTTTGCGGCTTTGATTGGCGTTGTGGAAGCGCTTGCTCGATCTCAATTTAGTGGATTCATCGGGAGAACTCCTTTCTTATTGTCATTGTGTTTCTGCGCTGGTTGCATCGGGGCGGTCCTCTTCGTCGTCTTGAGATTAGGTAAACAGCCAAACGTAGATTCAACTGCCGAGCGGCATCTGCATTACCTTGAGGGTATTGCGCGAATTGTCGGCGGCGGCATTGCAGGCGTTCTTGTAGGCGGGATGGTCAAATTGGGACTAATCCTCCCTGTTTTTAGCCAATCAGGCATGGAAAGCATGGCTATGTGTGCCGCAGCGATGCTTGCTGGAGCAAGCGAACGTCTTGCCGCCGGAATTATAACGAGTGTAGAAAACAACAAAACGAACCAAAAGGAGAAATCAGATGCCAACTAAAAGAGCGCTGCTCATTTGCAATCCCGGTGAACAAGGCGACAAGAATTATTGCCGCGGCGTTTACGTGGACATCAAGAATTACAATCGATTTTTAACGTCCTCCGAAGGCGGCGGATGGTTGCCCTCAGAAATAGAACCGCAAATGGAACGGCCCACCAAAGCAGCACTCCGTTTGCAAATTGCTGAATTAGCCCGTTACGATTTCACCTTAATCATGTTCACGGGTCACGGCTGGTATTCGAGCACAGACAGAGACCGAGTCCTAATTTTGCGCACGGGCGAGGAAATTGCATCTTTAGAACTGTGCCAAAACGCTAACAAGCGGATTGTCGTACTGGATTGCTGTCAAGTTGTTCATCAGGAATCCCTCATGGAAAAGCGCGCACATATGGTGTGTTTCGCAAACGAAGCTCGCATTCCTCGGCAAGCAAATTTGGAGAATTGTCGCAAGTTGTACACAAAGGAAATAGACGCCGCACCTCGCGGCTGCATAAGAACGTTCAGTTGCGGTATCAACGAAAAGTCCATAGACAACGACGAGACGGGAGGCCTCTACAACTCCTCTTTAATCAATTCAGCCGAAGGGTGGGCGATCAGCCAGGCGAACAATCTTTGGGTGAAGGAAGATTCTCTTTCTATTGTCCAATCCCACGAACAGGCGGCCGCGCAAACGCGCAAAGACAGCGGCGGCAATCAAAATCCGTCAATCGAGAAACCCAAGAGCGAACCCTATTACCCATTCGCAGTTTTCGCGTAAACACAAAGATTCCAAATCCCTAACAAAACTGATATAATTCCTTGCGATGAATGCGACATTGATCAAACGCTTGTTCCGTGTGATCCAGTCAGGCTCAAGTGCCGACGTGGATACGCTCTGCCGTCGCATCGTGGACGAGGAAAAAAAACACGGTCATGGCCGCGTGGCCAAGGAGTTGGAGCAGATTTTAACCGCGAAACAAACAACCAAGTTCGCGTCGCATACCGGCACGCTCCAGCGCTTGCCCACCAGTCGTCGGGATTCAGCCCCGCTCATGCAGGAATTTCCGGTTGATAAACTTCGACATCATATGGTACTGCCGGAGGCCGTGGAACGACGTTTTCACCGGATTGAAAAGGAATTTGCGGCGCGCACACGGCTGGCCAAGCACGGGTTAAAGCCCCGGCATCGCATCCTGCTCTACGGGCCGCCCGGTTGCGGCAAGAGTCTCGGCGCGGAACGTCTCGCGTGGAACACGGGTCTGCCGCTCCGCAAAGTCCGATTCGACACATTACTGTCATCATACTTCGGCGAGACAATGGCCAATCTGCGGAAAGTATTTGACGCTGCCCAAAATTCGCCATGCGCGTTGTTTCTGGACGAATGCGACTCGCTTGCGCGTTCGCGCACCGAGCGCAACGACGTGGGCGAAGTGACACGCATCACCAACGCCTTGCTGGAAATGCTGGAAGATTACAAAGGAGACGGTCTGGTGATCGCCGCAACCAATTTAGATTCAGCGCTGGATAGCGCCCTGTTCCGACGATTCGATGAGGTATTGAAAATTCCGTTACCCGGAATCACGGAAATCTGCCGACTCCTGCAAGCAACCCTTTCATCAATGGAAGTCCATTCTACCGTTGGCTGGCATGAGCTTGCGCAGTCGATGGACGGCATGTCTGGTTCGGAGGTGGTGCATATCGCGCAAAATGCCGCCAAGCATAGCGTGCTTGAAGGGAGGCGCCAGGTCACTGAGTCCGACATTCGTTACGCGCTCGCGGAAATTCAGGAGCGCCCCCAGTCCTCCTGATCTATGCCTACCCCCACAGAATTCCCCCACCTTCGCCTGACCTTTAGCGGCGAGTACGAGCCAATGTTTCACGGCGGGCGCGGTGATAACGATGACGTCAAAAGTAACCGAAAGCATCCGGTGCAGCATGCCGGGACTATTCGCAGCGCTCTTGGCCGTATCCGGCAGTACGACGACGAAGTTCGCCGGCTCAGGGCACAATTTGGCCTGCCCAACATCCCTGCTGGCAGAGGTTTCTTGCTGAAGTTGCCTGAAGGCGTGGATGTTGATCAACTGACGCACGTTCTCGGGGTGGAGTTCGTGGCAGAAACAGGCGAAGGACTAATGCTCGTTTCCTCAGAAGACCTTCAATTCGCGAGGCTGGAGGAAGTCCTGAAACAGTTCGAGTCGCAGCAGCGTGGCGGCGGCTCGGCCGCTTCATTACTCGACATATACGAAAAACCAGACGACCCACGTCGTCTCCAAAACATCCTCGCAGGAGAAATTAAATGGCCCCTCGATGACGACAAGGTCTATATCTTTGACCTCGGCATCCAAACGGCAACAAGCACACGGGACGTGAAATGGCCGCGCGTGAAGAAAAAGAAATCTGAAACTACTGAACAATTTCAACAACGGAGAGAAGAAAACCGAAACAAGGCCCGGATTGCCGCCGATACTGAATGGCAGGATAAGGCCGACGCACGGGTGACAGAGGTGCAAAACTTTACCCAGCACTACGGCGGTGAACTCATTGGTATAAGCTCTCACCCGGCACGCGAAGGAAAATCTGGCATGGTGTTTCCAGACAGTGTCCAGGTGCGCGTCAAGATGAATGGAAAAGGATTCAAAGACGTGATCCTGAATTTTCCCCACCTATTCGACGTCTCGCTTCCCCCGGAGTTGCAGCAGCCCGGCGGCGAGAGCTTGGGCCAGCCAGTCGAGTCCCAAATCGTTATCCACCCACCAGCAAAGACCGCTTCCACGGTTTGTGTAATTGACAGTGGCATCGAGGAAGGCCATCGCTGGCTTGAACCAGCGATTGACTCGGACACCAGCCGATGCTTTCTACCAGGCATTCAGCCGGACGACGTAGCAGATTATTTTCAGCCACAAGGTCATGGAACCCGGGTCGCCGGCGCCGTTCTTTACCCCACTCAAATCCCCACAGCGGGAGAAGTCGAACCGGTTGCGTGGATTCAAAACGCCCGTGTTCTCGACGCCAACAATCAATTACCTGAAGCGCTGCCGCCGGAGGATTATCTCCAAAAGGTTGTTGCCCATTTTCACGCAGCACCGCGCTTCACCAAAATCTTCAATCACTCGATCAACGCAAAAGTTCCCTGTCCCAAGCAGCGTATGACCTCATGGGCTGCAAAACTGGACCAGCTTTCTCATGAGCAGGAAGTCTTGTTTATTCAATCATCTGGAAATCAAGATCGTAACGGCAGCGGAGACCAGGCTAATCCCGGCTTGACTGCCCATTTGGACGCCGGTAAACAGCCACCCGATCATCAGTTGGAGCCTTCGATGCGCGTCGCAAATCCGGCACAAAGCCTCCATGCATTGACAGTCGGATCAGTAAGCGCCAACGTTTTTGCCGACGCGAACACGCGCTCTTTTGCCACTGCCGAACATCATCCATCCGGTTTCAGTCGCGCGGGCTATGGAGAGCCGTGGTCTGTCGTAAAACCTGAAGTTGTTGAAATTGGCGGCGATTTAATCTACTCAAAGAACCCGCCTCGATTAGTTCGACGCCACACGGATGTCGCCATCGAATTGCTTAACTCGACGATGCACGGTGCGCCAGCGTATTCTCGCGACGGAGCCGGGACGTCGTTCGCCGCTCCGAAGGTGGCCCACATTGCCGCGCATCTCCAAAATCTTTTTCCTGACGCCTCGCCGTTGCTGTATCGCGCCCTGATCGTGCAAAGTGCAAGGTGGCCGGCATGGGCGGGAAATGAAACCGACACAGATAGAGTTCTTAAGTTAATTGGCTACGGGCTTCCGTCATTAGAACGCGCGACCACAAACGCCACCAATCGCGTCACCTTAATCACCCCAGACGCGGAAACGCTTCCCAGCAAACAACTTCATCTTTATACCATTCGCATTCCTGACGAGCTGCGAAACGCCGCTCTCGAAGCCAAAATACGGATTGACGTGACACTTGCTTACACCGCATTGCCGCGCCGGACGCGCGCCCGCCGAACTGGATATTTGGAAACGTGGCTCGATTGGGACAGCAGCAAATTAGGAGAGCCGGTCGGCGAGTTTCTTAATCGTATGCAAAATGGCGGCAAATCGACGTTCGATGAATTCCCTTGGACTCTTCATAAAGGCAAAGGCTTTGGCGAAGCGGAAGAAACGTGTCGCACTCGCGGCACCGTGCAAAAGGATTGGGCAACATTCGATTCTTTCAATTTGCCCAAAGAATTTGCTATCGCCGTGCGGTCCCACATTGGTTGGAACCACCTTAAGGAAGCCGCCAAAGCTCGCTACTGCCTTGTCGTTTCCTTTGAAGTGGTCGAAGGCGAGGTGCCAATTTACTCACTTATCGAGAGCGAAATCCAAGTTGCTGAGGCAGAAACTGAAGTAAGAGTTCAAACCTGAAAAAGATGAACTTTTCTGAATCCACAGTCGAAGATGCTGCCCTGGGGTGGTTCGGCGACTTGGATTATGCCGTTTTACACGGGCCGGAAATTGCGCCAGGCGAAGCGGCAGCGGAGCGGAGTGGTTTTGGTGAGGCATTTTTGCCGGATTGATTGCACGCTGCTGCCAAGGCTGCTGTCGGGCAGAATGCGAATGCGAGTCAATTAATTGTCTATGATTGAAGTGCATCCTCGACTTTTCATCGGAACTGAGTTCGATTACGAATCTCAGGTGCGCTCGCAGACGGGATGGTGGGTAGTGCATGCCTGCAAAGAGCCTTATCACCGGCGATTGCTTGGTTACACCGGACGCGCCGTGTCCACAAACCACCCTGAGTATCTTTTTGCGCGTCGGGAACGAAGGCTCTATCTGAACATCGTGGATGCGGATGATCCCGATTACATATCCAAAGAAATCATTGATGAAGCCTTGACGTTCATTGAAGACGGTATGCGCTCGGGCGAAAAGGTGCTCGTCCACTGCAATCAGGGAGAATCGCGGTCTCCTTCTATCGGACTTCTTTATCTCGCGGCGCGTGCAAACGGCATTTCTTCCGTCAGCTTGCCAGCCGCTGAGACTGATTTCCGACGGATCTATCCGCACTACAATCCCAAGGCTGGCATGAGAGGTTTTCTACTGCGGCATTGGAATGATTACGTCCCTTCGTCGGGCGCGAAATTATGAGCCTCAACGAATCTCCATCGCCGAAGACGCCGCGTTGCGGGACGCGCTGCCGCCCAAGCTGCTGTCGGGCGAGTTGCGCGTGCCTAAAAATGAGATTTAGTGCGGCGGCAAAAAAGTATAATCTAAACCTATGATAACGAAACTGACTGTGAAATCGTTCAAGTCGCTGGAGGAAGTCGAAGTTTCTCTGGGACAGGTGAACGTGTTCGTCGGCGCGAACGGGAGCGGCAAGAGCAATCTATTGGAGGCGTTGGGCGTGTTGTCTGCCGCCGCCGCGGGGCGCGTGGATGACGAGGCGTTGATGAGGCGCGGAGTGCGACCAGGCGTGCCGAAACTCTACAAGTGCGCGTTCCCCGGTCGTCAACCTTTGCACATTTTCTTCGGCGCGGAGAACGAAAAGTCGCGCTATGAAGTCAGCTTGTTCAATCCGTCGTCTGACCCGAAGCCGGCATGGCGTTATCACACGGAACGCTGGGAGTGCGGCAGCGAATTGATCGTCGGGCGGTCACACCGCATGTCGCCCAGGCCAAATCCCGAGGCGGGATTGGCGGCGCTCCGTGCCGTGGAGCGCAAACCGGGCGACCCGGCCCTCGTCCTGCTTAACACCCTCCGGGATTACGCAATCTACGAGCCGAACACCCTGACATTGCGGGGGATTGTGCCGGAAAATCAGCCGCGCGAGCCGGTCGGCCTGTCCGGGGGCGGCCTTCCAGCAGCGGTTCTGGCGCTCCTGCGCGCCCGGCACAAGAACGAACGCATTCGGGAAGCGTTGCGGAGCTTTCACGAACTGATTGATTGGTCCAAGAGCATTGGCGCTGGGCCTTCTAGCCGCTTGCCCTTGTCGCCTTCCGCCGCCACGTCGCGGCAGGCCATCCGCTTTGTGGATCGCTTCATGGCTGAGGGACGCAATGTCTTGTCCGGCGCAGACGCCAGCGAAGGGGCGCTGTATGTGCTGTTCGCCGCCGTAGTGACGCTGGATGAACGAGCGCCAAGGTTGTTGGCCGTTGACAACGCGGATCACGGCTTGAATCCCCGGCTGGCGCGTGCGCTGATCAAAAACTTGAGTCAATGGGTGCTGGAGAATCCGCAACCACGCCAGTTATTGCTGACGACGCACAATCCGCAGGTGCTCGACGGTCTCCCCATTCAGGATGACCGGGTCAGGTTGTTCACCGTGTCCCGTACCAACACTGGCCGGACGGTCGTTCGCCGGGTGATCGTGAATGATAAACTCCTCACGATGGCCAAGGAGGGCTGGACACTTTCTCGCTTGTGGGTCATGGGCCATCTGGGAGGAGTGCCCAATGTCTGACCCGTTGCGCATCGGCTTCGTAGTCGAAGGCCCGACGGATTTCGTAATGCTGGAAAGCATTGCGGGACAGTTGTTGGGCGGACGCGAATATGAATCCGTGGCAATCCAGCCACTGTTGTCGGACGCCTTCGCCGCCGTTACCGGCGGCGGGTGGACGGAGGTTTATTTCTGGTGTCGCCAGACGACAGAGCAAGCCGGGGGCAGCGTGCGGAATGATGCCCTTTTCAACTCGTTCGATATGTTGATTGTCCAGGTGGACGCTGATGTCGCCGGAAAGCGATATAGCGATGACCAGCGCATAACCAACGCACCAAATGATTTGCCGTGCGAACAACCCTGTCCGCCTGCCTCCGCCAGCACCAATAATCTCCGGCAAATTTTGCTTGGCTGGATGGGTGAGGCTGCTGTGCCGCCGAAGACGGTTCTTTGCACCCCATCAAAGGCTCTCGAAACGTGGGTGGTGCTGGCCCTGTTCCCGCAAAACCAGTTCTCCCGTAGCGCCAACCTCGAATGTCGCGCCAACCCCGACGCTCAGTTGCAAGCCCAGCCACTGGCCCGGCGGCTGATTCGGGCTGGAAAAAAGGACATCGGAAAATATCGCGACCGCGCCGGTGATATGGCGGCAGCGTGGCCCGCTGTGCGCCTGCGTTGCACCGAGGCAGAGCGGTTTTCTCTCGAATTTGTGGCGGCTACTCCGCCGCCTGCATGATTCTATGTCAGCCTCATTCACCAAATCGGTCATCGAGAACGACACGCTGCCATGCCGAGGCTCTGAAACTGCCTTATCGGACGGCGCTCAATCATTTCAATCGGTTCAGGAAACTAGAGCTTCTGGAAAAGGTCGGATCAGGAACAAAACCCCGGTATGTAGTAGTTCGGCGATGACCACCCCCATGCCTACTTCAAAGCTCCCGCCAAAATGGCGGGAGGGGCAATCGTTTGAAGGGGCTTTTTGCGTGTCCCGCCAAATATCCCGCCATTTTGGCGGGATAGCCGTGACCGGTGGATCGGCGTTTCATCATCCTGGCATGAAGCCACCCGGAATTCCTAGCCGGACATTTACCCGGACATTTTGTCCGGATCGCGCCGCCAGCTCAGTTCTTGCGACAATTCTCGCGACAAAGTGTCGCGAGTGCCGAAGCGCGGCTCCGCGAAATCCTGCCATTTATCCTGCCGAACTGGCAGTATGCCGCTATCCGGACAGGAAACCGGACATGATGTCCGGATTTGCCGGCGATTTAGGGACAACCGCACATACCGATATCGGATAACGCATGAGTTTCACCGAATCCATCGTCGAAGACGCCACGCTGTCATGGTTCGGTGAACTGGATTATTCGTTGCTGCATGGCCAGAACATCGCTCCTGGGGAGGCGGCGGCGGAACGCATCAGTTTTGGCGAGGCGTTCCTGCCGGATCGGTTGCGCGCTGCG
>Ga0182030_10019340_pt1 | contig 12975 bp, 8 predicted proteins | sample 812S3MmetaG_FD_121299 | JGI IMG/M metagenome (GOLD analysis project Ga0182030, IMG submission 121299) | Permafrost microbial communities from Stordalen Mire, Sweden - 812S3M metaG (Illumina Assembly) | ecosystem: Environmental > Terrestrial > Soil > Wetlands > Permafrost | place: Sweden... | reverse complement strand
GCAGGCTATCAAGGCTGGAATCCTGGAGATCGCCGACATCTTCGCCATCAATAAATCCGACCAGCCGGGCGCGGACCGCGTAGAGCAGGAACTTCAGGCGATGCTCAGCCTGACCGATGGGCGCAAACCGGCGATCGTGAAAACCGTAGCCACGACAGGCGAAGGAATTGCCGAATTGCTGGCGGCGATCCTCACTGTCCCGCCTCGCACCGCCAGCGTCGCACCGGCACACCGCATCGAACTCCGCATTACCAACCTGACCGAAGCGCTCGCCCACCTGCAATCCGCGGGAGCGAGAATCGAATCCGGCCCCGAAGGCCAAATATTAGTCCTGCCCCCAAGCGGCGTATTATTAGAACTCGTAGAGGAGAGAAACCAGCTGACAGCCGAGAGCTGACAGCCGATAGCGAACCATGAAAGCAGAAATCGGAATCATAGGCGGTAGCGGGCTTTACTCCATGCCCGGATTTGAAGAAGAGGACGAGGCCGTCATCATGACTCCCTTCGGCGATCCCTCGGACAATTACGTCCTGGGAACGCTGGCCGGCAAGAAAGTGGCCTTCCTCACGCGCCACGGACGCGGCCATCGCATCTCGCCCTCGGAGCTGAATTTCCGCGCGAATATCTACGGCATGAAATCGCTCGGCGTGGAACGCATCATCTCGCTGAGCGCCGTGGGATCGCTTAAGGAAGAGCATCGTCCGCTCGATTTCGTCATCCCCGACCAGTTCTTCGACCGCACGCGCGGGCGCATCTCCACCTTCTTCGGCGAAGGCATGGTGGCGCACATCAGCTTCGCGGACCCCATCTGTCCGCAGCTCGCCGATGTGGTGGGCGACGCCTGCACGCGCGTCGGCGTCACGACCAAGAAAGGCGGCACGTACCTGTGCATGGAGGGCCCGGCCTTCTCCACCAAGGCCGAGTCGAACGTCTATCGAAGCTGGGGCATGGACGTCATCGGCATGACAAACCTGCAGGAAGCCAAGCTCGCGCGCGAAGCCGAAATCTGTTACGTCACGGTCGCGATGGTCACCGACTACGACTGCTGGCATCCGCATCACGACGCCGTCACCGTCAACGACATCATCGGCAACCTGGTGAAGAATGCGCAGAACGCCTGCGCCGTGGTGGCCAACGCTGTCGCCGCGATGCCCACCGGACGCACCTGCAAGTGCGGGTCGGCGCTCGCCCACGCCATCCTTACCAATCGCGACGGGGTGCCGAGAGCCACTCGCCAGAAGCTAGGGATCCTGATTGACAAGTACTTCGTGTAACGACATCGCGCGCGATCTGTTGGCTCGCGCGATTGCCGGCGTGATCGACGGTGAAGTCCCCGCCGAATTGCCGCGCGAGCTTCTGGAAGACGCGTGCAGCCAGGCGCTCTTCGGCATTCTGGCCGAAGGTCTGGCCGATCACTTCGAGCCAGCGCTCTGCGAGGTCTACGCCGATCTCTTCGCGCAGGCCATCCCCGGCGCCGACCCCGCACGCTACCGACGGGTCCGCGTGCCGCGCGCGGTCACGGTGGAACCGCGCACGGTTTTCGTGCTCTCGCGGGTCACGCTGGGCGCCGATGTCGCCGTCACCAGCGTGCTGCTCGATGCCGCCAAGCAGCGCTTCCCGCGGGCACAGATTGTCTTCGTCGGTCCGCCAAAGAACTACGAGCTCTTCGCCGCCGACCCGCGCATCGCGCACGCCTCCATCGTCTACCGCCGTGGCACTTTGCAGGAACGCCTCGCGGTCCGTCACGACCTGGAAGCGATCCTCGCGGTGCCCGATGCGCTGGTCATCGACTCGGACTCGCGCCTCACGCAGCTCGGCCTCGTGCCCGTCTGTCCGGAGGATCGCTACCACCTGTTCGAGAGCCGCAGTTACGGCGGGTCGGGGGACGCCTCGCTGCCGCAACTGGCCGCAGCTTGGGCCGAAGGGACGTTCGGGATCGCCGGCGCCAAGCCTTACATCGCACTTGGCGGCGCGCCCGCCCATCGCGGTGCGATCGCGGTGAGTTTCGGAGTCGGCGAGAATCCCGCCAAGCGATTGCCCGACCCGTTTGAAGAAAATCTCCTCGCGCTGCTGGCAGAATCGGGCGCGGAGATTTGCATCGACAAGGGTGCCGGCGGGGAAGAGGCGGCCCGTGTGGAACGCGCCGTCGAACGGTCGGGTGTGCGCGCCACTCTTTGGGAAGGCTCTTTCGCGGGCTTCGCCGCCATCATCGGCGCCGCCCGACTCTACGTCGGGTACGACTCTGCGGGCCAACACGTCGCCGCCGCCGCCGGAGTGCCGCTTATCAGCATCTTCGCCGGCTTCCCCGCCCCGCGCATGTTCGAGCGCTGGCGTCCGGCAGGTAACGTGATTCGCGTCGACAATGCAGACCCCGTTGAAGTGCTCACACGCGTGCGATCGGCTCTGGGCTGAAGGTTAGTTGCGTGCCGCAGGTGGCTGGCGGGACGGGGACGGGACTAGAGCGCCGGCACTCCGAAATCCTCAGGCCACACCGGGAAAATTGCGCACGCGAAGGTGAGTTGAACCGGACCTGCTCTGTGACGCCGGACGTGGCGCGGACACTTTTGTCTGCAGCGCCGAGACTCATCTCGGCGTTTCCCGCGCCGGCTGTATCCCCCGAAGAGGGTCGAGATCCGAACTCCTGGGTCGCGCCGCAATTTCGATGCGCCATGGAAATTAGGCTGAGCCCTGGCTTCGCGGAAAGAAGAAAATTTAGCCGCCGATGAACGCAGATAAACGCCGATCAAGAGCAGCAACTCTCCCTATCGGCGTTCATCTGCGTTCATCGGCGGCCAATAATGTTTTTCTGTGACGCGATGTGGGCTCATCCATTTTCCACGACATCAAGAGTTCGGAGTCTCGACCCGGCAAGCAAGAGTGGGCGAGCTCCGCTCGCCGGACAAGCTAAAGCATGTCCTACTCCGCAATCTCTTCGGCGCCGGCTAGACTTCGCTGATCTTCGCCGGCAAACCAGACATACAGGGTGGGTAGCAAAAAGATACTCATCACCAGCACAGCCATCAGTCCGCCGACGATGACAATGGCGAACGGCCTCTGGGAATCCGACCCGATGCCGTGCGACGTGGCTGCCGGCACCAACCCCAGCGATGCCACCAGCATCGTCATCAAAATCGGCCGGAACCGCCGCACCGCGCCTTCCCTCGCCGCTTCCAGCACTGGGTAGCCGCGCGAGCGCAACTGATTCATGTACTCCACCATGATCACACCGGTCTGCACCGAAACTCCGAACAGAGCGAGGAATCCCACTCCCGACGACACGCTGAAATTGGTGTGCGTCCAGAGCAGCGCCAGCAATCCTCCCACCGGAGCCATGGCGACGTTCAGCAGCACCAGTCCGGCCCATTTTGCCGAGGTGAACATGGTGTACAGAATGAAGAAAATCAGCAGCAGCGTCATCGGAATGATGAGCATCAGGCGGCGTTGCGCGCGCTGCTGGCTGGCATATTCGCCCGCCCAATCGATGGTGTATCCGGTGGGTAGCTTGACCTGCGCGGTCACCTTCTTCATGGCCTCTTCCACTGTGCTGCCCAGGTCGCGCCCGCGCACTCCGTACTTGATGGCTACGTACCGCTGGCTGCCTTCGCGATAGATTTCGGCGGCGCCGTCCTCCGTCTTCACGTCGGTGAGTTGCGCCAGCGAGACGCGCTCTCCGCTGGGTGCGAGAAGCCGGATGTTCTCGATCGCCTCCTTAGTGTCGCGGTATTGCGGAAGGTAGCGCAGCACCAGGTCGTAGCGCCGATCCTCCTGCAGTACCTGGGTGAGGGCGTTGCCGCCCACCGCGGTCTGAATGGCATCCTGCACGTCTGTGGCGTTGATCTGGTAGCGCGCGGCCTTGTCGCGATTCAAGGTGAGATTCAGGTTAGGCTGCCCGATCACGCGGAATAATCCCAGGTCTTCCACGCCTGGGACGGTGCGCATCACGTTGATGATTTCCTGCGCGGTGCTTTCGAGCGTTCGCAAGTCGGTGCCATAGAGTTTCACGGCGAGTTCGCCCTTCACGCCGCTGACAGCCTCTTCCATGTTGTCGGCGATCGGCTGGGAGAAATTCCAGATGACACCAGGGGTTTTCTCCAGTTCCTTGTCCATCGCCGCGATCAACGCTTCCTTGTTCTGATGGAACCCCGGCCGCCACTGTTCCTTGGGTTTCAGATCGACGAAGAATTCGGTGTTGAAAAATCCCGTGGTATCGGTGCCGTCATCCGGGCGCCCGGTCTGGCTGGTGCATTGCGGTACTTCGGGGAACGAACACAGCAGAATGCGCGCGCGGTTCGCCAGCGCGATGCCTTGATCCTGGCCGGTGGACGGCGCGAGCGTGCCGCGCACCCAGATGGCGCCTTCATCCAGGTGCGGCAGGAACTCCGATCCGATTCCGCGACTGAGCACGAAGGTTCCGGCCAGCGTCGCTACTGCCAGGGCGACCGTCGCCCACCGCCAGCGGATCGCGATTCGCAAAAGGCGATCGTACATCTGCGTAATCCAAATCACTGCGGGGTTGCGCCACTCCTTGGTGCCTTTGGGGAACACCACCGAGGCGAGCACGGGGCCGATCAGCATCGAGAAGATCAACGCGCCCAGCAGCGCGAACGCCACGGTCCACGCCATGGGCTTGAACAAGCGGCCTTCCACCGCCTGCAAGGTGAAAATCGGCAGGTAGGCGGTGATGATGATGGCGATGGAATAGAACACCGGGCGCTGGACTTCGTGCGCTGCCTTTTCGATCTTCTCGGCGACCGTTTCCCCGGGATGCGACTCGCCGTGCGAGAGAAGGCGGACGATGTTCTCGATCATCACCACCGCGCCTTCCACGATCATGCCGAAGTCGAGGGCTCCCAGAGAGAGAAGGTTCGCGGGAATGCCGGAGAGCTGGAGACAGATGGAAGCGAACAGCAGCGCGAAAGGTATGGTCAGTGTGACAATCAGCGAGCCGCGGATATTGCCTAGGAACACGAGCAGGATCACCGCGACCAGAATGATTCCTTCGGTGAGGTTGTGCAGTACCGTGTGGGTGGTGAGATGGACCAGATCGCTGCGATCGAGGAAGGGAACGATCGTCACGCCGGGCGGCAGAATGCCGTGATTCAGCTTGTTCACTTCTTCGTGAATCTTTACCAGCGTGGCATCCGACTCAGCGCCTTTGCGAAGCAACACAATCCCGGAGACTACGTCGTCGTTATCGATAATCTTGCCGTTGTCCAGATGGCGGGCCCGTCCGAACTGGCCCAGCCGGACCTTGGCGCCTTGCTCGACCACGGCGATATCGTGAATCCGCAGGGACGTGCCGTTCTTGGTGGTAAGCACGCTATTTGCAATGTCGCGAACATTGCCGACCAGGCCGACCTCGCGCACGTTGATCTGCTGCGCGCCGGCCTGAATGAAATTGCCGCCGCCATTGACGTTGTTGTTGGTGATCTGCTGCTCCACCTGGCCGATGTTCAGACCATAGGCAATGAGCTTCGACGGGTCGATGCGGACCTGATACTCGCGCGTGGGCCCGCCGAAGCTGGCCACATCCACCACGTTGGGCACCGACTTAAATGCCTTCTCCACGACCCAATCTTCGAGCGACTTCAGCTCCATGACGTCGTACTGCGGATTGGCGCTATGCAGCGTGAAGAAGTAGATCTGGCCGACGGGGCTCCAGTCGGTTCCGATCTGCGGTTGCAAGCCCTGGGGCAGCACCACCTGCGTGAGACGCTCGACTACCTTTACGCGATTCCAGTCGTTGGTGGAATCGTCGTCGAAAATCATGGTGACGCTGGAAAGCCCGGCCAGCGATACCGATCGCAGGTTCTGCAGGTGAGGGATCCCATTCATGACGATTTCAATGGGGATGGAAACCTGCTGCTCCACTTCTTCGGCGGCACGCCCGGGCCACTGCGTGATCACCGTGACGTAGTTGTTGGCGACGTCGGGGTAAGCTTCCACCGGCAGATTGTGGAAAGAGATTGCGCCCCAAATGGAAAGCAGGGCGGCAACGGTGAGAACAATGAAGCGATTGCCGAGTGCGAAATCGACGAGCGCCCGGATCATCTACACCCGCCCACGCGCCCAGACTTGTCGTTACCGCACCATCGTCGGAGAACCATCAACGCACCTTACCCTTTGTTTGTGTTTCCCGTTCTCAGACATGCAGTTCTCATTGGATATTAATGCTCATCGCGAGGCAAGTCAAACGCGGCTTCGCGGGAAGCCGTCAGCGATCGGCGCTTGCGACGCTTCGCATCGATCCACTGATGGAAGCGGCCATTGGCTTTTCTCTTTCAGCTTTTGGCTCTCCTTCAGCGCCTCCGACGCTATCCGAGGACGTGGGAGGGCATTCAGCGGAGAGCTATGGGCTTGGTGGGGCCTCGGAGCCTCGGCGGAAGCGTCGTGGTGAAATCCTGGTTTGCTGTAAACTGAGCAGGATGGGCGACATTGAACAGGCTCGCGAGTGGCTGGCGCAGGCCGGCTCGCTGGCCGTGTTGACGGGCGCGGGGATTTCGGCCGAAAGCGGCATACCGACTTTTCGCGGCGCGGGCGGACTTTGGAAAGATTACAAACCCGAGGAACTGGCGAATGCCGAAGCCTTCGCCAAGAATCCCAAACTGGTTTGGGAATGGTACAACTGGCGGCGCGAACTGATCGCCAAAGCTGTGCCCAACGCCGGACACCGCGCGCTGGTGGAATTCGAAAAGCGCATCGCGCGCTTCACCCTGATCACGCAGAATGTCGACGGACTGCACGACCGCGCGGGCAGCGGAAAAATGCTGAAGCTCCACGGCGACATCTGGCGCATGCGATGCACCGTCTGCGGCGCCAACTGGCCCGACCGGCGCGCGCCGCTGCCGAAGATTCCGCCGCATTGCCAGTGCGGCGGATTGACGCGCCCCAACGTGGTCTGGTTCGGCGAGCCACTGGCCGACGGCATGATGAAAGAAGCGGAACATGCGGCCACCTCGGCGCAAGTCTTTCTGGTGATCGGCACGTCCGCGGTAGTGGTGCCTGCCGCGAACCTGATTCCTTACGCGCGGAAGGCTGGCGCAAAGGTGATCGAAATCAACACCGAGGAGACCGCCGCTACCAGCCATGTGGATCTGGCGCTGCGCGGACCGGCGGCCGATTTACTGCCGCGGCTGTTGTGACAGCTCACGTAGATCCGCCGTGGTCGCGCCCAACTCCAACGCGATCGAGGTCGACACCGAGGAGACCACCGCTACCAGCCATGTGGATCTGGCGCTGCGCGGACCGGCGGCCGATTTACTGCCCCGGCTGTTGTGATCGCTCACGTAGATCCGCCGTGGTCGCGCCCAACTCCAACTTGATCGAAATCAACACCGAGGAGACCGCCGCTACCAGCCATGTGGATCTCGCGCTACGGGGACCGGCGGCCGATTTACTGCCCCAGCTGTTGTGACGGCTCGAGCGCGAGATCGACTACTTCTTCCATGTTCTTCACGTAGTCGATCTTCATCTCGCCGATTTGCTCGCTCTTCAGGTCTTCGCGCACGTCGACCTCGTTCTCGAACGGCAAAATCACTTCGCGGACGCCGCTGCGTTTAGCGGCCAGCACTTTCTCCTTGATGCCGCCCACTGGCAGCACCTGACCGGTGAGAGTAATCTCACCGGTCATGGCGAGGTTCTGCTTGACGCGCCGTTCCGTCAGCATAGAAAGCAGCGCGGAGGCCATCGTGATACCCGCCGAAGGGCCGTCCTTGGGGATGGCGCCGGCGGGGACATGGACATGGATGTCGCTGGTCTTGAATAACTCGGGGTCGATGCCGTACTTGCCCGCGTTGGCGCGCACCCAGGTCAGCGCGGCCTGCACCGATTCCTGCATCACCGGACCCAGCTGACCGGTCATGATGAGGCCTTTGCTGCCGCCTGGCATGCGCCCAGCTTCGATGAAGAGCACATCGCCGCCGACGGGCGTCCATGCGAGCCCGACCACCACGCCCGGGCGACTAGTGCGCTCGGCCACTTCCGTGTCGGTACGGAAGCGCGGCGCGCCGAGATCCTTTTCCACCAGTTCGGGCGTCACCGTAACTTTCTCACGCGTGCCCTCGGCGATGCGCCGCGCCTGCTTGCGGCAGAGGGCGCCGATCTCGCGCTCCAGACTGCGCACGCCGGCTTCGCGCGTGTAGCGGCGGATGAGGAAGCTCACCGACTCATCTTCGAAATGCAGGTCGCTCTCGCCGTCGAGCCCGTTCTCCCTCACCTGCCGGGGAATCAGATAGCGGAACGCGATGATCACCTTTTCGTGCTCGGTGTAGCCTTCGAGCGGGATGATCTCCATGCGGTCGCGCAGCGCATCGGGAATCGGATCGAGCACGTTGGCGGTGGTAATGAACAGGACCTTCGAGAGATCGAACGGCACATCCAGATAATTATCGCGGTAGGTGGAATTCTGTTCGGGGTCGAGCACTTCCAGCAGTGCCGACGCCGGATCGCCGCGAAAATCCCGGCCGAGTTTGTCGACTTCGTCCAGCATGAAGACCGGATCGTTGACGCCGGCACGCCGCAGCGCCTGAATGATCTGCCCGGGCAGGGCGCCGATGTAGGTGCGGCGGTGACCGCGAATTTCGGCCTCGTCGTGCATGCCGCCCATCGACACGCGGGCGAACTTGCGCCCCAGCGCGCGGGCGATGGACTTGCCGAGCGACGTCTTGCCGACTCCGGGTGGGCCCACAAAACAGAGGATCGGTCCTTTGAGTACGGGCCGTAACTGCAGCACGGCGAGGTAATCGAGAATGCGCTCTTTGACCTTTTCGAGGTCGTAATGGTCTTCGTCGAGTATCTCCGCGGCGCGTTTCACATCCACCTGCGAGCCCGAGGAGATGCTCCACGGCAGCGAGGCCATCCACTCGAGGTAGGTGCGGGAGACGCCATACTCCGGCGAACTGGGCGAGATGCGCGAGAGGCGATTCAACTCGCGCATGGTCTCCGTCTTCACTTCCTCTGGGATCCCGGCAGCCTCCAATTTCTGGCGCAGATCTTCCACGTCGCGGCCGGCATCGTCGGCTTCGCCCAACTCTTTCTGAATAGCCTTCAACTGCTCGCGCAGATAGAACTCCCGCTGATTTTGCGAGAGCTGCCCTTGCACGGAAGATTGGATTCGTCCACGCAATTCCACCAGTTCCAACTCGCGGGTAAGCTGGACATGGACCTCGTCAAGGCGCGCGCGCCCATCGGGTTGTTCGAGCAGTTTCTGCCGTTCCGTGGGACTGAGCGAGGGCAGATTGCCGCCGACGAAATCGGCCAGAGCGCCGGGCGAGGCGATGCCCTCGGCGGTAGACGCAAGGTCGTCGGAGAGATTGGGCGACGCGGTGACGATCTGCTGGAACAGGCTGATCACGTTCTGACGCAGTGCCACCACTTCCGCGGTGATTTCCGGCTCTATCTCGGCGATGCGCTCGATGCGCGCTTTGAGGAAGGGGTCGGTGGAGGTGAATTCGGTGGTTCGCAGGCGGCCCAAGCCTTCGCAGAAGAGCAGCAGGTTGTCCTTGGGTACGCGGATGTCCTTGTGCATCACGCACACCGTGCCCACCTGGTAAAGATCGTCCGGGCGGGGCGTATCGATACGCGGATCGAGTTGCGAGACTACCGCGAGCAGGCGGTTTTCGCCCAGCGAATTGACGAGCGCGATGGAACTGGGACGGCCGACGGTGATGGGAAGCATGGCGCCCGGAAAAATCACGGTGTCACGCACCGTGAGGATGGGCATCTCCTCGAGCGGTTCAGCGGACGGTGTCACTTCTTCAGGGGTGGGGACTGCGATCTCTTCAGCGGCCATGGCGCAATTACAGTGTAGCGCGGGCTCATTGGCTGAAAACTTCGATGCCCCTCGACTTTGGGCCTTCTCGGCGTGCAGTCGATCGGTGCGTCAGCCCGACATGCTTCGGCTTCGTCTACGGGCGGCGAGTGCGGAAGCCCGAGAGATTCGCCGCGAATCGAAAACGGCGGCCTGAAAGGCCGCCTGCAGGCAGGATTGCCTGCCACACAAAAGGCTCCCATACGGTAACCTGGACAGTATCTGGGAGGGTCGAATCATTCGGGCCAAGGGACACTGTGTCTGCCGCGCGATCGCGTTCTGTAGCTTTTTCGCCGGGCTTCACGCGCAACCCGCCGCCGTGCCCTGGAGCAGTTACGCGCACGGGCCGCAGCATACCGGACTCTCCACCATCGGCTCGCAGCGGTTGGAGCAGATCAAGTGGAGCACGCCGGTCGACCAGATCCTGCAGAACACCGGCGGCGAGCTACTGATTCACTACGGTTCGCCCCTGGTCACGGCGGGCAATACGGTGCTGCTTCCAGTGCGCACCAGCGCGTCGAACACCTATCAGGTAGAAGCGCACAGCGGCGCGAACGGAGCACTGCTTTACACGCTGACTACTGCGTACACGCCGCCACAGACGCCGGCGCCACAGTCCTGGATTCCCCCGGTTGGCCTGACGCTGAGCCAGGGTACGCGACTGTATTACCCGGGCCCCGGCGGCACGGTCTACTATCGCGACCAGCCGGATTCCCTCACGGGACCGTCGGGGCAAATCGCCTTCTACGGCAATTCTGTCTATTCCGCCGACCAGTCGACCTATGACAGCACGGTCGCGATCTCCACGCCCATCACCGCCGATGCCAGCGGCAACATCTATTTCGGCTTCGACGTGCTAGGGCCGAACCCTGAAAATCTGACGAGCGGCCTGGCGCGGATCGGCGCGGATGGAACGGGATCGTGGACCAGCGCCTCCGCCGCTGCCCAGGGTGACACCACGATCGTCGAGGTGGCCGAGAATTGCGCGCCGGCGGTCAGCATCGACGGCAGCACTCTCTACTTCGCGGTGTCGGAGGGTCCCCCCGCTCAGAGCTTCAAGGGCGGCTATTTGGTTTCCGTCAACAGCACGACGCTCGCCCCCACCGCGCGTGTCCGCCTGACCGATCCACACACCGGCGACGACGCGATCGTGTCCGATGACGGCTCCGCGTCTCCCACCATAGGGCCGGATAACGACGTGTACTACGGCGTCCTCGAAAGCGGGGAGACGACTAACGACGATCGCGGCTGGCTGCTGCATTTCGACCGCACCCTGACGGTGTCCAAGACACCGGGAGCTTTCGGTTGGGACGATACCGCCTCGGTGGTGCCGGCCTATCTGGTGCCTTCGTACACAGGCAGCTCCACTTACCTTCTCTTTACTAAGTACAACAATTATCAGGGAGCCGGCCCGGGCGGAAACGGTCAGAACAAAATCGCCGTGCTCGACCCCAACGCGCAGATGACCGACCCCATCACGGGCGTCCACATAATGCAGGAAGCGATCACCATTCTGGGCCCGACAGCGAGCGGTGAAGGCGTGCGCGAATGGTGCATCAACAGCGGCGCCATCGACCCCTACACCGGCGCGGCACTTGCCAATAGCGAAGACGGTACGATCTACCGCTGGGATTTCGCCAGCAATTCATTCACGCAGAAGGTGCACCTTACCGCCGGAGTGTCGGAAGCTTACACGCCCACGGCGATCGGCGCAGACGGCACGGTTTACGCCATCAATGACGCGACTCTCTTCGCGGTGGGTCAGGCGTCCAATATGACCATCGCGTCGAACCACACCGGCAACTTCGCTCCGGGACAGACCGGGGCGGTCTACACGCTCACGGCGACTAATAGCGGGTCGGGATCGACTAACGGCACTGTCACGGTGACCGATATTTTGCCGGCCAACTTGCCGGCGCAATCGATTGGCGGGCAGGGATGGAGTTGCGCGCAGCCCGCCGGGCCGTGTTCGCGCAACGACTCACTGAACGCGGGCGCCAGCTATCAGGCGATCGCGCTGACCGTCAACGTGGCGAGTAGCGGGCCGCCGTCGGTGACGAATACCGCGGAGATATCGGCTGACGGCGTGAAGAACTCGGTGAACTCCACGTCGAACGACGTGACGGGCATCGTCAGTTCGGCGCCGTCTCTCAGCGTGACGAAAACTCACTCGAGCAATTTCACGCAAGGGCAGCAGGGCGCGACCTACACAGTCACGGTGGCTAACGCTGCCGGGGCAGGGCCGACGAACGGCACGGTAACGATGACGGAAAGCGTACCGCAGGGGCTTTTGCTTTACTCGATGGCCGGCGACGGATGGAGTTGCCCGGCGGGAAGCGTCTCCTGCACGCGCACCGATCCGTTGGCAGGCGGCGCGAACTCGTCTATCACCGTGACGGTGAACGTGGCTAACAACGCAGCGACGCCGGCGGTCAATCAGGTGAACGTTGCGTACGGCGGATGGACGTCACCCAATGCCAGCGATACGACGACGATCGTTTCCCCATGCGCGGTGACTGGGGACGGAAGCGCGAGCGTGGCGGATGTGCAGAAGGCGATCAACGAGGCTTTAGGTGTTGCCCGAGCGGTTGACGATCTGAATCAGGATGGTGTGGTTAATGCGGTGGATTTACAGATTGTAATCAACGCTGCGTTGGGGCTGGGTTGTTACTAATTCGAACAATCGCTATAATCAGGCGTTACTCAGTCTACGTTCGGATCACCATGCGATTCTGGATCGTTTTACTCCTTGCCAGCGTGTCAACGCTAACGGCAGCCCCTCAGACCTTCTTGTATGTAGCGAATGGTTCGGCGCAGACCATTTCCGGGTACAGTGTCGACGCCACTAATGGGACACTCACCGCACTGGCAGGCTCCCCATTCACGGTAGGAGCCAATCTGACTTCTCTGGCGGCCGATCCGACGGGCCGATTTCTCTATGTGACAAGTCCGCCCAACGCCGTCTTCACCTATACCATCGATTGGAGCACCGGCGCGCTGACCGCTGTCGCCGGGCTCACCGATCACGGTAACGGTGAACGTAGCTAGACCTTGTCCCGCGTTAGCCATTTTTCGATCTATTTCTGCTTTATAGTGCAAAGTACTTACTAACAATTCGGGGGAGCCATGCCCTACACTCGCGCCAGCGTGTGATTGTCGCTCTTTTG
>Ga0182030_10019337_pt1 | contig 12977 bp, 11 predicted proteins | sample 812S3MmetaG_FD_121299 | JGI IMG/M metagenome (GOLD analysis project Ga0182030, IMG submission 121299) | Permafrost microbial communities from Stordalen Mire, Sweden - 812S3M metaG (Illumina Assembly) | ecosystem: Environmental > Terrestrial > Soil > Wetlands > Permafrost | place: Sweden... | reverse complement strand
CTGCGCGAGTACGGCGACGGCGTGCACCAAGCGCCTGCTCACGGACGGCCAGCGCCACGGATAACGTCGTTCGTCCGTCTGTCTGGCGATGTCTGTGCGCCAGTCGGCCTCGTTGAAGCGTAGATCGGTCGCGAGATACTCTTCAGATGACTTCCACCAACCAGGCAGGAAGATACGTTTGTCGTCGTCATGGACGCCGGGACGCACCGTGTTGCGCACAAGATCCAGTTGCTTCGGCAGCGTCGACATCGGACCGGCGAAGACGGCTCTCATAAAGCGCTCCCGGCCGGCCAGGAGCGCTTCATGAGAGCGGTCCTGGCCGGCCACAATCAGCTCGCATTCGGCGTCGCGCGGTTGATCGCCAGGACCGAGCAAGCGCCAGTGCGGTGCCAATGTGGGTACGGGCAGCTGGCCGCTCGGTGTGTCGTCGGTGTGCCAAAAGAGATGCATCTCGTGGACCTGCAGGTCCAGGTAAAACCGCGGCGAAAACTCCACGTCCAGCTTTCGCCGCGCTTGCGCCGCTACTCCGTCCGTAGGTCCCTCGAAGGAAAGCGGAATCATGTCCTCCCACAAGCCCTCCTCTTGCACATGGTCGCACGTCCGGTTGCCAAACATTATCAGACCGGTCGATACCTTGGCCGCCGGACCAAAGAAGAACTGCACGTCGTTCGTCGCGCGCGGCAGATCGCCGCCAAACAGACTCGCGAGACTAGCATCGCGCGGCGAGAGCTCGAGCGCGAGCCTGCCTCGGGACCCGGCGAACCAGATGCACACGTCGCGAAATGTCGAGAAGGCGTCGCGGTACTGGTCGGTGATGGTGCGCGGCACTCGCCAGGCACCCGGCACGCGCCAGCTTATCGCGCGCTGCGTGCGCTTGAGCTTCTGTGCGCACAGTTTGCCGTCGTCGCCGCGCACCATGATGAAGGGCGGGAAGTCGTCCCGGGTCTCGCGGCAGTACACGATGTCGTGTAGGTCGGCTGCGTCGACGAGTTTGCGAAGGTCGGCGGCGCGTCCGAAAAACACGCGCGGTCGGTGGTCGGTCATTCCGCTGGTAGTGAGCCGGGCGTTCATTTCGTCACAGAATCGACCGCTGCGCGCATATTGTTCACCGGTCGGAGCCCAGATGCCCGCAGGTCCTGAGCGCTCGATAAACATCGTCTTCGCGCACGACGCCTTTGGTGAGCGGCACACCCACGTAGTGATGACGCCGAAGATAAGCGACCTGCATGTAGCAGACGTTTACCCACGAGGTCTCCATGAGCTCGATCAAGCAAGCGCCCGGTTTGCTCGCTATCAGCATAGTCTCGCCGGCACCGTGCGGCCCGATGACGATCGATGCGTGGGCAAATAATCGCAACTGCTCACGCAGAGTCGGTAGCTGCGCGTCGTCATGCAGAACGATGCGGCCACCGTTCTCGTCGACAAAGTCGTGCACGATGCGTTCAACGGCGGCAAAGTTATGAACTCGTCTGCCGCTCTTCGTTCGGCGCATAATGACGATGTTGAGATGCGCCGCTGCAAGACCGACGCCGCGCGCGACCAGACCCGCCAGCCAATCGAGCTGCATCGTGTACGGCATTCCGCATACGCTCATGCGCGGCGCCAGCAGTCGGACGGCTCGTACCGAGCCGGTGACTGTCTTGTTCCACCGCACGCCGGCGAGATCACACCATTGCTCGATGTACCGATTCCGCGCCGGTAAGTGCACCACAGACGCCGCTAGTGTCTCGGTGTCGATGTGCCGCAGCGCGACAAGCGCCTCCATAGGAAAGTGCCAGATAGCGGCGCCCCAGTGAGCAGCGAGCGTCACTACTTGCGCATACCGGGGCAGGGAACCGTTGCTCGAGCTCCAGCCCAGCGTGCCACGCGCTACGCAGCCGCCGTTGCGCACAGCCGTGCATTCGCGTTCATCGACGATGTAGCCGTTGCTGGTGACGAGTGCGTCAGCAAACTCTCGAACATGCGGACCGAGCGGCTCGACGCGCCAACGTTCGACTAGGTAATCGCTGTTGTTCCAACGAAACTCCCGGTGTCTGCTCGAAAGCGGCCTCTGCAGATCCGGATGCACCTCGAAATACGGCGCGCGCCACTCGCCACGCAACGGCACGTACGCAGTGCCGTTCCACAACGGCGTAGCTCTGTTCTGCGAGACGAACGTGCATCTTGCGCAAGCGCTCGCTATCCAGAGCACAAACATTACGAGAACCGGCGAGTTGGTCGCTTAGGCGCGTTTACTACTCACTGCAACAGCCACGGGTCGACTTTGGCTGCGTACTTCTGGAGCTGCGCAAGTTTGGTACAGTAGCCAATGATGAAGTTGAAGTGACGCATGAACGGCGTTTTGATCGCCGAGCGCCACATCCAGAAACCGTTTGGTACTTCTGTCATCGGTAGCAGCGCGACCGGCAACGCCGCGGACTCGATGCCGAACGCGGCGACGTTGGTCGTGTTGGTGCACGCGGTAAACGGCTGCCGATTCGGCTCGAGCCGATTGAGAATGCGATTCCACAGCAACTGTTCGGTGAGCTGCGTCGTGGTGACCGATTCGTTCATGACCTGGTGCAGAAATCGCAGCGACCACGCCGAGGCGCGTATGCAGTAGAAGCCTGTGTTCACGTCGATGATCTTCGGGCACTTGTCGGTCAGCTCTTGCTGCGCGATGATGTGCACGTTCTCGTACGTGTTGAAAATGTCGCGAAGCCTCCCAAACGGCAGCGCGTCGATGTAGATGATGTCGATATCAGTGAGCAGCAGATCGTAGCCCATGCGGAGACCGGCGAGTACCATCTCGGTCTTGAGAAACGTAGCCTGCCGGAAACCTTGCGAGCCGTACTTGCCGAATTTGCTCACCACGCCGACGAGAGGTATCTCGACGTGGACGTGATTGCGCCGATCGACCCGGCCGAATCGTTCGAGACTCCGCCGGAGAAGACGCACCAGAGGTTTGACGCAGTCGCTATCGTTGGTCGGCGTCGCACGAGTCGTAAGACTGACGACCCGCATCTGGCCGGTACCGCCGCCGAGAGCGTGGCCGAGCGAATTGTGCTCGCGGTCGATCGTCCAGTGCGCGAATCGGTCGCCCAGTTCTGTCGTCACTTCGAGCGGCCGTGTTTGGAAGAGGGTCGTGAAGAACTGGCCGCCAAGGTACCGCGCGCACTTTTCGTCGCTGCGTTCGATGAATACGTGAGCCTGCCGCGGCTGCGCCACTATGTGCCGACTCGCCCACCAGACGGGCCCCAATATGCCGTGAGCCGGATCATCGCGCACAACAACAACGTCCCACTCGAGCGTGTCGAGGTCCCGCGGAGCAAACTGCCAGTGACGCGCGTCTAGCTCGTCGACCTCGCGGAGGCACGAGACGGCGCGAGTGCTATAAGATGCACGCCGAAGATCGGCGGTCGGTGACGCCTGCCGGGCGGCAAGCAGCCGACTGCTATCAGAGTCCAGGATGACGGTCGTGCCATTAGCGTTGAACTGCGTCCAGGCGCCGCTGTCTGCCGCCGCTCCGAAAACGACGAGACGACAGTACGGCGCACATGGTGCCTGCGAGAGCGCGCCGTAGACAGCGGTGTAGAACTCGATCGAACTGACAAACGGGTGTCGCCTCGCGACGCGCTGTACGAAGCAACTCACGCTCGTTTCCGCAGGCAGCTCGTTGTCGCAATCGTTCTGACACCGGCTGCCGACGAGCCAGAGCGGCAGAAGGGCGAGCATCTGATCTGCGGCTGCATTGGGTCTTTATTGATCGACTTCGATCAGATAGAACTCGCTGCGGTGACGCGCAAGATGCCGTGCCATGCGCGCTCGGGCTCGCTGTACCGACGAATCGCGCACGTCGCGCGGTATCTCGGCCTGTGAGTAGCGCGACGATTTGGCGTTGTGCTTAAGACGAATGAAGCTCGTCTTGCGCAGTTCACCGGTGTAGGTCGCCGTAATCCAGTCGTCTTCGTAGATGTTCTTGTAGTGATACGGGAAGTAGTAGCCGAACACGCGCCTGTGGACCGCGCTCACGAAGCTGTGCGTCTGCAAGTGGACGTTCGAGAGGTCCGTGAGCCACGCGATTCCGGCGTCGACCGGCTCGCGACGCAGCGCTTCGATCGCGCGTCGATTCCAGTCCGGTGTGAGCATCTCACTGTCGTCGTTGAAGCGCAGGAAGTACGCCTCGTCGTCGATCGTCGTGAACATATGGTTCACGATCGCCGATACGTCGCCGCCGCGCGAGTACACTTCGTGATACGTGCACGAGACACCCAACGTGTCGCACGCCTGCTCGAGTACGGCGCGCGTCCTATTGTCCTTCCAGTCGATGCCGAAATGGAACTGCACCGTGCCGAACTTCAGATCGGCGCGGTCGTAGAGCGACGAGATGCACGTTGTCATGTCGATCGGATTCTTCGTCGGTATCATAACGTGAACGTTCGGAAGAAGCTGCGACGGCGCCGATTGCTGCGCGAGCGCGAACAACGGCAGACTCTGAAGGATGTCCATGGGCGGCAGTTCGGCAAAGTAGGCCGCGACTCGCGCGAGGTCGCTGGCTGGCCACCGCCGCGCGAAACAGGCCGCCACAACAGCCTGCTCCGGAGCAGTCAACATGGGCGCCGGCTTGGCGGCAGGCAACTGTCGCACGTACGCAGCGACAGCTCCGTACCGTTCCTTATCGAACAGCCGAGTCGCGTCGAGCGACGTCACGTACGCCGCCAGGCGCAACTCGCCGGCAGCGTCAAACTCTATAAAGCGCAGCTGTCCACTCTCGCGACTGACGATGTAGTCGATCGCGTGCTCGGCGTAGCCAGTAGCGTACTGACAGAGACACTCCTCGGCGTCGAACGCCTGCCGGCGAAGCTGTGTGTGCTGCCGACGCTCGGCGCACTGTGCAGCCGCGCCTTCAAAAAGTTGTACACGGTAATAGGCGGCATCGCTGCCGTAGTAGGCAAACTCGTGATGCTGCAGGATGAACGGCGAAGTGGGCGAACATGCATGAAAGAACGACTGCGGTACCAGCGGCGCATCAAAGTAGAGCTCGAGCAGCATGCGTAGTAATGTGCTGTTGTTCTGCTGAAAATTCATGATGTGGCCACCCTGCCACTTGGCGTCGGGCGCCGCGCAGTAAGAACGCTTCGAGACGACGGTTGACGCGTTGAAGGCGCGCATAGCAGGTCGCCGCACCAGATTTGACGGGGCGCTGCCGACTACAGCCGCGACAACGGCGACCAACGCGCTCAGCAACATCCACTTGGTCTCGGCACGGCCGACGGCGTATAGAAGATAGCGCGGGCGTCGCGGTGGGTCGCGCGGGGCTATTCAACGGCCGCGCTTCGACCTTAGTCAGTAGTCGATGCTCTTCATCGGTCTAGCGACGGTCGTCTCGGCGGCGCGGATTGCAGTTTGCTTCTTCGGTCTGACGCGATCGCTCGTGTTTACGGCGCCGATGATCGAGCAGCGTCTGATGGCGCCTCTGCGCCGCGCCGCCGACGTGACCGTATTCTTCCATACGTACAATCTGAGCGTCATCCACAACACACGCTCGCACGAGCCCAACGCGCCCAACCGGTACGAGAACATGTTCCTCCTCCGGCCCGACTACTGGCGCATTAGCGATCAGCACAACTACCTCGCGACGCTGCCGAAAGACTTCTGCCGTCGGCACGGCGACAGCTGGCAGGACAATTACCAGTCGCATCGCAACTTCATGTGCCAGCTCAACTCGCTCGAGCTCGTGACGGAGCTACTGCTAGACGTCGCGCGCACGAGCGCGTTCGACGCCGTCGTCTTTGCGCGTCCAGATGTACTCTACTACACGGCGATCGACGTCGAACAAGTGCTGAGTTCGGCGAATAACACCATCTACATCCCGCCGTTTGCAAACTGGGGCGACCTCAACGATCGGTTCGCGTTTGGTCGGCTCGACGTGATGACTCGCTACGGCCAGAGGGGACGTTCGATCGAGCAGTATTGTGAGAAACGTCGCGCGCACTCTGAGCAGTTCCTTAAGTGGTACGTGGCGGACGCGCGTCTGCAGATCCGCCGCACGCCGATGATGTTTGGTCGCGTGCGAGCGACGGGCGTCGTCTGGGAACAGCCTTCGTGGGCCGTTGGCCGCTCGCGCAACATCAGCATCCAGGCGGCGCTCGAAGTCTTCGAATAAGCACGCGTGCACTCATTTACTGGTGACACCGAGCTCGCAGCAGCGGCCGGACGACCGTCTCGCAGAATGAATCGTTGAGACCCAAATCGGTAGTCACGTGCGCGAATCCACGAAACTTGTGAACGCCGCGCTGGTATACGACGATGAGCGGTTCGGCGTTCACGAGCGCCATAATCCACGAGAAGGCACTAAAGCCGAGCACGAGAACGTCGGAGCGCGCCGCCAGCGCCAAATGCACGAGCTCGTCCGAGGCGCTAAACAGGACATTGGAGCCGGGCAGGCGGTCGGCAAGCACAGCGGCCGTCTCCGGCGAGAGCTCCGTGAGAACGTTGATGTTAGACGGCTGGCCGCCTGCGGCTGCGACGCAGGCTGCCAACTTGCGCAGTTGCGCCTCTATAAACTGCAGCGGCGCAGTGCGTACGTCGGCACCGTCGAGGCTCTGGAACACGTCGCCGGCGCGAAAGTGAACACCAATGCGCAGTCGGCATCGAGGCGGCTTCATCACGAGCACCTGCCGAATGCCGGGAAGCGGGCGCATCCGCAAGCGCATCCAGTCGTTGAACTCGAATTTGAAGCGGCCGTACGCGGGCAAACCGCTGATCTCGGCGACAGAATCCGCGTACTGGGCACAGACGAGCGCTTCAACTTGCGGCCGCCACGGCGCAGTGTAATTCAGGGCGATACGCACACGCCGTTTGCCGGCTAGCAGACGTTCGATCTCGGTCGGCGAGCGCGTTCGGAGGCCGAATAGCTCTGCATACGAGCGGTTGTAGTGGCCTCTCCAATCGCAGTCCTTGTACAGCGGCTCGATGCCAACACAGTGATGCGAAACGATCAACGGCAGTGCGTTCCTTTCCAACCAGGCGCCGATGCCGTCGCGATTGCAACCCGGCGCGTACACGTACTGCGCGCACACCGCCGCCGCAATAAGAAGAGCGTACACGCGCATTGACGGATAGCGCGATGACGACGCTTAATGGCGTTTCATTCAGACGACGCAGCTCATCGTGCAGTTCGCCGGACACGCTTCCGGCGCGCCCAGCTTCGCGAGGTTGCTGCCAACGAAGAAACGGTCACTGCGCGCGGGACCGTACGAGGGAAACCCCTCGCACCGCAGATTAGCGTGACGTTGACAGCGGCGAAGGTCGGATTCGTGGCAGAGCGAGACGTTCCGAACGAGCGGCCAAATCCAGCGATCGAGGAAGTTCTGATCGGTGTTGTAGACATCCGGTGGCGCGTCCGCGAGCATGCGCCTTATGAGACCGGACATTCGCGGCGAGTCGGCGCCGAGAAGATGGCGTCGACGCGCCATGCCGCACATGCCTGCGAACACAGCCGTGTGGTGCTGCGAGTGATCGCGCATGCAGTGAAACGGCAGGCCGCTGGCGATCCAGGCGTGCACGGCGAACATCTCTCGCGCGTTCAAACACGCGTCGATATCGCGCGATATGAACCGTACGACGCTGGGATCGTCGTATGGCAGGAAGCGCATCAGTTTGCTGTTCATAGCGCTCAAGTTGTAGCATAGCGCGTATTCGCTCACGTTGCTGGCGCTGTGGATGGCTTCAACGATGCGCTCGGCACCGGGCGCGCGGACATAGTAACGAGTGACCCAGTCTGGATAGTAAATCTGCCGCGCTCGCTCGTTGCGCTGAACGCCGCCGACTACCCAGTTTGGTGTCTTTCGGGCGTCGCCGCTCGCCGAGAACAGCGAGTAGACGATCAGCTGTTTGAATCGACCGCGGTACTGCGTGTTCTGCACTGCGCCGCACCAAGTACTCGCTGCTGGGTCGACCGTCGCCGCTGTGAGCGCCATAAAGGCGGTCAGCATCTGTTCCTGAGCGCGGCGAGTTGTCGCGCTTAGCTGAAGCGAGCGCCGTTAGGCCGCTCGCTCTCTTCGCAGACGCTGATCATCAAGATCTTGAGCAATGAACACGCCGAGAGCGCCAACTTCGTATTTACTGCTGCGCGCGTCTCTGTCCGCAATGAGGCCGTTGCTTTTCGCATTGCTCTGGAGCGCGGAAGCCGTTCGAATCGCTGTTTGCTTCTTCGGCCTCACTCGGTCCCTGGCGCTCACGGTGCCGCTGCTCGAGCAGCGCCTGCTGGCACCTCTGCGCAGTGTCGGCCAGGTCCGCGTGTTTCTGCACACGTACAACGTCAGCGTCATCAATAACGCTCGCTCGCGCGAATACAACGCGACGAACAGACCCGACGACCTCTTTCTCCTACGACCCGATCGATTTGTTATCGACAGCCAGGAGAGCTTCTTGGCGTCTGTGTCCACCAACTACTGTCGCAAGCACGGCGATCCGTGGCATGACGACTACCGCTCGCTCACGAACTTCCTGTGCGCACTCAACTCGCTCGAACGCGTCACCGAGCTCATGGCGAACGACAACGGCGCGCCGTTTGACGCCGTCGTCTTTGCGCGGCCCGACTCGCTTCTCCTCTCGGCCGTCGACGCGCAGCAGGTCATTGCGCCGGCCAAGAACACGATCTACGTGCCGCCGTTCGCCAACTGGGGCGGCATCAACGACCGCTTCGCGTTCGGCACACAGCAAACGATGGAGATCTACGGGCGTCGACGCGCGCTCCTCGGCGAGTTCTGCGGTGTGCGAGTGGCGCACTCTGAGCCGTTCTTAGCGTGGGTGCTGAAGCGCGAGAAGATCGTCTGGAAACGTACGCCCATGGTGTTTGCGCGGATGCGCGCCAACGGATTGATTCAGGAGAAGCCGACGTGGCGCATGGAAGCAGCGCACAACGCCACGGTCGACGCGGTGCTCGAGACGACGTATTGAACTCTCCAGCTTCAATTGAGCCACCACCCGCTCGACTTGTTCTTGGACGCCATGTACTCGAGATCCTCGTCCACGCGCTCCAGCCACGGCATGTGCAGTGCGGTGAACGCGCCGGCGACGCGGATCGCAGCGTTTTTGTCCTGCCAGGTGAACCAGCGCTTGTTCACAACCGCCATGGTCGTATCGATACCAGTGTGATAGCATTCGAGCCCGGTGCGCGACGACCGCGGGCTGCTCCACATTCGCTTCTCCCAGTCTCGCACCATGAAGCCCGTGCGCGAGCGGATGGGTAGGATTTTGAGCGAGTCGGAGATGTTCAGTGCGCATCCAGCCTTGCCGATTTTGAACTCTTCGGTGATCTGGTACAGCTGCTCGAGCATGTTCAGTGGCACGTCGGCGCGAAAGCGCAGATCCGGGTCGGTGAGCGCGAACACAGCCGGGAACGAATCGAACAGCGTGCGAAAGACTGCATGTCCCCGATTGGCGTCCATGCGCATTACGCTGACGATCGGATCGAGACGCAGGCTCTCGTAGTACGCCAACAGAGACGGCTGAGTGCTCTTGTTGTCGATCAGCCGGATGCTGCTCGTGAGGGGCCGCAACTGCGCAACCATGTGCGTGATGTAGTGGAAGCGATTGAAGCAGATCACGTAGACCGGGATCGCCGACGGTGTCGCGACCACGAGCACCAGAGCGAGAAAGAACAGGCACATCCTACCAATCGGCACCGACGCCATCTATAGCGTGTCGCGGCCCCGTTCGCCAGTCGACGCAACAGGCGCGCCAGAATTCAACTCGCTGCGCTGCCGGCTCTTACAAGCAGATGTTCATTTGGTTGTACGCCGCGGCGGCCCTCGGCGGGACGCTGGTGAACGTACACGACACGATGGTACCGACCGAATTGTGCGTGCGCCAGTCAACGCACCTGATCGAGCGCGACCTGGCTCTCGAAGCACAGTTTGCCCGCATCAACAAAGATACGCCTCTCATCATGCCGCGCTACTACTGGATTGTACTGTGCCGCAACGTGACGCTCGATACGCACCACAAAAAGCTCGTCGCGGCGACTAATCATGCGACCGCGACAGATGCGCACCCGGCTCTTCTAGGCTTCGACCTGATCCACGAAATATTTCAGCACGACATCATCAACGGGGCCGCGATGATCGGCATGGCGTGGAATTGGCTGCAGAACAATACGAACGTACGCGTCGTCACGACTCCGATGCTCGTCGGCGTTCTGCGGCCCGCTCTCGGCACTCGTGTCGTTGCACGGTTCGCTCAGTCGACCACCTACGCCGAGCTATTCATCGCTACGCCAGTTTGGAGAGGAGAGGACGGCCTTCCGCCGCCGCAGCAGCCAACGTGGGATATCTACGCATCGCACGCGTTCGAGCACTTTACGACGCGCTTCTTTGCCGCCGAACCCGACCGTCCGAAGAGCCGAATTGTGCTTTATCTCGACCGCGCGCCGCCGCTCAAGCGTACAGCCGTGTTCTACCAATGCCGGGACGTCAGTGCTGCCTGCAACTGCTCGGCGCTAAAGCACGAGAGTGCACTCGCCGTGCTTCGCGATGCGGTCATCGGGGAGGGTTTTCGATTCGAAGTCTTCAAGCACGCTGGTCTCGCGAGTGATCAGCTCGCATTCCGCGCGGCGGCGGCTGTCGTCGGTCCGCACGGAGGCGCGTTCAGCAACTCCATCTGGATGCGGCCCGGGCGCAAGCTCATCGAGATTAACATCGCCGAACGTCTCTGCTTCGTGGGCACCGCATTGGCGGCTGGCGTAGTGTACTACAGGTACCAGCCGTTGGTGTTCCGGAACTACTACGCGCTGCAGGCGATGGACGTCGACGTCGAGCACTTTGCTCGCTACGTCGCCGACGTTATTGCCGGTCGCGCGCTCTCTGCAGGCAATAGCTGTGCGGCAGTGCGTATCCGGTGACCGCGCGCTCGCGATTCGCTGTGCTGAGTGCGCCGATTCCGCAGCGAACGTGCTAGTAAACTTCATCCGTTTGCAAACGAGTGTGTGCTAGTTTATTGAGCGACGCTAGCCTATGGTTCGCCATGCGGCCACGAACGCGTCGATGTTGACGACGCTGGCCACGGGCAGCAGCTGCACGAGGAGCTCCCTATTGCGCGTCCAACCGCGCAGCGCGGAGAAGTGCGAAGCGTAGATGTGAATGTCGATGGTGTGCGCACCAAACCTCGTGATCGGCCAATGGCTTTCGAGTCGCTGTTCCGGCCGCCGCCGCATACGCACTATGTCGGTAAGAGGCAACGCGCTGAGGATTCCGGAGATGCGGCGTTGGTCCATGTTCCAGAGCGCCGAGCCATGCGTTATTTTGTGCTTCACAGGATCAAAGTTGAACAGCAACCGGTGCTGTCGGAGGATGTCGTCGAGAAACTGCTTGTAACCGCCCGTCGAGTTGGCGGCTATCGGCCGCTGACCGAACGTCTCGAAGCCGAGCAGCACGCGCCAACGCGCAGCCGACGTCGTAACGCCGTGCATAGCCACCTCGCGAACAGCTGCGTATCGACCGTTGGCGCTCGGCGACCATTCGCTGCAGCAGTGCGCGTCGGCGACTTTGACGAAGTTGCGCGGCATCGAGCGATCCGGCAGCGAGAAGTTCGTATCGACGGGCCACATATCGACGTCGGCCGTAGTTATGAGCGCGTCGGGCAGTGCGTCAAAGTCGTCAAAGAGCGAGACATAGAGACGAGCCAATTGCGACAGAGGCGTCGAGGTCGGCGCCGGCGCGTGCACCACATAAGCGTGAAGACGGAAGAGCGCCTCGCTAGCGCGCAGCGTGCGCATAACGAGCTGCGTGCGTTCGCTGGCCAAATCGGCGTTCGACACGGCGAGAATCTGCACGACGCATCGCGCGCCGCTGCGCCTATACCAGAGCTCACAAGTGATGGGCAGGTTGAAGAAATAGTTCTCGGACGTCGTTGTCGAGAGAGAGATGAGCGTCAACGTATCGATGACCGCAACGAAGAGCAAGCACACGAGCGACGGCGTTGGGAAGCACATCTTCACGTGTGCAGTCTGCGAAGCAGCTTATAAAGTTTTCATTCCTAGCGCGCCGGTCGCGGGAGGGCGTCTGGCCATTCCAGCTCCCACGGCGACGATTCGTACCTCTGGAAGACACCGACGGCGCAGACGAGCAACACAAGCATTGCGGGGGCGCACCGCCGCTGCGTATACAGACCCCCCATCCCCCTCTCATCTCCGTCTCGATGGCGACGCGCCACCAGAGCTTCGCACAGCTACATTCGCTTCGGCCGGCCAACACCGGAATGCTGCGGCTGCTCCTTATCGCCAGCGCGACGGCGCTGCGGCTCGCCACCAAATGGTCGGCCGTCATCGTCGACACGCGCTTCGACCCCGGCGTCGTCGCGAGCATCACCAACGCGCGCCGCCACCTGCCCGCCTACGTGCCCATTTTCCTCATGACGCGCGACGCGAATCGGGCGGCCGCCACATCTCTGTTCGCGCAGTACCGCAACGTGCGGCTCGCCGAGCGGCGCCACGAGGCCAGCGACGTCGCGAGCTACAACGCGCTGCTGACGTCGACAGCCTTCTGGGAGCAGTTTGACGGCGACGAGTACGTGCTTATCTTCCAGAGCGACTCGCGCTTCTGCAGCGGCGGCAACCAGACAATGCTCGATTTTGTCGGCCGCTGGGACTACATCGGCGCGCCTTGGGAGACGGCGGCGCGCGGCCTCGGCACGCGCGTGGGCAACGGCGGCTTCTCGCTGCGCTCGCGGCAGCTCATGCTCGACTGCATACGCACGCGCAAGCGCAGCTGGTACCACGAGGACGTCTTCTTCGCGCTCTGCGCCAAGGATCGCGGGGCGCGCGTGCCGAGCCCCGAGGTGGCGGCGTCGTTTGCCGTCGAGATGTACCGGCCGGCTGGCGTCCTGCCGATGGCCGTGCACAAGAGCTGGCACTACATACACGACGACCTGGCGCTCGCGCGGCACTGTCCCGAGGGCGTGCGGCTCGTGTGCTGAGTAAACGCGCTCTCTCGCCG
>Ga0182030_10019335_pt1 | contig 12978 bp, 12 predicted proteins | sample 812S3MmetaG_FD_121299 | JGI IMG/M metagenome (GOLD analysis project Ga0182030, IMG submission 121299) | Permafrost microbial communities from Stordalen Mire, Sweden - 812S3M metaG (Illumina Assembly) | ecosystem: Environmental > Terrestrial > Soil > Wetlands > Permafrost | place: Sweden... | reverse complement strand
GTAGTCCGCGTGCCCCGGGCAGTCCACGTGCGCGTAGTGCCGGTTCTTGGTCTCATACTCGACGTGCGCAATCGCGATGGTGATCCCGCGTGCCTTCTCCTCCGGCGCGTTGTCAATCGAATCAAACGCCCGGAATTTGACCTTGGGATTGTCCTTCGCCAAAACCTTGGTGATCGCCGCCGTCAACGTCGTCTTCCCGTGGTCGATGTGCCCAATCGTCCCCACATTCATGTGCGGCTTCGATCGATCAAACTTTTCCTTGGCCATAACTCAGTTCCTCATCAATCGGAGATTCAACCGCCAAGCACCCTTCAAACCTCGTTACTTCTCCACCGCCTTGCCTTGTATCTTGGCGATAACTTCCTCGGCAATCGCCGCCGGCGCTTGCTCATAACGGAGGAAGTGCATCGTGAACGACGCCCGGCCTTGCGTGCGCGAACGCAGATCGGTGGCATAACCAAACATTTCCGAGAGCGGCACCGTCGAGCGGATAATCTGCGTCGAGCCGCGGCGCTCCATCCCTTCCACGCGGGCGCGGCGGGAAGTAAGATCTCCCACCACCGGGCCCATTGATTCTTCCGGAACCACCACCTCAACCTTCATGATCGGCTCCAGGAGGACGGGCTTCGCCCTGCGAACCGCTTCCTTGAAACCTATGGAGCCCGCGATTTTGAATGCCATTTCCGAAGAGTCGACATCGTGATATGACCCGTAGGTGAGGGCCACGGAAACGCCATTCATTTCGTAGCCAGCCAAAACACCGGTCTGCATCGCCTCGCGAATGCCCTGGTAGACGGGGGTGATATATTCCCTGGGAACAACCCCACCCACGATTTCGTCCTTGAAGAGCAGGTTCAAATCAGCGTCAAATTTGTTGGTGGATTTCTTGCGGGTCAGTTCGGCGATGGCGTTCAGGTCCGGATGCGGCAAGGGTTCAACTCGCAGGAAAACGTGGCCATATTGGCCGTGCCCGCCCGTTTGCTTGATGTGCTTCCCTTCTGCTTCCGCGCTCCCGAGAATGGTCTCGCGATAAGCCACCTGCGGGCGGCCCACATTGGCGGCCACATTGAACTCTCGCACCATGCGATCCACCAGGATCTCCAGGTGCAACTCTCCCATGCCGGAAATCAAGGTCTGGCCCGTGTCGGGATCAGTGTTGACCTTAAAGGTGGGATCTTCCTGCGTGAGCTTGGCGAGCGCGCTCCCTAATTTTTCCTGGTCGGCCTTGGTTTTGGGTTCGATGGCAACGGAGATGACGGGCGCGGGGAAATCCATGGCTTCCAGAACGATGGGGGAATTTTCATCGCAAATGGTATCGCCGGTGGAGACATGCTTCAATCCCACCGCCGCGGCGATATCGCCCGCGTAAATTTCGGAAATCTCTTCCCGCTTGTTGGCATGCATCTGAAGCAGGCGGGAAACACGCTCATTGCGGTCGCGGCGCGGATTGTAAACCGCGTCACCTTGCTTGAGGTTTCCGGAATAAACCCGGAGAAAAGCCAGTTGCCCCACGAAGGGGTCCGTCATAATTTTGAAAATCAGCGCGGCAAATGGTTCCGTGTCGTCCGCCTTGCGTGTCAGCGTCTTTTCTTCGTCGTGGGGATCAAGTCCTTCCATAGGGGGGACATCAAGAGGAGACGGCAGGTAGTTTACGACGGCGTCAAGTAAGGGCTGGACGCCCTTGTTCTTGAATGCCGACCCGCAAACCACGGGGAAGGCCTGCATGGCAATCGTGGCGCGGCGAATGGCGGCTTGCAAATCCTCCGCCGTGATCGGCTCGCCATGCACATACTTTTCCATGATGGCATCGTCCACTTCGCCCAAGGACTCAATCAACTGCTCGCGGGCGTGCCGTGCCTTCTCGGCGTAGTCAGCGGAAATCGGCATCTCGTCGAACGCGGCACCCAGCGTTTCGTCCTGCCAAACAATGGCGCGCTCGGTCACCAGGTCAATGATTCCATCAAAGCTGTCCTGTGCTCCCAGGGGCAACTGGATAACGATCGGGTTGGCATGGAGCTTGGACCGCAACTGGCTGACACATGCCTCAAAGTCCGCCCCCACCCGGTCCATTTTGTTGACAAAGACGATGCGGGGCACGCGATATTTGTCGGCTTGGCGCCAAACCGCTTCCGTTTGTGGTTCCACGCCTTCGACCGCCCCTAAAATTGCAATCGCTCCGTCAAGCACCCGGAGCGACCGTTCCACTTCCGCCGTGAAATCCACATGGCCCGGCGTGTCGATAATATTAATTTGAATGTCATTCCAGAAACACGTTGTGGCCGCGGAGGTAATAGTAATGCCGCGCTCCTGCTCCTGCTCCATCCAGTCCATGACGGCGGTGCCATCATGCACCTCTCCCATCTTGTGCGTTCTCCCCGTGTAATAGAGAATGCGCTCCGTCGTGGTCGTTTTACCGGCATCGATGTGCGCCATGATGCCGATATTACGATACTTCTCGAGTTGTACTGCTCGCGCCATAAATCCTTTAGAGCAAAAAGACACGCACGCGACCTTGATCTCAACGGATCAAGGTCCGGAACCCCCGCGATGATTTAAGCCACAGAGCCGCCGACGGCGGCTGCAAAACGGATCGTGGGCCGGGGAGGCGCCACATCCCGCCTTGCTCGAGGTCATCCCGATTAAACAGGATTACCAGCGGTAATGGGCAAAAGCCTTGTTGGCTTCGGCCATGCGGTGAACATCGTCCCGCTTCTTGATGGCCCCGCCGCGATTGTTCGCTGCATCCAGCAACTCCGCGGCGAGCTTTTCCACCATGGACTTTTCCCCCCGATCACGCGCATAACCGATGATCCATCGGAGACTTAAGGAGGTCTGACGATTCCGATTAACTTCTACCGGCACCTGGTAGTTTGCTCCACCCACTCGCCGTGATTTTACTTCCAAAGCCGGCTTGACGTTATCAACCGCCTTTTTGAAGACCTTCAGGGGGTCATCATTCGCCCGCTGTTTGATCAAGTCAAAGGCGTCGTACACGATATTCTGGGCAACGCTCTTCTTGCCTTGATACATGACGCAGTTAACGAGCTTCTGCACCAAGGGATTTGCGTATACCGGATCGGGACCCGTTTCTCGTCGTGCTACCGTACCTTTACGTGGCATATCCTAACCAATTTTGAATTTCGCGCCCAAATCTCCGCGCGCTTTTCTAAACTTAAGCAGCCTTTGGCCGCTTGGCTCCATACTTGGACCGCCCTTGCCGGCGATCCGCAACTCCTGCGGAATCCAGTGTGCCCCGGATGACGTGATAGCGAACGCCGGGCAGATCCTTGACGCGACCGCCCCGGATCAGCACGATGGAGTGTTCCTGGAGGTTATGACCCACTCCCGGAATGTACGTCGTCACTTCCATACCATTGGTCAAGCGCACGCGTGCGACCTTGCGCAACGCCGAGTTCGGCTTCTTGGGAGTCTGCGTATACACGCGAATACACACCCCGCGCTTCTGCGGGCACCCTTCCAGCGCCGGACTGGAGGTCTTGTAGCGTGGCGACTTCCGGCCGAGACGAACCATCTGACTAAACGTGGGCATTCTAAAACCTTTCGCCATTCCCTACTTAGCGTCGCGTTTAACGGACACATGGATGGGCTGTAATTCGGCTTGCACCAAATCCTTACAAATGTAACAGACTTAACAAAAAACTGTCAAGGGTTTGCATGCGGGGAAAGGTGAAATTTTCAACGCATCTCCATAATTTCCCGTTCCTTGCTCTTCGCTTGACCTTCCAGTTTTTCCATGAACTCATCCGTCAGTTTCTGGATTTCCTCCAGCCCGCGGCGTTCATCGTCCTCTGCGATATTCTTGTCTTTCAGAAGTTTTTTCACCGCTTCATTACTATCTCGACGGATATTACGGACGGCGGTACGATGATTCTCCATCGCCTTGTGCAGGTGCTTCACCAGTTCCTTGCGCCGCTCTTCCGTAAGAGGAGGGATGGGCACCTTCAATATCTTGCCATCGTTTACCGGATTCAATCCCAAGTCGGAGGAACGTATAACCTTTTCGATCACCGACAGCAGGCTCGGATCCCAGGGTTGCACGGTAAGCATGGTGGGGTCAGGAACTCCCAACGTGGCTACCTGATTGAGCGGCGTGGGCGTTCCATAATACTCCACTTTCAAGTGTTCCAAAAGGGCAGTGGAAGCGCGGCCGGTTCGAACCGCAGCGAGTTCCACCCGCAAATCCTCCGCCGCCTTCGCCATGCGGGCTTTCGCTTGTGACATCGTTTCTTTGATCATCTCACCCGCCTTTCCGGCCTGGCCTCAAGGGGCGACCAACGAGCCTACCTTTTCGCCCAGGAGCACCCGCTTGAGATTACCCGGAACATTCAGGTTGAACACAATGATGGGCAATCGGTTGTCCATGCACATGGAAATCGCTGTCGTATCCATCACCGCCAAACCCCGCGAAAGCACATCCAGGTAGCTGATTTCGGAAAACTTCTTGGCTTCGGGGAATTTCTTGGGGTCGGCGTCGTAAACCCCGTCCACCTTGGTCGCTTTCAGAATGACCTCAGCCTTGATCTCCATGGCCCGCAGCGCCGCTGCCGTGTCGGTGGAGAAGTATGGGTTTCCGGTTCCCGCGGCAAAAACCACAACGCGGTTCTTTTCCAAGTGGCGGATCGCACGCCGGCGAATAAAGGGCTCGGCAATCTGGCGCATTTCAATCGCCGTAGCCACTCGCGTATGCGAGCCTTTTTTCTCCAAAGCGTCTTGCAGAGCCAGGCCGTTAATAATCGTAGCCAGCATCCCCATGTTGTCGGCGACCACTCGGTCAATCCCCATTGCCGAAGCCGCCACCCCGCGAATGAAATTGCCGCCTCCCACCACTATGGCGACTTGCACGCCCATCTGCCGGACTTCCGTTACTTCCTCGGCAATCCTCGAAGCCACCTCCGGATCAACGCCAAAACCCTGCTTGCCCATCAAGGCTTCGCCACTCAATTTCAGCAGGATGCGTCGAAATACCGGTTCGCTCATGTGGTGAGGGACCGCGATCTGGCCGCGGCCGATGCTTGACAACTATCCCTTTCCCCAAACGTTGGCCGCGCGCGGCTGATTCCCACCGCAACTGCCTAGGCTGATGCTGCGGGGGCAGGTCCAGCATCGGGCTTCGCTGCCGTCTCCCCCACCTTCAATCGCGAAAAGCGGCTGACGTTAATATTCTCGCCAAATCTGGTGATCTTAGAGGCAATCAACTCGCCCACGGTCAGCGCTGTGCCGCTGTCCTTAATGAAGTGTTGCTCGTAGAGGCAGTTATCCTCGTAAAACTTCGCCAGCTTGCCTTCCACAATCCGCTCCAGCACATTCTCGGGCTTTCCGGTGGCCGCCGCCTGTGAGCGCAGCACTTCCTTTTCGCGTTGCAACGCCTCGGCGGTGACATCTTCCTTGCGAATAAAGCGCGGGTCCGTGGCGCAAATCTGCATGGCCAACTCATGCGCCAGTTGCTGGAACTCCTCGTGCCGCGCCACGAAGTCGGACTCACAATTAACTTCCACCAGGACGCCGATCTTTCCGCCCGCGTGGATATAGGAACCCACCACGCCCTCGGACGTTGTGCGCCCGGCTTTTTTTGCCGCGGTGGCCATACCGCGTTTGCGCAACACGGTGAAGGCTTTCTCCATATCACCCTGGGCCTCATCAAGGGCCCGCTTGCACTCCATCATAGGAGCGCCACTCGTCTCGCGAAGTTTCTTCACTTGCTCCGGGGTAACACTCATGCTGGATTAAATCCTTTCGACACGAGAAAGGCAGGCGATGTTCCTCACCCCGCTTGCCTTCCCGGGCCGTCATCTGCATTCGGGGTACTAGGGAAGGTCCGGCGCACCGTCCTCAGCCTTACGCCCGCGGGGTTTAAATTCGGTGCCCGGTTTCCGCTTCAGCCGGGGAGTACGGACACGGCCGTCGAGGACTTCCTCGGCCGCCAAAATAGCGGGTGACATGCCAGTCTCAGGGTCCACCGCAAATGCCTGCTCCCCGCCCTCATATCCCGGCGGAGGTATCTCCCCTGCGGCAATAGCCGCCTCGAGGCGCTGTTGTTCAAGTGCCTCCGCAGCCTTCTCCGCCGCAATTTTTTCTTCTTCCTGCCGCTTCTCTTCCGCCGCCTGGCGCCCTTCCAGGATGGAATCGGCGATGCGCGAGGTGAAGAGCCGGATGGCTCGCAGGGCGTCATCGTTTCCCGGAATCACATGATTAACCACGTCCGGATCGCAATTGGTGTCGACGATGGCAACCACGGGGATTCCCAGCTTGCGCGCTTCCTGAACGGCAATCTCTTCGCTGTGGGAGTCCACCACAAACATGGCGTCCGGCAATCCCGGCATATCTTTAATGCCCGCCAGATTCTGTTCCAGGTGCTTCCGCTCGCGCTCGAGCCGCAGCACTTCTTTCTTGGTCAGCAGCTCGTAACGCCCGTCCTTACTCATCTCATCCAACTCGCGCAGGCGTTGGATGGACTTCTGGATGGTGGCATTATTGGTCAATAGCCCGCCCAGCCAGCGGTGATTGACGTAGTACATCCCGCACCGCGTGGCTTCTTCGGCAATGGCGTCCTGGGCTTGCCGTTTGGTCCCTACGAAAAGGATCGTCTTCCCTTCCCGGGAAAGATCGGCAACATAGCGCGCGGCTTCTTTAAAGAGCTTAAGGGTTTTCTGCAGGTCGATTATGTAAATTCCGTTGCGTTCCCCATAGATGTATTCCTTCATCTTGGGGTTCCACCGGCGGGTTTGGTGGCCAAAGTGGACACCGGCCTCCAGGAACTCTTTCATCGTTATGTTTGACAAACCCTCACCTCGCTAAGAGCAGGTGTCAGGCATCAGGTGTCAGGTGTCAGGGTTAGAATCTTCCTGGCAGCTAGCACATGCAACTGACCCGTTCGATTTCCAAGAGCAGGTATCAGGCGTGGGTCGCCAGGCTTTCTGACACCTGGCCCCTGGCACCTTCTCGTTCTACCGCTTCGAGAACTGGAACCGCTTACGCGCTCCCTTTTGACCGTACTTCTTCCGTTCCTTGGCCCGCGGGTCGCGCGTCAGGAAGCCGCCTTGGCGCAGAAGCGGCCGGAGCTCCGCGTTGAAAATCACCAGGGCGCGCGCGATGCCAAGCTGGGCGGCGCCCGCCTGACCGTGGATCCCGCCGCCGGCGGCGTTCACCAAAATGTCAAATTTCCCCGTCAGTTCCGTGTGCACCAAGGGGTATTGCACTTCCGCCCGCAGGGCTTCCGAAGGGAAATAAGTGTTGAAGGCTTGGTGGTTCACCACGATCTTGCCTTCGCCGGGGCGTAGAATCACCCGCGCTACCGCAGTCTTGCGACGACCTGTTGCCGTATATTGGACAAGCTCAGCCACAGTTACTCCGCTCTCATTGAGATTCTGAAGGATTCAAACTATCGCGCCAGGGAAAGCGCATGGGGGGACTGCCCCGTATGCGGGTGGGTCGATCCCACGTACACTTTCAATCGCTTGACTAAGCGATCACGCCACCGGTTCTTGGGCAGCATCCCGTAAATCGCCTCGCGGAGCAGTCTTTCCGGTTGTGTCTCGAAAAGCTTGCGCGCGGTGATTTCCCGGAGCCCCCCCGGATACCCGGTATTGTGGCGGTAGACTTTTTCGTCGAGCTTCTTTCCGGTCAGCCGAATTTTTTCAGCGTTGATGATGATCAGACCGCTACGGTGATCTGCGTGCGGGGTGTAGTCCGGCATGTTCTTGCCCACCAACACCTGCGCCGCCCGCGCCGCCAGCCGTCCCAGCACCCAACCTTCTGCGTCCACGACGTTCCAGGTGATCTGCGCTCTACTCGCCTTGGCGAAATAAGTACCCACTCCACTCTCCGTGTGAATCCTCAGGTTACAAACCTTTATTTCTACTTGATAACGCCGTACCTTGTCAACACCTATCCGTTTTTTTTCTTCTTTGTTACCAGCATTCAGTCCTTAGTTGACCCCCCCGCGTGCGGCGTGCGGCAGAGTCAGTGATTGCCTTTGCAGGCCAAATTGCTCACGCTTGCAGACTGATCATGGACAACTAACGACTTCCCTGCACCGGCAGCGCACCTCGGCGCGGCCCACAGATCCGTCCGGCAATGAAAACCTTGGTGAGACCGACAACTATCAACAGCGGGGTCACTCCAACCAGGGTAGACACTGCCCACAAGTATATCACGACTCGCGCGATTTTGCGCCAGGGACATGTGCGGTGCGTGGTAGTTCAGCCCCCGAGGGGCGGCCTGCCTGAGCCCAGGGTTAGGTCCTGGCCCGAATTTCTCGCCACGGGATTTGGAGGGGCGAGCCACCCGATCGTCCCTTCAGGTCTCACGCGTTGCAATGCATTGGGCTTCTAATCCCAGGCCGATAGCCTGGGCTGCCGCATCGGGGCGCAACAGCGGGTAGCGCAGGGCCCGCTCTCCGGCCCTGCGGCTCTTCCAACGGCGCGGGCCCTTGCTGTACCGCAAATAAGATAATCCGGACCCTCATCGGCCGCGCCGCCAAATTCACGGCGCGGTGGAAAAACCGCAAGGCTGGAGAGCGAGCCTTGCGCTACGGCGCAAAGCGCAGCTCTGCGCCTCACGTTCCTTCCAGCACTTCTCCCATTATGTCCAAGCGTGGCGAGAAATGCGGACTGGCGCCAACGCACATCGCCAATCAGAATAGCGGCACGCCAGTACCATAGCCTTGTCCCAAGCGGAATTGCATTAACCCGACCCGCGCCCGTCCTCCGGCCGCTTCACCAGCCCTTTTCCGCGATGCCCGCTCAGCATCATAGCCCGCTTCCCGGGCCGGCCCCACAGCGCAAGGTTGCCCAGGGAACGGAAGTCCGCGGACGTACAAAACCGGCCGCGACGCTCGCCTCGGACTTTCAACTTGCCACTCCCGACCCTCGCCCAGCTATATTTTGTAGCCTCTAGAAATGGTGGATTTATGTTGACATTAATAGCGTAGGCTGATACACTGAAGGGTTGATGCGGCGGGGTGCAATCATGTCCGCGCCCAAGTGGCAGAGCGAGACCCTTGGCACAGCAGGTGTAGCGCGCCTGTCTTTTAGGTCCGCGGCATGTGCCCGATGGACAAGGAAAAGCCGCGGACCTAAAAAAACAGGTCCGCGCTACCCTCCTCAGAATCACAGCAATGGCGTGTTCTACCGTAACGCGTGCAAGGTCAGAGGCGGCCGATGCTCTCCATGATGTGTCAGAAACAAAAGAGGTTAGCGGCGCACAGCGAAAACGTTTCAGCCATCCATGTCATTGAAATTAAGTGGTTTAGATGGTTTTTCGGCGGCCGGGGCCCCGCCGCTCTCCATGATGTACTAGAAACAAAAGGGGTTAGCGATGAATAGCGGAAGTCTCGGAAAAATATATATTATTGAAACTAAGATAGTTAGGCGATCTTTGGTGGAGACGGTCCTGAAAAAAAAGGGGGTAAAATAATGAGGCTGAGCTTCATTAAGTTATTGAAAACACATGTAGAAAAAATGTCCGCTTTTCGCCTCTCCATGATGTTGATGAAAACAAGCGAGTTAAGCCCTTCTCTCCAAGATGTTATTGAAAATAAAGGATATAGCGTCGGACGCAAAATCGGGATGGGGGAAGGAAGTTGGGGCCGGCGGGCGGAAATCAGTTTGGTTCCCACTGCGTGCGAGCCTTAAATGCCCAATGGAATTTCGAGTTTGCTGGGTGCAAGATGCCGTGAAAATTGCTTCCCTCCTCCGCGTAGAAGTGCGGCCGGGCTGGTGGGCTAGGCGACAAATCGCGCCGGTCAACCACCCTGGCCCCCGCCTTATCAAGGAGGAATTACTCGGAGCATTCTGATCGTCCGTGCATCCCCCTGGCCTGCTCCGTCAGGCTGCGCGTTCGACAAATCGTGCATCACAGCAAATGAGAATTTCAAATACATGCTACAATTTCACGCTTTCTTCAGACCTGTTCACCATCGGAGGATCATATGAAGCTTTCCCCCGTGCCGCCGGGGCCTAAGGGGCATTTTCTGGTCGGCTCATTGCCGGAGATTCAAAGAGATGAACTGGATTTCCTGATGCGGCAGGTCCACGAACACGGTGATGTGGTCCACGTCCGAGTGGTCAATCATCACGCCTACGTCCTCAGTCACCCTCGTGACATTGAAACCGTCCTGGTCAGCAAAAGCAGCAATTTCATCAAGTCGGTTTTCCTGCGTGAGAGCAAAGCGCTTTTTGGCGATGGGCTGCTCACCAGTGATGGCGGGCTCTGGCAGCGGCAAAGGCGCGCGCTCCAACCGGCATTTCATCACGATCACGTCCTCTCCTATACGCGGACCATGGCGGACTCCACGGCGCGGATGCTGGCTACTTGGCAGGATGGCGAAGAGCGCGACGTGCATCAGGACATGACGCGCCTGACCATGGAGATTGTCGCCAAGGTTTTGTTCGGGGAAGAAATCAGCTCGGACGCCGAGCAGGCCTGCGAAGCCTTCGGCCTCTTCTTCCAGCAGTATGACGAGCGCTTTGGGCTGTACCTGATTCCGGAGTGGCTTCCCACGCCCGAGAACATTCGCTACCGGCGCTCGATCAAGCGCTTGGACGAGATTGTTTTGCGAATCATTCGCTGCAAAGTCGCGAGCGCCAATGGCAATGGCCACGCGCCGGATGTGCTATCCATCCTGCTGAGCGCGGCTGAAGGCAAGGGCGCGGGAATGGCAGAGCGCCAGGTGCGCGACGAGATGATGACGCTCTTCTTTACCGGCCACGAAACCACGGCGCTGGCGCTGGCGTGGACCTTCTACCTGCTGGGGCAGAACCCGGAGGCGGAAAAGAAGCTCCAGGCGGAAGTCGATGCAGTGTTGGGAGGCCGCGCGCCCAATTTTCAAGATCTGGCGCGCATGCCGTTTTTGGAAATGGTCTTCAAAGAGTCCCTGCGCCTTTATCCTCCCGCCTTCGGCGTGGTGCGAGAGGCGGTGAACGACTGCGAAATTGGCGGGTATCCCATCCCCAAGGGCGCCACCCTCGCAATGTTTCAGTGGGTGGTTCATCGCGACCCGCGCTTCTTTAATCGTCCGGAGGAATTCATTCCCGAGCGCTGGGAAAAAGACTTCGCCAAGACCCTGCCCCGCTGCGCCTACTTTCCTTTCGGGGCCGGGCCGCGTCTGTGCATCGGCAATACCTTCGCCCAGGCGGAAGTGCCGATGATCCTCGCCGCCATCGTCCAGAAGTTTCAGCTCAAGCTGGTGCCTGGCCACCGCGTGGCCACCGCCCCGTCCCTGACCCTTCGGCCGTTGAAGGGGATCCGCGTGACGCTCAAAAAGCGCTGAGGCCGCCTCATTGCTGAATCTGAAAGGGGGAAGAGAACCGGCGCGCGGCGCTTCCCTCCACCCCTAGCCCGAACTTCTCACCAGCCCGTGGGCAGCGATGCTGGGAAGCCCCAAAGGGGCGGGATATCACAGCCCAGGCCATCGGCCTGGGTTTCGAGGAGGAAGCTCTACGCCAAGCCCTGAAGGGGCGCGCCAACGCCCGTCGAAACTGTTTTGCGCTTACCGATCCGTCCTAAGCAGTTGGTCTGAAGGATAGTTTCCTGGATCGCCCCTTCAGGGCTCGGCCGCGTAACAATCTGGAAACCCAGGCCGCTGGCCGGGGCTAAGTTATAACGCCCCTTTGGGGCTTGAAAGCTCCACCACCCAACGAGAACCGCCGAAACTGGTGAGAAATGCGGGCTAGGGTTCCGCCAAAGTCGCGGGTGTCGCATACCTCCATGGCCATGAATGCATCACCCGCGAAGGAACCCCTCACCCCCCGCCCTGCGGTTCCCCCTCTCCCCAAGGGAGAGGGTGCCCGACGGAGGAGGGCAGGTGAGGGGTCCCTTTCAACCGCACCAGCCTTTGACGGCGCCCTGCTCCCCCCAGGGGCCCCTTCGGAATTTAAATCACAATGTGATATAATTCCCCGGCATGAAACGCCCAACACACTCCGATGATTCACCCCAGCCGCCCTCTGAAGCGGTGCGGCGTTTAGCGTGGTTTCGCTACCGCGTACGGTGCTTCCTCCGATTCAGCGAACAAGTGGCGCGGACTTTTGCGATCACCCCTCAGCAGCACCAACTGCTGCTGGGAGTGGCGGGTTATACGGGCCGCGGCTGGGCCACCATATCCGAACTCGCCGAGTTCTTGCAGGCGCGCCACAACGCCGTGGTGGGGCTGGTGCAGCGCGCCGCTGAAGCGGGGCTGGTGCGCAAAGCGCAAGGAGAAAAGGATCACCGCTTCGTCAAAGTCCACCTGACGCGCCGCGGCTTTACCATTCTTGACAGGATTTCACGAAAGAACATCGCCGAGCTCCGGGCGCTCCAAATCGAGGTCATGAAGACCCCCCAGCCCCGCCCTCGTGATGTTCCCGCCGCAGCGGGCACTTAGCGAGTAAAGGAACCGTCTATGCCTTCGAACTCGCCCCACACTTCGCGTTGGTTCGGGGAATTCGGCAAGGCCCTTGACCCCGACATTCTCATCACCTCCGCGTACGCGCTGGTGGTGGGTCCATTGGCGGCTTGGTGGCGCAGGGCCTGCTGGAACTCATCTATCTCTTTACCAACATTTTCTTTTATGGGAAGCGGTCATTCACCATAACCTCCCCGCTCCATAACCGTCTGGGCGCGTGGGTGTTCCTGATCCCAGTCCTGGGCGGCCTCGCGGTGGGCGTCATGATTCACTTTTGGGAGCCCACCCTGAAGGGCCGCGGCAGGCAAACATGCGGGCCGCCTTCGGGCGGGCACAAGTTATTGAAGGCGCAATGCCCGACTCGCGACTTTGCCGGGACGCGCTCCGCCCGCGCAAGCAGAAATGACGGGTAGTGGTGTCATTTGGAAGTGGCACGGGCGTCGCGCCCGTGAACGGTCACGGCCAAGAGAAGCCGTGAAAAAATCGGATTTTCAAATTTTGGCATCATGCATTTTCAATGAGTTACATCGTGGATAACAGGCCCAAAATTGATTTTTTCACAGCTTCAGATGGCC
>Ga0182030_10019334_pt1 | contig 12978 bp, 12 predicted proteins | sample 812S3MmetaG_FD_121299 | JGI IMG/M metagenome (GOLD analysis project Ga0182030, IMG submission 121299) | Permafrost microbial communities from Stordalen Mire, Sweden - 812S3M metaG (Illumina Assembly) | ecosystem: Environmental > Terrestrial > Soil > Wetlands > Permafrost | place: Sweden... | reverse complement strand
TTCAGATAGGTAGGAAAATTAAGGGCTTATGACTCTTCAAGGTTCCAGCACCAGGATAGCGCTCAGGTGTCTGAGTGCTGCATTGTCGATTGCCGCGTTTCTGCTGTTCATCGCGGGTGGATCTAACCTCACAATTGCTCAGGACACGAAGCCGGCGAAAGAAACCGTTAAGGATAGCGGCAATGCATCGCTGATCGACCGCGGCAAATACCTTGTGGTGGGGGTGGCTGGCTGCGGCAATTGCCACACACCCCGCAAGGACAACGGCGAGCTTGACTACCGACAATGGCTGGCGGGTGCGCCCGTGCCTTACCTGTCGGCCCGTCCCGACGCTGATTGGCCGATCATGGCCCCACGCATTGCAGGCTTGCCGCCGATGACCGACGCCCAGATGATTACGCTGCTCACCACTGGAATCGCAAACACCGGTAAACCTCTGCGTGCGCCGATGCCCAGTTTTCACATGACACGCGCCGACGCCGAGGCGGTCCTGGCGTACTTGAAATCACTCACCCCTGGCCGCGATGCACCCGAATAACTGCGTCCGCTCCACGCTTCCGTTCGGGGCGGACGGCCAAGGCACAAGTGACAGCGGAGCCTGATCTCCAACAGTTTGGCTGCCCGATTCTTATGGCCGGCATGGAGATTGATCCTCCGCCTACCCCTGCCACGGGGAAAGTGATAATTTTGGGTGGGGCGAGCGCGAGACCTGAAGCGCAAGATGTCTTTTCGTTGGGACGCCGGATGAAGTCCCGGCAAGTTGGATACTAAAGGGCGAAAGTGGCGGAATTGGCAGACGCACCAGACTTAGGATCTGGCGGGTAAAACCGTGGGGGTTCGAGTCCCCCCTTTCGCACCAAATAACTAGATTTAGTATCAGTATTGTGTTGAATCGTGATGGGTCTCGTCCGGCGGTCTCTGCCATATGCCGCTATGCTCACCGGCGCCTACACTCGCCACTCCCGTGACTGTCCTCACCGCGCCGGCAAGAGACAGCAATCGGCGGGACAGAAATCCGGGCGCGGGGGCAGCGAACCCAAGGCCGGTCGCGGTTGCGATTCATTCAGGCGCTCGCAAATCAGTTCGCGGATCATGCGAATGAACCTGGGATGCGTGCCCACGGTCTCCGCTCGAACCATGTGGATCCCCAAGGCTTCGCAGAGTTCACGCGCCAGGGTGTCGAGATCGAAGAGAATCTCCATGTGGTCGGAGACGAAGCCGATGGGCGCGATTACCACCGCCGAGCCATCTGCGCGCGCCTGGCACTCATGTAAGTACTCGAGGATGTCAGGCTCCAGCCACGGCTGGGAAACCGGTCCACTGCGGCTCTGGAAGACCAGCCGCCAATTCTCGTGCCGCAATTGCTCGGCGACCAGTCGAGCGGTCTCCCGCAGTTGCTCCTCGTAACCGCAGCCCTGCGCCATCGCCAGCGGAATGCTGTGCGCGGTGTAGATAAGTTGCGCGCTGCCGCGCTGCTCTTCCGGCAGCCTCACAAGCGCCTGCCGCACGCGATCGACGAGGGCCTCGATAAACCCAGGATGGTTGTGGAACACGCGGATCTTGTCCACTACCGGAGCGTCCCGGCCAGCGGCCTCCTGCGCGCTTGCGATGTTTTCACGATACTGCCGGCAGCCCGAGTACGAACTGTACGCCGAAGTCACAAAGGCCAGCGCCCGGCGCACGCCGTCTTTCTTCATCTGCAATATGGTGTCAGCCAGCAGCGGATGCCAGTTGCGATTTCCCCAGTAAACCGGCAGATGAGGTCCGTGCTCGGCCAGTTCGGCCTCGAGGGCCGCAATCAATCTGCGGTTCTGATCGTTGATTGGGCTCTTGCCGCCGAAGTCGTAATAGTGCTCCGCAACCTGCAACATGCGCTCGCGCGGCACGTTCTTTCCGCGCAAGACGTTTTCCAGGAAAGGCATTACGTCCGCGGGACCTTCGGGGCCGCCGAAGGAGGTTACGAGTACTGCGTCGTAGTTCATAGGTTCGTTGTGCGGTCCGTCAGGGATGGCCGGTCTACTTTTGCAGCTCAGCCAGAGCAGCGAGGACTTCTTCGCTGTGCTGGTTGGGGTTTACATCGGTATAGACCTTGGCGATCTTGCCCTCGGGATTGATGATGAAGGTATGGCGGGAAGCGAACTTTACCAGGCCAAGATTTGTGAGCGAGCCGTACTCCTCCGTGACCTTGTGATCGGAGTCGGAAAGCAACTTGAAGTTCAGTCCCTCTTTCGTGCAGAACTTCTGGTGCGAGTCGACGCTGTCAACGCTAACGCCCAGCACCACGGTGTTCCTTTCCTGATACTTCTGCTGGTCGCGCTGGAAGTTGTGTGCTTCGATGGTGCAGCCGCTGGTCATGTCCCTGGGATAGAAATACAAAACCACCCACTTGCCGCGAAACTGATCCAGGCTGATCTTGCTGCCGTCCTGAGAAGGAAGCGTCAAGTTGGGAGCAGAGGTACCAGGTTGCGGTACGGAAGCCGCACAGCCGGCGGCGGGCAAAAGCAAAAAAGCGGCTGCGATTGCGAGAACAAGAATGACAGATTTCTTCACGGTCTATTTTCCTTTCGAGTATGCCCCCCGGTTACGAGGGGCTGAAGAGGTAATGCGACACCAGCCACTCCCGGCCGCCTGCGTAACCCCATAGTTCGGCGCAGGCCATGAAGAAAACGCGCCAGCGTACTAACCACTTTCGGGCTTCGCGCTCGCGGTCTCTGCCTTGCAAGTCTGCGGCGTAGGTTTCGGCAAAAAGGTCGAAGACCTCCGCGCGGTGGCGATCCATGTTTTGCAACCACGCCTCCGCAGTTTTCTGATAGTGCTGGCCGTTGAGCCGCCAGTGGTCTGCGACGTGGAGGTCATTCTGAAAATGGAGCAACAGATGGTCGCTGGGCATGATGCCGCCGGTGAAGAAGTGCTGCGCCATCCAGTCGCTGCTGTCGCGGACCTCGAAGGGGTAGGCGAAGTAGCGGTGGGTGAAGATATGAACGAAGAGCAGAGCGTCCTTCTTCATCCAGGAGGCAATACGCGCCAGCAGGAGTTCGTAGTTGCGCATGTGCTCGAACATTTCCACGGAGACGACGCGATCGTAACGGCCCGGCGCCTCGAAGCGGTTCATGTCGGCCGTAACGATGTGAATGTTTTTCAGCCCGCGCTCGGCCACACGCGCGTCGATAAACTCCTTCTGCGTGCGGGAATTGGAAACTGCGGTAATCCGGCTGTTGGGAAAATTCGCGGCCATGTGGAGCGACAGCGAACCCCAGCCGCAGCCTAATTCCAGCACCTGCTGCCCGTCCCCGAGACAAGCGCGCCGGCAGGTCAGGTCAAGCATCGCCTGCTCGGCTTCGTCCAGGGTGGTGACGCCGTCTTGCCACAGCGCGCTGCTGTACTTCAGGTGCTTGCCCAGCGCAAGCTGAAAGAAACGCGCCGGAACTTCGTAATGCTGCTGATTGGCTGCGTCGGTGGCGATTGCTATCGGGCTCGCCTTTAAATGGCTGACAAACTCCAGCAGGTGGGCGCGCTGCCGTTCAACGTCACCCTGATCTTCCTCCCGCAGGCGCTGCGCCAGCAGACGGCGAACGCCCATGCGAATGATCCAGTCGGGCAGCATATCGCGCTCCACCACGTTATCCAGGACTCTGGTCGGCGCGGCGGAAGCAGCAGCGGTGAGGTTCGGTTCGAGAGAAGCAGTTGTGCTCATAGAAGACTCAATTCAGGCTGCCGGCTGCGATTTCGAGAACCACGGAACGAACGCGCTGGTAGTTTGCTGATACCGTGTGTATTCCTGGCCGCGCGAGCGCAATGCCTGCGCCTCGGTCGCCGGGATGCCGGTAACCCGAAACAAGAAGAACAGCATCAGGGCCGGGCATACCACCGACAACCAGCCCCATGGCGACGCCAAGGCATAAACCATCCACGCCACCCAGATGAACCACTCGAAGAAGTAGTTGGGATGCCGGGAGTATCGCCACAAACCTTGCTGGCAAACCCGTCCGCGGTTAGCTGGATCGCGCTTGAAAGCGGCGAGTTGGGCGTCAGCAACGCTCTCGCCGACAATGGCGACGAACCATAGGCCGACACCCGCATACTCCAGCACACACACTTGGGGAGCTGGATTCAGCGCTGCCAGCAACATGGGCAATGACAGCAGAACGTCCAGCAGGGCCTGAAATTCGAAGAAGAACAGAAAACGAAGCGGGACGTTCTTTCCCTGCCACTCGCGGCGGAGTTGCTGGTAGCGCCCGTCTTCGGGTTCGCTGGCGATGCGGCGGATGAGGTGCAGCGCCAGGCGAATCCCCCAGAAAGCCACCATAGCGGCCATGACCCACTTGCGCGCCGGAAGTCCGGGACCTTGCCACGCATACCAAAGAGCGAGAATCACCAGGCCGAGGGCCCAGCCCACATCTACGACCCCTGCGTTGTGAAGGCGCATGCTAACGAGCCAGATGACAAACATCATCGCCGCGAGAACTACAGCCCCCACGCCTGCGAGTTGAAAGGCGGTGTCCATCATCAGTTCAGCAAACCTCCAATGCGACGGGCGATTCCGGCTCTGGGTTGGCAAGTTTGCGACTCGGTGCAAGTCTGCGAAACACGGGCGTAAGGACTTTGTAGATCACGTAAATCGCTATCGGCGCGAGGAGTGACCACACCGCGACAGCGTGCACCGTCGCCACCCACAACGCTTTGATCGCCTGCCAAACACCAGCATGGATCATGGACATTACTTGCGGCAGAGAGAGCGATAACCGGGGAGCACGAAAGAGTATTTCTCCGGCCCGGATGAAGGGGACCAGCAACATCAGTTGCAGTGGATATATTAGGTAGTTCACGAGCTGCATGGCAGCAACGTTCAGACGCAGACGCAATGCGACGATGAGGCACAGCAAGGTCGTCCAGCCCAGGGCCGGAAACACTCCCAGCACCAGCGCGAAGGCAACACTGAGGGCGATCTTCTCCGGCGTTATGCCCTGACGCAAGAGGTCGAGAATGGGCCGAACGATGCGGCGACGGAAGAAGGTCCGAATCATGCCGAATTCCGCAAGAGAATGGCCGAAGCCGGTTGCTCAGGCCGAAGCTTAAAGAGTTGGATCAGCACGTAACTGGACATCGCAATGTTGCCCAAACACATGATCGCAACCAACCAGACGATGCGCCCCAGCCAACGGGCCTCCTTATAGAAAACCCAGGCATAAAAGGTGACGAAGCCGAAGTAAGCATCGAACAGAGTGGCCACAGCCCACGGACTGTGCGCCCAACTGAATTCATCTCCGCTGGCCAGGATGGACTTGTGCAGGCTGACCCATGTGGTCATGCCGATCATGTACACCAGAATTCCCGCAAACAGCATCTTGAGTGCAAGCTTCATGCTATTTCAGTTTCCTGCGCCCAGTAATTCCAGTTGATGCTCAAACGCGTGAAAGTTTTCCAGGACGAGCCAGCCGCAATCCAGCGCGGCTTTGGCCAGTCGTTGCTCGCCCACGCCGCCTACCCACAAATGAGTACGGGCACCAACTCCTTTCCGGATTTCCTGCAACGCCGGGATGACCGACTCAGTATTGGCCCCACAAGCTCCGAGCAGGATGGCGTTGGCCTGCGTGCGGCGCGTCGCCTGTACGATCTCGCGGGCAGGCAGGTTGGTGCCCAGGTGAATCGCGCCCAGTCCATTTGCGGCCGTCAGCATGGCTGCAGCCAGGACGCCAAAACCGTGGTGCTCATTTTCTGGAGTCGCTAGCAGCACTTTTGCCGGCGGATTCTGGGTCCCGTAAATCCTCAGCAGGGACAGGAGCAGTCCGCTCAGTAGCTGCGTGACCATGTGTTCCTGGGCGATGGTGAAGCGCCCCTCGTGCCAGCGCTCTCCGGTGATACGCATGAGCGGCAGCGCGACCTCGTGAACTACGTCCCGAGGCTTGGCCATCGCAGCGGAGAGGCGGTTGAGTTCGCGGTCGGCGCCGACATAATCGAAGGCCTCGATGGTCTTCAGCAAAGGTCCCAGTATCGAGTCCCCCGCCCTGACCTTCCGTCGGCCACTGACGCCTCCATCCACCAGATTGTCAGTGCGACGCAGCAGCGCTCTCAGGTCGTCATCCGCTACATCGGCGACCTTTCCGATAGCGTGACCGCGCGCCACCGCGTCGCGCAGCAGCACCAGACGCTGTACCTCTTTCTCGGAATAAATCCGGCCTCGTGCGCTGCGTTGCGGTGTGACCGCGCCGTAGCGACGCTCCCAGGCACGAATCGTGTCCAGGGGAACTCCGGTTAGCTTCGCCACTGCGCGGATTGGATAGAAGGTTTCGCTCACGACAGTCTCAGCCTAAATGACGTTTGGATAATTGTCAACTATTTGTCTTGGACAAATGCTTGACATATCGGGTCGCCAACCGTTACAAAGGAATGGAAGCGAAATCCAGATTTGCTACTTGGGCGTACTCCTCAAGAGCTTCCCTCGGCAAACGACATTTCAGGAATTGAACGCGAGTTCTGCTTTGAACAAGGAAACTCATCACTATCAGTTTGGCGCCGTGGCAGGGTTTGTGGCCCTGCACCTGGCAGTGCTAGGTGTGTTTTTCGTTCCCTTTCGCTGGCAGTATCTCTTACTCATGCTGGTGATGTACGTGGTGCGCATGTTTGGAGTCACGGCGGGCTACCACCGTTATTTCAGCCATCGTTCCTACAAGCTGAACCGCTTTTTCCAGTTCCTGCTGGCCGTGCTGGCACAGAGCTCGGGACAGAAGAGCGTGCTGTGGTGGGCGGCGCACCATCGCGTGCATCATAGGCACTCCGACAAGCAGCCGGACGTCCACTCTCCAGGGTTACGAGGTTTCTGGTGGGCGCATGCGGGCTGGGTCATCTCCAACGATTACGACGAATACGATCCCGGCCTGATTCGCGACTTCGGCAAGTTTCCCGAGCTGCGCTGGCTTGACCGTTATCACTGGGTGCCAACAGCGCTGCTGGGTGCGGCAGTTTATCTGGCTGGAGGCGTGGGCGGGTTCCTGTGGGGCTATGTGCTGTCAACGGTGCTGCTGTACCACGCGACCTTCTGCATTAACTCGCTGGCGCACGTCTGGGGAACTCGCCGCTTCGACACTGCCGATGAAAGCCGCAATAACTTTGTGCTGGCACTGATCACGCTGGGCGAGGGCTGGCACAACAACCATCACCGCTTCATGCATGCCTGCCGCCAGGGAATCCTCTGGTGGGAAGTGGATTTCACCTACTACGGTCTGAGGGTCCTTAACTGGCTGGGAATCGCACGCGAGTTGCGCGGTGTGCGGCTGCCGCACAGCGAAGCGGAGTCAGGCACGTGAGCCGCATCGCGGTGGTTGGATCGGGCATATCGGGGATGGCGGCGGCGTACCTGCTAAGCAGGAAGCACGAAGTCCACCTGCTGGAGCGGGAAGATCGCCTCGGCGGGCACACCCACACCCATGCGATACCGACCAGCCGCGGCGTCACGCCGATCGACACCGGCTTTATCGTCCACAACGACCGCACCTATCCCAATCTGGTGAAGCTATTCCGCAGGCTCGGCGTGGAACGGCAGAAGAGCGACATGTCGTTCGGCGTTTCGTGCCAAAAGACCGGATTCGAGTACAGCAGCCGCGGGCTGAGTGGCCTGTTTGCGCAAAAAAGCAACTGGCTGCGCTTACGCCACTACCGTTTCCTACGCGAGATTCTTCGCTTCAATCGCGAAGCCCCGAAAGTGCTTGACGACCCCGCCGGCGCGACCATGACTCTGGGAGAGTGGGTCAGGGCGAACGATTTCAGCGAGACCTTCAGCCGGTACTACTTGTACCCCATGGCGGCTGCGGTCTGGTCAACCTCGCTGGAGGAGATCGAGGACTTCCCTGCCGTAACGCTGGTTCGCTTTTTTGCCAACCATGGCTTCCTGGGCGTCGACACACACCCGCAGTGGTACGCGGTGAAAGGCGGAAGCAGCCAGTACATCGCGCCGTTGACTGAGCCCTACAAGGAGCGCATCCGCACGGGTGTACGAATCGCCGGAGTCACGCGGTCGCATGCCGCAGTGCAGGTGCGATACGAAAACGGAGAGGCAGAGTTCTTTGACGAGATCGTCTTTGCCTGCCACGGACCGCAGGCAATAGATCTGCTGGCTGACGCGACGCCTCAGGAGCGCGCGGTGCTCGAAGGCTTCTCCACCAGCCGCAACGAGACGGTGCTGCACACTGACGAAAAGCTGCTCCCGACGAGGCCCGGCGCGCGCGCTTCCTGGAACTACCATGTCGGAGACGGTGATCGCGCGGTCACCATGACCTATCACATGAACCGATTGCAGAAGCTGGCGGCGCCGGAGCCGTATTGTGTGACGCTGAACGACACGGGCCGAATCAAACCGGAGCGGATACTGCGCGAGATGACTTACTTTCATCCGCTGATGACCCTGCCGGCGATTCGGGCGCAGGCGCGGTGGCAGGAGATCAGTGGACAAAACCACACTCACTTCTGCGGCGCTTACTGGTTCTACGGATTCCATGAAGACGGCCTGAATTCGGCCATTCGCGTGGCGCAATCGCTGGGTGTGGATTGGCGGCCGGAGGCGTAATGGAGAGTGCAATCTACTTCGGCACGCTGCGTCATCGCCGCTTTCGGCCGGCCCGCCACGAGTTCACTTACCCGCTGTTCATGGCCTACCTGGATGTGGATCGTATCCAGCAGCTGATGCAAGTATCGCGCCTGGCCGGCTACAACAGCTGGAATTGGGCCAGTTTCAACGAAGCAGACCACTTCGGCGACGCAAGGAAGCCTTTGCGGGAGCGACTGGCGGAAGATGCGGCGCGGCGCGGCATCAGTCTGCCTGATGGAAGGATCTTCCTGCTCACTCATCTGCGCTACCTGGGATACAACTTCAATCCCGTTTCTTTCTTCTACTGTCACGATGCGGATAACCGTCTGCAGGTCATCATGGCCGAAGTTAAGAACACTTTTGGCGAGACGCAGAACTACTGGCTGTCGGCTACTTGCCAGGCCAGCACGTCCGGCACCTCGCGCAGCTATGAATTCGACAAGACATTCCATGTTTCGCCGTTCATGGGCATGGCGTGCAGCTACCAATGGACCTTCACCGCGCCCGATGCGGACCTGATAGTGCAGACCAACGTCGCGGAGAACAATCAGTCCGTGTTTGACGGCACGCTGAAGCTCGCCCGGCGCCCGTGGTCCGCACAATGGTTGCGCTACGCACTGATGAACTTCCCGTGGGTAACAGCCAAGACCGTCGCGGCCATTCACTGGGAAGCGGTGCGCCTGTGGCTGAAGAAGGTCCCAGTCGTCCATCACCCGGGCCATGGACGTTTCACCCCCGCCAACACGCGCCCGGTGGGCGCATCCTGGAGCATCGAATGAAGCACCCTCTACCCAAACGCCTGTTCCTTCAATTGCTGAGTGGCCTGAAGGAAGGATTTCTGGAACTGGTTTGCCCTGAGGAGACCTATAGCTTTGGTTCGGCGAACGCCGACATGCGAGCGATGCTCGTCGTCCACAACGAACGCTTTTACCGGCGCGCGCTTTTCGGCGGCGATATCGGTATGGGCGAGGCCTTCATGGACGGCGACTGGTCCTCGCCCGATCTGGTCGCGCTGGTAAGGCTTGCGGTCCGCAACCTGGATGAGGTGGAGCGTGGGAACAAGCTCTTCTCTGCACTGAGTTCGATGGCCGATTCGGTCCGCCATCGCTTGCGCGGCAACACGATGTCCGGCAGCCGGCGCAACATCAGCTACCACTACGATCTGGGAAACGACTTCTATCGTTTGTTCCTTGATTCCACGATGGCCTATTCCTGTGCTTACTATCGCACGCCAGAGGACAGTCTCGAGCAGGCCCAGCTCAACAAATACGACAGCATCTGCCGCAAGCTCGACCTGAAAGCCCCCGATCATTTGCTGGAGATCGGAACCGGCTGGGGCGGCTTTGCGGCCTATGCGGTGAGTAACTACGGCTGCCGCATCACCACCACTACCATCAGCCGCCAGCAGCATGATTACGCGAAGGAATTGTTTGCAGGTCTGGGTGCGGCCGGTGAGCGTATCACGCTCCTGCTGGAGGACTACCGCAACCTGCAGGGGCAGTTCGACAAGATCGTCAGTATCGAGATGTTCGAAGCGGTCGGCCTGCGATATTACGACACCTACTTCGGGGCTTGCGATCGCCTGCTGAAGCCTGACGGTAGCATGGTCCTCCAGACCATCACGATCAATGAGCAGAAGTTCCCGGTGTACCGCAAACGCTGCGACTGGATCCAGAAGTACATTTTCCCCGGCTCGGAACTGGCGTCGGTCGCGGAGATTCTGCGCAGTTTGGGACGCTGCACCGGACTCTCGCTATTCCACGCTGAAGACATCGGCCTGCACTACGCTGAGACGCTGAAACAGTGGCGGGAGCGGTTCGCGCTTCGATTGGAAGAGGTGAAGGCGCTGGGATTCGACGAGCGTTTCCTGCGCATGTGGGACTACTACCTCAGCTACTGTGAGGGGGCCTTCCGCGAGCGCCACGTCGGAGACATGCAGCTGGTGCTGACGAAACAACGGGCCGCCGTGCCACTGGCAAACGGCGCCCTCGACAAGGTCCGGTCCGCGGTAATTTCCTGACGCCGTCTGGCTGAAGGCACCCAAAAGTCAAACCTCGCTCGAATGCGACGCTGAACCCATTTCCGATCGCTGCTGCAGAGCGTCATGCGCTCGCGCTCAGATAAGGGAATGTCTTCCCGTTAAACTTCCCCAACAATTCGTGAGACCATGAAGTCCTTTGCTTCCGGAATGTTATGATTTGAGACCGTCTATGACATCGCCTTTTCACGTAGTCCCTTCTTCCTCCCTGCAGCAACCTTTGGCGTATGATCCGCTGCTCGACGACATTGGATACATGACCTGCATGACCCTGGTGCTGCTGGGAAATTACGCGCAGACCGGGCATCTGGGCGGACCGCTCGCCTACACACCGTACAACGTTGCGGCGCATTTGGCCGGTCCTGAAAACGGCGGACTCCGTTACGATTACCGCCGGCCGAAGCATCCCTACTGCGACAAGTTCATGATGGCGGCGGGCCACTCGGTCCCCACGTGCTACGCGCTGTGGATGATTATGGGCCAGGCGCTGTATCGCAAGTATCAGCAGACCAGCGATCCGCGTTATCACGTAGATCCGCATGTCGCGATGCTGCCGATCGACGCCTTGGGATTCCGGCGTGGCGCGGGCGCGCTGAAGACGCTGCTGCACGAAACTGACCTGGAAGACCATCCGCTGTTCGCACAAGCGAAAGGCCGCGGCATTCGTGCGCTCATGGGACATGCCGAAAGCACCGACTTGACCAACGACGTGAACGGCGGCCCCTCGGGCATCGGCATCGCGACGGCCGCGGGCAAAGCGGCGTTCTGGGACATAGCGGGCGCGCCAGCGTCGCCGAAAGTAATCGCGCTGGAAGGCGAATTCGCGCTCACCGAAGGTCACGCGCAGGAGTTGAAGACGCAGGCGCTGGCGCTGCAAGTAGGCAAGCGTTTGCGCGTGATGGTTTCCGACAACAACGCGGGCATCGACGATCGCCTGCTTGGCGGCGTGATCGCCGCCGAGTTCGCGGACGGCTACGATCTGGTGAATCAATGGACGTCGTATGGATGGAACGTCTTCACCCTGGCGAACGGTAACGATTACGGCGAAGTGGCCGCGGCGCTGAAAGCCATGGACGAAGTGGATCCGCACGACCGCCGTCCCATCGTCGCGATCGGCAAAACCATCAAGGGCTACTGGCCCGCGGCCGTCGACGGAAAAATCCCCGGCTACAGCGGCGATCAACTGGTCAGTTACCCAAGCCATCCCTACGCGCTGAAGATGAACTCGGAGTATTTCGTGGCGCTGGCGGCGACCTTCGAGAAGCAATACGGCGTGGAGTTCGAGGGAATTCGCAAGGGCCCGGTCAGCAACAACCGCGAGCGATTGATCCAGTTCAAGACGAACATCGACGTGGTGATGTCGCTGCTCGACCGCGGCGGGTTGGGCGATCGCCTCGCCGACCGACTGGTGGAGATTGGCGACACCGTGCGCGACGAGGTGAAGTTGCGCATATCAGCCACGAGCGATCCGTTCCTCGACGATCGCCTGCGCGTCGCCGCGCTGCCGGAAGAACCGCAGAAGCTCTCGATTCGCAACGCGATTTCCGGCAAAGAGAAAGAGGTCAGCATCGCGCTGTTCAAGAAGCCGGGCGAGGTAGCCGGGGCGCGGCGTGCGATTTCGGAAATCATCAAGTGGATGAATTACGTCACCGACGGACGATTCTTCACCGTGGCCGCCGACCTTTCGGAGTCGATCAACGTGGAGCACGGCAGTTTGTGGGGACACTACAGTCCCACGGACAATCCGCTGGGCACGCGCTTGAAGGCGCCCATTCAGGAAGCGGGCAATGTTTCCACCGCCATAGGATTGGTGAGTCAAAGCGCTTCCGTCGACCCCGACAAATTCGCCGGCGTTTGGGCTTTGAGTGGCACCTACGGAGCGTTCACGCCGCTGATGTACACTCCGGCGCGTGTCTGGAGTCAGCAAAATCAGGACAGCAAATTCCGCGTCGGCGTGCTGCACATTCTGACCGCGCACTCCGGTCCTGAAACCGCGGCCGACGCGCGCACGCACTTCGGCATCTTCGCGCCGCAAGTGTGGAAGCTGTTCCCGCGCGGTCAGGTGATCAATTTGAGTTTTTGGGATTACAACGACGTCGCACCCGGCTATTTCGCGGCGGCGGAGATCGCGGCGCGCGACCCGCGCGTGGGCATCATCACGCTGGAAGTGGCGCGTCCCGACTTCGCGGTCGCTGACCGCAGCCAGTTCGGCGACTCCGATCTGCGCGCCGCTGCAAAAGGCCTGTACGTGATCCGCGATTTCGCGCCGGACAAGCCGCGCCACGGCTACGTGATCGCGCAAGGATCGAGTTCCACCGTAAATCTGGTGAAAGTGCTTCCGAAACTCGAAGCGGCCGGG
>Ga0182030_10019332_pt1 | contig 12980 bp, 13 predicted proteins | sample 812S3MmetaG_FD_121299 | JGI IMG/M metagenome (GOLD analysis project Ga0182030, IMG submission 121299) | Permafrost microbial communities from Stordalen Mire, Sweden - 812S3M metaG (Illumina Assembly) | ecosystem: Environmental > Terrestrial > Soil > Wetlands > Permafrost | place: Sweden... | reverse complement strand
TGTTCCGCGCGATCAGATGGAACCCGCCGTGCGGAAATCGCTCAGCTTCGTGGAACTGGAGCATACGATGGATAAATATCCCAGTGAACTCTCCGGTGGCATGAGACGTCGCGTGGCGATTGCCCGGGCGGTGGTGACTAATCCGCCGCTACTGCTGTACGATTCGCCGACTGCCGGCCTCGATCCCATCACGGCGCACACGATCATGGCGCTCATCGTTAAAGAGCGGGACGCAAACAATACAACGGCGCTGGTGGTGACTCATCGTTACCAGGATGGAAATCTGGTGGCTAACTTTCGCTACAATTCGAACAGTGGACGTCTGGACCCGGCCGGCACGGGGGGAACGAATACGATCTTCATGGTGTTGAAAGAAGGTCGTCTGGTTTTTGAGGGCAACCAGACTGAACTGGAGGCCTGCACGGATTCCTACGTGACAAAGTTTGTGAAACGGCCCGAACTGGAAGCGGCATAAAACGATATGGCATCCCAGCAAAGAGTTGAGTGGGCGAAGCTAAAGACCGGCATTCTTGCCACTGTGGCGATGGTCATCGCGGGCGTCCTGATTTTCCTGTTGACGGGGAATGGCACCCTGTTCGAAAAACAGGCGCTGATTAAGACGTTCATGGCGGATTCGGCCGGCATGGCCGAGAATGCACCCGTGCGGCTGAATGGAATTCTGGTCGGTCATATCAAGCAGGTGATGCTGTCCGGTTCCTCCGTCCCCCACCGTACGGTTGAGGTGGACATGGATGTGCCGGAGAAATACCTGACGCAGATTCCGGTGAATTCCGAAGCGGCCATCAGTGCGGCGAATTTGCTGGGCGATAAGTACATCAATATTACCCGGGGAACCGACAAGAAACATGTGGAAGACGGCGGCGAGATCGCTTCTCTGCAAACACAGGACGTCCCCGAGATTCTGGCGCAGAGTTCCAGCCTGCTTTCGCAGTTCCAGACGATTCTGGGCCGGCTGGACGGGCTGCTCACCGGAGTGGAAAGCGGCCAGGGAAATCTCGGCAAACTATTCAAAGACGATTCGCTTTATGACCGCGTCAACGCAACTGCGGCCGAAGTGGAGCAGCTTGTGAAGGACGTGCATAACAGCAACGGAACTGTCAGCCATCTGTTGTACGACCCGGCCTTCTATGACGACATCCGGCGCCCGATTCAACGGCTGGACGACATGCTTGCCGAAGTGCAGCAGAAGAAGGGCACGGTCGGAAAGCTGCTTTACGATCCGCAACTCCACGACGAGGCCGTGGGCACGATCACTGATGCCCGGGCGGACATCGCGGAAGCGAAGAAAATGCTGGACGATCTGAATGCAGGCAAAGGAACGGCCGGCAAGTTCCTCAAGGACGAGGAGGTTTATAACCAGCTCGATCTGATCAGCAAGAAGATCAACACGACGATGGATAAGATCAATTCGGGTCAGGGCACAATCGGTCGACTGATGACGGATCCGAAGTTGTACGATTCGCTGACAACCACTTCGACCGAGATGACGACCGTGCTCAAGGACTTTGAGGCAAACCCGAAGAAATTCCTGACTATTCGTCTGACTCTGTTTTGATCCGGATCATCTTCAATGCCGACGATTTTGGCTTCACGCGCGACGTGAATGAAGGGATCGTCGAAGCGCACAGGCATGGAGTTCTGACCGCGACTACACTGATGGCCAACGGCGACGCCTTCGATCATGCTGTGGACTGCGCGAAAGGTACGCCATCGCTCGATATCGGGGTTCACCTTGTCATGGTGCAGGGTCAGAGCGTGGCGCACCCGGGCCAGGCCATGCCGGCGACGCTGCAGGATCTGGCGCTCGCCCTTTTGCGACGGCAGATTCCGGTCTATGAAGAAGCGGTGGCGCAGATCCGCAAGATCCTCGCAGCCGGAATTCAGCCGAGCCACATCGATACTCACAAACACACGCATTTGTTCCCTCCGGTTCTGGAAGCCGTGACGCGCGTGGCGAAGGAGTACGGCATTCCCTGGGTTCGGCAACCGTTTGACTACGCTTCAAACAGCGCCGTGGCAAAAGGTGTGAAGCTGATGCGCTCGCGCTTCGCGAAGGCGCTCACCGGGTTGCGGACGACGGATCATTTCACGGGCTTCGGCGTAACCGGAAGGCTGGACGAAGCGGCAATGATCGAGACGCTGGAGAATCTGCCGGACGGCCTGACCGAGTTCATGTGCCATCCCGGGAAATGCGGACCGGAGTTGCAGGGTGCGGCTACCAGACTGAAGGAAAGCCGCGCGGCGGAGCTGGCGGCGCTGCTATCGCCCGAAGTGCGCCGCGTCATCGAAAGACGCGGCATCAGGTTGACGGACTACAGATCGGCCTAGGAAGTTCCGAGGTACAGCACGTGGACGTAAGTGCCAAGCCTGGTGTTGTAAGCCAGGTAGTAGCCAGGGTGGTCGGGGTCTTCGTATATAACAATTTCATCCGAGTTCCACAGCCAGTCGTTCGCGTAGATCAGGTCGGGATCGGCTACCGAGAAATAAAAACCACCGAACCAGAAGCGTGAAGGCCCGCCGCCTGCCAGCCGGAAAACATGCTTCGGTCCGAAGCCCGCGGTGAACCTGCCGTGCTGCCAGGGTTGAGCCAGGCGATACCGGGGATCGTCTTTACCCGTGTCGTGTCCGACCCAGGTATTTCCGTCAACGTGCGGGGCAGTCGGATGTCCGGGTTTATCCGGGGCGCTTCTCTGCGGTGGTTGCTGTGCCGGCGGATTCTTCACGGGCGCCGGACCATGAGCCGGCGGTTTGGCGGGCCTGAAGTTTCCAGCCGGCGCACCGCCTTTTTTCTCCTGGGCAGACCCTGCGATTGTGAGGGCCAGAATCGAGACGACAACAACTGCTATTTTCATAGTCGTTCGATTCTATCATTTCGAGAGAGTGAAGTTCACCTCGATTTCGGTGATGACCTCAACTGCCACACCGTTGAGCAGGGTGGGATGATAGCGCCATTGACTTACCGCTTCGAGCGCTGTATTCATCAGGAGCGGCGGCCCGGACACCACGCGCAGATTGCGGATACTTCCGTCCGCGGCTATCACCGCTTCGAGTTTGACGGTTCCCTGCGAGCGGGCGGCCACGGCGATCTGCGGATAGGACGGGGCGGGTCCGTATATCAGTTTGGCTGCTGCCACATCTCCGCCGACTTTGAGTGGCCCGCGGACGACTGGTTTCGGCGATGGTGGCGCGACGGGCCGGGGCTTTTCAGCGACCGGAGGGAGCGCAACGCTAGTCGTCAATGACGGGCCGAAAGGGGCGGTGGCTGGTCCGGCCCACGCACCGGGTTCCGGATCGCCGGTTGGCATCTCGATGCTTTGCGGCACCGCAGCACTGTGAATCGGCGGCGTATAGACAAAGATCCGCGGCGCGGCGGGTATGGATGTGGCCGATGCGCGAGAGGTTGTTTGTTGGGGGGGCAGCGGAGGCTGAGTAATCCATGTGCGGATGAGATGCGGCTGCGGCGGTTCGGGAATGCGCAGGTTCTCTGTGTGCAGCAGTGGGATCAATAAAACGATCCCTACCGCCAGGCACTGCAGCGACAGCGACACTGCGACCGTCCACGGTTTGCGGGTTTGCGCCTGCGTTTGTACGAAAGTCTGTTTGAACAATATTTCCCTCCTGGTGAATCAGACACCGGGAGCGCAAACATAGTTCCGCGCGCTGGTTAAGTTAGCGTGCGCCGATTTCGCGCATGCAGTGATCGATCCAGAGCTTTGTGAGTTTCTCCTGCGCGCCGTTCTGCGTGAGGCGTGTGCGGAGATTGGCGAAATCGACTTTGTCGAGCGGCTGATCCTGATTGAAGCAGGAGAAGACTACCGTCTCTTCGCCGGTGACCGGATCGCGATGTGTCTGCAGGCACTGCGCGCAGATTTCTTTCATCATGCACTGCATCGGTGAATTGATGCTGCCGATGGCGTGATGGTCGGGCTTCAGGTAGGGGAAAAGCACTCCATGGCGTGCCTGCTGCACAGCGCGCATCATACCGTCCGAGCCGATTACGAGCAAACGATCCACGGAATGAAGAGGGATCGCCGGTTCACCGAGGAGTCCCGAACCGTAGGCCACCATGGCATCCACGATGTTGCCGACAAACGCCGAGTCGTCAGAGCGGCCGGGCGTAAAGCCGGGCGCTTCATCGCAGCACCAGACCACTATGTCAGCCGCCTTCTCGATCTCTTCGACTTTATATCGATCAATGATCTTTTTATAGCCGGCGAAGTAGATCACGCGCGAACCCTGCTCACGCAGTTTCTGGCCGATGGAGAACAAGACTGCGTTGCCGAGGCCGCCGCCAATCAGTAATGCGGTTTCCTTCGACGGTGTTTCGCTGGGAGTGCCGGTCGGGCCCATCAATACGACGGGCTCGCCTTTCTTCAGAAGGATGCAGAGATCGGAAGAACCGCCCATTTCGAGAACGATGGTGGAGAGCAGGCCCTTCTCCAGATCCACGGAAGCGCCCGTGAGTGCCAGACCTTCCATGCCGAGCACCGTGTCTTTGGTGCGGGCCGCGAGTGATTCATAATTCTGCAGTCGATAGAACTGGCCGGGCTGGAAGGCGCGTGCCGCGATGGGCGCCCGCACCACGACTTCGACAATATTCGGAGTCAGGCGAATCACATCTTCAACAACCGGGCGGAGTTCATCATCCAGCTTTTCCGCAAGAGCACAGGCGGACGGTTCCGACTCCGGAATTCGCGATAACATGCGCGAAACTACCGGATAACCTTGCTTGGCGCTCGACATTGCTTTCACGACGTTGCCGGAAAAAGACGGATGCAAATCACCAAAGAAACTGATGGTGCGTCCATCGGGCCGCACGGACATCAGAACGTAAACGGCGCCGGGCTTGGAGATCCTTTCCGGTTTCACTTTGGCGCCATCTTCCCCGTAGGCCTGAAAATAGCGGCCGTCGAGCACGACGTTGTGTTCGTCTTCGCGGGCGAGAACGGTGTTGGGCTGGGTCCCGGCGGCCACAAGAATGGTCTTCGCGGGGAGGGTTACGGTTTCGCCGTTGCGCTGCCCGAAACGCAGGGCGCAGGCTGCGCCCGCGGCGTCGATTTCGACTTCTTCCGGGGTCAGTAATTCGGCGAAGCGCACACCTTCTTCGAAAGCCTTGGCGACTTCTTCGTGGTTCAGAGTGTAGCTGGGCGCATCAATCATGCGTCGCCGGTATGCGAGCGTTACGCCACCCCAGGAGTTCAGCAGATCGATGAAGCGCGGACGGCGGCCTTCGCGAGCCGCGGCTGCGCGTTCAGCGCGAATAGCGCGTGCGTGTGCGAGGAATTCAGCGGAGATTTCGGCCTCTTCCGGGCTCCACAATGCACGAACCGTTGCCTCGCCCCGCTCATCGACCAAAGCTTCGTGCCGTTTCAAAAACTTTTCAACCTGAACGACGTAATAGGCAAGCGATTCCGTCGCGGTATCGATGGCGGTGAGACCACCGCCGATGACGACGATCGGCAGCCTGACCTGCAGATTTGCCAGTGAATCCGGTTTCGCCGCGCCAGTCAGTTGGAGCGCCATGAGAAAGTCGGATGCCTGACGGACGCCGCGCACCAGACCGTTCTTCATCGGGATCACGGTGGGCCGGCCGGCTCCGGCGCAGAGCGCGATGTGGTCGAAGCCCATTTCAAAAGCGCTGTCCACTGTCAGCGTGCCGCCGAAGCGAACGCCTCCGTACATGTGGAACTCGCTGCGGCGCTCGATGAGGAGGCGGACGATTTTCAGGAAGTTCTTGTTCCAGCGCACGGTGATGCCGTATTCGGCAACGCCGCCAAAGCCGGCCATCACGCGCTCGTCGAGGCGTTCGTAGATGTCGGTGACATCGTGCAGCGGACGAAACGGCACGCGGCGGCCACGGGGATCGACGCCGGAGATGTTGGAAGGCAGCGGCTCGATCTTCAGTCCGTCGACTGCGAAGACGGTGTGGCCATCATTCATCAAGTGATGTGACAGGGTGAAGCCGGAAGGTCCCAGGCCGACGACGAGAACCTTTTTCCCGGTAGCTTCGCGTGGAAACGGGCGCTCGAAATTCAGAGGGTTCCATCGCGTAAGAAGACCGTAGATCTCGAAGCCCCAGGGCAGTTCGAGCACGTCTTTCAGGGTACGTGTTTCCACCTGCGGGATATCGACCGGCTCCTGCTTCTGAAAAATGCACGACTTCATGCAGTCGTTGCAAATGCGATGTCCGGTGGCCGCGGCCATCGGGTTATCGATGACGACGACTGCCAGTGCGCCGATGGGCACGCCATCGCCCTTCAGCAGGTTCATCTCGGAGATCTTTTCTTCGAGCGGGCACCCGGCAAGCTTGACGCCGAAGACGCTCGATTTGAATGAGCCGTCCTTCTCTTTGAGTCCGTGCGAGCAGGAATCTTTGCCCTGGTTGTGGCATTTAATGCAGTAATTCGCCTGATCGAGCGCGCCCGTGAGATCGGTGCCGGCGTCGGTCAGCTGGAAACCTTCGCGGGTGCGCCACTGATCGGGGCGGAACTGCAACTGCACCAGATTATGTGTTTCCACTTCGGTGGACGGAACCAGGTGCATCATGTCCAGCTTGTGCGGCTGCCGGAAGAGAATGCCCTTGTGGTGCATGGCCTTGCCCTCGGGCGTGAGCACGGCCCATGCGGCGTAAAGCGCGGCGAGGCGCAGAGCTTCCGCATGTTCGCTCTCGTCCTCCATCCAGCGCGCCACATGATCGGCGTAACTGCGTTCGGTGAGCGGCTCCAGGGTGAAGGCTTCGAGTTCGGCCTGAATGGCAAAACCATCGATCAGGGAGGCTTTTTCCGGAGTGTAACCGGTCAGCGCCTTTTTCTGGATGAACTTTCGTTTGACGGCATAGAGCGGCGCTAGTTCGTTGTGCTTCGCCTGTAATTCATGGAGGGATTTATCGATGCCGAAGAGGTGGCCGATGAAATCCTCCAGGTGCGGAGCCACGGCGATGATCAGTTCGGATTGCTGTTTGAGCGGGAGAGCGGATGAAGTTTCACGCGCGGCAAGTAACTGGGCGTGCAGGTCGGGCGCGGATTCCTGAAGCTGGGTCAGGAAGACGTTGTCGAGCCGCGCCAAGGCTTCCCGATTGTAGAGGTCCTCGAAAGAGAATCCGAAAGACAGAGTAAGGGCGCGGTGACTCCGCGTGTCATTTTGCTTGTTCACGATATGGCAGGCATCGCGGCCGGGCGGGAGCCAAAACCGCTTTCTCTAGTTTGACAGATGGGTGTGCGTTTTCTCGCGTGGCAGGTGCCGGGGCGGCGCTGGCGGGGGTTATCGTGGATCGGAGCACTTCGAAAAAACAAAGCCGATTTGACGTTAAGTGTCTTGATTTCAGCGGCGGCGCGGTAGTGTGGAATGCGCGTAGAGTGGCCGTAAAAAGCGATTCTAAAAAACGAACCCAATTTGGAGATTGTGAGCCTGCTTGCTCTCGAGTGGATAGCAGACGGGGCGGGGTGTGTCATCAAAAGCAAGGCTCCTCGTCTGGAAAGTAACACGCCGCGACGGGGCAACAAGACTCCTTTTTTGTAAGCTGCTGATTTTAAGCAAAATAGAGATTGAAGATCGATTGGAACGGCCGAAAGCACGATTCTCACGGCGGGCTACCCCGGAGTGGAAGAATGAGGGCATGGACCAAAAGATTCGGAGCATTCTCATGCAGATGGAAGAGGCTGGACGGCTACATGACCAGGCTGAACCGCAGCATTCGGAGAAACTTTTGAACCTTGAGCCGGAAACGGCAGAGGCGTTGGTTTTGCTGCTAACGATCGCGGGAGTGCGCAATCTCCTGGAGATTGGAACGTCGAACGGCTACAGCACGATCTGGATTGCCGCGACGCTTGGAGCGGTTGGTGGCCGGATGGTCAGTATCGAACGAAATATGGAGAAGTATCGTCAGGCACAGGAGAATCTGGCAGGCGCGGGTCTGTCGCGGTTCGTGGATTTGAGGCTTGGCGATGCGACGGAGACTGTAGCTTCGCTGCCCGGTCCGTTTGACTGCATTTTCTTCGATGCCGACCGCGTCAGTGCCCCTCAACAGTTGGATCTGTTGCTGCCAAAGCTCTCTCCGCGGGCTTTGCTGCTGGCTGATAACGCCCTGTCTCATCCGGAACAGATTTCCGGCTACCTGGCAAGTGTGGCCCGACTCGATCAGACCACCCATCTGGTGCTGAACGTCGGTAAAGGCCTCAGCGTTGCATTTAGGGATTTAGGCTCGTGCGATTGAGTGCTCCGCGGCATTTTTCGTAAGCTATTTCACAGAACGGATCATCGGAACGGTTGGTCCTCGGGATTTGAGGACAACAAGCCTCCCTTCTTCGGAGCATACTGTGAAGATATGAATGGAAACCTCGTAAGGATCGGTTTGGCCGTTCTTGTTTCCGGTTCGGCATTCGGACAGCCCGCGAAGGCTCCGGCGATCGATGCCTCGGCGGCCCGATTCGAAATCGCCGATGTTCACGTTACACCCAAAACAGAAGTCAATACGTTCATGGGCGTCAATCCTCCGCGCAACGGACGCTATGAGTTCCACAGCGCTTCCATGATCGATCTGATCCATACCGCATACGGGACCGACCCCGACAAAATACTGGGCGGGCCAGGCTGGCTTGAAATGGAGCGATACGACGTGATCGCTCAGGTGCCGGCAGGTACAAAGGAGACAACACTGCCGGGTTCGCCGCCTGGGTCACTGTCGGATGCGGTGATGGAGATGTTCCAGTCGCTGCTGGCAGACCGGTTCAGGCTGGTATTGCATAAGGAAGACAAGCCGCTGCCTGGGTACGCGTTTACAGTGAGCAGGAAGCTGCAGTTGAAAGAAGCCGATGGATCTGGCAACACCGGCTGCAGGATGCTGGCGCCCGATGGCCCGGCCGACCCGACTGTCCGATATGAGTGCCGGAACCTGAGCATGGAGGCATTTGCGGCGATATTGCCGAGACTGAGGGGGCTGCCGTTTAACCAGGTCGTGGACAAGACGGAACTCAAAGGTCTGTGGAATTTCGATGTGAAGTGGTCGTTGGGAGCAGCGAACTCCGCTGCGGGAGACGCAGCCGTGCTCGCCGATGTAATCGAAAAACAGCTCGGCCTGAAACTGGAACAGCGAGCGATTCCCACGCCCGTGCTCGTAGTGGACAGCGTGGATAACCGGCCGACCGCTAATCTCCCTGGGGTTGAGGCCAGGCTGCCTGTCGCTTCGCAGCCGACCGCGTTTGAAGTGGCGACCATGAAGCCGACGGATCCGGCTTATACGGGTATTTCATCCAATGCGCAGCCCAACGGCCGATGGACTGTTCGCGGCCAAACTCTGGCGAATCTGATCGTCCGGGCGTTCAGCGCCTCGTACGCGCAAATGAACGCCGACTTGATTGTGGGCATGCCGGACTGGGCGCAAACGGCCCGTTTCGATATCACGGCGCAGGCGCCGGCGGACGCACCCGCCAACGCCAGAATAGGCCCGATGGTGCGTTCACTGCTGGAGGATCGGCTGAAGCTTCAGTGGCACACTGAGCAACGCCCGGTGTCCGGGTACGTATTGGTGGCGGCGAAGCCGAAGATGAGGAAGGCCGATCCGGCGAGTCGAACCCACTGCATTTTGTCGGTTTCGCCGCCAGGATCACCGCCGGGTGCTCTGACCATGACCTGCCAGAACATCACGATGGCGCAGTTTGCGGAACAGATTCGCACCAGGGTGCCGGGGCCGGGCTGGCCGGTTCTGGACTCCACGAGGATTGAGGGCGGCTGGGATTTCGCGCTGACTTACGTGCGGGCGGTCGCGGCAAATTCGGGTGGGGAGACGGTACAAACGGCGGGGGCCGCGCCGGTCGCTGCCGATCCGAGCGGCGGGCTGACCATTTTCGAGGCACTCGAAAAGCAGCTTGGATTGAAGCTGGAAAGTCAGAAGCGCCCGATGACGGTCACAGTGATTGACCATCTGGATCAGAAGCTGACTGATAACTAGCGGACCAATGGGCAATTAATCGATTAACGCGGAGGCGTAGAGGTCGGCGAGCGGAATTTGGATGTTCAGGCGCGCGATGGCGAGCACGTCGTTGGCTCCAGTGTGATCGCGCAGCAGCCAACTGTCATCGTCCTGCCTGGAGTAGTGCTCGACGTGGCGCCGGTCCTGATGCACGATCAGGTACTCGCGAAAGCTCGCGATAGTCCGATAGAGTTCGAACTTTTTGCCGCGATCATAACCTTCGGTGGACGGAGAAAGAACTTCAACGATCAGCAGCGGATTGAGGATCACGTCGCGCTGATCGCCGGCGAATTCGGGCTTGCCACAAAACATGCCGCAATCCGCATAGGTATATAGCCCGGCCGCAGCTACCCTGATCCGCAGATCGGAGTTAAAAACGCGGCATCCCGGGGACACCTGGCGGTCGAGCAACGCGCCCATGCGAGTGGCTAGCAGCGAATGATTCAGCGAGCCGCCAGACATGGCAAACATCTCGCCGTCGTGGAACTCGCTCTTGTTCATGGCGCCACGCTCGATTTGCAGGTATTGCTCTTCGGTCAGTGGTGTGGCGGGCAAACTGGCCATGTAAACCATTATGGCCTGGCTACGAGACCTCAGGGAACTTTCGCCGATGGGTCTGCGTACGATATACCTGAAGGACAGCTGAAATGGTGAAGTTCCTGCTCTGGTGCATTCTTCTGGTGATTTGCTGGCCGCTGGCATTGGCGGCGCTGGTCTTATTTCCGATCATCTGGCTGATTCTGCTGCCTTTTCGAATTGCAGGGATTGCCGTGTGCTCGGCCTTGTCTTTAGTGGGGGCGATTTTCGCGCTGCCTGCTCGCGTAATCCGGGGAATATAAAAATACATGGAAACGTTCGACAACTTCGTGGAGGAGATCAAAGTCCTGAGTCATGAACTGGCTGACCGGGTGAAGAAGCTGATTCATGAAGGCAATGTTCGCCGCATCATTATCAAGGACGACAAGGGGAATACTTTCATCGAGATTCCGGTAACGGTCGCTGCCATTGGCGCGGTGCTGGCGCCGGTAGTGGCTGCAGTGGGAGCGATTGCCGCTATGGCCGCGAAATTCACGATTGTTGTGGAAAAGACGATGCCGTCGACTTCGTCCGCACCGCCTCCGCCTCCGTCAAATCCACAGTAACGCTGCGGCACGCCTGCCACCACGAGCCGGCGAATGCGGCGACCATGATGATCAGACCGCCCAGAAGCGCCCTGCCGCTCGGTTGTTCACCGTGAATCAGCCATGCCCAGACGGGATTTAGTACAGGCTCTATCAACAGGAGCGTGGCTGCCTCCACCGCCGGAACGTGCCGGATGGACCGGGTGAGGCAGACGTAGCCGAGTCCCACCTGGAATACGCCCAGCCAGACGATGACGGCAACTGCTTCAGTATGCACGGCAGGTCCCCGGACTGCCAGGGGCAGGCAGGCGACAAATGCAATGGCGTTACCCGCAATGGCTACTGAAGCAGCCGATTCAGCGCGCGGATTGCGTTTGCCCATCCATCGCAAAGCGGCGATTGTCAGAGCCCAGGCGAGTCCCGAAGCGAGCGCGACGATGTTGCCGCGAACCGGGTCTGGCGCCGTGGCGACAATGTGTTCGGAGCCCGAAAACAGGATAGCCGCTCCCAAAATGACGCCGCCGACGATGGCCACATCCGCCGTGCGCAGCTTCTCCTTCAGGAACAGAGGCCCGAGCAGCAGAAGATAGAGCGGATACGTGGATTGCAGCAGGATCGCGTTGGCCGCAGTGGTCAGTTTGTTCGAAAGAACATACAGGACGACCATCGCCGCGTAGACGGCACCGGCGGCGAAAGTGCGCCAGGTCCAGTTGCGTCGTGCGGCAGGCAGCACCAGCCACATGAATGCGACGGCTATAGCCGCCCGATAACTGGCTATTTGCCAGCCGGAAAGCGCCGCGAGTTTGATACCGGCGCCACCGGTTGAGAATAAGAGCGCGGCGCAGAGCAGAAGTACGCGGTTCGTTCTGACGCCGGATTGCATCAGGATGGGGACGCGACGCTTAGCTGGCGCAGAACTGATCGAAGGCGCTGGTCAGCAACTGAGCGATCTCCGGAGCCTGGCGCGGTTCGATGTCGCGGCGGTGCACCATATACACGGGCTTACCGTCTTTGAACAGCGCGATCGACGGAGAAGACGGCGGGAAATCCGAAAGAATTTCGCGCAGGTGGGCAACTGCGGCGTCATCACCACCGGCAAAGACGGTTGCGGCGCGGTCCGGCTTAACAGAATGCTGCAAAGCCATCCCGATGCCGGGGCGCGCACGTCCGGCAGCGCAGCCGCACACGGAATTCACAACCATCAGAGTGGTTCCGGGGGCAGCGAGAATGCGGTCAACATCGGCAGGCGTTCTGGCCTCTTCCAGACCGAACTTCGTCAGGTCTTCGCGCATGGGTGCAATGAGCATTTCCGGATAAGGCATATCCATCATTATCGCTTACTTCGCACGCGTATTATCGCCTACTTTGCACGCGGCATCGCCTGATTGCAGATGGAAACCGCTCACGACAGGCTAGCGGGACAGAAGATAGACCGCTTCTCCGCGCTGAGCGACGGTGCATTCGCGGTTGCGATGACGCTGCTGGTGGCGGATCTGGGAACTCCTGTCGACAATGCCATCCACAGCGTACAGCGACTGCTGCGGACGCTGGGCGCGATGGGGACCGGGCACAGGGCACTCCGGGCCGCAGGCGAATTTGCCGCAGAACCTTAAACCCATCCATTCCCGGCAGCGTGACATCGGGTATGACCAGATCAACACCCGGGGCCCGCGCCCTGGCCACACATTCCGGGCCTGTGCGTGCCGCGATGACTTCATATCGTGGGGCAAGATACTCCGCAAGCGTTGAGAAATCAGCCGGTCGTCGTTGATGGCGAGGACACAAACGGATCGCCTGATGGCAGCTTCAGGAATATCGGAGAGGCGGGGAAATGGGACAACTCATGGTTGCTCAACAAAATCATCCGATCG
>Ga0182030_10019330_pt1 | contig 12981 bp, 11 predicted proteins | sample 812S3MmetaG_FD_121299 | JGI IMG/M metagenome (GOLD analysis project Ga0182030, IMG submission 121299) | Permafrost microbial communities from Stordalen Mire, Sweden - 812S3M metaG (Illumina Assembly) | ecosystem: Environmental > Terrestrial > Soil > Wetlands > Permafrost | place: Sweden... | reverse complement strand
GACGCCGTCCGCCAGATCGAACTGCTGCCGGAGCTGGCCAAGGACGAACTGGGCGTTCCCGACGCCTGCCTGCTCTTCTTCGACGAGGTGCTGGCCTTCGACCACGTGCGCAAGGAGATCTGGCTGGTGGTGACGGCCGACGTGACGCGCGGCAAGGCGGGCGAAGCCCCCGGAGCAGCTTACGACAAGGCCGTCCGCCGGCTCGACCGGCTGGAAAAACGGCTGGCTCAGCCGCTGCCCAAACTGGCCGCGCCGCACGCCAGGGGAAAACTCAAGGTGAAGCACCGCACGCCCAAGAAGAATTTCCTCGCCGCGGTCAATCGCATCAAGGATTACATCAAGGCGGGCGACGTCTTCCAGACGGTTTTGTCGCAGCGCTTCGACGTGGAGCCGGAGGCCGACAGCTTCCAGATTTATCGCGCGCTGCGCACCGTGAACCCCAGCCCGTATATGTACTTCCTGCGCTTTGCGCCGGAGGCTCCGCTGGGTGGGCAGCCGGAGCAGCCAAAGCACTCAACCAAGAAGTCAAAGGGGTCGGAGACCCTGGAGTTGGCGGGCTCGTCGCCGGAGCTTTTGGTGCGCGTGCACCAGGGCAAGGTGGAGTACCGGCCGATCGCCGGAACGAGGCCGCGCGGAGCCACGGATGCCGAGGACGAGGCGCTGGCCGAGGAGATGATCCACGACGAAAAGGAGCGCAGCGAACACGTGATGCTGGTGGACCTGGGCCGCAATGATGTGGGCCGGGTGAGCGAATTTGGTTCCGTCCATGTGGACCGGCTCATGTTCGTCGAGCGCTACTCGCACGTGATGCACATCGTCAGTTCGATCGAAGGCCGGCTCAAGCCGGAGTTGACCGCCGTGGACGCCCTGCGCGCCTGTTTCCCGGCCGGCACGCTCTCGGGCGCGCCCAAGGTGCGGGCCATGGAGATTATCGAAGAGCTGGAGCCGGCGCGGCGCGGGGCTTACGGCGGCGCGGTGCTCTACGCGGATTTCAGCGGCAATCTGGACTCCTGCATCGCTATCCGCTCCATGCTCGCCCTCGGCGGCAAAGGCTATGTGCAGGCCGGCGCGGGGATTGTGGCCGACTCGGTGCCGGAGCTCGAACACCAGGAATCGATCAACAAGGCGTCGGCCGTGATCCGGGCGATCGAGCGGGCGCGGAAGCTATAAAGCTCTCCCATTTCAGAACGGCTTTCGCCTCCGATCCTTTTATGAAACTCGCCTGTTCCTTTTGTACCGTGCCTTGCCCTCATTGGACTCGAGATTGCAGTCAACGTAAATAACTCGGGGAACCACTGCCTTCCGGCATCTGGAATCCTGAGAATTTACGGAAAAGGACTGCAACTCATGCTGATTTCCAGTTTGCAGAACGCCAGTTCGCTTTTTACCGAGCTGTCGGCGTCCTCGTCGTCCGCCGCCTCCAGCAGTTCATCGAGCAGCAGCCAGAGCTCCTTCGACAGCGCGCTCACCAATCTAATGTCCGCCATCAAGTCGGGCGATTCCACCGATGCCAAGACGTATCTGGCCCAGGTGGAGAAGCTTGCGCCCTCGAACACCGACGCCAACAGCCCGCTGGGCGAGTTTCTATCGAGCGTCTCGACCGCGCTTGGGGACAACAACATTGCCGGGGCGCAAAGCGCTCTGACCACGCTCGAAACCTACGCGACCCCCAGCACCGCATCCACCAGTTCGACCGCGGCAACCTCCTCGACCACAGGCGACACCTCCAACAGCTCGGGCATCAGCGCGCTGGGGCAGGATGTGCTGAGCCTTTTCAGCGCCATCAGTTCGGGCGACGAAACCGGTGCGCAGTCGGCGTACGATTCACTCACCAGCCTGCTCAGCTCATCGGACAGCTCCGCGACCGACGCGACCAGCACCAGCGCGTCCAGTAGCAGCACTTCGAGCAGCAGCACTTCCGGCAGCAGCACATCGTTCTCCAGCCTGCTTTCCGAGATTGGCTCGGCGCTCGGCACCGGCGACGTCACGAGCGCGCAAACCGCCCTGGACAACTTTTTGACCAACCTGTCTTCCGGCTCGCTGGTCAATGCGACCGCATGAACCAGCTCCGTCGAAATCGCGCACGAGCCGCCGGGTGCTCTGCCCTTGACTCGGCAACGCAGGGGGCGCCCCCTCCTTTTTCGCGTTCTGTGCAAAAAGAATGGGAGACTGCGCAAGCGCAAAACGGAACAAAAACGGGCCGGGGATGATTTGCGCATTCCAGCATCCCACCCTTGCCGCGATAAAACTGCGTCAAGGATGGGGCACCCCGGCATTGGCCTGATCCCTGCGATCGAGCGGGGGCGCGGGATGCAGGGAGGACGAGAGACGGCGGTTGCGGCCGTATGCCACAGGCGTATTGCCGGCGAGGCCGATTTGCGGCCAAGACAAGCAGGAATCACTGGCCGAAGTTTTGCTCTCCCGTATTTTGAGTCATAATCGCTTATGTACATTCGTCTTGACCGGACCCACCGGGCACTGCCCGTCCTTCTGGGCGCAATCACGCTGGCAGGCGTTGCTGTGCTCTTTGTTTGGGATGCATTCCCTGGGCTGTTTCCTGCCCGGGCGCATGACATTCTGGGCGCATTTCCACTGGCGATGATCGCGGTCGCGTACCTCGCCTATCAGGCTTTGCACCGGCCCACGCGCATGGAATTCGTCAAGGCGATCCTGCTCTCGATTGCATTTTTCTTTTGGGCCGCCAATCAGCTGTGGCCCGATCTGCGTGCCGCGACACTGTTCAACGACATTGCCATTGCGCTGTTTGTCCTGGACGTATTTTTCGTGATTGTCGGCTGGCCGGCGACCTCGCCCGACGAGTCGTTCGCCGAGATGTACACGGCAAGCCCCGATGAGAAGGAAAAGCCGTAACGGCGCGCGGATTCATTGGTTGTATTTACTTCGGAGTGCCCCGCTCCGGGCCTGAAGGTCCTGTTCTTTCGGCAGCTTTTCAGGGGGCTGAAGCCCCCCCGCTCCCTCCGCAAAGACGATCTGCAACTGGAGCACGCAACGCGGTCCGAAGGCAGGGAGCGGCCACGGCATCTTGCCGGCAGAGCTGGCATCGCTCTCACTCGGCGCCGAAGAGACGGCGGAAAAACTGCTTGATGCCGCCAAAGAATCCGCTCTTCTTTTTGGCCGCGGGCGTGGCTGCCGGCGGGGCGGGCGGAGTTGCGGCGGCGCTCGATGCAGGAGCGGGCGCCGCCGCTTGCGGGGCATGGTCGGCGCTTTTGTAGACCAGGGCCGTTTGCGGCAGCGCGGGGCTGGGCGGGGGCACGCCGGGCGCGGGTTTGGCCAGCGGCGCAAGGCCCTCGCTCTGGGCCAGCGGAAACTCGTTGCCCTGTGGCGCGGCGGACGGGCAGCCGCAAGGCTCTTTCTCGTTGTCCACCACCTGGCGCAGGCTGCCGTGCTCGAACATGACCCGCTGTCCGGACTGCACGCGGTAATCGCCGCCGTCGAAGACGCTGCTGACCAGCACGTAGGGCGCATCCGGGCCGGGGAGCTGGGAGTTGTCCACGCAGGTGTCGCCGTGCTGGCCCAGGCGAACCTTGACCTCGGCGGCTCCGGGTCCGCCGATGAGAATGCGGAAATCCGGAGTCAGCAGGAAATCGGCGTTGCGGTCGCGGGCGAGGCTGGCCGCCAGGCTCAGCTCGATGGCGCCGTGATCCATGGCCATCATCAGGCCTGGAACCTCGCCGGCGGGAGCGCTGGAGTCGGCGGCCAGCCTGACGGCGGTCGAAGAGCAGACGCGCAGCAGGCCGCGATGCGGCAGGATGACCTCGGTCGTCCGATTGCCCGAAGTGACGGCGCCGCTGGATCCGATGATGGCCTTGCCCTCGGTGACGGTGAGCGCGCCGGCGACCTGGGCCGCGGCGTCGGGGTCTTTGCCGCCGATGGGCACGATGGCGATGGGGCCGGATGGAGGCGCGGGCGCAACGGTCTGGGCCTGGAGCAGGGGCGCGGCGAAGAGGCAGAGCAGCAGGAGCGGGGCGGCGCAGAAGAAAGCTTGAGAAAGAAATCCCTCAGGGGCTAAAGCCCGGCCTTTTTCTGTTGCATGTGCGGCACGACTAAAGTCGTGCCCTTTCAAAACAATGAATTTTTGCGCAGCCTGTAATGCCGCAGTCCTTGTTGACGGCTCTTTGGCACGGCTAAAGCCGAGCCCTTTCAAAGCGAGGGATTTTTGCGCAGCCAACGGAATCATTCGGCGCATCGCTGGTCCCATCACCCCTACATCTCGAGAAAGTTGCGGATCATCTGGTGGCCACCCTCGGTCAACACACTCTCGGGGTGGAATTGCACGCCTTCGATGGGCAGGCTGCGATGGCGCAGGCCCATAATGACCGATTTGCCGGCAGACTCGCCCTCCGCGTCTTCGGCGCTCTCGGGCGTGCGGGCGGTGACGATGAGTTCGGCGGGGAGCGACTCCTCGGCCACGATCAAGGAGTGGTAGCGGGTGCAGGTGAGCGGCGAGTCGAGTCCGGCGAAGATGCCCTTGCCGTCGTGGGTCACCGGGCTGGTTTTGCCGTGCATCAGGCGGCTGGCGCGGACAACCTGGCCGCCGAATGCCTCGCCGATGGCCTGATGGCCCAGGCAAACGCCAAGAATGGGCGCTTTGCCGGCCATGTGGCGGATGAGTGGAACCAGAATGCCGGCTTCGCCGGGCGTGCAGGGACCGGGCGAAAGCAGAATGCGCTCGGGATGGAGCGCCTCGACATCTTCGACGGTCAGCTCGTCGTTGCGGCGCACCATGACCTCCGCGCCCAGTTCTCCCAGGTACTGCACAAGGTTGTAGGTGAACGAATCGTAGTTGTCGAGGACGAAGACCATGGTGAACTTTAGTGTACGGCATTGGATGGAAAGGGAAATCTCATGAACCGCAATCCCTCGGTCGGCCCAACGGGACGGACAGATGGCGCGGATTCCATTCCCAGGGTTACGCTTCGCTACACCCTGCCACCCCACGGACGAAGACCTGTCCGTGGGGGCCCCGGCTCTGGGCTATTTTCGTCTGCTCGCTCCGGGAGCAGTGGCGAGGGTTCTTCCGCGCCCGTTCATTCGATTGCCTCTGCGTTTGCGTTGCGGCAGCGCATCTGTAAGACTTTTGACGATGGTTCTTCATTTTCTGGTTCAGGGCCGCGTGCAAGGGGTGGGCTTTCGCTGGTTTGTGCAGCGGGAGGCCGGCGAGCTGGGCCTGCGCGGCTGGGTGCGCAACACCGACGAGGGCGAAGTCGAGGTGGTGGCCGCGGGCTCTCCTGCCGCGCTGGACGGGCTGCGGGCCAGCCTGCGCCGCGGACCGCGCGGCAGCCGTGTGGACCACCTCGTCGAGCGCTTTCTGGACGAAAGCGAGGCCAAGGGGCTGCGCTCCTTCCGGATTGACGGAGCGTGGTGAACAGTGCAGCTTCTAGCCTCTAGCTCCCAGCTTCCGTTTTTGTGAGTTGGCGGCTAGAAGCTAGAGGCTAGAAGCTCACCCTGTTCCCTTATAATTTGCAAGGAACCTCACCAAGGAGCCGATGGACGTATGCCCGATGCGATCAATTCTTTCGATGTGAAGGCCCTGAAGGCGCTGGTGCGCACGGTGCCGGATTTTCCCAAGCCGGGGATTCTGTTTTACGACATCACCACGCTGCTCAAGGACAAGACCGGCTTTGCCAAGCTGATCGACGCGCTGGCCGGCCACTATATCGAGCGCAAGGTCGATCTGGTGCTGGGCATCGAGGCGCGGGGATTCATCTTCGGGCCGGCGCTCGCCTACCGGCTCAACGCCGGCTTTGTGCCGGTGCGCAAGCCCGGCAAGCTGCCCGCCGTGGTCGAGCGTGTGACCTATGACCTGGAGTACGGCTCCGACACGCTGGAGATTCACCAGGACGCGATTCGTCCTGGTCAACGGGTGGTGCTGGTGGATGACCTGCTGGCCACTGGAGGCACGATGGAGGCCACGGTGAAGCTGGTCAAGCAGTTGGGCGGAGAGATTGTCGGGCTGGCCTTCGCCGTCGAGCTGGACTTCCTGAAGGGCCGCGCGCGCTTCCCGGAATACGACATCTTCAGCCTGCTGCATTACGACGAGTAAGGACTTCGCGTCCAGAGGGAATTCCCAGGTCTCAGAATCGAGACCTGAGGCACCCGAAGTTTTTGGTCTTCAGCTTGAGCCGCCGGGGAAGGGCAACTGGCTGAAAGAACTCCCTCAGGGGCTAAAGCCCAACCTGCTTCTGCTTTGCATGTACGGGCTAAAGCCCGTACCCTTCACCCGAAGCCAAGTTTCTGGACAGATTCTCAAGGCGCGTCTGCCTGCACGCTGTTCGCCGCCGCGCCTTCGGCCGTTTCCTCGCCTAACATTTGAGCGTCGGCAAAGCGGTAGCCCACGTAGACGTCGGTGAGCAGGTAAAGAGGCTTCGACGGGTCGTCTTCGATCTTCTTGCGCAACTGGCGGACGAAGGTGCGCAGGTACTCGACTTCTTCGCGGCAGTCCGCGCCCCAGACGGCGGTAAGCAGCCGGGCGTAGGTGATGACGCGGCCGGCGCGGCTCATCAGGCAGTGCAAAATGTCGAATTCCTTGCGGGTCAGGTGCAGCGGCTGGCCGCGCTTGGTCACCTTGCGCTTGACCGGGTCAAGGCGCAGCTCGCCAATCTCGATGGGCGCATCTTCGGCGCGCACCGGGGCCTGGACGCGGCGGACCGCGGTGCGGATGCGGGCAATCAGTTCGCGGGTGCTGAAGGGCTTGGTGACGTAGTCGTCGGCTCCTAGTTCGAGCGCCTCGACTTTTTCCTCTTCGCCGTCGCGCACGGTGAGCATGAGGACCGGCAGCCGGGGCGCGGAGGAGCGGATGCGGCGCAGGGTTTCAATGCCGCCGATGCCGGGCATGTTGATGTCCAGCAGCACTACGTCGAAGGCGCCGGTGCGCAGCACTTGCAGCGCCTCTTCGCCGCGCGAGGCCTCGACCACCAGAAAGCCGAGTTCGGTCAGTGGAGGGCGGAGCGCCCTGCGGATGGCCGATTCATCGTCGACCAGAAGAATGCGAATCGCGTTCTGCTTCATCAGGAAACCCTCTTGCGCGCCGTGGCGGGAATGGCCGCAAAGAACGTGGTGCCGTCCATCTCGTCGCTGGTGACCCAGACGGAGCCGCCATGGATGAGCGCGACGCGCTTGGCGACCGAAAGGCCGATTCCGGTGCCGGCGGCGCGGTTGGAGTAGGTGGTGGAACGATAATAGCGGTCGAAGATACGCTCCCGATCGTTGATGGGAATCACCGGGCCGCGGCTGTGCACCGAAAAGATGACCTCGGCGCGCGAGCGGGTGGCGCGAACGGTGATGGGCGCGCCGAAGATCGAGTATTTGCAGGCGTTGTCGATGTACTGCGTGAGCAGCATGACCATCAACTGGCGGTCGCAGTGGAGCACCATATCCTCTTCGGGAATGTCGATGGCCACCTTCATGCTGGCCACGCGGTCGCCCAGGCTGGTCACGACCTCCTCAATCAGCGCCGCCACGCCCACCGGGGTCGAGTGAATCGTGACCTCGCCGGCATCCAGGCGGGCGGTGGTCAGCAGGCGCGTGGTCAGGTTGCCCAGCTGCCCGGCCTGCTCGTCGATGAGGGCCACCAGTTCGGCCTGCGCCTCCGACAGGTGGCCCATCTCGCCCAGGCCCGAGGAGGCCGCGCGGATGGCCGTCAGCGGCGTCTTGTAGGCGTGCGCCAGGCTGTCCAGAACCGTGGAGCGCAACTGCTCGGTGCGGCGCTCGGTCTCGATGCGGTTCTCGTTGGCGAAAGCCCGGTAGCGGTCGAAGGCGATGGCAATCAGCGAGGCGATGGCGTTGTTGGTGAGCGGGCTGGTGTCGCCGCGCACCACCAGGCTGCCAACGGGCGCCGCGCCCAGCCGGACCACGCGGCGTCCCAGTCCGCTCTCCGGGTTGTCGTCCGAGGTTCCAAAATAGTAGACGTTTTGCGCCAGCTCGCGGGGATCCTCGTTCCAATCCCCGACCGGGTAGACCTGATGCAGCTCCGCGTCGAAGACCGCCACCGCCTCCAGCCCGAAGGTCTCGTAAACCAGCTCAGCCAACTGCGGCCCCGGCTCGAGGTGAAGATTCATCTCCAGCGTACGGCGGGTGAACTCGTAGAGATCGCGCATCTGCCCGCCCCACGATTCGGCCTCGCGGGCGTGGCCGGTGACGCGCGCGCTGAGCCGGCTGACCACCAGCGCAACCAGCACGAAGACCAGCAGGGTTACGGAATTGGCGGGGTCGGCGGCGGTATTCGAGAGCGGCTGGCGAACGGTGAAAAGACTGTGCATCAGCACCGCCGACAGCGACACGATGACCGCCTGCCAGAATCCGCACAGCAGGGCGGTGGGCACCACGATCAGCATGAAAAGAAGCACGGAGATGGGAAGCAGCCATCCGGACCAATGCGCAAGGGCCGACACCAGCAGAACGGCCACAACCCCCAGCGCAGACTCCAGGATGAACAGGAGCGCGCGCAATCCGGAGCCGCGCGAACGCCGAGCCCCGATGAAGGAACGAACAGGGTTGAAGCTCAAAGACAAGAGGCCGCCCATCATTTCGTTGGAGCGGAATTTGAGAGAAACGGCGCCCTCGACGGGAGACCCCGTGAACGGTTCCGCGTCCCGCTGCTCTTCAGATCCCAGGGCCACTCGAGGCCAGCAGGAATTCTTCTTGCAGTTCCGCCTTGAATGCAATAAAACTTGAGGGAATTTTAGCAGGTTCTTCGCTTTTTCCTTGAGAAAGAATGCGCTGCCGGCTGAGATGCCAGGCGCGCCGGCGCAGGTGAGCGCGGCTGCCGCCTCCCTGCTCCGGCGCTCGAGCGGAAGGGCGCTCGGAGCGATTCTCCGGATGGCATCGAGGAGGAGGCGTTTCCTCAGGGGCTAAAGCCCGCGGATTTTGCGGCATTTACGGCACGGCTGAAGCCGCGCCCTTTCAAAGCAACACCAAATCAGGACACTCCCAGCAAGCGCACGAACAGATTCGCCGCGCCGGGATGAACTACCATGATTGCCATGCGCGTTCTTTCCGCTGCCGAGATGAATGCCTGCGACCGGCTGACCACAGAGCGGTACGGCGTTCCGTCGCTCGATCTGATGCGGGCGGCATCGGCAGCCGTGGCGGCCTTTGCGCGCCGCGAGTTTCCGGCTGCAAGGCGGGTGACGGCGCTTTGCGGGCGGGGCAACAACGGCGGCGACGGCCTGATGGCCGCGCGGCTGCTCGCCCTGGCCGGCCTGGAGGTGACCGTGCTGCTGATGGGTGACCCCGGCAAGCTTTCCGGCGACGCGGCCGAGGCCTGGCGCGAGCTGACGAGTCTGGCCAGCTCCCAGTCAGGGCCTACCGGCTCCGCGCCGGCGCGCCTCAGACTGGCCGTCATCGAGACGCCGGAGGATCTGGCCCGGCACTCGGAGGCGCTCCAGACCGACTTGATCCTCGACGCACTCGTTGGAACCGGCTTCAAGCGGCCTCTGAAGGGGCTGGCTCTGGCGGCGCTCCAGTGGATGGAGAGCGGCGCAACGCCGGTTCGGACGCCCGTTCTCGCTTCCATTTCCGCCCCCGTTACCGCCCCGATTTTTGCCCCCATTCTTGCCATCGACTTGCCCTCCGGCTGGCCGGCCGACGAAACCGCGGCTGTCGCAGCCGGTCCCGTCTTCTCCGCTGACGCGGTCATCACCTTCACCGCGCCCAAGCCGGCGCACGTCTTCGGACAACTCACCCGCCATTGGGACCAGCCGGTGGTGGTCGCGCCCATCGGCTCGCCGGAAGAGGCGATTGCCGCGGCGCTGGAGCCAGATTCGCTCGGCCTAAGCTGGGCGGGCGCGGCGATGAAGATGGTGCAGGCTCCGCGCGCGGCCGCGGCCAACAAGGGCAACTTCGGCCACGTGCTGGTGGTGGGCGGAAGCCTGGGAACCGCGGGCGGCAAATCCGGCGCGCCGGCGATGGCCGCTCTGGGAGCGCTGCGGGCCGGGGCTGGCCTGGTGACGGCGGCCATTCCCGCGCCGGCGCTGCCGCTGGTGGCCGCCGCGGCGCCGGAGCTGATGACCTGGCCGCTGGCTGCCAATGCGGCGGGTCAAATCTCGTCTGCGAACCTGGACGCGGAAACGCTAGACGCGCTCACGGCAGGAAAAACCGTGTTGGCCATCGGCCCCGGCCTGGGCCAATCGCCGGATACGGCCCAATTCCTCGCCGGGCTGCTGGCGGCCACCAATATTCCGGCGGTCATCGACGCCGATGCGCTCAATATTCTTGCAGCCAATCCGGATCTGCTGGCCAGGTTGAGCGAAAGCGCGCGGCTCGGGCGCAACGTGGTGCTGACGCCGCATCCCGGCGAGCTGGCGCGCCTTGTGGGCGCTTCGGTGGCTGAGGTGCAGTCGAACCGGCTGGTGGCGGCGCGGGAGTTTGCCCGGCGGACCGGCTTCACGCTGGTGCTCAAGGGCGCGCGCACGCTCATCGCCCACCCCGATGGCCGCGTAGCGGTGAACACGACCGGAAATCCCGGCATGGCCAAGGGGGGCTCGGGCGACCTGCTGACCGGGCTGGTGGCGGCCCTGGTGGCGCAGTATCCGGCTGAAGCGGCTCGGGCGGTCGAGGCGGCGGTGTATCTGCATGGGCTGGCCGGCGATCTGGCCGTCGGCCAGGGCGATGAGCACACGCTCGTGGCAACCGACAGTCTCGCACAGCTTTCGCGGGCATTTCGCCTGCGGGCTTTTGACTTTCGCGGAGGCGGCCCAAACGGGTATCTTTGGTTGCAGGGGCTGCCGCCGGAACCGAACCCGGCCGCGGCCTCCCAAGAGGCAGCAGAATGAGCAATGCCGCAGGCTCCGCCACAGGCAGAACGCACGAATTCACCACCAAGAGCGGCGCGGACACCATCGAAGTGGGACGCAAACTGGCCGGCCTGCTTCTGCCGCCGCAACTGCTGATCCTCAGCGGCGATCTGGGCACTGGCAAGACCACGCTGGTCAAGGGAATTGCGCAGGCGCTGGACGCCGCCGATCCGGACGAAGTGACCAGTCCCACCTTCACCCTGCTGCACGAGTACGACGGCGCACGCGAGGGCAAGCCGGTGAAGCTCTTTCACCTGGACGTCTATCGCCTCGAAGGCGAGCGGCAACTGGAGTCGCTGGGCCTCGACGAGCTGCTCACGCCGGACGCGCTGGTGCTGGTCGAGTGGGGAGAGAAATTCAAGAGCATCCGCAAAAAAGCCACTGGGGAGATCGCCATCCGCTCGGCCGGCGGCGACGCGCGCAAGATTACCGTGACGCTGAAGGAGTAGAGCAGCTGGAAGGTTGCTTCGGCGGCGCATTCCGCGCGGAAACGCCTGCGCCTCAGGTCTCGATTTTGCGATCTGGGATGCAGGAGGTGGACCATGGATGAGCGTCTCGTTCCCAGGTCCGAAAATCCGGACCTGGGGCACCCGTTCCTCTTGCGGTCGTCGGATGTGGGCCACCCGCCAATCGGTTCTTTCGGAAGAAATGCTGCCATCATCTTGCAATTTGACTTAGAGCATTTTCGGAAATGGTGTAGACCGGAATTTTACTGGTATCCCACCCATTCCGCAGAAAAACGCGGAATGGATGGGGCACGGAAGTCTACATCAAAAGCTAAAATGCTCCAGGAAAGTCGCAGTTCCCATGAACTGAAGCAGTAAAAGGAGATTCCGCGTGAAGAAATTCCTCTTCTTCTCCGATGAAAGACTTTTACCGGTTTCTCCGGAGACGGTTTCGCGGGAGTCTGCCGGTCGAAAGTGGATGCAGATTGCTGGGAATAAAGCGCAGCCTCAAAATACGTGCTCAAGGGGCCCTCGCCGCCACCGTGTTGGCAACGGGGTGCGGCGTTCTGGCTGGTTGTTGGATCTGGCGCGAGGCGACGCTGAGTATGACCGCAGGAAGGTTGGCTCACGAGGCGGCGCGAGTCATGAGCGAGAGCGATACGTATGCCCTCGAAGTACATCGCACGCTGGACGCCGTGAACGCTTCGCGCTATCCCTATTGTTCCGAGGAGGATATGGAGCTTCTCAGCCATCTCCTCGATACCTCGCGTTTTCTCAAGGAGATAGGCCGCATCCATGACAACAAGATCGTCTGTTCCACGATGCTGGGGCGTGAGCATCTGTCGAATAACGAACTGCCGAAGCCGGATTCCATCGGGACGGACGCAGTGAAAGCGTTCCGGGACAGTCCAATCTTCCGGTTGCCGAATATCAAGGGCGTCGTCGCCTTGCAGGCGGGTGATTCCTATGTGGTTTTGTATCCCTATTTCGATAGTCTTCGGGAACCCTCCCCCATTCATAGAAAGATTACAACGGTGTCTGACGACGAGCGGAAACATCCGATTGCGCTGACGGGCGTCTCGGAGCAACCAGCGTGGCCGCAACTGACCAGGAACAACGATTTCCGCGTCGGGGAGACGATGTTCTCGACTCGTTGTTCGTTGCTCAGCATCAACCACATTTGCACGACGGCCTATCTTTCGGTATCCGAAGCACTCCAAGCCAATCATCGAGGACTACGAGTTTTCATTGCATTTGGCGGGCTGGCCGGCGCCTTCTTCGGCTTCTTCTGTTCAGTCATCTACTGGCGCAACCAGAGCATGGAACAGCAGCTTCGCAGGGCGATTCACCGGGACCAGTTGAGCGTGGTGTATCAGCCAATCGTGAATGTGGCGAGCCGGCGGATGGTGGGGGCTGAAGCTCTGGCGCGCTGGACCGATGAAGAGGGCGTTGCGATCGGCCCCGATATTTTCATCAAGATCGCGGAAGAGCGCGGTTTCGTGGGAGAGATCACCAGGCTGGTTGTGCAACGCGTGCTGTGTGAATTTGGAGCGACGCTGCGCGACAATCCTGATTTTCATGTCAGTATCAACGTGGCTGCAGCAGACCTGGAGGATCCTGGATTTCCGTCCATGCTGGAGCAATCGCTGGAGCAGGCGTCGGTTTCGACTGAGAGCGTGGCGATCGAACTCACCGAGAGAGGCACGGCCCGGCACAACCTG
>Ga0182030_10019327_pt1 | contig 12982 bp, 10 predicted proteins | sample 812S3MmetaG_FD_121299 | JGI IMG/M metagenome (GOLD analysis project Ga0182030, IMG submission 121299) | Permafrost microbial communities from Stordalen Mire, Sweden - 812S3M metaG (Illumina Assembly) | ecosystem: Environmental > Terrestrial > Soil > Wetlands > Permafrost | place: Sweden... | reverse complement strand
GGCCAGCGCCTCGCCGAACGACCGGACCAGCGCCTCGCCGGTGGCCGGGGTCAGTTCCGACGGCTTGAACACGACCGCGTTCCCGGCCGCCAGCGCGTAGGCGATCGAGCCCACCGGGGTGAACACCGGGTAGTTCCACGGGCCGATCACGCCGACCACGCCCAGCGGCTGGTACTCCACCGTGGACGCCTGGTTGATGGCCGCCAGCCCGCTGCGGACCCGGCGCGAGCGCAGCACCCGGCGGGCGTTCCTGGCAGCCCAGTCGATGTGCAGGATGGCCAGGACGATCTCGAGCTTCGCGTCGTCCAGCGGCTTGCCGGTTTCGGTGTGCACGAGCTGGGCGAGCCGGTCCATGTACCTGGTCAGGTGCGACTTCCAGGCGAGCAGCCGGATCCGCCGTCCGGCCCAGCCGAGCCCGGCCCACCACACCGCGGCCTCGCGGGCCGCGGCCACGGCGGCATCGACATCGCGGCGTCCTTGGGTGGGGAAGGTGGCCAGCACTTCCCCTGTCGCCGGGTTAACTGTCTCAAGCATCGCTGACCAGTAAAGCACCGTGAGCTGACCGCTGGCTACGCTGGGGTACGACTCGAGGAGGGGATCCGGTTTGCCGCCGCGCCCGTACGTGCTGCTGAGCTGCGCCACCTCGGCGGACGGTTACCTGGACGACGCCAGCCCCCGTCGGCTGATCCTGTCCGGCCCCGCTGACCTGGACCGGGTGGACGAGGTGCGGGCCGGCTGCGACGCGATCCTGGTCGGCGCGCAGACCGTCAGGAAGGACAACCCGAGGCTGCTGATCCGCGACCCGCGCCGCCGCGCCCGCCGCGCCGCCCGTGGCCAGCCCGGACCCCCGGCCCGCGTCACCCTGACCGCCACCGGCGACCTGGACCCGCAGGCGAATTTCTTCGCCCCCGGCGCGCTCCGCCTGGTGTACTGCGCCGCCCCCGCCCTGCCCCGCGCCCGGGCCAAACTCCGGACCGCACTGGGGGAGGCCGCCGTACTCATCGACGCCGGCGATCCCCCCTCCCTCGACTTCATTCTCCAAGATCTGGCCGAACGATCGGTGGCTCGTCTCCTCGTCGAAGGCGGCGCCCGCGTCCTGGCCGAGTTCCTGGCCCTCGACCTAGCCGACGAATTCCACCTCGCCATCGCCCCCTTCTTCGTCGCCGCCCCCGACCCGAGGACCCCGCAAACAGCCCCCCGCCTCAACCTCCCCCCGTATGCCCCCTCCAGCCCCCGAATCCTCGACAGCCCCCGAATCCTCGATAGCCCTCGAAACCCCGACAGCCCCGACCAACCCAGCAGCCACGGCGGCCCCTCCAACCCCATGACTCTCGCCGAAGTCCGACGGGTCGAGGAGATGGTCCTGCTGCGCTACCTGCTCGGCCCCGGCGGCCCCGATCACCGGTACCTGCGCTGGGCGATCGAGCTGTCCCGGCTGTGCCCGCCGTCCGCGACCGCCTTTTCCGTCGGCGCGGTCATCGTCGCCGAGGACGGCGAGGTGCTGGCCACCGGCTTCTCCCGCGAGCAGGAGGATCACGATCACGCCGAGGAAGTGGCCCTCCGCAAGCTGGCCCTCCCCGGGCCCGGCCCGGACCCCAGGCTGCGGCACGCCACCATCTACAGCTCGCTGGTCCCCTGCGGCGCCCGCGCCTCCCGCCCGCTGACCTGCGTCCAGCACATCGTCGCCGCCGGCATCCCCCGGGTCGTCTACGCCTGGCGCGAGCCCCCCCTGTTCACCGGCGGCGAGGGCGCCGGACAGCTCCTAGCCGCAGGCGTGGCCGTCACCGAGGTCCCCGAGCTAGCCACCCGCGCCAAGGCCGTCAACGCCCACCTGGTCGCGTGACCGCGCCTGAGCTGGGTTCTCAGCTGGGCCAGTTGCCGTGCGCGGATCAGAACAGCGTGTTCTCTGGCAGCACGCCGCGCATGCGCTCATAGTCCAGGGTGACGCAGCGGATACCCCGGTCCTCGGCCAGGGTGCGGGCTTGCAGCTTGATCTCCTGGGCCGCGAAGATGCCCTGTACCGGGGCCAGCAGCGGATCTCGGTTCAGCAACTCCAGGTATCTGGTCAGTTGCTCGACTCCGTCAATTTCTCCGCGCCTTTTGATCTCGACGGCGACGCTGAGGCCATCGGAGTCCCGGCACATCAGGTCGACCGGGCCGATCGGGGTCGGGTACTCGCGGCGGACCAGCCGCCAGCCGTCGCCGAGCAGCTGCACCTGGGCCGCGAGCAGTTCCTGCAGGTGCGCTTCCACGCCGTCCTTGACCAGCCCCGGGTCGATCCCGAGGTCGACCGACGTGTCGCTCAGCACTTCGGTGATCGTGATCGCGAGCGTCTCACCCGCCTTGTTGGTGACCGACCACTTGCCTGGCTTCTCGGTGAGCCGGCAGGGCGGTGACATCCAGTTCAGCGGCTTGTACGAGCCGCCGTCCGAATGCACGAGCACTGACCCGTCCGCCTTGACGATGAGCAGGCGCAGAGCCGAAGGCAGATGAGCGGTGAGCCTGCCGACGTAGTCGACGCTGCACCGCGCGATGACGAGCCGCACGTTCGGTAACTCTACTGGCTGCTCCCGGTTGTGGCTGGCCCGTCCCCGTCTTCAGGGTGGGGAGCAAGGTCAAATAGGCTCAGCAGGCGTGAGCCCGCGCAGGATCCGCCGCGAGCGCTCCGGTCCGCCAGACCCTGTGCCCGGGCCCGAGCGCGTCGAGTCCTGGCCCGACGGGGACTGGGTGGTCCGGCGGGCGCCCGGCGCGGGGACAGCGAAGGCCTACCGCTGTCCGGGATGTGACCAGGAGATCGTGCCCGGTACCCCGCATGTCGTCGCCTGGCGCGCCGACGGCATTCCCACCGGTGTCGGCCTAGCTGAGCGCCGGCACTGGCACACAACGTGCTGGGAGTACCGGCTGCGCCGCGGTCAGCGTCCGCGCCGGATCCGGCGGAAAAACCCGTGACTGAGAGCCCCATGACCGAGATCCGGGCCGCCACTGTCCTTCCGGCGACCGTTTCTGGCCACGCTAATGCAACTACCCCATCCGCCGTCCAGCCCGAGGCAACGGACGTTACGCCCGGGAGAAACGTGCCCTCTGGGATATGCGTGCACCCAACCGAGGACGACGCCACCCAGTGCGCTCCTGCGTAAGTCACCAGCGCCCCGCCCCCAAACCCGCCCTCACGCCAGAGCCCGGATCCCGCGCCAAGCGCGTGATCCGGGCCCGGGCCTGGAATTACCCGATCACCTCAAGCTCCGCACCGGCTCGGCGTTCAAGCTCCGCACCGGCTCAGCAATCACGTCCCGCACCGGCTCGGCGGTCACGTCCCGGACCGCCGCACCGGACCGGCGAATCCCCGGCAGGAACAGCGCCGCCGCCGCGCCGACCGCTACCGCGGCCGCGCCGACCCAGACCGCGGGCGCCAGCCCGGAGACGAAGGCCGCTCCGCTGGCGTAGCTGCCGTGGGCCGAGAACACCGCGCCGAGCACGGCGATCCCGAATACTCCGCCCAGCTCCCTGATCGCGTTGCTGGCCCCGGAGGCGATGCCTTCCTGGTCGCGCCGCACGGAGCTGAGCACCACGTTGGCGACCGGCGCGATGAACAGCGACATGCCCACGCCGGCGATCACGAACGCCGGCACCATCGCGGCGTAGGGCACCGTGGGGGTGATGATGGCGGCCAGCCAGCCCAGCCCGATGGCCTGCAGGGCCAGCCCGGTGGCCAGCAGGACCCGCCCGCCGATGCGATCCGACAGCGCCCCGGCGATCGGCGCGATGAACACCGGCATCGCCGTCCACGGCAGCGTCCGCAGGCCAGCCTGCAGCGGGCTGTAGTGCTGGACGACCTGCAGGAACTGTGCGAGCAGGAAGATAGAACCGAACATCCCGAAGAACATCAGCAGCGAAGCCAGGTTGGTCAGCGCGAAGCCGCGGCTGCGGAACAGCTGCAGCGGCAGCATCGGCTCCCGCGTCCGCAGTTCCCAGCCGATGAACGCCGCCACGAGCAGCGCGCCGATCACGATGGGCGGCAGCACGGTGGCGCTGGTCCAGCCGTGGTCGTTGCCGCGGACGACGCCGAGCACGATGCCGAGCAGGCCCACACTGGCCAGGACCAGGCCCGGCAGGTCCAGGTGAGTCGACGAGCCGCGGCTCTCGGTGAGCCGGGTCCGGGCGATCGGCAGCAGCGCGACGCCGATCGGCACGTTCAGCCAGAAGATCCACTGCCAGGATGCGCCTTCGACGACGGCCCCGCCGACCAGCGGCCCGATCGCGATGGCCAGGCCGCCGACAGCGCCCCAGGCGCCCAGGGCCAGCCCGCGCCGCTGCGGCGAGACGGCCGCCGACAGCAGGGTCAGGGTCAGCGGGATCAGAATGGCGGCGCCGACCCCCTGCACGGCCCGGGCGGTCACCAGCGCGCCGATGCCGGGTGCGAGGGCGGCCGCCGCCGACCCGCCGGTGAACAGGCTCAGGCCGATCACGAACATCCGGCGGCGGCCGTACCGCTCGCCCAGCGTGGCCCCGGTGAGCAGCAGCACCGCGAAGGTGAGCGTGTAGGCGTTGACCGTCCACTGCAGTCCCTCGAGCGAGGCGTGCAGGTGCTCCCGGATCGACGGCAGCGCGGTGGTTACCACGAGGTTGTCGAGTGAGGCCATGAACAGGGCGGCCGACGTGATGGCGAAAGTCCACGCCGTGCGGCTTTTCGCGGTCATTGCTTTCCTCCTAGGAAGTGAGTAGTCACTAGCTCTGAGCCTTAAAAAAAATTCCCCTGCCGAACGGGCCGTGGTTCGTCTCTCCGGCCCGTCCAAGCTTGCTCATTTCGGGCACCAGCTGGTCCACCGCTCGTCCACGGACGGCAGGTCCATCGCCGCGGCCACGTTCATCAGCATGCCGACGGCGAAAAAGTCCACCACGGTCTGGAAGGGCAGCCCGGTCAGTCGCTCGGTCAGCTCCCACAGCGCCTTGTACCCGGCCCGGGTCGCGGCGCGCACCTCAAGGTCGTCGCAGGCGGCGTAGGCCTGCATCTGCAGCTGGAGCAGGGTCCGGTCGTTGAGGAGTTCGGTGTAGGCGTCCGCCATCGCGGCGAGCGCTTCCTCACCGGTCAGCTCGCCGGCCGCGGCGGTGAAGGTGTTCCTCACTCGCTGGAAGCACCGCTCCACGAGCGCGATGAACAGCGCCTTCTTGGTCGGGAACAGCCGGAACAGGTACGGCTGGCTGATCCCGGCCTGCCGCGCGACTTCCTCGGTCGAAGTCCCCGCCAGCCCGTGCGCCGCGAATTCGCCCATCGCAGCCCCCAGCACCAGCTCCCGCCGCTCGCCGGCTGGCATCCGCTGCCGGTGCGCAGCGATGCCAGGTCCCGGCTGGGTGGCGGTCATCCGCTGCGTGGTCTCGGTCATGAAAATTAAGGTAGTGACGACTCACTACTTTGTCAAGAACGGCTAGTCCGTATCTCGTTCCCGCGGACTCTCAACTCCGGCCGTCTCTCGCCCTCGCTTTGGGCTGCGACCCCTGACATGGCTTCGCCTCCTGCCCTGATCTCCGGAGAGCAGGAGGCGAAGACGGTGACCCTGCTAGCGGCGTGCCGGAAGGTCGCGCTTGAGTTCTCCGACGAACGTCCGCCATCCTGCAGGCGTGAAGCCAAGGGCGTGCGGAGCCGCGTTCTTGCTGTCGCGCACCCCGATGTAGCCATCGACACGCTGGCCCACTTCGACGCATTCTCCGCAAGCCGCACTATAAGAACTTTTTCTCCACGGTCTGCTGCGGAGATTAACCGAACGCATCTTAAATCCCTCCAGGGAAATCATTAGTCACATATGTTCTAGGTTGTTCCTGGACTGCTGCCGCTGCTCAAGTTATCGCCACTCATGCCAGGCCGCAGCGATCATCTCCCGCGTCTTCGCCTGGTCAAGGGAAAGGTCTCTCAGGCGGTTGAAAGCGCGCCGGTACGTGAAGGCTTCCTCTTCTTCTTCGACGTACCGGCTCCCGGTCAGGTGCTCTAGGTACACGAAATCACGGTGAGTGATGTCGTGGGTCTCGTCGAGCTGAAGAAGTACGAAAGCCCCAGTACCGATCGGGTGAGGGCCGTCGAGGAGAAGAATACGGAGCGTAATATTATCATGTTCCGACAGGTCGAGCAGGCGCTTGATCTGGGACTGCATTACATTTCGATTGCCGAACCGCCTAAACAGTACCGACTGGTCGAGAACGGCGGAAAACTCAAGCGGATTGTCCTCGGGCTAGGACCTGCTGGCGGGCCAGACGGGCCTCTACTCGCCGCGTGGTCTCGGCGGGTGATACCGGGGCAATCTCTTCTACGACCCCATTGGTCACTTCGCGCGCGTAGTCGCTCGTCTGGAGCAAGCCGGGCATGATCAAAGGGGCCCAGCTCATGGCCGACCTGGCTTCGGTTTCCATCCCGATATAGGCGGCGTACTCCGGCGAAAGCGACTGAGTGTACGCCTCCCACCAGCCCTTGCTGGTTTCCGCTTCCCGGGCTAGCTCGAGCAGGTCCGCGGTGCGGTCCGCGAAGCCGTAGAAGGCCAGCAGTTTCTTGATCTCAGGAGGGCGCGGCGGGGTGTGAGCATTTTCGAGCCGGGAGACCTTGGATGCGGACCAGCCCATGTGCTCGGCTACCTGGTCGCCGGTCAGATTGGCACGCTCACGCAGCCGGCGCAGCTCGGCGGCGAGCCGACGCCGACGGACGGTCGGACTGGCGGATACTGTCACCTGTCCACCCTTCCGGGCACGTACAGCATGAGTGTTCCATGCATCCTGCACCCCTAATCTAACGCACGCGTTACGAATAGATGCACTGTAGGGCACAAAAAAAAATCTGCTAATTCTCCTGTTGGAACTTGCAGTGATACCTACACTCCCGGACACTCAGAGGAGAGGGCCACTAGCCCTCGGCGGCGGCGAGCGGCCCACCCCATCTGCTCGCCGACCGAGGCAGCAGGTCCGAACCCCTGCTGGCTGGAGGGAGTCGACATCATGCGCAGCGTCCCGCTTCACCGGAGCATCATCGCGATCGACATCGAGCGATCCACCGGTCCGGATCGGACCAATCCCATCCGCGAAGAGCTGCGGGATGAGGCTTACCGGCTGCTCAGCGCAGCCATGCGGACAGCCGGCATCGGCGATGGGCATTGCGACCCGCTGGCCGACCGGGGCGACGGCGTCCTGGCGCTGGTCCATCCGGCGGACGAGGTGCCGAAGACCCTGCTGCTCTATCCGCTGATCCCCGCCCTGACCACCCTGCTGGCCGACCGCAATGCGGCCCTGGCCGGCGGCGATCGGTGCTGCCGTGAACTCAGGCTGCGGACCGTCATCCATTCGGGTGAGGTGCACTATGACGGCAAAGGCTATTTCGGCGAGGCCCTTGATGTCGCGTTCCGGCTGCTCGACGCGCCCCGGCTGAAGTGCTGCCTGCGCCAGGCGACGACACCGCTGGTCCTGGTCGTCTCGGAGGAAATCTACTGGTCGATCGTGCGGCATGGATACGAAGGCATCCCGGAAAGCGGATTCGATCCCCTGGTCCGGGTCGTGGTCGCCGGCCGGCGGCACCGGGGCTGGGTGCACCTCCCCGTTCCGGGGCTTACCGCCGAGCAGGCAGCGGTCCTCGCCGCCCAGCAGGATCCCATGATCGCGGCCTGATGATCGATGCCGGTGCGCCGGTGGGACGATAGGCAGATGACCCGGGGCTACGCCCGCTCGCCGGGCTGAACCAGCGTGGCGCTCGCCGCAATCCCCTGAGCACCGCCATTACCAACCGGCCTACAATGCCTCGAAAGACGCCCGGGACCCGGGGTCGGGCAGCCTTGCGCTGCTTGCGCCGTGGCCCGCTCAGCTGACGGACTCGGAGGGTCTCCCTTGTACCTGTTCGATCTCACCGGCAAGGTCGCCGTGGTCACCGGGGGGACCCGCGGGATCGGCCTGATGATGACGCGCGGCCTGCTGCAGGCCGGAGCGAAGGTCTACGTCAGCTCGCGCAAGCCCGAGGCGGGGGAGGCCGCGGTCGCCGAGCTCTCTGCGCACGGCCGGGTGGTGTCTCTTCCAGCCGACCTGGCCCGCGAGGAGGAATGCGTGCGGCTGGCGGCCGAGGTCGGCCGCACCGAGGAGCGCGTCCACATCCTGGTCAACAACGCCGGCACCACCTGGGGCGCGGATCTGGAGGACTTCCCCAGCCACGGCTGGGACAAGGTCATCGACCTCAACCTCAAGACGCCGTTCTACCTCACCCGGGCGTTCCTGCCGCTGCTCGAGGCGGCCGGGACCGCCGATGACCCGGCTCGGGTCATCAACGTCGGCAGCATCGACGGCCTGCGGGTGCCCGAGCTGCCCATCTACTCCTACTCGGCCAGCAAGGCCGGCCTGCACCAGCTCACCCGGGTGCTCGCGCACGAGCTCGGGCCGCGGCATATCACCGTCAACGCGGTAGCGCCGGGGCCATTCGACTCCAAGATGATGGCGGCGACCCTGGCCGGAGCGCGCGATCAGATCGCCGCCCGCTCCCCGCTCGGCCGCATCGGCCGCCCGGACGACATGGCCGGCGTCGCGGTGTACCTGAGCGGCCGCGGGGCCGCCTACGTAACCGGCGCCATCATCCCAGTCGACGGCGGCATCTGGGCCGCCACCTGACCGCGGCAGGACCGTCGGCATGGCCCGCGAGCGTCAGCTCTCCGGAGCGTCCGCGTCTTCGGGGGCTAGCCACAAGACGGCCATCGGCGGCAGGGTGATGGTGGCCGAGGCCGGGCGGCCGTGCCAGGGCACCGGGACGGCCTCGATGCTGCCCAGGTTGCCGACGCCGCTGCCGCCGTAGATCTCCGCGTCGGTGTTGAGCACCTCGCGCCAGCGGCCCGCGTGCGGCAGGCCTAGCTGGTAGTCCAGATGCGGCAGCGCGGAGAAGTTGGCGACGCAGGCGATTGTCCTCGACGTGTCCCCCTGGACGGCGGTGCCCGGGGCGGCGGTGCCGGGGGTAGCGGCGAGCCGGAGGAAGGACAGCGTGTTGCCGGGGGCGTCGTTGGAGTCGATCCAGCTGAACCCCTCGGGGGCGGTGTCCAGCTCCCACAGCGCGGGGGTCTGGCGGTAGATCGCGTTCAGGTCGCGGGACAGCTGCTGGACGCCGCGGTGGACGTCGAAGTCGAGCACCCACCAGTCCAGCCCGTTGTCCGCGGACCACTCGCTGACCTGGCCGAACTCCGACCCCATGAAGAGCAGCTGCTTGCCCGGGTGCGCCCACATGTACGCCAGCAGCGAGCGCAGCCCGGCGAACTTGCGCCATTCGTCGCCCGGCATCTTGCCGATGAGCGAGCCCTTGCCGTGCACCACCTCGTCGTGCGACATCGGCAAGATGTAATTCTCTGAGAACGCGTAGATCATGGAGAACGTGATCTCGTTGTGGTGGTACTGGCGGTAGATGGGATCCTGGCTCAGATAGGCGAGCGTGTCGTGCATCCAGCCCATGTTCCACTTGAAGCCGAACCCGAGGCCGCCCAGGTGCACCGGCCGGGACACCCCGGGCCAGGCGGTCGACTCCTCGGCGATCATGGTGATGCCGGGGACGCGCTTGTAACAGGTGGCGTTGGCCTCCTGCAGGAACGAGATGGCGTCGAGGTTCTCCCGGCCGCCGTACTGGTTCGGCTCCCACTCGCCGTCCTTGCGCGAGTAGTCCAGGTACAGCATGGACGCGACCGCGTCGACGCGCAGCCCGTCGACGTGGAACTCCTCCAGCCAGTAGACGGCGTTGGCGACCAGGAAGTTCCGCACCTCGGTGCGCCCGAAGTTGAAGACGTACGTGCCCCAGTCGGGCTGCTCGCCGCGCCGTGGGTCGGCGTGCTCGTACAGCGGGGTGCCGTCGAACCGCGCCAGCGCCCACTCGTCCCGCGGGAAGTGCCCGGGCACCCAGTCGAGCAGCACGCCGATGCCGGCCTGGTGCAGCGCGTCGACCAGGTAGCGGAAGTCGTCCGGGCTGCCGAACCGCGACGTGGGCGCGTAGTACGAGGTCACCTGGTAACCCCACGAGCCGCCGAACGGATGCTCGGCGACGGGCAGGAACTGCACGTGCGTGAAACCCAGGTCGCGGACGTAGTCGACCAGCTCGGTCGCCAGGTCCCGGTAGGAAAGCCCCGGCCGCCACGAGCCGAGGTGCACTTCGTAGATGCTCATCGGCTCGCGGACGAGCTGGCTTTGAGGGCGAGCCGAGACCCACGAAGCGTCCCCCCACTCATGCCGCGAGGTGTACACTACCGACGCGGTGGCAGGCGGCTTCTCGGTGGCGGCGGCCAGCGGATCGGCCTTTTCCCGCCACACCTCGTCCGGGCCGCAGATCGCGTACTTGTACCTGGCGCCCTCGGTCACGCCCGGGATGAACAGCTCCCACACGCCCGAACTGCCCAGCGAGCGCATCGGGTAGGCGCGCCCGTCCCAGTAGCTGAAGTCGCCGGTGACGCGGACACCGTGCGCGTTCGGGGCCCAGACGGCGAACGAGGTCCCGGTGGCCTGGCCGACCTCGCGGACGTGCGCGCCGAGCACCCGCCACAGTTCCTCGTGCCGGCCCTCGCCGATCAGGTACAGGTCGAACTCGCCCAGCGTGGGCAGGTAACGGTACGGGTCGTCGAGCACCGTCCCCTCGTCCGACCCCGGGTAGGTGGCGGCGATCCGGTAGTCAGGCACCTTCTCGTCCGGCAGGGTGACCGCGAAGACGCCCTGGTGCACATGCTCCATGGGCCACCTGCGGCCGTCGTCAAGAATGAGCGTTACCGAGGTGGCGAGCGGACGAAGCGCCCGGACGATGACCCCGTCCGGCCCGGCGTGCGCACCGAGCACCGAATGCGGGTCGTGGTGGTGTCCGGCGGCAACCCGCTCAATTTCGCCCAGCGGAATATCAGAATGTGTCATGTCTACAATTCGGCGATAGATTCCAGTGGAATGGACAGCCAGGTCGGGCGGTTCCTGGCTTCATATATGACCTCGTACACCGCCTTGTCAAGCAGCATGGCCCGAAGCAGCACCGAGTTCTGCGCCGGGTCCAGCCCCCCGGCCTCGGCGTAGCCCGTGCAGAAGGCGTCGCTGTTGTGCCGGACCCAGCCGGTCGCCTTCGGCGCGAGGATAGCCGCGTCGGGCCGCGTGACCAGCTGATGCCGGGCGGCGTAGTCGAACGAGCGGAGCATGCCGGCCACATCCCGCAGCGGCGAGGACCGGGCCCGGCGCTGGGCGAGCGGGCTGGCGGGCTCGCCCTCGAAGTCGAGGACCACCCAGCCGGTCTGGGTTCGCATCACCTGGCCCAGGTGGTAATCGCCGTGCACCCGCTGCGCCGGGACCGGGTCGACCAGCTTGGCCAGGTTGGAGAAGGCGTCACCGACCTTGTCCGCGTACCTGGCCAGCTCGGGGACGGCCGAGATGGCGATGTCGAGCCGCCGGAACATCTGCTCGGCCAGCTCACGGATCGCCTCGGGCGCCAGCTCAGAGCGGCCGAACGCCTCCGCCAGGTCCCGGTGGACCTGCGCGGTCGCGGCGCCGAGCCGCTCAGCCTCACCCGCGAAGTCGCCGCCGACCTCGCCCGCGCGGGCGCCCTCGGTCGCGTACAGGTCGCGCACGCTGGTCGCGGCCAGCGACCAGCCGTCCGAAGCCGCGCGCAGGTAGCGGGACAAGATGGCGAGCACCGTGGTGGCGCCGTCCATCCTGGTCTCGATCCAGCCGAACGGCTCGGCGATGTGCGTGGAGCCCAGCTGGGCCAGGGCCAACGACACCTCCAGGTCGGGGTTCGGCCCCGGGGTGACCCGGCGGAACACCTTGAAGATGGCGGACTGGCCGAACACCAGGCTGGTGTTGCTCTGCTCCCCGGTGAGCACCAGGCTGTCCATCCCGCTGTCGTCCGAAGGGATCTCAGCCCCGGGCACCCGGCAGAACCGCAGCGTGCCCACGGTCCGGTCCGCCACGATCGAGTCGAGCAGCATCCGGGTCAGCGCCGCGTCGTGCAGGCCGTCGTAGATCTGCATGCCTGCGTACGTCCCGATCCGCGCGTGCCGCAGCCGGGCCGGGAGCCGCGCCCGCGAGCCGACGAAAAGCTGGTAGCAGTCGGAGGTCGCCCCGTGGGAAACGGTGACGATCAGCTGCCGCAGGCCAGGGTCGCCCGGGATGATCTCGGTGTCGGCGACGACCGCGAGGTCATGGACGGTTCGCCCCTTGCCTGCGAACCATCGCTGCTTGACCAGCCAGGTAGCCAGTATGTCTTCGAACGTCATGAGCTTGGAATACCCCATCCCCCAGCCATAACCCGGCAAACACGCGGTGGCGGATTTGCGGGCGGCATGTCAGACATTTCAGGAAATGGCCGCAAGCGTCACGGCTGGTGGCTCTCGCGCGGGCCGGGCAGCGAGGCCCGGCCAGACCGGTTTTCCTCGGACGCGGACCGGTCTTCCCGCGCCGCCGGGAGCTGGAACCAGTAGAACCCGTGACCGGGCAGCGTCAGCAGGTAGCTGAGCTCGCCGATCTTCGGGAACGTTACCCCGCCCATGCACTCCACCGGCGTGACGCCCATGAAACGCCGCAGGTCGAGCTCTACCGGCTGCGGGAACCTGGACAGGTTGTTGACGCACAGGATGCGGTCGGACCCGTCGGTGTCGTCGTCATCGGCGGCGCCGGGCACCCGGACGAAGGCCAGCACGCTCGGGTTGGAGGAGGTCAGTTCCTCGTAGACGCCGGTGCCGAAGACCGAGTGCCGCTTGCGGATCTCGATCATCCGCCTGGTCCACTGCAGCAGTGAGCCGGCGTTGCGCTGCTGGGCCTCGACGTTCAGCGCCTGGTAGCCGTAGATCGCGTCCTGGATCGGCGGCAGGTAGAGCCGCTGCGGGTCGCACCGGGAAAAGCCGCCGTTGCGGTCCGGCGTCCACTGCATCGGCGTCCGGACGCCGTCCCGGTCGCCCAGCCAGATGTTGTCGCCCATGCCGATCTCGTCGCCGTAGTACAGCACCGGCGAGCCGGGCAGCGACAGCAGCAG
>Ga0182030_10019325_pt1 | contig 12983 bp, 6 predicted proteins | sample 812S3MmetaG_FD_121299 | JGI IMG/M metagenome (GOLD analysis project Ga0182030, IMG submission 121299) | Permafrost microbial communities from Stordalen Mire, Sweden - 812S3M metaG (Illumina Assembly) | ecosystem: Environmental > Terrestrial > Soil > Wetlands > Permafrost | place: Sweden... | reverse complement strand
GGTTTCCGGCCTCCCTCTATCAGTTGGCGCAACTCCAGGGGGTGGCGACTCCCACGATCGACCTCAACGGTGCCTACAACTCCCTTTCGAACTACAATGGCAGCAGCATCGGCTCGGCGAACTCCTTGTTTTATGACCGGCGTCAATCGCACGACATTCTGGCCAGTATGGATTGGATTAAAGGCCACCACGATGTCAAGTTCGGCGGAGAAATCCGCATTGCGCAGCAGAATACGTTGGACGTCAACGACCCTGTGGGGGCCTTTACCTTTAACACTTTGGGAACATCGCAAAACTCGGCCAACGTGAATGGCGGTGACGTCATGGCCACCTTCCTCACCGGCGTCAGCGTGGGCGGCAGCGGTGGGAACTGGAACATTATTCAGGCTCCTGCCTGGACCGCGAAGACCTGGAGCCTTTACGTGGAGGATTCCTGGCGAACGACGAGTAAGCTAACGGTCAATGCCGGTCTCCGCTATGACATGCAGTATCCGGGCACGGAGCGGCATAACCGGCTGGAATATTTCGATCCCACACTTTCCTCGCCGTTGCAGGTCGATGGGGTGCCCAATCTGATGGGGGGTGATGTTTTTGCCACCTCCTCGAACCGGGGAATGTATCCGAATCGCTTCTACGGAGCCATCCAGCCTCGCTTGGGGCTTGCTTACCGGCTGAACGACAAGACGGTCGTGCGGAGCGGCTTCGGAATCTTCTACGAGTATTACCAGTATGGAGCGGCCGTGCAGGATACCGCGGGCAGCGCTGACGGCTACATGCCGAGCACACCTTGGATCACCACCTACCAGAACAACGGCGCCACGCCTTTCGGGCCTATCAACAATCCCTTTCCGCTCGGCGTGACCCTTCCCACCGGGAATACGCTTGGGGCATTGACGAATGTTGGCTTAACCCCCACCGGTGGAGTGACCTATCCGGGATGGGTGAAGGACCCCGCCGAATATTCCTGGAATTTTAGCGTGCAGCGTCAACTTCCCGGAAACGTCGTGGTGGAGGGCAGCTATGTGGGTCAGAAGGGAACCCATTTGCTGTTTGGTGGCTACTCCAACCTCGACCACCTGGGTCCTTCCGTTGAGAGCCTCTCGACGGCGCAAATGACCTCACTTGACACGCTCGTGACCAACCCGTTTTATGGGACGATTACGAATCCTAACAGTTGCCTGTCCGGGCCCCAGGTTGCGGCTTCGCAGCTCGCGCTGCCTTTCCCGCAATTTTGCGGCACGAACAATATCGAGCCGCCCTTTGCGAATTCGATCTATAACGCGTTGCAGTTGCGGGCGGAGAAGCGCCTTTCGAACGGCCTGGAACTCACGGCTAACTACACTTGGTCAAAGGTGCTTACAGATACGCCCTGCAACGGTCAAAACGTCTGCTGGAGAGGCGGCGGCACGCCGGGGATCCAGGATCCGAACCATCTCTTCGTGGAGCGCAGCGTTGCCACCTACAACGACCCGAATTTGCTGAACCTCGACTACACCTATAAGCTGCCCTTCGGGCAGAAAATGCACTGGGGCTCAAGCTGGAAGGGCGTGACCAACGTGCTTCTCGGCGGCTGGGAGACCACCGGCATCTGGACCTTTGACACCGGCCAGCCACTCCCGCTAACTTGGAACTCTTGCGGAACGCCGATTCCAACCTATGGCTGCCAGCATCTCGATCTGGCGGGGACCCTGAAGAAGAATCCGGGCGTGAATCTCAATCAATACTTCGCCAATGCAAATTCGGTGCTTCAAACCCCCGGTGCGTTCACGCTAGGGAGCGCTCCCGAGCTATCCCAGGTTTACTCACCGGGCGCCCGGAATGCCAACCTCGCCATTTACAAGAACTTCGCCTTGGGCCGGTTCCGCGAAGGCGCCTCCTTGCAGTTCCGGGCTGAAACCATCAACGCTTTCAACCACGTCCAATATGCCGCCCCCAACATGACATTTGGGAACCCTGAGTTCGGGGTGATCAGCTCTCAGTTGAACTCGCCCCGGCAGATCCAGCTCGGCATGAAGCTGTACTTCTAATCCTCCAGGACCTTAGGGGCGGCACAGTTTTCGTGCCGCCCCTGAAGGGGCCTTGCTTTCACACCGTGGGCTAACGGCCTTGCTCGCCAAGGCAGGCTTCTTGGCCTTGGTGGTCTCTCAATTCAACGCTGCATACTCTCAAAATTCTCGTTCGCTAGGGTGCCCGGTACTTGACCCGTCGGAGGGTCGCGCCCGCGGAATTTTTTCCCTATGAGACCCATCCTGGATCTGTGCCAGCCGGCCCAACTGATTGTGTTAAAGTCTGAATCCGCGCCATCGACGCCATGGCGGGCCTAACATGAATTTCAGGAGAAACCGTTGCCATGATTAATCGCAGAGGGTTCTTGAGGAACAGCGCGCTCGGCATAACCACAGCCGCAACCGCGGCCGGAACGGGCAGCCGGCTTTTGGCAAGCGCCGCGTTGGCTGACGGAGTCCATTTTCATCAGACGAGCTTCGACCCTAACCCCGCGGGTTGGTCCGCCTGGAGCGTCCGGGCGGAGACTGCACCTCGAACCTTTGTCGATCCGGTCATCTCCTGCTGCGGCGAGCCGGGCTCGCTCGGAGTCTCCGGAGACGGGAACATTGCAGCCTTCGGTGGTTGGCAGCGGACCATCACTGGCATCAAGGAGGGCGCGTGGTACAGGTTTGTGGCCCACTACCGGGCCGTCGGCGTGACCAGCGAGAATTGGCAGATCGTTCCGGATCTTTACTGGCAAAAGCCAGGCGGCCAGCAGATCGGAAATGACGACCGAGTGGATTATGCCGCCCGCTCCGTTCGCAAAGGGGAATGGACCGAGGTGAGTCTCGAGGTCCCGGCGCCGGCCGGGGCAACCTACGTCGTTGTGGAACTTTTCCTGGCCCACGCGGCAGAGGGCATCGTCTGGTGGGACGACATTTCCTTCGATGAGATCCCTGCGCCTCAACCGCGCAAGGTGACGATCTCGACGATCAACCTGAAGCCGTCGAACACGGGCACTACCGCGGAGAGTGTGCGGCAGTTCGTCGAGGCGGCGGAGCGCCTGTCTCCCGCTCACACCGACCTTATTCTGCTGCCCGAGGGCATCAGCGTGGTGGGTGTGGACCCGAGCGGCCTCATCTGCGGGCAAGTTGCCGAACCGGTGCCGGGCCCCACCACCGCCCAACTGGGAGATCTCGCCCGGGCCAAGCATTCCTACGTTGCCGCCGGCCTCTATGAGCGGGAGCGCGGCGCCTCATACAACACTGCCGTGCTTATTGACCGCGAGGGCAAGCTGGTAGGCAGGTATCGCAAGGTGTTCCTTCCGCGCGGTGAGATGGTGCAATTGACTCCGGGGAATGAGTTCCCCGTCTTCACCACGGATTTTGGCACGGTCGGCATGATGATCTGTTATGACGTGTATTACACGGAGCCGGCGCGCCAACTCGCTCAGCGGGGGGCGGAAATCATCCTGCTGCCGATCTGGGGTGGAGACGAGGTGTTGGCCACCGCGCGCGCCATCGAGAACCAGGTATTCCTTGTCACCTCCGGCTACGATCACCCCACCTACATCATGGACCATAACGGAAAACGGATCGCCGAAGCGCCCGAGCGCGGAACGGCAGCGGTGGCCACGATCGATTTGAACGCGCCCAATTTCTATCAAGGGATAACTGACTGGAAGGACCGCCGTCTGCGCGAGTACAGACCGGAAGTGGTGAGGGATTTCCTGTATTCCGGTGGGAAGGCGGAATAAGGAATCCCGGGGGACCAGGTCCATCGGAGGCCGGCGCAGGCTTGCTCCCCCGGGTTCTTGACACCACCGATCGGGCAAACCGTGGACCAGTGGCGCCAGGTCCGGGCTGCACCCAAAGGACCGCTAGGCTAATCGGATTCGATCTTCGCCAACGTCCAAGCACTAAGCACTAAGTGAACTTATTTCCAGGGCAGGACAGTAAATTTCCCCCGGCGAAGCCGGGGAATTTAGGTTGTGAGCCGCTCTAACGCGGATTTCTCATGATGGGTCTGGCAGCACGCAGATTTAGCCCCAACGGTACTACGCCGGGGCATTGAGTCTGCGCGAGCCCCAAAGGGGCGTGATAACTCAGCCCAGGCCAACGGCCTGGGTTTACAGAATGTTTCCCGGCTGAGCCCTGAAAGGGCGATCTACGTTTCCATGGTCCCGCCCCACCGCCGGGGGTGAATCGGTTATCGGAAAAGGCCTTGCGCCGAGTATTAGGGCGCCCCTTCAGGGCTTGACTTATCACCTGATCCTTGAAACCCAGGCCGTTGGCCTGGGCTGTGATAGGGCGCCCCTTTGGGGCTTACAAGCGTCGCCGCCCGGAGAGAAACGTTGAGGCTGGTGGGAAATCCGCCCTAAGCGAGGAGGCTTCATAAAATGAAACGGAGATTATTCCTGCAAAAGACCACCGCGGGGTTAGGGGCGTTGGCAGGATGGCCGCGCATGAGCGAGGGGATGGGGATTGCTCCGCCGACCGTCGTAGTTCCACTTGGCCAAAACCCGCCCCCAGATAATTATCGCGCCCCCGATTGGCTCCGTTATTCGCGATCGGTCTATTTTGAAGGCTATTGCCCTCCGGTGTTTCCGCAGGTGAAGGACTTTGATGCCAGGCGCATCGTTGAGCTCACTGGCGAAATAGGCGGAGACACGTTGAGATTTCAACCCATCACCTACCGTGCCCTCTACCCCACCAAACTCTTCCCCGTGTACCCGGAGTTAGGTAGCCGCGACCTGATCGACGAGGTTTCGCGGGAATGCCGCCGGGCGGGCATTCATCTTTATTGTTACTGCATTCTCGCTGGCGGCTGGGATCGAGCGTTCGCCAATGATCCTCGCTTTTCCCCCTACATGCTCCATGATGCGGATGGAAAGCCGAGTGGTGAGGGGGGCACCGGTTACGGTAACGTCAACCAGATTATGACCTGCGGGACCGGAGACGCCTACCGGCAAATGATTCGCAAGTTGGTCGCGGAAATCTGCGCGCATGACACTGACGGCGTTTACTTCGACGCTCCCAGCGGCTATCGGAGCGTCTGCTTTTGCGATAGTTGCCGGGCAGGCTTTAAGCAATTCAGCGGCATGGACCTCGAACGCCTTCGCAACGTGCGTGGGCTCGAACACCTTCCGGACAACACGGATATGAAGGCTCTCAGCGCCTGGTACGATTGGGCCAACAAGCTGACGGAGGAGGATCTGGTCGACCTCCGCAAGATTATCCATGGGAGCGGGAAGTTCATGCTTTGCCACAACGGGGCGACCTGGAGGCCCGGGTCGTTTCATTTGCAGTATCGCTACTCGGACGGGTTCATGGTGGAGTACAGCGAACAGTTTTATCAGCGGTTGCTGCGGGCGCTGATGGGGGCGTCGATGGCCCGGCCCACCCGGAAACTGGCGCAAACGTATATGGGCAGCTACGATGTGGCGGCGAACGGGCAACCGGCCTACGTCCGTCCCTGGGCGGCGCACTGTGTGAACCTCGAAGATGGAGATGAGATCCGGATGGAGGGCTTCGCCGACCTCGCGGGGGGAAACGTGCCCCTGTACTGTAATGTCAACCGCCTGCTGTACGGAGTCGGAGAAGGAAGCACCGAACCGGTCAAGGAAGTCTTTGCTCTGATGCACCGCGCCGAACCTGTCCTCAAAGATAGCGTTCCGGTGCCTTACATCACCATCGTACCCACCGCCGAGTCCTTGGAGCTTTGGCGAACCAGGAGCGTCAGTTGGAACATGCTGATGAGTGAAGGTCTGGCGCTGGTGATGCTGGACGAGCGCATCAGTTTCGATGTCAATCCCAACACGGAGATGAGCGCGGATTGGCTGCGAACCCAGAAGGCCATCGCGCTCTGCGGCGCCTCGGCGATTACCGACCAGGACGCTCGCCTGCTGGCCGATTGGGTGAAGGAAGGCGGAGCGCTGCTTGCGACTTACGATTCGGGACTCTACAACGGGAATGGCGAGTTGCGGCACGATGGCGGAGCACTGCGGGAAATCTTGGGCGTGGACATGAAGGGAGAAGCCCCGGACCCCCATGCCGACACCTTCTATCGCATTACCCAATCGCATCCCGCGCTCGGTGAATATCACGAGGGAAAGATGGTGATGGCGGACGCGAAGCTTATACCCGTCACCCCCCGGCCGGGGGCAACGGTTCTGGCGGAAGGCTTCAATATCGACTTCCAGCAAAATCTCGGTCCCGCCATCGTCGTCAATCAATACGGGCGGGGACGCGCCATCTACGTGGGGGGAAGTTTGGAAGCCCAATACGTCGCTACACGCGTGGTCTCGCTCCAGCGAATGCTCTCGTCCATGGTTCGCTATCTGAGAGCCGATGCTCCGATGCCTTTTAGCCTGGCCGCTCCCCGCGGGGTTTACGGGATACTCCGCCGTGCTTCCGGAGGGGACTTGGTGCTCTGGATTTGCGCTAATGTGGGCTTCAAAGACGCTACCGTCGGCCGCATGCGGCAGGATTTTCTGCCGGTGCCGAATGTGGTCGCCAGGGTTCTGGTGCCGGAAGGACGACAACTGAAATCGGTCGAATTGTTGCGCGCGAACCAAACCGCGGGGTTTACGATGGAGGGCGCGTATGCCGTCATTACGCTCCCCGCCGTGCATATCGCGGAGGTCTTGCATTTGCGTTTTGCTTAAGGGCCGGGGTGCCAAGCAGTTTGCCGGACCGCAAAATCTCGGACGTTGATATAGAGTAAGAGTGCAGCGCCGTCGAGCGCGAGCGATCGATGAGTCGAGTTGTCCGTGCCGCAGGCGTTGATTTACGAATTGATCCGCGTAAATCTCAGTTGATGAAGTCCTCACACACCTCTTGGCGATGGCTGATGATTGCCCTGGCTTTCTTTGCCACCGCCATCAATTATCTCGACCGGCAAACGCTTTCCGTGGCCGCCCCTGTGCTTATCGATCAGTTCCGAATGAGCAACACAGCGTATGCGCGGGTGATTTTCGCTTTCATGCTCGCCTACACCATCGCCAACGGCATCTCCGGTCCAGTCATAGACCGGTTGGGCACGCGGCTGGGGTTTGCCCTGACGATGGCCTTGTGGTCCATTGCCGACATGCTCCACGCGCTTGCCCGGGGGCCGTGGTCTCTGGGCGCTTGCCGCTTCCTGCTCGGCTTCGGTGAGGCTGGTAACTGGCCTGCCAGCGTCAAAGTGGTGGCGGAATGGTTTCCCGTCAAGGAGCGGGCTCTGGCTTCCGGAATTTTTAACAGTGGCTCATCCGTGGGTGCGATCCTGGCCCCACCTGTCGTAGTCTGGCTTTTGGTGCGGTATGGATGGCACCAGGCTTTCATCTGGGTAGGAGCACTCGGCATCCTTTGGCTGGCTATCTGGTCTTTGGTCTATCATACTCCTGAGGACTCGAAGGCGGAAGTAGCGGCCACCCCGGTTCCTCCACTACGGCTGTTCCGCACGCGATTTGTGTTGAGCTTCACGCTCGCCAAAGTCTTCCTCGACCCGGTCTGGTATTTCTACATTTTCTGGTTTCCGGAATACCTTAAGCGTGCCCGCCATTTCAGCATGGCCTCCATCGGGAAATATGCATGGATTCCGTTCGCCGTCGCCGGCCTGGGCAACTTCCTGGGGGGCTGGGTCTCCGCCCTCATGCTTCAGCGTGGACTCTCCCTCAATGCATCCCGCAAGGGTGGGGTCACCTTATTCGCCGTGGTGATGATGAGCGCTATTCCGGCTGTCTTGGTCACTGATGTGCGGTTCTCGATCGGTCTGGTATCTCTGGCGATGCTGGGATACACCGGGTGCAATTCCATCCTGCTGGCATGTCCCGCAGATGTATTCCCCAAAAACGTCGTGGGGTCGATCTGGGGCCTGGCCAGCATGGGCTCCGGCTTCGGCGGCATGGTCTTTGCGCTCCTTACCGGCCTGATGGTTGATCGCTTTTCTTACACACCTGTCTTTATCGGATTTGGCATTATGCCGCTGGTTTGCACGGCCATTCTCTGGACGGTGCTTGGCCCCATTTCGCCCGCATCGTCCGGGTTGGATTTTACGGAGGCTTCATGACAGAAAAGAATGAGTTTCGTAATAGAACGGCGTGAGTGACCGGAGCAAGCCGGGGGATCGGCGCTGAAACAGCGATTGCTTTGGCGGCGCGGGGGGGCATTCATACTGATTCATTACAACACTGCTGACAAGGAAGCTGCCAGCGTGCTCGAAAGAATCCGTAGCGCCGGCGGAGATGGGACGTTGATTCAGTCTGATTTGAGTTGCAGTGACGGAATTCATCGTTTCCTCGATCTACTTGGCGAGACCGGAAGGGCCGTGGACATCCTGGTCAACAACGCGGGTTCGCTGGTTCGGCGGACACCGTTTCTGGATTTCACGGCGGAACTCTGGAACCAGGTTTTTACACTCAACCTGACGAGCGCCTTCTTAATCAGCCAAGCAGTGTTGCCAGGGATGGTTGAAAGGAAGTACGGATGCATCGTTAATGTCTCTTCCGTGGCCGCGCGATTTGGAGGTGGTTTGGGCGCGATCGCCTACTCCTCGGCCAAGGCTTCGCTCTCTGCGATGACAAAGGGATTGGGGCGGGAGTGCGCTCCGCACGGAACCCATATCGATGCTGTATCACCCGGAACCATTGATACCGATTATCACCGGGCCTTTTCCACCCAACAGGCCCTACAAACGGTCGAAAAAGCCACGCCGATGGAGCGTCTTGGCACCTCCGCCGAAGTTGCGGACGTCATCGTTTTCCTGTGTTCGGAAAAAGTACGCTTTATCCAAGGCCAAGTTATCGAGGTAAATGGCGGATTTCTGATGGTGTAGTTACCTTACATTGGCCAGCGCCTGTCGCACACCAGGTTTCGCGGAACCACAAGGGTGGTCAGACCACATCTGTTCCGCATGGCTGATTGGCGCGACGGTTGTTGCAGAGGCGACCTTCAGGGTGGCAGGTTTTGTTCTTCCGTGTTATTCGGCTAAACCCGGTTGCTATGAAAAGCTGCCGGGCTGAAGCCCGCCTCTACAAAAGCAGGCAGCCCCCGGCCGCCGAGTTATCCAACCCCCAACCCCTAACCCCGAGCCCTGGTGTTCCTTATTGCACAGACACGCAAGTCTTTAACTGTTAGGTTATTCAAGTATCTTCACTCTCTTGGGCATACACACCCACCTGAGACCCGATTTTAAAACCGGAAGTCCCAGCTCAGCAGCGAGAATACGAGGGCGTAAGTATGAATAAGAAACTACGATGGGTTATGATTCTTCTGGCGATGGCGACGCTGGTTTCTTCGGCTGCCGCTGCCGTGAAAAAAGGAAGCAAGACCCCTGGATCAGAAAAAGAAATCCCTAGTCTGGCGAATTCTGTGCTCTGGCGCACCCCTGGCGACATCAGGTTGCGCAACCTGTTCTTCGGACCGGGCGGCGAAAAGCACGCGCCCCACACCGTCTTCACCTTTGAGAAAGAAGACATGAACGGAACCAACCCCAAATTCGAAGTTCATGATGAAAACGGGGTCAAGTGGAAGGTCAAGCTGGGCGCCGAGGCTCGTCCGGAGACTGTGGCTTCTCGCCTGGTCTGGGCCGTCGGCTATTCTGCCAATGAGGATTATTTCCTGCCGGTACTGCATGTGGAAAACCTGCCGTCCCATCTCCGCCGGGGACAGAACCTTGTGGGACCTGGAGGGACTTTCCAAAACGTCCGGCTGAAGCGGTATCTGAAGGACGAGAAGAAGGTCGGCGACTGGCAATGGCGCTCCAATCCATTCAGCAACACACGCGAGCTGAACGGACTGAGAGTGATGATGGCCCTTATCAGTAACTGGGACGTGAAGGATGAGAACAACGCCATCTATGAGAAGAAGCATTCCGAGGGTTCCGAAGGCCCGGAACACGTCTACATGATAAGCGACTTGGGCGCAAGCTTTGGGAGCACGGGGCGCAGTTGGACGCATGCAGATTCCAAAGGCAATCTAAATGCCTACAGCCATTCCCGGTTTATCAGCAAGGTGACGGAGCGTTATGTCGATTTCAACTTTCCGACTCGACCGGCGGTGATCTTTATCTTCAATCCGCATGAGTTCATCAGCCGGCTTGAGCTGCGTTGGATCGGCAAGCAGATTCCTCTTAAGGACGCCCAATGGATGGGGCAACTTCTGGCGCAACTCTCACCGGAACAAGTGGGGGATGCATTCCGGGCTGCCGGATATACGCCCGAGGAAGTGGAAGGTTTCAGCAAGGTCGTCGAGGGCAGAATCGCCCAATTGAACAAGTTTTGAGAACGGCTTGCCGGCCATTAGTCAAAGTAGCGGCGGCGTTACGCTGCCGGGGGGCGGGATGAATCAACCCTATCGGCGCCAAATGGCGGCGTAGAGCCGCCGCTACAACATCAAATTGAGGCAATACCCGGCAAGGCAAGAGGCTGAAATACGATGACCTCCGCGACCGGCGAAAATAACAAAAAGCGCAGCATTGTCGACTTTCTGCGGCCGCACTGGAAAGCCCTGACGCTGGCCTTGCTGGCGGTGGTGGGTGGATCTGGAGCCGATCTGGCTCAACCCTGGCCCTTAAAAATCGTCCTCGATTACTTGCTCCAGTCCAAAAAGCCGCCCCCCTGGATGGCCGTACCGCTCCGCTGGATCGGCCCTGAAAAACTGGCTGTCCTCAACTTCGCGGTGCTCGCCGTGGCGGTCATCGCCATTGTGGGCGCCATCAGTTCATACCTCGAAAACTATCTCACCACCAGCGTCGGCCAATCGGTGATGCACGACCTGCGGCGTACCCTCTATCACCACATTCACCGCCTGTCATTGGCCGAGCATGACGAGAAAAGGACCGGCGACCTGATCGGCCGGGTAACGACTGACATCGAAGCCATACAGACGTTCATCACCACAGCCCTGCTGGGCATTTTGAGCAGCGTCCTCACCCTTGTGGGGATCATCGGAATCATGGTTTACAAAAACTGGCGTTTCACGCTCATTTCCCTCGCCATTGCGCCCGTGCTCTTCCTGGTGGTTTACATCTTCACGAGACGCATCAAAAAAGCCTCGCGCGCCGTAAGGAAAAAAGAGAGCGAACTGCTTTCGATAGTCCAGGAAGTTTTCTCGTCGATTCGCGTGGTCAAGGCCTTCGCCCGCGAAGACTATGAGGAGCGCCGCTTTGAGTGCCAGAGCCTGGAAAATGTTGAGACGGCCCTGCAGGCGCGCAATCTGAAGGGGACGCTCGCGCCGATCGTCGATGTTATCGTGGCGATCGGGACCTGCTTGATGCTCGGCTATGGCGCAAGGTTGGTGCTGGCGGGCAAGCTCTCGCCGGGGGACCTGGTGATGTTTTTGCTTTACCTGGGCATGATGTATAAGCCCATGCGTGATCTCTCCAAAATGACCGATACGGTTTCCAAGGCGGAGGTGGGTTTCGATCGCATCAGCGAAGTTTTGGACACCGAGAGCGGGATGCGTGACCTGCCGGGCGCGCGCGCCGCCGGGCGCTTCAAGGGCAAAATTGAATTTGATAAGGTCTCCTTTGGATACAGCCACGACCAATTGATCCTGAAGGATGTGAGCTTCACGATTGAGCCGGGCCAGGTCGCGGCCTTCGTCGGCCCCACGGGGGGCGGCAAGACGACTCTCATCAGTTTGGTGGCGCGCTTCTACGATCCCCTCTCCGGGGAAGTCAGAATCGACGGGACCAACCTCCGCAAATACACGATGAAATCGCTTCGCGAGCAGATTAGTTTTGTTTTGCAAGAAACGCTCTTGTTCCGCGCCCCCCTATGGCAGAACATCGCCTATGGCCGCCCGGAAGCCAACTTTGCGGAAATTGTCAATGCCGCGAAACTGGCCAACGCCCATGACTTCATCATGGAGATGCCCGAGGGCTACAACACGATGGTCGGCGAACGCGGCGTGACGCTCTCCGGGGGCCAGCGCCAGCGCATCGCCATCGCGCGGGCCGTGATCCGCAATACTCCCATTCTCATTCTGGACGAGCCCACTTCCGGGCTCGATGCGGCGGCCGAGCAAACCGTGTTTGAAGCCCTGGACCGTTTGATGAAAGGGAAAACCTCCATCGTCATCGCGCACCACCTGGCTACCATCCGGCGCGCTGACATTATCTTTGTGGTGAAGGACAATGCTCTCGTTGAGCGCGGTACCCACGACGAACTGCTGGCGGCAGGCGGCCTCTACGCGGAACTCTACGAGATCCAATTTCGCAAGGAAGACCCTCAAGCGGCAATGGCGCTAAGCAGTAGCCCGTAGGCAGTAAGGGCTACCTCCAACCCCATGGTGAAACGCAAATGAAACTTTTAATCCAGCCTGGCGACGGACCCGAGGCGCTGCTTGCGGGAATCCGGAACGCCAAGAAAAGCATCGAGATCGCAATCTTCCGTTTCGACCGCGCCGAGATTGAGGCGGGGCTGAAGGCTGCGGTCGGCCGCGGCGTTGCGGTGAGCGCGTTGATTGCCTACACCAACCGGGGCGGGGAGATAAACCTGCGCAAGCTGGAGATGCGGCTGCTTGCCGTGGGCGTCGCCGTTTCGCGGACTGCCGACGATCTGGTGCGCTATCACGACAAATTGATGATTGTTGACCGTCGGCTACTTTACGTCCTGTCCTTCAACTTCACCCACCTTGATATCGACCATAGTCGTGGCTTTGGCATCGTCACCAGGAACACCCAGCTCATCCAGGAAGCGGTGAAGTTATTTGAGGCGGACACCACGCGAAATCCCTATACCCCCGGGCTCGACACCTTTGTCGTTAGTCCTGCCAATGCCCGCAAAGTGCTAGGCGCGTTTATCCGCAAGGCCAAGAAGCAGTTGCTGATCTACGACCCGAAGATCGCCGACGTGGAAATGCTACGTGCCCTCAGCGAGCGGGTGAAGGCGGGGGTGGAGGTCAAAATCATCGGCCAGGTCGGCAAGCAAAACCCTGGCCTGGAAGTCAGGAATCTCGCCAAGCTGCGCCTGCACACACGCACGATCATCCGCGACCGCCGTGAGGCCTCTG
>Ga0182030_10019324_pt1 | contig 12984 bp, 7 predicted proteins | sample 812S3MmetaG_FD_121299 | JGI IMG/M metagenome (GOLD analysis project Ga0182030, IMG submission 121299) | Permafrost microbial communities from Stordalen Mire, Sweden - 812S3M metaG (Illumina Assembly) | ecosystem: Environmental > Terrestrial > Soil > Wetlands > Permafrost | place: Sweden... | reverse complement strand
TATCTATACTAAATATGAATCTCCAACATATACCCTCACAGATATGGAGGCAAATTACCCCATACTTTATCATAAAGGATCTAAAAAATCTTTTAGAAATAAATCGATATGTGTGTGTTACTACAGTCAATAACGTTACCATAATTCGGGATTATGGCTCTAGTTACCGTAAGTATGTTTATATATTTCCACATGTAGATATAGATATCGGATTTTTTGCAGACTGGACAAGAATGTTTCCTAATGTCGAAGCCCTCGTTTTAAATGCGCGCATATATAAAAGCTCAAAAATTCTCGAAGACTTTTTCTCTCGTATCCCCAATGTCAGCTATTTATATTCGAATTTTCGAATAGATGATTCCGAGGTTGATGAGAATTATCTTGCTGACAATTATCCTGCTGACAATTATCCTGCTGACAATTATCTTGCTGACAATTCCAAGATACAGACATTACATACACTCCACGACATCAAAATATTCCCCGAATCATTGACCTCGTTATTCTTACCATCACTAGATATTCCGTCCTTAAAACTATTACCTAAGAACTTACTTTTTCTTGATATACTTATCTTGTCCTCAGTGCACAGTAGCAACTTGGAGGATTTACCTGCAAATCTGATAAGATTGAGAATTTACTCTTATCAAGGAGAATTCAGCGCGAGGATGCTCCCTAGAGGATTGACCTATTTAAGTATGCCTTCAATTGTAGTACAAGAGGCTGATATTAGTCTCCTTCCTCCATCTCTAAGGTATTGTAATTTACTGTATATGAATAGACCCACTGTTGACATGTTCAAGTTGTGGTCAAGTACCTGTCCCTATTTATTAAACCTTAATATAAGCGATATATTCAGTTATCTCGGTAAGGAACAGGTTTTTGAGAATGGAAAATCAGTCATTCCATCAAGCCTACAAAAAATGACAATTAAACTCTCTCAGGAAAATACATATATGATAGAAGCCTTACCCCGTACGCTGAAATCTCTCAGTGTCAATGTATTAACTAAATCAATGCTGAAAATATTACCACCATACTTAGAATCGTTAAGTATCACCAACGGAAGTATAGAAGAAGATATGGTCGGAGATTTACCAGATGGTTTAACCAAGCTCAGTACAAACGTTAACATTACTACAACGAATTGCTGGTACCAAAATCTGCCCTCCAACATAACCAAGTTGAGAATGGGTCTGCTATTTCGTGGAGATTACAAACTTACGGCTACTATGATATACAACTTACCGCGCACGCTGCGATCATTAGCGTTAATATTGTCCCAGTCTGTTCTGAATACTTTTAGAGTTCACCAGGAAAAGTCGGAACGCGGGCGGAGAGGAAGTTTTAGGGCGGAAAATCTTAGATTTCTTCCCTCGACTCTAAAAGTATTTAGTACAAATTTGGATAATATTAACGTTAATGATCTTCCTCGAGATTTACAAATATTTGATTATACGGGTAATGTGGATGGGAATATAGGGGAGCACTGTCCAGGAATCCTTTCCATTAATAAGGACGGCATTCGGGTTTATTGTTAGAAGTAATAGTATAAAGGTGAAGGTGTAAATATCATCATGAAGATGACAGTATAAATGATCCATATTTTAATTATTTCAGGATTGATTACACATATATCGAATTAGTTCGATATATATAAATACCCTAGATGGAGAGTACCGACACCTCTGACAAAACTTGTGCACACTATGCTTTACCACAATATGCTTTACCACAATTGTCCACTGACACCTATGATCTTATCACCGAATCCGTGAAATATGGTAATATTGACGTCAGTCTTATGTCCAAGAAGTATTTTGATGTTGATGATGTCCTGGTATGGTTAGTACAAAATGAGATTAGTATTCAAAGCTGCAACGCCTACTATATAATTGCGAATCACATTTCTCTAGAGAAACAGTACCTCAATCATCGACATTTTCTACATTGGAAACCGGAATATATTCCTCTAAGTAATGTAGGGGATAATCGCAAGATCATCAGTGGAGGAGGACTCTCTGCTTATGATGATACCGAATCCCCCTCCTTCTTAGTAACTGAAGTCAAGGGTGAACTAGCCGAAATCATGTACAAGAAGCTAGCGCATCTTCTGGGAAATATTAACTTTATTAGCTTTCGCGAGCATCATAAGGAAATCTGTGCATGTCGAGCATTCCACCGGAGTGGTGCCCTCCTCTCCGCTTTTTACTCCATGATGAATATTGAGGATATCCCCAGTTTGAACCATGATGCCCTTCACTCTGATTCTGTGCATAGTATGCAACCCCAATCTAATATATTAGAGCAAATTGTGGAACGTCTGGATTTCTTGAGAAAAAATACTCGTCTATACTATAATATGATTAAATCGGAATATATTCAAATCATCTCTAAAATTCTGGAAATAGGAAATAATATAAACATGGATATTTATACTCGACTCTGTGCACATGCACATTATACCAATAAAGAGATTCCAGCGTTGATAGAAGGACTGAACCCCCTATGTGTTCAGATCCTCTGTGGGTCCCCTTTTTTGAGGATGTATTATCTGGGATTCCCTCCCGATCATGAACCTACCTACAATCAGATCTGCCAAGCTTTGATAAAGCTAAATACTTTAGGAATAGAAGCATACGCCGCCGAAGTTTGTGCCAAAAATCGCTCCTATTACTGCACGGGGGCCTTTGAAGAAGATGGGAAGCTCTTAACATTTTCTAATGATAGTAACGTCTTCGGTGATAGTATCGACTCCTACGCTCCCTTTGATATTGTGGCCATGCGTATCGAAAATCATATCTACCGCTTCACTAGAGAAGAGTTTGAAAATATAGTAAAGAAAAGGACCAATCATTGGACGGGTAAGAATATCGGTACCATGCTTTTGTGCAAGTGTCAGAATCGTATCGACATCGCTAAGGTTAGGGGGCTCCCAGCGGCCGTCCCTTATGTACAATTATTGAAGAAGATGGAAGAAATGCCGGCACCATCTAACGTATTTTCCGGAATGACTTGGACTTACAATTACTACGAGAATATAGTACTGCCAGAAAATCCTCGATCAAATGCTCAATCGAATGCTCAATCAAATGCTCAATCAAATGCTCAATCAAATGCTCAATCGAACGTCCAGATGAATTCGGCATCCGACGCTATCATACAACTTGCTGCTCTCATCGGTCGAGAGCTAGCCAGGGACAGTGGGCCGCGGGATGAGAGCATCCAAAATGGTGTATCAGGAGATACATCAGAAGATGTACAAAATAGTGTACAAAATGGTGAATCTGAATTTCATTATGTTCAAGTTAGTAATGAATATTTCAGAGGTTTATTGTATTCACTCATATTCCCCGGATCACAAGAAGAGTCAGAACTACAAGGAGAAGAATCGGAACTACAAGGAGAAGAGTCAGAACGACAAGGAGAAGAGTCAGAACTACAAGGAGAAGAGTCAGAACTACAAGGAGTAGAATCGGAACTACAAGGAGAAGAGTCAGAACGACAAGGAGAAGAGTCAGGACGACAAGGAGAAGAGTCAGAACTACAAGGAGAAGAGTCAGAACTACAAGGAGAAGAGTCAGAACAAGATTAATCATCTACAATCCAGGAGATGGTGGAAGCTGGAACGCTTATGGTATCACGGAGTCGCGACTCCGCACATCTTTCTATGTTAAAATAAAACCTTATGTTACCCAACTTAGTATAAGGACTAACTTCAATGAGACCAAGACGATTCTTTCCATTATATTGAAGGGAAATGACATATACTACCGGACAGGGCGGTAAACTACAAATGCCTTGGCAGACTACCAGGGCAGCAGCACCGTTATTGCAAAGGGTTCCACTAAATTTTTCCCATTGCAGCGTTACCACCTTATTCTTTCGACGCATATAGAACTCTACCAGACCGGGTGTGCAGCTTTGTTCTCCACATAATTCTGTGAGGGGAGTAATCAGAGATTGGAAGCGATCCGAACCGGGATGAAATCGAGGGTGCGGAGGATGTTGATAAATATTTTCTTTTTGCTCGATTCGTAGGCGATTTCGATCTGCGCGATTATCACCCACAAGTTCATCGATATCACGGTCTGTTTCGGAGTGATTTCCATCGGACTGATCTCTGAATTGAGCCTCATCGGGAGAGTATTGGGGCACATTTCGTGGTGAATGGCGAGGAGGATTTTGCGGATATTGATTTCTATACTCTCGAGAATCATCTCGATAGTTGGTACCCTTGTATCCCTGTGAATCGTTTTGTGTTCTCGGAGGGTTATAATCTGTGTTAGACTGCACCTGATCCATGTAGTGAAGATCAGCTCTTACTACACTGGTATTGGAAGTGGGAGGGTAATAAGCCACGGTTTCGGAGGAAAGTTTATCGAAAGATTGTGGAGCGTACTCCATCCTTTGAGATACCGATTGTTCTTTTTGCTCAATACTTTCTGCGACAACTATTTTCCGTTCTGGAATATACTCTGTGATATCTTCTTTAATGTTTTCCCTAGTGTTTTCTCTAATATCTTCTCTAATATCTCCGGTATCTTCCCTAATATCTCTAATGTCTTCTCCAACATCTCTAATATCTCTCCCAACATCTCTAATATCTCTAATATCTCTCCCGGCATTTTCTCGATAAGATGTTTCTTGCTTCACTGTGTTTCCGAAACGGGGTTCTACACTGCGTTCCGTCCGAAGTTCAATTCCCGGATCTAATCGTGTATCCAATCGTGTATCTAATCGTGTATCTAATCGTGTATCTACTCTTGAGTCTCTATCAGGAGAATAGTTTTGAGTTTTAGCAATTCGGGAGGCTCGAAACCCTTCAACAAGTGGGACAATATTCCTCAGTCTAACAGGGCGCTCCGGTATCATCGTGCTATCGTCGTTACCAGAGACCTGATCTTGAAATGATAACGGAGTAGCGTTCCCTCGCCGCTCTTGTTTGGCATGGGGGATATCTTCCCCATAATTATCATATGGTACAGACAAACCGGTTACGTTCATTTTACTTATACCGTATATATTTCTGTTTATATTTCTATTCGTAGAAATATATTGTTATCTAATAGATACTTAAAGCGCAGTATGATTGGATATTAGAAGAGGACTATTATTAGATATTAGATATTGGAAGAGGACCATTATTAGATATTAGATATTAGATATTACATATTGGAAGAGGACTATTATTAGATATTAGATATTACATATTACATATTGGAAGAGGAGCATTATTAGATATTACATATTAGATATCGGGAGAGGACTATTATTAGATATTAGATATTGGAAGAGGGCTGTTATTGGTGGTAAATTACATGTTAAAGATGTACTTGCACAAGTACATTTATATTATGAGATAAAGCCATTCCACCGCACTATCATACACTTTTATTCTACTATCACCTTCCAGGTGTCGACTATATCCGGCGTGGAGCAGCGGACACCAGGTTAATCGTGGATATCGTTCAATATAAGCTGATAAGGTATAAGGACTATCCTCAAACAGAGCCACGACATCACTACGCGATTTACCTGGATAATCTCCTGATTGTCGTACCATACTACCATCTCTACTAGTTATAAATCCTAATTTATCCTCGATGCCACAATGAAGTTCGTTATAAGGCACCTGTAGTCTTGTTAGATTTTCTACTCGATCATCATAATATTCCTTAGGATACGCACTGACCAAGACAATCTTGTAATATTGATGTAATTGGGACATCACCTGAGGAATGGTCTCTTCCATAAGAGGAAACGATCGTACCTCCTTATGAAAGGCATCCATAGCACTGCTGTAGACCTCATGATCTTTGGAACCGGGAACAAAGTCATAATTCCAATTATTAAACTTCTGAGGAATCTTAATCATTGAGTCCCAGCGCCCACTATCTACTCCCGAATTCCAATACTCTATGAACGCATTATTAAAATTTAGTAGAACATTGTCTACATCAAAGTATAGTGTCATATTGATTTTCATAGTTAGAGAATTATAGGTTTAGAGGATATACCACTAAAAATGAATAGCTATTCTGTCATCAGCCTCACTATAAGCTCGCCATGGCTCTTCCCCTTTCTCGTCCCGTTTTCGACGTACCCGATCCCAATGTGCTCGGTACATTATCCACCTTATTCTGCTTAATTTTATCGTTTGCACTCATTCTGAGTGGTGAGATTTATGAGATTCCAATTCTTCCCTGGATGAAGTCCGAGGTATACACCCAAATGCCTTGGGAAGGCCCTAATATGGTAGCCACAATACAAGGTATCGGGGTTCTGGCATTGTTTACAGGATTCAGAATGGGGACTCGACCACTCTTGGAATTTTCGTGTGTTATGAACTTCTTAACTTTACTAGTCGGTTGTAATACCGTGGCTAGTCATCTTCCTCTCTGTGTAACTGGTCTCCTCAACTTCTCCTTTATTATGTTCATGTTTGAATTAATTGAGAAACAGCGGCCCCTTTTGTATTGCGGAGTTTTATGTTGTAGCATGCTCTTATCGTCATTAGTGCTGTTGGTGCAACATTATGAGATGGTAGTTGCTGCATTTCGATTTGTGGGATATTAGTATGGAGGTAATACTCACATCAAAAATGATCGCCCTAATTCTTGTGTTTCCATAGAAAATATTTCCATCCGGTGAAATATTCGGCCTTTTCTAAATGAGCAATTTCCCCTTGCCGACATCTCCCTCGTATGTATCTGGAGCAGCTCCCGTAGTACCCCCTGCGATATCTCCTTTTCCTCTGCCCGGTCAAAACACCACCTATGTGGTTACTAACCCTACCCAAGCACCGAGCTACGTCGTGACCCCTTCATCACAATATGTCACCTCTCCACAATATGTCACCTCTCCACAATATGTCACCTCTCCACAATATGTCACCGTTCCACGAGTATCGCAATATGTTACTGCCCCGCAAGTACCACAATATATTACTTCCCAGTACGTTAGCTCGCCGTCAATTCTCCCCACATCTAGTCCTCAAGTGGTAACTCTCCCCAGATCACCACTTCCTACGTCCAGTACTCAAGTGGTGACTCTTCCTAGATCACCACTTCCTACGTCCAGTACTCAAGTGGTAACTCTCCCTAGATCACCACTTCCTACATCCAGTCCTCAAGTGGTAACGGTATCTAACCCTATAGTTCTACCTCCTGCTCCCATTCGGATTACGCCCGTGGTGTATGCTCCTCAACGACCGAGTTCCCCTCCACTATATCTTCCTGAGGTTAGTAGCAGCTCTAACTACCGACCACCCCAACCTGTGCAAGCCTCGAGTTCCTTTAGTGGCAACGTTGAGAATGTTAATATTTCCGAGTTACCGCGATCTCGAGTCATTCCTGTGACTCCCCAATTAAGTGCTCCTGAGTATCCTGTGTCGCCAATTTCCGCCGGCTCATCCACGAGTACGAGCAGTTCATCCAGTACCGGCGCAGTGAGGAGAGTCACCGAAAGTACTACGACCACAGATTATTATCCTCCCACAACTTCCAGAACGCTTGCACATCTACCAGGAACTAAGTTTGTACCCATTCCCACAACTTATCGACCACGCCCCCCTGTCGTTGAACAACCTATCGTTTCCACGCCCGTTCAAGCTCCGGCTCGAAGTTGGATCGATAGTACTCCGTTCTGGCAGCGAGAACGTGACGCAAAGTGGGCGGCAGAAAGCTCATCTAGTGTGCCCGTTCGTCCTACCGTAGCACCTAGAGCAGCATCTCCGGTCCGTGCTGCCGTTCAAGCTCCGGTATATAGAGCGGTGTCACCTGTACGTGCTCCTATGAGAGGTCCTGCTCCACCACAGGCTGCTACTTTTAATGGACAATTGAGTGAAGAGGAGGCTTTCAATCGGGCCCTTCAAGATAGTATGATTTCGAGTGGCGTTCCCACAAATCCCGCATACTATGGTGAAGGGGAGGATGAAGAACTAGCGAGTGCTATTCAGCAGAGTTTGGACTCTGCAGAGAGGTTGCGCGGAAGTCTGCAGGAGCAAGAACAACATATTGCCACTCAGTACGAAAATATTAACCGCATAAACGCTGCCCGAGAGAAGTTCACAGATACTCAATCTATACTCTATGATCAGGATCAGGCCTATAATGAAGCAGTTCGCCGTGATGAGGAAGCCAGGGATCTTGAACAGATTGCTGCCATGGAATTGGCAGAAGCAGAGGCTAAATCTATGGAGGATGCTCGCATTGCGGAGGAGCAACGCCAACAGTTTGAAGCTGCGGCTGCAGAAGCGGAAAGGGTACGCCTAGATCAGGAAGCTGCTCGAAGGGCTCTGGTTCCAGTTCGCGGAACTGTGACATTGCGCCCGGTCACGCGGCCAACAATCATACAATTCGTGTTACCCAATAGTGAGAGATTACGTTTGACCATTGATCAGAATGAGGAGTTTGGTAACCTGGTCGATTACTTACACGCCGAATTGGGTAATAATGAACCTCTGGAATTCCGAGTGGGTAATGCCTCTCTGAATCCAAACTGCTCGATATATTCTACGGTGGCTCAGTGTGGTTTCCTCGATCGTAGCACCGTATATGTAACTTACGCCTAAATATATACTTGCGCAAAGTATATTGAATCTCCGAGAATTATTCTATGGCTCCCAAGTACTTTATATATTATGATCTCTATATAATATATGATATGAAAAGGCCCATAAAGTATATTGAGTCTCCGAGAATTATTTTATGGGCACTAAGTACTTTATATATTATGATCTCTACATAATATATAACATGAAAAGGTGTTGCAGGAATTAATTCACGGTCACTCGATCTCCCCCGACATCCTACATGATACTACATGTTACATGTTACGATATACTTATGATCTAAGTATATGGTTAGTCCTTCATATGGCGCAAACTTTCAAGGATTAGACTTACAGGACCTTCAAAGGTTCTTCCGCCGAGGGCGGTACCACTTTCGTTGTGAGGAACCTTTGAGAGATCATAAGCCTCTATAACGGAAGGAGGACTCTCGGGTAGTTGGTCGAGTAGTTGATAGAGTAGTTGATAGAGTAGTTGATATAGTAGTTGATATAGTAGTTGATATAGTAGTCGGTCGAGTAGTTGATACAGTAGTTGGTTCCACTGAGATAGGGATAATTCCACCATCCAAGTACCGATACAATAAAATCCATGATGCGGACATTCGTCGGATTAACGGTAGTAAATTGTACTTTTAGATCGAGAATTACATTATAATATCAAGGGTTTAGCCATCATCCAAACTCAGATAAACGATAGTCAGAGTAGACCTCGAAAGATATATCTAATCTCATCTTTATCCAACTTTTGATTAGAGAAATTAGATGGCCATGAAGATGTGGAGATGTAAAAGTATTAAAATTATACTTTTCAGATCGAGAATCTTAGTATAGTATGAAGGATTTCTGACACACTGAGCGATAGAAAATTCATTTGTGGGGTAGACCTCGAAAGATATATCTGATCTCATCTTTATCCAACTTTTGATTAGAGAAATTAGATGGCCCTGGAGATGTGGAGATGTAAAAGTATTAAAATGATACTTTTCAGATCAGGAATCCTAGTATAGTATGAAGGGGTTCCGATATACTGAGCGATAGAAAATTCATTTGTGGGGTAGACCTCGAAAGATATATCTGATCTCATCTTTATTGAACTGTACAATCAGATGTATTTAAACCGTGAATATATCGGCACATATGTCGTAGTGTACATTACCAGTACACTTGCCACAAACCTCTACTTTTACCATATCCTATCATACTTTAAGAAATCCCGTGTCAGTTCCCCAATGCTTAGTAGTCACATCTTTCTCAAATGTGTCCGCCGACATAAGAATCAGTTGACATAAGAATCAGTTGACATAAGAATCAGTTGATACAAGAATCAGTTGACATAAGAATCAGTTGACATAAGAATCAGTTTACATAAGAATCAGTTTACATAAGAATCAGTTGACACAAGAATTAGCCGACATAAGACTTGGTTGACATAAGAATCAGTTGACACAAGAATTAGCCGACATAAGAATTAGCCGAGATAAGAATTAGCCGACATAAGAATTGGCTTCGGTAGTATTAGAGCAATTGTACATCTATATCAAGAAACTATAAACCTACGTTAAGAAGTTGTAGGCGTACATATTTATTTATAATCTTTATAAATGATATCTGCCAGTACCCTGGTCTTATTGATTACCGGAATCATTGGCCTTATAGGCTTCGGTTTAATGATTCTTATCATCCTACAATCAACTATTGAAGTTCCGCCTAATGAAGACGAAGATACTCCTCCAGCGTACATTTGTGGTGGAACCGACATCGAATCTACGACTCCGGCACCAGCATATGCTAGGATCACACCTAAATCAGTATGTAATACCCCGTTAGCCACGGGGTATCCTCCTTTTGTACCCGTAGAACATACTGTAGGTCCTTCATCCCGCATCCGTTCCTTAGATTACCCCTTATCTCCTAATCACTGGATTGCAGGAGCCGCCTACAATACTCAAGCCAACAGTATTATTAATGTATATCCCTACTATGCCCAGATTACTCCCACGTCTCTGGTGGCGGGATGGCCTGGTACCGGTACTATCGGTACCGCATGCTATTCGGGCATCACCGGAACTACGGGGGCGACCGGTACCTGTCCTCCCAACTCCTCAGATATTACCTACAGCACGTCTATGAGTAATACCATCTCCATATCTACGTTAGAAGAAACGGTATTATCCTGCGACATCGTTGATTTTGATGCTTGCACGGCAACGGTGGTGTGGCAAAACCAGAGTTCAGTTACCGATCGAACCGGATCCTTAACTATTCCTCTAGTTAAAGGGTCCCCCTATATTACCATTGTAGTAAATAATAGTGGACTCAGTCTGGCCCTAAATCAAACTTTTACCATATCCTCTGCTGACAATATCACTTATAATTTGGCTTTATCTTCTACCACCGGATATATGATCTATCTCTCTCGTAATATTACTATTCCCCAAATCAATAATGTCATGTATGTTCCCCCTTTTACCGGAACTGTACGTCTGGCTTATTATAACACCACGGCCATGAGATCGGTGTTGAATACCTACTATAACACCTATCCTATCACCTCGACCATTTCCACCTCTAACACCGGTGTTACCGGTGCTACTGGTACATATGACGTCAACACCACTATCACCTGGAATACTCAGAGTATGGGGGCTACCGGTACTTCCGTATTGATGGCCATGTTGCCTCATCATAATATTACTAATATCATGACACAGAGCGCTGCTATCACCAATACTTTGATCAATCCATGTTGGTATATTACTACTACAAATAACGCTTGGATTCTCAGTGAGATCCTCGATATCGATCCTTCTTATATACCCAATACCTCCCCGGCCGCCCTCACAGTATTCAGTAATGACATGACTAATATTATGAATATAGCTCCTGAAGAATTAAGTACTGTGGAGTGGTGCCAATATGTAGGTAGCATTGCCACTCTTATCCTCATAGGGAATTCTCTATCGGCGAACACATCCTCTCTAGTGAATCTACTAAATCAACAACTGAGTATGCTGCAAATGAATAATGGCGTTATCTATAGTAGTATGAATACCTTTGTATATGACACCACTTGGGGCGGCATCATCGGACAAGATGGTTTAGGATCTTGCACAGGAATGATAGACTATGGTAATGCTTTCTATCAGAATCATATCGGTCAATACGGTTATCTCATATATGCCAGTGCGGTCTTGGGACAGATAAATAGTTCATTCCTAAATAATAATCTCAATACTATCCTAGCCATGGTTCGTGATGTTGCTAATCCTTATGAATTCGATGAGGAATTTCCTCTATGGAGAAATAAAGACTATTATACAGGATATAGTATCGCTACTGGTTTAGTTCCCCAAACGCCTTCAGGAAAGTGGAGTTATGAGATGGGAGGGGCCATCTTAGGATATTATGGATGTTTATTATTAGGACAAGTTATTGGTAACAGTACCCTTACCCAATGGAGTTTATCTTTGCTGAGTACAGAAATTGCGGCAGTACAAACCTATTTCCAATTTAGGAATGGCAATAATTCTTTGATAGTGAACCCTGCCTTTAATACTACCATCTCCTCCCGCAGTGATAATTCTTACGCTTACAAGGCTATCAGTTCAATAAACTATCCTGCACGAAATGCCATTATTATGATGTCCCTAGTTAAACCTTTAACTTTAATCTCTCCCTCTTATATCAATAATAACTGGGCAATCAATATTGCTCCCGTGCTAAATAGTGCGCTATCAGATACCGAGATGGATGCTGATGCATATGGATATAGCAACGCTCTCCTAGGTAACAGCACAAGTAATAAGGTCGGGCTTTTGGATAATATTGCCGATGCCAGCACCGTTCCCCTAAGTTATGGTTCCATGTGGTCGGAGATGTACTATTACATCAATAATATTTGAAATGATAGCTGAAATGATAGCTAAAGATTGATCATAGTATCTTTGTGTAGATGATATGATAATATGGTAACATTCATCTGGGCTGAGATTGCCATTGCGATATTAAGTATCTTTTTCATGATATACTGTATATGGATTGTGGTGTGGGTAATCGATTACCTATGTTGTTCCTGTCCGCGAATATGTAAGCATCATTCTGTACAGATATATACCGTCGATGATCCCGATTGGAACTCCGATTAGGCAACCACGATATTTATATAATATCGTATACAATATCGTATACAATAGGACAGTAGGACGGTAGGACAATAGACAATGGACAGTAGGAAAATAGAATATCGTATACAATATCGTATACAATAGGACAATAGGACAGTAGGACAATAGACAATGGACAGTAGGAAAATAGAATATATCAATTATGGATATTATTCGCAGCACCATAATTCATATATTCTATTGTCTACGCTGTATGTGGGATACTTCTACTATAATACTATAATAC
>Ga0182030_10019320_pt1 | contig 12985 bp, 8 predicted proteins | sample 812S3MmetaG_FD_121299 | JGI IMG/M metagenome (GOLD analysis project Ga0182030, IMG submission 121299) | Permafrost microbial communities from Stordalen Mire, Sweden - 812S3M metaG (Illumina Assembly) | ecosystem: Environmental > Terrestrial > Soil > Wetlands > Permafrost | place: Sweden... | reverse complement strand
GGCGCCGCGCTCGATGGCGCCGCGCTCGATGGCGCCGCGCTCGATGGCGCCGCGCTCGATGGCGCGGCATCGGCCGGGGCCGCGGCCGCGACCGTCTTGATCGTGCCCTCCGCGACTTCAAACTTCGCGTGAATCGAGAGGGCCCGTTCGGCAGCCAACAGGCTGTAGCACACGCTCTCGAGGGGCACTTGCGCGGCCTCACGGGCGCCCAGAGCGCGTGCGATCGCGCGCGCGCAGCGTTTCGCCTGCGCGTTGGCCGCAGAAGCCGCCTTCGGCATCGGTTCCGCGATGCAGGCATCGCCGATCACATGCACATTTGGCACGAGCGTCGACTCAAACCCAGAGGGATCGATCGGGCACCATCCGTGCTCCGAGGCAAGGCCGCTCTGTGCCGCGAGCAGTGGCGGCGCCTGTGGAGGGATGAGGTTGATCACGTCGGCGCGAACCGCGCCCTTCGAGGTGTATAAGGTCATGGTGGAGGCGTCGACGCGCTCGACCGCGCCGCCCTCGGTGACCGGCACCCACTCGATCATTCCCGGATACAGATCCCGCCACGCCTCGGTGAACACATCCTGTTTGGGAAAGTGATTGTTGGCGTCGAAGATCATCACCTTGGCGCGCGGATTGCGCCGCTTGAAGAACTCCGCCAGCAGGCTCGCCCGCTCGAACGGACCTGGCGGGCAACGCATGGGTCCCGACGGGACGCTGATGGCAACCACCCCGCCCGGACGCAGCCCAGCGATCTGCGCTGCCAATAATCGGGTCTGCTCGCCCGCCTGCCATGCGTGTGGCAGGGCCGTCGCGGCGGCTTCCGTGTAGCCTTCGAGCCTGCCCCATAGAAATCGGATGCCTGCCGCGAACACCAGGCGGTCATAACGCCTCGCCGATCCTCGGCTTAAGGTGATCGTGCGACGGCCGCCGTCGATCGCAGCGACACGGTCGCGAATCACCCGTACGCCGCGCCGCTCGAGACCCGATCGGGTGATGGTCAGCGAGTCGAGCGTGCGCAGGCCGACCAGCGCCGCGTTGCTCATCGGACAAGTCACGTAAACGTCGTCCGGATCGATCAACTCCACCTCGATCGCCGGATCCAACGCGCGCAACTGCAAGGCGCACGTCGCCCCCGCGAATCCCCCGCCGATCACGACTACGCGCGCGCGCAGTGGTGCGCCCATGACGCGGCGCACCGGCTTCATGCCGCCAAGCCCGGCCAGTGCGGCCGCGGCGGCGAGTTTCAGAGCGCTGCGACGGCGCACGTCACTCCCACTGCAGCTCCTCGTATGCACGGGCCACATTGCGCGGATGTACGTCCGGCCACAATGTCCATCGTCCCCGTTCGGGGAGCGCGACATGCTCGATGGCGTCCTGCATGGACTGACCCCGGGCGAGCTCGTCCCGCACGCCCTTCTCGAGCGCCGAAAGGTAATCGCGCTCGCGGGTCAACGAACCGGTGAGATCGGAGGTGAGGCTGCCATGCCCCGGAATGACCAGCCTCGAGCTCATCCGCGAGAGAGCTTCGATCGCCGCGAGCCATCCCTTGAGATTGCCGTCCAGCGCCGGCAGGCGCTCGCGAAATAGCAGATCGCCCGTCCACAATGTGCGGGTGCGCTCATCGTACACGGTCAGATCGCAGTCGCTATGAGCCGTCGGCCAAGCGACGAGATGCAAGATCCGCTGCCCGAGATCGAGCTTGAGCTCGCCGTCGACCCGTCGATCCGGCCCGACCACCTGCCCGGCGCTCGGCACGGCGTCGAAATCGGCGCCGTATTGCTGCAGAAAATACGGCCGGTTCCGAATCATCGCATCGGCCAACGCCGGATGCCCCACAAAATGCGGCCTGTCTTGATCGAAGGCGAAATTTCCGAGCACGTGATCGACGTGCGCGTGCGTATTGATCACGTAGCATATGGGCAGCCGAGTGCGACGCAGGATCTCAGCCCTCAGTTCGCGTCCGATGCGCACCGAACCGCCCGTGTCGATGACCGCAACACATTTCGAACCGACCACGAAGCCGATGTTGGCGATGTCGTCATGTCCCGGTGCGTCGAGTGGCAGGTCTCTCCCTAGATGCACGAAGACCCCGGGCTGCGGCTCGGCGAGGTTGAACTTGGAAAGTGGCTCGAGCGGCTCTCGTGCGGCAACGACACCGCCCGGGGCGATCGCCACAGCGATCACCATCAGCCCGCAGAGCCACGGCGCGAACGACGCCGCGGCCCTCCGGGTGTCAGCGATCGCCGCCACCCATGACAGACCCGGCGCGGACGGCGGAGGTGCCCGGGTCCGTGCTCTGAGTGCTCCCGGTATAGTGCGCCTGCGAAACGGAGTCGACCGCATCCATGCTCACCGGCAGCGCAAAAGGTTGATCCGAAGCAACCCTGAAGGTCGGATTCTCGCTCACGGATATGCCGGTCTCCGCCTCCAGCAAGGGAGCCTCACCCGACTTGATGAGAATGTGGGAGATGTAGCGCGCCGGGATCGAATCCCCCGTGCGCGGATCGATTTGGAAGCCCGAGCTGTTGGGATGGCGAATGCTGATCAGGATGGATTTGTCATCGGCGCCCGGCCGCAATTTGATCTGCCCGAGCATGCCGCCCCGCGAGGAATCCGTCGGGGGCGCGGAGCATCCGCCGCTTGCCTTGACCCAGGCGCTGCGCATCTCGAGGCTCCCGTCGGAGGTCTCCGCAACCACCCGCACCGACGTGAAGCGGTCGATACGCACGTGCATATCGATCTCTGTGATGGGCGTTTGCGCGAAATCGAAGGTTGCGACCAGCGGCGAGGGGTTGTTGTCCACGAAAACCCTGGCGCGCTTCACGCGGCGGCCGCCATCGTCCGAGAAACGCAGCGTGAGCGGCGTCGAGGCGGGATCGGGCGTGTTACCGGGCACCTCCAGGCTCATGTAATTCTCATCGACCAGCCCCATGGATCGGTCGCCGTAATATTTTGCGCGCAGCAACTCCCACGCCGAACCCGAAGGCTGGGACTGCTGCTCCGCAAGCGCCACTGCAGCGGCGCCGAGCGAAAGACTGCAGAGCACGGCGGCGTATACCCGGTGCCTGCGGGCGTTCGATTCAATCATCGTGCCTCATGCGCTTGGCGTTCCATGAGGCGAGTTTACTCTCCTCGATCGCCGGCGGGAGGTGGTGCGGCGGCGCGCATGACCGCGCCGCCGCTAAACTGCTTCCCCCTCAAAAGAACAGGATGCCGCCGAGCGCCACGTCGTTTTCGATCGCAACATTGCCATTCCATGCCTGCGCCTCCGTGTGGATGAATTCACCCACCAGCGTCAGACTCTTGGTCAGGCTGTAGTACGCCCCGAACACGCCGGACTCGTTGCGATGCACGAGATCGCTGGCGTATGTCCCGGTCGATGCGAGCGTAACCGGGTTGATCCCAAAGGCCTGTTCGTCGCTTGCGAGCTTGAGCTCTGAGACGCCATAGCTCACGCCGAGCTTCAGCCGATCCAACTTGTAGGTGAGCTGAGCATAGCCGCCGTCCGACTTGCGCTCGTTGCCCGCCGCCGAGGTCGCGAGGATGTACAGCCCCGTGGTGCCGACACCCTTGCCGTAGTAGCCGTACAGCACGCCCTCGAAACCGGCCACATCGAGTTTGACACCGCCATCGACCGCGGTGCCCTTGGTGCCGTTCTGTATGCCCAATGTAGAGTTCTCAGAGACGCAGAAAGGCACGGCCGGATACACCGTGGCCGGGCACGACGTGGGCGCCTTCGCCTGCTGCGTCACCGCATCCACCCAGACCTTGCCGCTCAGCGCTGCGCTCTTCGGGTCGCCAAAGACGAAAGCGAGGCCGCCCTGCCACTGCGGCGAATTGTGAGAGGTGTAGCTACCATCGTCCAACGGCGTGAAAGCGCCGATGGATGCCGTGAAGCCCCCGTAATTTGCCGTGGTATACGTTATTTGCGGAATCCAGTCGGTGTAGATATAGCCGACACCGATGCGGCCCAGGCTGGTGTTGCCGGGCGCCACGTTGCCTGCGGCCGTGCCGACGCCGAGCAGGGTCATGTCATCGAGAATGGCGTCCTTGCCGAAGATGCCGATGTCACGACCCATCTTCACGCTGCCCCAGCTCTTGTCGCCGAAGGTCAGAAACTCCTGACGAGCGTCGATGCCGGGAGTTTGCAGCGCCGCCGGAAGGCCCGCGCCGTTCACACCCGCCGCGGCGGAGCTGTTGATGCCGGGATACAGGCCGATGGTCGCGCTGATGTCGAAGCCGTCCTGCCGCGTGCTCGCGGTGAACACGAAGGCAGCGGGCAACAGGCCGTTGCGTACCGAGGTAGCGTTGTCGCCGGTGCAGGCAAGGCCGCCGACCACAGCGGTGTTTTCAGCGTGGTCACAGCTTGCGTTCACGTAAAAGGCATTGATGTTGCCGGAGAAGTCCAGCTTCCAATCGCCGGCTTCGATGTCGATTCCAGCGACCGCTTGGGCCAGTGGAACCAGCGAAATCGCCGCGCTGATGGCGATAGCATGCTTGATTCGCGCTTTCATAAACTCCCTCCGTTCGGTTTCTCGGGTTCTTTGTTGGCGTTGAGACCTAAGTCGACCGCGCCCTTGCAGCCTGGATGGGATGCTTGCAAGAGCTGTACCAGCTACGCCACGCAGAAGGCACTCACGGCCTGATGCCACGTGCAGCAGTCATTCGCGGGCTGTACCGGGTTCGGAAAAACACGCAGTTCACGGAGCCGACGCAGCCCCGCGGGCATTGCGGGCATCGGTGAGAAATCTGTGGCTTTGACGCAAACGCCGCTCATTTCACCTTTCTGGGTCGCAGCGTCATCGGACTGTCCCGCCCGAGGGCCAGATATGTCGCACTCTGTCTTGGAATAGGAACAGAGGACCGAGCGGTCGCAGCGGCACACTGTGTGACACCGCGGCGTTCGCAGCGCCGCCTGGCGCCGGCGGGGGCCCAGAACGCGTACTTCGCGCTGGCACGCAAGCTGCTGTGTTGAGCGCGGGGGGTGGCGTATGCACAAAGCTTTAATTTCTTGAAAACCCGGGCGGCGGTTGCCTGGGAAGCCGGCAGACCCTTGGTGATTGAGAGGGTTGATCTTGCCGGCCCCGAGCCTGGCGAGGTGTTGGTGCGAATACTCGCCTCGGGGGTGTGCCAAACCGACGCATTCACGCTGTCGGGGGCAGATCCCGATCGATTGTTCCCGACGATCCTTGGGCACGAAGGCGGCGGCATCGTCGAGGAGGTGGGCCTAGGGGTCACCAGCGTGCGCGCCGGCGACCACGTGATCCCGCTTTATATGCCCGAATGCGGTACTTGCCAGGCCTGCCTTTCGAACAGGACCAACCAGTGCACCCGGTTGCGCGCCACCCAAGACCTGGGACTGATGCCGGACGGCACGACGCGATTCTCGCTGAGGGGCAAGCCCATCCTGCACTACATGGGGACGAGCTGCTTTTCCGAGCACATCGTGTTGCCGGAGATCGCCGTGGCCAGGATCAATTCCGCGGCACCGCTCGCCGAGGTGTGCCTCCTGGGCTGCGTCGTCACCGCCGGCATCGGTGCGGTGCTCAATACGGCACAGGTGAGCGCCGGTTCGACCGTCGCCGTGTTCGGCCTCGGCGGAGTCGGCCTGTCCGTCGTCCAAGGCGCCGTCATGGCGCGGGCAGCGCGCATCATCGCAGTCGATCTCAACCCGCTCAGATGGACGCTGGCCCAGGCGCTCGGCGCCACGGACTATGTCAATCCCAAGGAGCACGACTGTCCGATCCAATCCGTCATTCTGGAAATGACCCGGGGCGGTGTCGATTATTCCTTCGAGTGCATCGGCAACGTGCACACCATGCGCGCTGCGCTCGAATGCTGCCGCAACGGATGGGGGCAATCGGTGATACTCGGCGTTGCCGGCTCAGGCCAGGAAATCTCCACCCGCCCATCCCAGCTCATGTCGGGGCGCCTCTGGCGCGGATCGGTGTTCGGCGGGATCAAGGGGCGCTCGCAATTGCCGGCGTACGTCGACCGATACCTCGAGGGCAGCGTCAAGATCAAGCCGCTGATCAGCCGCGTGCTCCCGCTCGAGAAGATCAACCAGGCGTTCGATCTGGTGCACGAGGGCGGCACCATACGCACCGTGATCGGCTTCTAGTGCTCCAGCAAGATGCGGTGCTTGTGAATTTTGCGATACAGCGTATTGCGGCTGATTCCAAGCGTCTGCGCGGTGCGGCTGATGTTCCAGCGCATGCGCTCGAGTTCGCGCAGCAGGGCCGCGCACTCTGCTTCTCGCAGCGCCGCGGACGGCAAGCTCTCCGCCGGTGCCGCTGCCGCCTCGGCCGACGCAGCCGTTGACGCGATCGCCGCGGGCCCCGACAACCCGACTCTGCCAGTGACCGTCGGCGCAGGTGCTGCGTGCGTGTCCAAAATCTCCTGGGGCAGATTCGAGGCGCGAATGACCCCGTCGCGGCACAATGCCGATGCGGTCCGTAACGCGTTGCGCAGCTGGCGGATGTTGCCCGGCCAGGAATACTCCATCAATTTGGCGAACGCATCGCCTTCGATTCGAATGCAGTCCTCGCCCCCGTTCTCCTCCCGCAGCAGGGTGCAAATCAGGTCGGACTTGTCGCCGCGATCCCGAAGCAACGGCAGATGCAGGGTGATGCCGTTCAAACGATAATATAGATCCTCTCGAAATTGCCCTTCCTGAATCATCTGGTGGACATCCCGGTGCGTCGCCGAGATCACGTGCAGGTCGACGGGAATCGGCTGGTCGCTTCCGAGAGGAACGACCTCGCGTTCCTCGATCACCCGCAGCAGTCGGGTTTGTAGCATCAGCGGCATGTCGCCGATTTCATCCAAGAACAGCGTGCCGCCGTTCGATTGGAGGATCTTGCCGACGCGCCCCTCCTTCGCCGCGCCGGTGAACGCTCCGCGCGTGTAGCCGAACAGCTCGCTTTCGATCAGACTTTCCGGAATCGCGGCGCAATTGACCGTCACGAAGGGCTTGTCCGACCACAAACCCGTGCGGTGAAGCAACTTGGCGAACGCTTCCTTCCCGGTGCCGGTGGCCCCGTGCAACAGAATAGGCACCTGTTTCGCGAACAGCTGCCTGCCGCACGCCAGATTCTTGCGCACCTGCAAATCCTCGCCGACATGCTCGCGCTCGAGGGTCGTCCCCTCGGCCGCTGCGGCGGCGTGGCGCAGCAGTTCGCCGCCGCGCACCGAGGTGTGCAGGGGAGCTCGCGCGATGGCGAAAAAGCGCCGGCCATGCGCGAGGTCTCGCACGGGCCAGATGGCACTGGGTTCGAATTTGGCGCGCTGCTCCAGCGCCGCAAAATTGAATTGAAAGAATCTCCCGATCGGCTCGCCGACCAAGGACTGACGATTGGAACAGCCCAGCTGCACCAGCGCGCTCTCGTTGACGGCCAGAATATTGCCGCTGTCGTCGATCGCCATCAGCGCTTCGTGCAGCAATCCCACGAATTCCGGGCGGCTGTGGAACCGCAGGATCCACGATTCGCCATATTCGCTCAGGAAGTTCCAGCGCGAGATGAGATGAGCCGACATGTTGACCAGCGCCATGGTATGGCGCTGGATGAGCCGGCTGTCGCTCGAATTCGCAGTCGACGCATCGAGCACAGCCAGGATTCCCCCGTGGGGGTCAAGGATCGGGGCGGCGGAACACGATAACGACACGTTGTAGCCTCGGAAGTGCTCCTCGCGGTGCACCGTCACCGGACCGGCCTCGGCGAGGCACGTGCCGATGCCATTGGTACCCTCATGACGCTCGTCCCACAAGGCGCCCAACGCCAACCCGGCATGCCGGAATTCGCGTTGCAGCGTCGGATCCGTGATCGTGCTTAGCACCGTACCCTGCGTGTCGGCCAGGATGACCGCAAATCCGGAACCGGCGATCTGCTCGTACAGGCTCTCCATCTCGGCGCGGGCTACGGGCAACAATTCACCCAAGCGCTGCTGCAGCTCCTTGACGGATTGCGGATTGAGGATGTTGCTCTGGCGGGGTGCGGAAGGCTCGATTCCATACTCCCGCAGGCATCGATACCAGGATCGAGTCACCAGCGGCTCGATGCCGGCCGGTTGCAGCCCGCTTTCGATCACATGAATGATGTGCGACGCGTGGTTCGTCACCAGTCGTTCTTGTTTCAAGCACTCCCCCTTGAAAAGCGCATCTTCCGTTGATGCCTATCGCCCATCCTACGCCGCGCCCGCGAGGCGTTGTAGCTTTTCCACCACTATCACAGATTTACCGACCAGCCGAAGGCAAGACTGTGCCGATTTAAGTAAAGTCGCAATATGCGCTGCAACAAGAACGTTCTTGACGCGCGGTGTTGCCGACCTCGGGGGCGAAATCGCCGCGAATCACCGCTCTGAAGCCGGCGTTCCGTATTTATAGCTCGGATCCCCGCTGTAATGCGAGCGGACGAAAGTGATGATCTTCCAGAGGTCATCGGCGTTCTTGACGATGGTCCCCATCGGCGGCATGGGCCCGACGACGTTCTCGTGGCCGATGCGGGTGTACCCTTCTTTCTGCAGCGAATCGCTGCCGAGCGTCACCAGGCGGAATAGCGTGTCATCGTCGCCGCCGTATACCCAGATGTCATTGGTCAGCGCCGGGCACATGCCGCCGCCGGCGGAACCCCCGTGGCAGCCGCTGCAGCTGTAGCTTCGAAACAGCGACTCGCCCTGAGACACGATATCCGCCTGGGTGTCTTTGTAGGGATTGCTGAGCTTTCCTTTCGGCGTCTGCTTCTCGAGTTCCGGCGGGGTGATGCTGGCGTAGTCCGGCTTGTCGTCGGCCTTCACCGTGCCCAGCGTTGCAATTCCCGCGAGCGAAGCGAACAACCCGAAGGCGGCTGCCATCGAAAGGCGTCTTCTCATCGACCATTCTCCTGTTGCTTGCGTTACCCGATCAGCCGCTCGCCGGCGCGCCGCGCTGCGCGGCATCCTTGAGCACCTGAATCAGGGCCTCATTGTTGGTGGCCTGAGCGATGCTGAGTGCCGTGCGTCCATCCTGGCTGCGCGCATTCACGTCGGCACCGGATTTGAGCAGCACCGCGACCACGTTTCGGCGATCATTCGCGGCGGCGATCATGAGCGCCGTCACACCGCCGGGGTTCACGGCGTTGACCTGGGCGCCATGACTGATGAGCGAGGTGGTGAGCTCACTCGAGCCCGACAGCGCAGCCAGCATGAGCGGCGTATACCCCCCCTTGGCCACCGCCGCATTCACGTCCGCGCCGGCGGAGACGAGTGCGTCGGCTGCTTTGATCTTGGCATTTTGCGAGGCGATCGCCAACGGCGTGAGGCCGTCGTTGTCCACCGCATCGAGTTTCGCGCCGTGCTTGATCAGGACGTTCGAGATCTCCGGGCTGTCGTCCCAGGCGGCGTACATGAGCGGAGTCCAGTTGCTCAGGTTGGACTGGTTCGGATCGGCCTTATGGTCGAGCAGCACCGTCACCACGTCGAGGAAGCCGAACCGCACGGCATTGACCAGCAGCGTGTTTCCCTCGCCGTCTTTCCAGCCCACGTGTGCGCCATGCGCGAGCAGGTAGTTCACCCGATCGATGTCGTGAGCGACGATCGCATCCGCGAGCTCGCTGTCGGGGTTTGCGCCTTGCGCCAGCCACCTCTTGAGTTCGGCCATGCGGACTCGACGCGCCTTTTGCATGTCCGCGGCGGTTTCAGTGGCCGGCGGCGGCTCCGCGTAGGGGCCGTGCGAGGGAAGATCGCCCGACACCAGGCAGGCCTGGCACTGGACCAGCGGAACGCCAAAGTCCACCAGGATCTGATGAATTTCATCCTTGTGCTGATTGAGCGCATTCTGTACGGCCGATTTGATGTCGGGACGTCCGCGCGGCACCGCCAGCGTCATGTCGAACTCCATCGGGATCTGATCTTCCATCAGGTTGACCGGCTTGATGATGAGCGGCGCATGCTTGACCGCCCGATACCATCCAGCCATCGGGCCCCACACGGCCGCGATGTCGAGCGAGCCGTCGATCACCTGCTGCACCTGATACGAGGGCTGATTCTCCAGGTCGGTATCGGCGTTGTGGCTCAGATAGTGCACCACCGTATTGTTGGCGATGCCGTGTTCGGACAGCGCCTCGCGAATCGCCGAGACCTGGAACACACCCACACGCAGCTTCTTGAGCTCGTTGTCATGCAGGCTCTTGATATCGATGCCCTTGTCGTTGCGGTAGGCGAGCACGAACGTCGAGCGGTACAACGGCGTGGGCAGCACTTCCGCTCCTTCCGTGTCGGATGCCATGTCCATCCACACATCGCAGTTGCCCTCGCTCAGCGTGGTGCGCATGAGTCCGCGCTCGATCGAGGGACGCCAGTAATAGTTGACGCCGGTACCGAGCGCCTTGCCGATCACCTGCGCGATCTTGTTCTCGAATCCTTCGCCCGCCTGGTTGGAGAGCGGCATGTTGCCTGGGTCCGCGCAGACGGTGAGCGACCTCAACTCGGCGCCGAGAGCCGCATTGCCAAGCATCGTGCAGACCGCCACGAGCGCGGCGAGCCCGATGCGGCGCGAGGTCGTATGAATCATGTTTGATCTCCTCGAAGCGTCATTGCGACGCCACCTGCATTTTGGTTGAGACTCGCGGCGCGCAATAAGGTTTCACGCACGCGTCGGTCCATGGTAATGCTTTGCCCCCGCCAGTTCGAGAGCTCATACATAAGAAAGGCCCGGTACCTCGCGGCACCGGGCCAAGTTCGACTATCTACAACCTCTCTCGATCACTGTCCCGCGGCAGCGGCCGTCGGACTATCCGGTGTCGGATTGCCGACCCTGAAGGTGAACAGCGTGCCGCCCTGGGGTATGTGGTTGAGCCCGGCCGCCTTGGTCATGGCCGTCGCGCCAATCGCGCCGAACTTGTCGTTCAGATCGAGGCCGGCCGTCACCGGCAGACCGATCCAACCGCCGATTCCGGACCAAATCGACACATACTGCTTGCCCTTCACCGAGTAAGTGATGGGGTTGCCGATGATTCCCGAGCTCAACTTGCGCGACCAGAGAACCTTGCCGCTGGCCCGGTCGACCGCGCGAAAATCGCCGCCAAGGCTCCCGTAGAACGCGAGACCGCCGCCGGTCACCAATGCACCGCCCCAGTTGGGATACTGGTCGGGAATTTCCCACTCCGTCTTGCCCGTGACGACGTTGAACTTCTTGAACTTGCCCGTCACGCCCGGCTTCTCCGGGTACATGTAGACGTTCGCGAAGACATACACCGTCCCTTGCTGAGTGTGCGAGCGAGCCTGAGGCTCATCCTCCATGCACCAGTTGTTGGTCGGTACGTAGAAATTCGCGGGGTCATTCGGATCCACCGCCACCGGCTGCTGATCCTTGCCACCCATCGCCGAAGGACATGCCTGCGTGTTGCCGCCGACCTTGAGAGGCGAGTGCTCGGGGACCTTCACTGGACGGCCGGTCTTCATGTCGACTTTTTCGGCCCAATTCACCGTCACGTACTTGTTGGCGCGCAGCAGCGTGCCATCGGTGCGGTCGAGAACGTACGCAAAGCCGTTTCGATCGAAATGCACCAACGACTTGTGCATCTTGCCGTCGACTTCCAGATCGACCAGCACGACTTCATTGATGCCGTCATAGTCCCACTGATCGAACGGGGTCATCTGGTAGACCCATTGCGCCTCGCCCGTATCGATGTTGCGCGCGAAGATGCTCAGCGACCACTTGTTGTCGAACTTGCCGCTGTTGCAATTCTCCTGCGTGATCGGCTCCGCGCAGCGATACTGCGGCGACCACAGGCCCGGATTGCCGGTCCCGTAGTACACCATGTGCAAGTCCGGATCGTAGGCATACCAGCCCCAGGCCGCCCCGCCGCCGCGCTGCCACTCATCGCCGGGGAACGTGCTGATTCCCAGATCCTTGCCCGCTTTGCCGTATTCGGGATGTTTCGCGTTGGTCTTCGAAGTAAGGCACACGTCTTTGTCGCTGCCGGTGTTGAAGCATCTCCACGCGAGCTTGCCATCGGCGAGGTTGTACGCGGTGACCGCACCGCGCGCAGCAAACTCATCGCCGCCGAAGCCGATGAACACCTTGTCGGCCGCGATGATCGGCGCCGGCGTGATGGTCTCGCCGTGCTCCGGGTAGGCGCTCTTGACCACCCAATCCTGCTTGCCGGTCGCCGCATCGAGCGCGATCACGTAGCCGTCCAGGGTGCCGAACACCAGTTTTCCGTCGGCATACGACAATCCGCGGTTGACCGTGTCACAACAGGCGCGGGGCACCGCCGATTCGTCGCGTCCACCGGTCTTGGTGTAGCTCCACACCTGCACCGGATGGTCGGGATCGCTCAGATCCAACGCCTGGACGATGTTCGGCCATCCGCTTTCCAGGAACATCATCGGCTTGCCGCCCACGTCTTCGATGACCAGCGGCTGTCCCTCGTGACCGCGCAGCGTGCCGCTCGATTGCGACCACACCATCTGCAGCGAATTCACGTTGCTCGTGTTGATGTCCTTCAACGCGCTGTAGCGCGTGAGATTCAGGTTGCCCGCCGGGGCCCCCCACTGATTGGGATCATTGAAGCGTTGAAACTGTTCCGAGTCCGACGCCGCCATCGCGGCACCACAAGTCGTGGCGAGCGCGGCGACGGCGTATAGGACCTTGACCTGACGTTTAGCTGTAAGCCATTTCATCTCAATTCTCCTGCTTAAGGTCTGAGCATTTCGCCGCTGAAGTGGCGAACGGCGCGCACCGAGTCTTGGGTTGCTGGGTGCCTCGGGAAAACAGCGGATCTTGTGATTGTCTTGCCTTCAAACTCCCTCCTTCACAATACGTTGTATTTGTCTGGCTGCACCGGTCGCGACCAGTCGGATCCCAGGACAGCGACGCAGCACCGCCATGGATTGTGCTAATGATTAGCAATGCTTATGCCATCCGCCGCAAATGCGAAATAAATACTGAAGGGAGATCGTACTCGTCCGAAATCAATAAGTTACGATGCGTGCCATCGGGCCGGACGCCTCCCTG
>Ga0182030_10019319_pt1 | contig 12985 bp, 14 predicted proteins | sample 812S3MmetaG_FD_121299 | JGI IMG/M metagenome (GOLD analysis project Ga0182030, IMG submission 121299) | Permafrost microbial communities from Stordalen Mire, Sweden - 812S3M metaG (Illumina Assembly) | ecosystem: Environmental > Terrestrial > Soil > Wetlands > Permafrost | place: Sweden... | reverse complement strand
ACGCAACGCCAGGCCGCGGTCGAAACGGAAATCATCGATCTGCGCCGCGCTGTCGTCGAGGCGGACGAGCCGGCGTCGTCGCTGCACTAGCGGCATGCTGACCCGCGCCATCTTGAAGAGCTACCTGCTCGACATGCCACCCGGGCATATCTTCGACCTCACCTACAAACTGTTCGCCGATGTATTTCCGCCGGGCGAGCCCGATGCGGGCGCGCGCGGGATGCTTCGTGCCTTCGCCGGTGAATGCGGATGCGATGCGGTCAATCATCCGGCCGAGGGCCGCTATGACCTGATACGGCGGCGCGCCGCATGAGACTTCCCGCCGCGCTGCCCCTCCTCGTTGCATCGACGATGTTCATGGAGCAGCTCGATGGCACCATCCTTGTCACCGCGCTTCCGAGTATTGCCGGTTCGTTTGGTGGCACCGCCGCGCGGCTGGACTTGAGTGTATCGGCCTATCTGGTGACGCTCAGCTTCATGATCCCGGCAAGCGGCTGGATCGCCGACCGGCTGGGCGCCAAGCGCGTTTACGCATCCGCCATCGCGCTCTTCATCCTGGCATCGATTTTGTGCGGGGCCAGTCAGACCGTCTGGCAATTTGTCGGCGCCCGCATTCTGCAGGGCTTTGGCGGCGCCATGATGGTGCCGGTCGGCCGGCTCATTGTTCTGCGTGAGACCGAAAAGAAGGATCTCATTAGAGCGATCGCCTATCTGACATGGCCGGCGCTCAGCGCTCCGCTGCTGGGACCGCCCTTGGGCGGCTACATTACCGCTTACGCATCCTGGCATTGGATATTTTATATCAACGTGCCGCTGGGCTTAATCGCGCTGTTTTTTGTCTGGAAGATCGTGCCGGGCAGCCAGGTAATTGAACGCCGGAAGTTCGACGCCACCGGCTTTTTTCTCACCGGAACGGCGATCCTCAGCGTTCTTTTCGGTATCGAAATGCTGGGCCGCGACCACATCCCGATCCTCGCGGCTGCCGCGCTATTTGGCTTTGGCTTGGCGTGCGGGGCCGCGGCGGTCCGGCGCGGTTTGCAGGTGCGTGAGCCTTTGATTTCACTCGCCGCCTTTCGAACTTTGACCTTCCGCCTCGCGATCCGCGGCGGCGGCGTGTTTCGCGGCTGCCTGGCAACACTGCCGTTTCTTCTGCCTCTATTGTTTCAAATAGGCTTCGGTCTCGATCCGGTAACATCCGGCACGCTGATTCTCGGCGTGTTTGCCGGCAATCTCGGCATGAAGCCGGCGACGAGCTGGATTCTCCGCCACGTCAGAATTCGGCGCACGATGCTGGTGAGCGGCTGCGTTGCGATTGCAACCATGCTCGGTTGCGCTTTGCTGACCGCGAACATGCCGCATGCGCTCATCGTGGCGTTGCTGGTCGTGTCGGGCCTCGCGCGATCCATGCAATTCACCACGCTGAGCACGATCGCCTTTTCGGATGTGCCAAAGCCCGCGATGGGCGGCGCCAATACGCTTTTTAGCATGCAGCAGCAGGCCGCCAATGCGTGCGGCGTTGCCGTCGCGGGCGCGCTGCTGCGGATTGTTTCTATGGCGCATAACGGCGGCACGCAGACCGTCGGGGATTTTCAGCTTACGTTTCTGGCGATTGCGATCATCGCGGCGATCGCGATGGTCGATTTCGTTAAGGTCCCGCCAAATGCCGGCGAGGCATTGCGCTAGGCGGCCGCGGTTATCCGTCAGGCCGTTTTCGCCAGCGTCTCGTTGTCAAAGCCGAACAACCGGCGCGGCGTGTCGACAAACAGCGTGTCGCGCGCGGCCGCATCCGGAAACAGCAATTGCGCCAATTCGACCAGCGGGCCGTAGTCTTGCCGCCGCGGCGCGCGCAAGAATGGCCAATCCGAAGCCCATAGGCAGCGATCGAGCGTGAAAGCCTCGACAACGGCGCGTACGAAAGGCCAACAGTCATCGAACGGGTAGGGCAGGCCCGAGAATTTCGAATAGCCCGACAGTTTGACGTGGACGCGTCCGGTGCCCGCTAAACGCAACAGCGCCTGGAAACCCGGTTGTTGCAGCCCGGCCTGCGGCGTCGGCCGTCCGCAATGGTCGATCAATACGCGGATCGGGATGGCTTCGATCCACGGTACGAACATCGATAACTGATCGTGCTCGCTCTGGATTTGCAGGAACATGTCGAGTTCGGCGAGCCGCTCGATCAGGCCGGCGGATTGCTTGTAGTAATCGATGCCGTGAAACGTCGGGTTAAACGCCGCGCCGACGATACCTTGGCGCTTTAAATCGCGCAGCGCCGCCATGTCAGTGTCAAAGCCGATAATGGCGACGCCTTTGAAACGGCCTTGGTTACGGGCAATCGTATCGAGCATGCAGGAATTGTCGCTGCCATAGCCTGAATTCGGCTGCACCAGCAGCGCCTGGCGCACGCCATAGGTGGCCATGACCACCGCAAGCTGTGGCGGCGTGCCGATCTCCTGGCCGGACGGCTTGTATTCGATGTCGTGGCCATAGGGAAAAGCGACCGGATCGAACACGTGGACGTGGCAGTCGATCTTCGGCTCGCTGAAAATGCTCATCAGCCGCGTTCGCTTTTCAGACCTTGCGCCAGCTTTTTGCGGAATTTGCGGTCACGCTTGAGATGCCATTCGCGGCTCATCGCTTCGTGGCGGGTCGAAAACCATTCCGAATGCAACAATACCCAGCTGCGCCCGCGCGTCGTGCGCGCGCCCTTTCCGGTGTTGTGCTGCATGAGACGCCGCGTGATGTCATTGGTCCAGCCGACATAGGTCAGCGCCCGGTTGCTGGCGCGGCTGCCGAGGACATAGACGAAACAATCCATGGGCTGGCTTCGATTAGCGCAAGCCGGAGAAACGGCTGTCGAAGGTGCCGGCCGGAACCACGGGCTGCGCGCCCGGCAGCAGTCCGTTGCTGCTCGCCGGCGGCGCCGAGAATGCGGTGCGCATTTCTGGTTCGGGAGCGCGCGTCGTTTCATTCTTCTGCGGCTGCTTCTCAGCCTGTTTTACGCGCGGCTTAGGCGAAGGCTTCGGGACCGCGGCGGCAACCGCCTTCGGTTCAGGCGTGGCCTTGAGTGCGGTATTGGTAGGCGTGACGTCGTGCGGCTTTGCCGGAGCGGCGGCGGTACGCACCATCGGCTCGCGCTTAGGTTTCGCGGCGACTTCCGTCTTGCTGCCGGGTAACGCCACCGGCGCGCGCTCTACGACCAGCGTCGCTGGCGCAGTTTGCGCTTGCGCGCCACCAAATAGATTGCCGAGCAACCCGGCGATGCTGGTTGGCCGCTCAGGCGGCGCCTCGCCTTCCTTGGGTTGCGGCGCCGGCTGCGGCATCGGCACGCTGGCCATTATCGCCGGCTCGCTTGCAGCCGGCTGCGGCGGTGCCGGCGTCTGGATGGCTGCGGCCGGCGGATTGGGCGTGCGCGGCAGCGCGCCGGGCGCCTGCGTATTGCCGGCCACCTGATACATGCGGCCGTCATCGCCGAATTCGATATGGTTGGCGAGCTTGGCCTCGAATACTGGGTTCATACCGCCGTCGATGCCGTGGCGCATCGGCACGGTGGCGACATTGCCGGCGATATATTCGGCCATCTGAAACTGTTCTTGCCGGCGGTGATCGAGCACCGCGTCGGCGAAGTTTTTGTCGAGCTGATAGACCGGGCATTTGCCTCTGGCGTCGAACTTGAGCGGCTTCGACGAATTGTCAGGCGGCGCCGCGTCGAACACATAACGCTTCTCGCAGACGGCAACCTTGGGCTCCTGATGCGTGGCGTCGAAATCGTCATAGCCTTCCTTGAGCATCTTCCAGAACGCGAAGTTCGGGTTGTTGCGATGCTTGGCCATGTTCAACGCGGTCATGCGGAACGGAAAAGCTTCTAACTGGAACGCATTCTGGCCGCCGAAAAACGACTCGCGCGCCAGCGCGTAGATTTCCTGGATCTGTTCGTCGGTCATGGCGTAACAGCCACGCGATGAGCAGTCGCCATGCACCATCAGCTCGGAGCCGGTATAGTCCCAAGCCCGGTCATAGGTGTTGGGAAAGCCGGTGTTGAAGGCGAGGTAATAATTGGAGGCCGGGTTCATCTGTCCGGGCGTGATTGTGTAGAAGCCCTCGGGCGCCTGGCGGTCGCCTTCCCGTTTCTTGGGGCCGAGATCGCCCGACCAGCGACAGATCGGATAGGTCTTGAGCAGCGCGAATTGGCCGTCGCGATTCTTTTTCCAGACCTCCATTTCCGCTTCTTCCTTGAAGATGCGGGCGAGGATCGGGGAGTCCTTGTCCATATTTTTGGACGCGATGTCGGCCAGCGTTTTTTCGGAGAGCGGCGCCTGAGCGCGGCCATTGGTAGGAATGTCGCTGGGATTGCAGCCGGCAAGGGCCAGAGCGGCGGCAACAGCCGCCGACACCATCAGCGCGCGAACGTAGGGTCGTTTCAAACGCAGTACTCCCCAGACGGGCGGGCCCTCATTGAGTAATCGTTATCCTTAAGATGTGGCCGCCGCAAGGCAAACAAACCGGGCCCAGGCTACCGGTAAGCCTATGGTGAAGCAAAGGTAAACGCCCTGGCCGTGGTTGTGCGATGGCCGTTTGGCAAGAGCGTTTGCTGCCCTGTCAGCCGGCGAGGCGACCCGCGACACGGCCCATTTTGAGGAACTTTTCGCGCCGCTGCTGGCGTAACCCCTCGCGGTCCAGCGGCCGCAATTCGGCCAGCGCCCTGGCGATCGCCTCGCCGGTGGCGGCAATCGCCGCGGCCGGATCGCGGTGCGCGCCGCCGGTCGGTTCCGAAATCACGGCGTCGATCACGCCGAAGCGCACCATGTCCTGGGCGGTGATCTTCATATTGGTCGCCGCCTCCTGCGCCTTGGCGGTGTCGCGCCACAGGATCGAAGCGGCGCCTTCCGGCGAAATGACGCTGTAGATGGCGTGTTCCAGCATCAGCACGCGGTTGGCGCTGGCCAGCGCGATGGCGCCGCCGGAGCCGCCTTCGCCCAGGATCACCGCGACGCTCGGCACGCCCAGCGCCAGGCAAGCGTCGGTCGAGCGCGCGATGGCTTCGGCCTGGCCGCGCTCTTCCGCGCCGATACCGGGATAGGCGCCGGCGGTATCCACCAGCATGATCATTGGAATACCGAAACGGTCGGCCATTTCCATCAGCCGCACCGCTTTGCGGTAGCCCTCCGGCCGCGCCATGCCGAAATTATGCTTGAGCCGGCTTTCGGTGTCGGAGCCCTTTTCGTGGCCGATGACGCAGACGCTCTCGCCGCGAAAGCGGCCGAAGCCACCGACGATGGCGGGGTCGTCGCCGAATTTGCGGTCGCCGGCCAGCGGGATGAAATTCTCGATCAGGCCGGCGATGGTATCCAGGCAATGCGGCCGCTGCGGATGGCGCGCGACCTGCGTTTTCTGCCAGGGCGTCAAATCCGAATAGAGCTCCTTGAGCGCCAGCGCGGCTTTGTCCTCGAGCTTGTTGATCTCGTCGTCGACCGCGACGGCGCTGCCGGTCTCGGCCATGGCGCGCAGCTCTTCGACCTTGGCCTCCAACTCGGCCACCGGCTTTTCGAAATCGAGATAGCTTCGCATGGGTTCCCGGCAGGGTGACGATTGAAGCGGTGTGACGTGGACGACGCTGTTAAGTCAAGCAATCGGGTTAATATGGCTGTTGCGCTAGCTATCCGCCAGCGGATGCAGGTCGCGCACCAGCGCCTTCAGGCGTTCTTCCAGAACATGCGTGTAGATTTGCGTGGTCGATATATCGGCATGTCCCAGCAAGGTCTGCACCACGCGCAAGTCCGCCCCGTTATGCAATAGATGACTCGCAAAGGCATGCCGCAACACATGCGGGCTCAGGCGGTCCGGCGCGATGCCCGACGCTTGGCCCAGACTTTTGAGTTCGCGCGCGAAGTGCTGCCTGGTCAGATGGCCCTGCTCGCCGAAGGACGGAAACAGCCATTTCGACTGCACGCCGCTTTCCACCTCGCCGCGCAGTTTGAGATATTCGGCCATGGCGCGCTTGGCCGCCTGGTTGAGCGGCACCAGCCGTTCCTTGTTACCCTTGCCGCGCACCACCAGCATGTTCTGGTCTCGCCGCGCGCTTGACGCCGGCAGCGCCACCAGTTCGGATACCCGCAGGCCGGTGGCATAGACCGTCTCCAGCAAGCACAACAGCCGCGCCGCGCGCAAACGGGCGGCCGGCGGCTGTTCGGTGTTTTCCGCCTGTTCACGCGTCCGCGTCAGCAAGCCATCGACTTCGGCAATGGACAGAACCTTGGGCAGATTGCGCGCGCGTTTGGGGCCTTCCAATACCGCGGCCGGATCGTCGGCGCGTTTTCCCTCCGCGTAGAGGAAGCGATAGAGCTGGCGCACCGCCGACAGCCGCCGCGCCAGCGACGAGGCCGCAAAGCCGCGCGCGGCGAGCGAGCCTAGAAATCCGCGCAAGGCCTCGGTATCCGCGCCAAAAATCGTGACGCCTTGCGCGCGCAGATTAGCGGCGAGATCGGCGAGATCGTTGCGGTAAGCCGAAAGCGTATTTTCGCCGGCGCCGCGCTCGGCCGCCTGCATGTCGAGGAACAATTCGACCAGCGCTTCGTCGGATGCGGGCGCCATTACCGTTGCTGTTTGAGGAATTTGTCTTGCGGTATTGTCACGCTGATCTCGCGCTGCTTGTAGGGCACGAAAGTGGCGAGCGAGAACACGGCCGCATAGGCTAGGCCGCCGAGCAGGCCGACGAAAACGAGGAATCTGAAGAGACTCGGCATAATAGCGATCCGGGAATCGCCGCGAACATGGCGGCCTTGATTCTGGTATATGGAACCCTGTCGTCAATTGTGACAGTACATTACGAAAGGTTTCGACGGAATTGAGCCCTTACCATGGTTAACAGCGTCGTTCAAAAGACCGCGGAAAACGGCCCGGAATCGGCTCTGGCCGCGGCGATCGTGCGCGCCCTGGACCAGCGTTCCGTCGTGCTGGTCGGCATGATGGGCGCCGGCAAGTCGTCGATTGGCCGCAGGCTTGCGGTCAGGCTTGGTATCCCCTTTGTCGATGCCGACAGCGAGATCGAAAGCGCCGCCGGCATGTCGATTCCGGAAATCTTCGAAAAACACGGCGAACCCTATTTCCGCGCCGGCGAAGCGCGCGTGATCGCGCGGCTCCTCGATGGCGGTCCCAGTGTGCTGGCGACCGGCGGCGGCGCCGTCATGGACGAGGGCACCCGAGAATTGATCGGCGTCAAAGGTATTTCGGTCTGGCTCAATGCCGACATCGATGTGCTGGTGCGGCGGACCAAACGGCGCAACGACCGGCCGCTGGTCGAAAAGATCAAGGAGCTGATGCCGCTGCGCGAGCCGATCTATGCGCTCTCCGACATCATCGTGCGCTCGCGCGAAGAGCCGCACGATACCATCGTCGATGAGATCATTGCTTCGCTGGCGAAACGTCACGGCCTTGCGGCGGGCGGGGAGAAACAGGCATGACCGCGATCAAGACCGCGCCGCTGCGTCATGGCGAGCCCGTCGTGGTGCCGGTTGCGCTGGCCGAGCGCGCCTATGACATCGCCATCGGCCGCGGTCTGCTCGCCACCCTCGGCGCCCGTATCAAGGCGCTGCGGCCGGGCGCCAAGACGATCGTGGTAACGGATGAGACCGTGAGCGCGATTCATATGGCTGCCGCGCTCGCTTCGCTCAACGACGCCGGCATAGAGACATCGAGCTTCGTGGTGCCGGCGGGCGAAAGCTCGAAAAGTTTCGCGAATTTTGAATTGGTCTGCGAGGCGATCGTGGCCGCGCGCATCGAGCGCGGCGATCTCGTGGTCGCGCTCGGCGGCGGCGTCATCGGCGATCTTGCCGGCTATGCGGCGGCCAGCGTGCGGCGCGGGCTCGATTTCGTGCAGGTGCCGACCACGCTGCTGGCCCAGGTCGATTCCTCGGTCGGCGGCAAGACCGGCATCAATTCGCGTCACGGCAAGAATCTGATCGGCGCCTTCCATCAGCCAATCCTGGTGGTTGCCGATACTGCGCTGCTCGATACGCTTTCCAAACGCGAATTCCGCGCCGGTTACGCCGAGGTCGCCAAATTCGGCCTGCTGGGCGATGCGGGATTCTTTGCGTGGCTGGAAACCAATTGGCAGGAAATATTCTCGGGCGGTTCCGCGCGCGAACAAGCCATCGCGGTTTGCTGCCGTGGCAAAGCCGGCATTGTTTCACGTGACGAGCGCGAGACCGGCGAGCGCGCGCTGCTCAATCTCGGCCACACTTTCGGCCACGCGCTGGAAGCCGGCGCCGGCTTCTCGCAGCGCCTGCTGCATGGCGAAGCGGTCGCGCTCGGCTGCGCGCTGGCGTTCGAATTTTCCGCCCGCCGTGGACTGATCGGCGCCGACGTCGCGGCGCGCGCCAGCGCCCATTTGGCGGCGGTCGGTTTGCCGACGAAACTCGCGGATATTCCCGGTGGCGTGCCGGACGAAGAGCGCTTGATGGACCTCATCGCGCAGGACAAGAAAGTCAAACGCGGCAAGCTCACCTTCATCCTGGTACGCGGCATCGGTCAGGCCTTCATCGAGAACAATGTCGATCCGGCGCAAGTGCGCGCCTTCCTCGCGGATAAAATTGCCTCAAGATGACCGGAAACGATTGGCTCTCCCTCGTGATCGTTCTCGTCTGCTTGCTGCTGTCGGCATTCTTCGCCGGCAGCGAGACCGCGCTCACGGCTTCGTCGCGCGCCAGCATGACGCGGCTGGAAAAGCACGGCAACCGCCGCGCCGCCATCGTCAACCGCCTGTTGGAACAGCGCGAACGCCTGCTGGGCGCGCTGCTGTTTGGCAATAACGCGGTCAATATCGCGGCCTCCGCGCTGGCGACCGGCGTGCTACTGGCCTGGTTCGGCAGCGCCGGCGTGGTCTATGCGACCGTGGCCATGACCATATTGGTCGTCGTGTTCTCGGAAATTCTGCCGAAAACTGCCGCTTTCAACGCGCCCGACCGCATCGCATTGGCGGTGGCGCGGCCAATGTATTGGATCGTCAAGATACTCGGCCCCGTGCTGATGGCGATCGAAGCGCTGGTGCGCTGGATTCTCAAGCATGTCGGCATGACAGTCGGCGAAGATCAGGAGGTGCTGTCGGCGCGAGAGGAATTGCGCGGCGCCGTCGATCTGCTGCACCGCGAGGGCGACGTCGAGACGCTCGACCGCGACATGTTCGGCGGCGTGCTCGACTTGCGCGATCTCGCGGTCTCCGATGTGATGATCCACCGCACCAGCATGATCACCTTGAACGCCGACGAGCCGGCCGAGGACGTGGTCAATGCGGTGATTGCCTCGCCGGTCACGCGGCTGCCGCTCTGGCGCGGCAATCCGGAAAACATCATCGGCATCCTGCATGTGAAGGACTTGCTGCGCGCGCTGCACGCGGTCGATGGCGACGCCGCCAAAGTCGATATCGCCGCCTTGATGGCGCCGCCCTGGTTCGTGCCCGACACAAGGCCGGTATCGGAACAGCTCAAGGCGTTCCGTCGCCGTAAGACGCAGATCGCGCTGGTGGTAGACGAATATGGCGAGGTGCAAGGCCTGGTGACGCTCGAGGATATTCTCGAGGAAATCGTCGGCGACATCACCGACGAGCACGACGTCGTCGTGCCGGGCGTGCGCCGCCAGCCGGACGGTTCGGTCAATGTCGATGGCGCGGTGCCGGTCCGCGACCTCAACCGCATCATGGAGTGGAATTTGCCGGACGGCGAGGCCACCACCATCGCCGGCCTCGTCATCCACGAAGCGCGCTCGATCCCCGAAGTGGGGCAGAGCTTCACTTTCCACGGATTCCGCTTCCGCGTGCTGCGGCGCTCGCGTAACCGCATCACCGCGCTGCGTATTCAGCCGCTGCCACGCAAAAAGCTGGCCAAAGCGGGGTGACGGCATACTTGCCGGCAAGAAATAAAAGCAAAAAATAAAAACAAGAATAAATACAAAGATGTTTAGGGGAGAGCTTGCAATGAGATCTTTAAAGTTGCCGAAGCGCCACGCCCGCTTGTTGGCTTTGGCGCTTTTGCTGGCGGTCGGCCCGAGTGTCGCAGCCAATGCGCAATCCTATCCTGACCACCCGATTCGGCTGGTTGCACCGTTTCCCGCCGGCGGGCTTGCCGACGTGCTGGCGCGGGCGGTCGGCGACCAAATCTCAAAGACACTCGGCCAGCCAGTTATCGTTGAGAACCGCACCGGCGCCGGCGGCAATGTCGGCGCCGACAACGTCGCCAAATCCGCGCCCGATGGCTACTCGCTCCTGATGACTTCGGCCGGGATTCTAACCGCCAATCAATTTCTCTATGCGACGATGCCTTTCAATCCGGAGAAGGATTTCGTCCCGGTCTCCAATGTCGCCGACATGCCGATGATGGTCGTGGTCAATCCGAATGTGCCCGCCAAGACGCTGGCCGAACTGGTCGTGCTGGCGCGCGCCAATCCCGGCAAGCTCAATTTCGGCTCGCCCGGCATCGGCACCACCGGCCATCTCGGCCTAGCGTTGTTCATGCATGCGGCCGATATCAAACTCACGCATGTGCCGTATCGCGGCGCGGCGCCGGCGATCACCGATCTACTCGCCGGTCAGATCGACGGCGTCGTGGACAATCCGCCGACGGTGTTGCCGTATGTCGAGGCCGGCCGGCTGCGTGCCTTGGCGGTGGCGGCAAAAAATCGGATGGCGCTCTTGCCCGATCTGCCGACCGCCGCGCAAGCCGGCGTTCCCAATTTCGAAGCCTCGTCCTGGTTCGGTGTGGTGGCACCAGTCGGCACGCCGCCGGCGATCGTAGAAAAACTGCACACGGCCATCGTCGCCGCGCTCAACCAGCCGGCGATGCGCGAGCGCTTCGCCAAAACCGGCGCGCGGCTCGTCGGCAATAGTCCGCAGGAATTCGCCCAGCAGATCGTTCAAGACCGCAAAATGTGGCGCGAAGTCATCAAATCGGCCGGTATCACGCCGCAGTAAATGGGCCGGCTATTCGCCCGGCGCCGCGGCGTGGATGGCGAGTGCGTGGACACCGCCAGCCAGCTCATCGGCCAAAATACCGTTGATCAGGCGATGTCGTTCCACCCGGGTCTTACCTTTGAAGGCCCCCGACACGATATAGACGCGGAAGTGGCTTTGGCCTCCCTCGCGGTGGCCGGAATGGCCTTCATGCAGGTGGGATTCGTCCACCACATTGAGGCTCTGGGGGGCGAAAGCCTCGGTCAACTTTTGTGTGATCAGGTCGGCGGTCCGCATGCTGCCCAGTTAGAAGGCGGCCGTGTGCGGGTCAATGGCTGAGAAGCAGTGGAATTAACGGCAATGCGCCACAGTCAAGCCTTGAAGCCGTCACCTGCGCTGGCGCATAGTGTCCGGTCATGAAATCCGACAAACCAAAAGCTGATTCGTTATTCGATAAAATCCGCGTCAAACCGGAAAAGGACCGCCGTGCCAAGACCGGCGGTCCGCTTTGCGAATGGCATGGCTGCAAGGAAAAGGCGACCAACAAGGCGCCCAAGGCGCGTGGCACCGAAAAGTCCTATTGGAACTACTGCCTCAAGCATGCGCGCGAATACAATCAATCGTATAATTTTTTCGCCGGCATGAATGACGCCGCTGTGCTGGCGTTCCAGAAGGACGCCCTGACCGGCCATCGCCCGACCTGGAAAATGGGCACTGGCAAGCAGAAAATTCGTCCCGACCTGGGCGCGCTTGGGCCCGGTGACGATCCGTTCGGCCTGTTCGGCGCCGGCATGAAGACCGAGCAGAAAAAACAGACCGAACAGCGCCAGATCCGCAACGCCGAACGCAAGGCGCTCGACCGCCTGGGTCTCGATGTCGGCGCGACGCCGGCGCAGGTGAAGGTACGTTTCAAGGAACTGGTCAAACAGTTCCACCCCGATGTGAATGGCGGCGACCGCTCCACCGAGGACCGGCTGGTCGAGGTCATCCAGTCGTACAATTACCTGAAGTCGGCCGGTTTCGGCTGATCGCTTTAAGACCGCAACGCAGGACAGCCTCGCCGTTGCGTGGGGCCTCCCGATCCTTATCTTATTGATATAATTGATGGTGTTATTCGCCGCAGCCGGGTTTTTTGCGGCGCAATCGTCTGCTAGGTTGGACCCATCAGCCGGACCGTACTAGTCGGACCGCATCAGGCTTCGGGGCGTCCCGAAGCCACGGAGGATCAATGACTGCCGCAGTGCAAGAAGAAGTTACAGGCCTTCCCGACATGAAAGTGTCGATCCGCCAGGTTTTCGGCATCGACAGCGATATGGAGGTGCCGGCCTATTCCAAGCCCGATGAGCACGTGCCCGAACTCGATCCGGATTACCGCTTCGACCGGCCGACCACGCTCGCCATCCTCGCCGGCTTTGCAAAGAACCGCCGCGTGATGGTCACCGGCTATCACGGCACCGGCAAGTCGACCCACATCGAGCAGGTGGCGTCGCGGCTCAATTGGCCGCTGGTGCGCGTTAATCTCGACAGCCACATCAGCCGCATCGATCTGATCGGCAAGGACGCCATCGTCATCAAGGACAATCAGCAGATCACCGAATTCCGGGACGGCATTCTGCCGTGGGCGCTCAAGCACAACATCGCGCTCTGCTTCGACGAATACGACGCCGGCCGCCCGGACGTGATGTTCGTGATCCAGCGCGTGCTGGAAGTCGCCGGCAAGCTCACGCTGCTCGACCAGAACAAGGTGATCAAGCCGCATCCCTCGTTCCGCCTGTTCGCGACCGCCAACACGGTCGGCCTTGGCGATACGTCGGGCCTTTATCACGGTACCCAGCAAATCAACCAAGGTCAGATGGACCGCTGGTCGATCGTCTCGACGCTCAATTATCTGCCGCATGACAACGAAGTCGAAATCGTGCTGGCCAAGGCCAAGCATTACCGCAACGAGCAGGGCCGCGACATTGTCAACAAGATGGTGCGGGTCGCGGACCTGACGCGCAACGCCTTCATGAACGGCGACATCTCGACCGTGATGAGCCCGCGCACGGT
>Ga0182030_10019318_pt1 | contig 12986 bp, 6 predicted proteins | sample 812S3MmetaG_FD_121299 | JGI IMG/M metagenome (GOLD analysis project Ga0182030, IMG submission 121299) | Permafrost microbial communities from Stordalen Mire, Sweden - 812S3M metaG (Illumina Assembly) | ecosystem: Environmental > Terrestrial > Soil > Wetlands > Permafrost | place: Sweden... | reverse complement strand
GCCCCGGAGAGTTCCAGGGTGCCACCGCCAGCCACGATCAAGCCGCCGTTGCCGGAGAGCGCGCCCGCGAGCGTGATCAGACTGCCAGCCGTGTCGAACGTGACGGAGCCATTGAGGTTCGTCAGGTTGATGTTCAGCGACGACGACCAACCCGCTTGCGCCCCGACTGTCCCGCCGCCCAGGTTGATCGCATAATTACCGCTGCCGCTGGTGATGCCGTTCGCACCAATATAGATGCTCCCGCCGCTGAGCGTGTAAACGCCCAAACCACCAGACTGATGCAGCCCGAGTTCGAGATTGTAAACATTGTTGATCAAGCCCCCGGTCTGGTACACCATGCCGGTAGTCGCCGCGCCACCGTCCGCATAGCCGGCCCCCAGAGAGTTGCCGTTCATGTCCAACAAGCCGCCGTTCATGTCGAAGGCCGCCGTCGTGCCCGCGACCCTCGTCGCGCAGAAGAGCATCAGACTTTGATTGCCCGGATTGAAGATAAAATTGCCGCCATTCTGGATGATTGCCCCGCTCCCGCCATCGCGGCCGATGACGAACGTGTCCCCAAAGTCGCCGATGATGGTCAGTGCCGCCCCGGGTTGGATGGTGAGCGTGCCGTGGCACCCAGAGACGGTGTCGCCATCGGCTACATAAAGGTCACCACCGGTTCCACTGATGGTGGTGTTTCCGGTAATCGTGGCGGTGCCGCCGTCGACATCCAAGCACTCGATCGTGTTGGTCCCGCCGAGTGTCAATGTGCCGGCGTCAAACTTGGTTAAATTGTTTGCGGACGTTATATCGCCACCAAGGGTCAGATTGCCATTCGTCGGGGTGTCAATGGCTTCGTTGGTGCTCCAAGCCATGCCCAGATTCACGGTCTGGGTCACCGGAGCGGTCGGATTCCCGTTGAATCCAATGTTGCCGCCCAAAGTAATGGCATTGCCGTCCAGCACAAAGGCTCCGGCGGCGGCATCGAAGGTGATGCTGTTCGCCGTGATGCTTGAAAGGTTGTTGTTGTTCAACAAATGCGCAGAGCCGGCGAAGGTTAGCCCGATTGGGAATATGGGCACGGCATTCTGATTCCAGTTGCCGGCCGTGCTCCAATTATTATCCACGCCGGCGCCCGTCCAGACACCAGTACTGATGCTGCTCGCCACCACCAAATTACCGGTGCCGCCAATAAATCCGGACAGGTTGCCGGCATTGTAAGTCCCGATAGGTAGTGCCACCCCGTTGGTGTAGAAGTGGGCAACGGCATAGTTGCCGCTATAGTTCAGATTCAGCATGGCGCCGTTAGCCAAACGAAACGCACCGAGGCTGCTGCCGGTTACATCCAACTGCAAGGTGCCCGCATTGACAGTCGTGTCACCCGTGTAGGTGTTTACCCCGGAAAGTTCCAGTGTCCCACTACCGGCCACCGTCAAGCCGCCATTGCCGGAAAGCACGCCCGCGAGCGTGATGGTGTTGGCTGCCGGGTTGAACTTGACGGGACCATTGGACCCCGTCAGGTTCATGTTCAACGCCGTCGACCAGCTCGCTTCCGCCCCCACCGTCCCGCCGCCCAGATTGATACCGTATAGGCCGCTGGTGGTGGTGACGCCGTTCGCACCAATATAGATGCTACCGCCGCTGAGCGTGTAAGCACCGTAGCCATTCGGAGTCAGTCCACCGAGCCACAGGTTGCCCACATTGGTAATCACCCCGCTAGCCTGGTTCACCAACCCAGTGATCAACACCCCGGCACCAAGGCCGACCCCTAAAGTATTGCCGCTCATGTCCAGCAGTCCACCGTTCATGTTATAGGCCGACCGCGTGGCGCTGTTACCCGTCGCGCCAAGCCAAATAGTCCCGTTGTTAGCGGGATTGAAGGTAAATGTACCGCCATTCTGGTTCACCGTCCCGCTGCCGCCATCGCGGCCAATTACGAAAGTGTCACCAAAAGTGCCGGTGATGTTGAGCACCGCGCCGGGCTGGATGTCCAGCGTACCATTGCAGTCGTTGAGGTAATCGCCATCGCCCACATAAATGCGGCCGCCATCTCCATTGATCGTGGTGTTCCCCGTGATCGTGGTTATGCCGCCGTTAAGCTCCCAGCTCAGAATCGCATTGGTGCCGCCCAGCGTCAGTTTTCCATCGTCAATCTTAACCAAGCTGCTGTCAACGGAGGAAGTGATGTTGCCGTCAAGACTGAGCGTGCCATTGGTCGGCGTTTCAATGAGGACGGAGGAACTCCATGCCATGTTGAGATTGATGGTCTCCGTGACGGGCGTGGCCGGATTGGCACCGATACCAATATTGCCATCGACCGTGATGCTGTTGCCGCCCAGGACGAAGGCTCCGGCGGCGGGATCAAACGTGAGGCCGTTCAACGTGATGCCCGTGAGGTCGTTGTTGTTCGTCAACCGGGTGCTGCCTGCGAAGGTCACAGTTGTGGGAAAGCTGGGCGCTGTATTCCAGTTGCCGGCAGTGCTCCAATTATTATTCGCCCCGGCTCCGCTCCAAACGGCAGTCGAGTCAATATAAGTGAACGAGGCGCTGATAAAATTATAGCCGCCGCCGTTCTGGGTGGGGTAAGCCGTCGTGCTGGTGACGAAATCGAAAATGCCGCCGCCTCGGGTCACGCTGGCACCGGTGTTAAAATCAGAGGGAAGACCACTGTTGTAATCACCATACGGATCACTGGAGTTCATCTGATACGCAACCACGGCATATTGACCCGCCGCCAAAAAGACTGGCGTGGCCAGCGGCGCGAAACGAAAACCGTCATTCAATGGGGCGGCCGTTCCAGCCGGCACCGTCACCGAGGCGATGGCGGTTTGATTCGAGAAAAGCGTGACGATATGCGAGCTTGCCAACCCGTCACCCTGCCAGTCAAAGGCACCGAGCTGATAAACCGTGATGCCGCCACCGCTGACGTTAAAAGTGTTCCCGATGTTCAAATGGTTGCCATTGGCACCCGAGGCACCGCCGTAAATCGTGATATAAGGATCGGCAAAATAGCCAACCACTTGCGCGCTGGCAGACGCTGCCAGACCAACCATCACAGCCATGGCCATGAGGGTCATAACCATGAGCTTGACTGAGCTGGCAACTATTTTTTCTGCCGCTCTTGGTGGAGACGAGGCAGCGCGCACGGGACGACACGGCAAGGCCGCCACCGGCCAGAAGTTTTGACTGATTATTTTTTCGTTCATATGCAGGTTTGTTTGCTTGTTGTTTGCTGGCTATTCGATTTTCGAAAGGACGTTTAAAGATATAAAACGACACAACCGAGCGATTCATTGGTCGCCCGCACGCTGGATCGGATCCCAGAACTGCGAGTTGATCAGGGCTTTCGCAGTGTCTGAACCCAACGGGTCCACGGGCGGATTGATTTGGGCATCCTTACGCGCTTCGGAGTGGCTGTCAGCAAACACGACGATGCCCGTGCCTTTGTGACGCAACATATAGACTCCCTCATATTGTTGACTGCTGCTGCCGGCAGCGTTTTCGCATGCCTTTGCCCACCAGCTTGAGGAGCTGTCAGTGCCGTCGGTTTTGGGGTTGGAGTCACAAACCATGAGGGTGTCCGCCGGATGTCTTACCCCAGTCCGCTTAAACCATGTATTCGGAGTATAGTTAAATCCTCCGGCGAAGACATTATCGATTGAGCTGGGTTGGGGGAAGGCACCTAAAAAATAAGTGTTGAAACCATATCCAACCCGGTCCGAATTGAACGCCCACGACCAAGGGGTTCCGTTGGGTAAATATTCCGTGCTTAAGATGGCAGGACAGCGGTACATGGTATTCGCGGTATTATTCGTGACGTTTCCATTGTTTGGAAAAATATATTGGCCCCACCAATTATCCAACGGGTCAGTGGAACCATTCTGCGGCGTAAACCAGGAATAGGCCCGAGTGCCGGGGAAGGTGTCATTATTGGAATCCGTGTAAAGCTGCATGAACACGCCGAGCTGGCGCAGGTTGTTCAGGCAGGAAATGCGATAAGCCTTTTGTTTGGCGTTGGACAATGCCGGCAGGAGCATTGCCGCCAGGATCGCAATGATGGCAATCACCACGAGCAGTTCGATCAAGGTAAAGGCCCCGCCCGACCGAAGAATCACCTGCCCGGGGATTGTTTCCGCACTCTGGGGATCATTTTTGGAGGTCGTCGGCTGTCTTGTCGAAACAGCGGCAAACAATTTACCGCATGCGTTGGACTGCATATTTAAACTCATTTGGGGCACGCTCAAAATTATCACAGGACCGTCACATCCGACAAACGGATTAACCGCAATACGTAAAATACCTGACAGGACAGCTATAAACGCTGTAAGTATCCGCTTCAACCATGCCAGGATGTACCAAAAGACCGTTATTGTGGCACTACATCAATGGTGTGGATTTTCCATTTGTGGCAAATGACCGCATCATTGCGGACATGAATGAGATAGCCAGACATGACAGCTTGCAGCGTTCCGCCAACGCGATGCTGCACAGTTGTGGAGGCACCGCCGGCAATTCACCTGGCCCCTTGCCTGGGCGCTACTCGCAACGGGCAAACGAATCAAGACTCAGTGGGTCTGATTGGAAACCGGGGAAAGACACTCAACCATCTCCAACTCCGATTGGGTGCGGACGGTCGCCTCCTTCGCCGCAAATGGGACAAAGAAGTACATGCCTTTGCTCAATGAGCATTTGCCTGCCGGACTCACCAATTCGCCCTCGCCTTTGGTAACAACATAGACGGCAGGATGGTGCAAGACACACGATGTTTTAAGCGTATACCGATTCACGGCGAAACACGGGGTGTCGCCAAACCCGATAAGAGCCTCCTTCTTGCAGCCGTTGTTCTCCCCATTGACGCGGGGCAGCATCCTTCCCCTGGCGAGAACCGACGGGCCGGCCTGCCGCAGATCGAAACAACTGAGGGCAACGTCTTTGTCGAGGCCCAGATACATCTCCCGGTCGGAGAGCTGATAGCGGTCGCACCACCGTTCGGGCTGGATCGTGAAGTCGGTTGGCTCCTGAACTTCCAGAATCAGGCAACCGGCCCCGATAGCGTGCGCGACCCGTGCGGGAATCAGCCACACATCGCCGGCCTTGGCTTCCACCTCTTGCAAAAGGCCGGAAAAGGCATCGCCCGGCTGCTCACTCTTTTCCACGGCTTGGCGCAGATCGGCCTCGGTCACGCCCTCCTTGAAGCCGTAGAAGAGCTTCGCACCAGGTCGCGTCGCGAGAATGACCCAGCACTCGGTTTTTCCATGATTGCTGGCGAAGTATTTCCGCGAAAAGGCGGGGTCAGGATGGGTTTGTGCCGGCAGGCGGACGGCGCTGTCGAGAATCTTCACCAAAACGTCGAATCCGTTGCCTCCCGTCATTTCCTCGGGGTACGTCGCGAGCAGGGAAGCGAAGGTTTCGTCGCCTCCCCGGATTCTTGAAAGACCTTCATCGGGACGCCGCGTCTCTTTATTCAATGCCTTTACCTTTGATGCAATCCACTCCTCGGGGAAGTTGCCGTCCACGGCTTCATCCCCAAAGAAATCGTGAAAGAGCTTGCCGCCTTCGTAAACGCGAAAGACACGGTTGCGTTCAAAAAACAATGGGCTTTGCAGTTTTTCATTTTTCATAATAGCGGATTTAAACGTTTGTTTCATTGCCGGTGTTCAATAAAAGTTTCTTCCAGCATCAGCGAAAGACCATGGTAGATGGGAAGATGAAATTCTTGGATGCCGACATTCTTCCAGCGCGGAATATCGCACGATCAGATTATGGGGGTAAGGCGACATGATCATTTTTGCAATTCCTGCAGGAGAGTGAGCAGGAAATCCCGATTGTGGGCGCAAACATAGCGCATGGTTCCACCCATGCGGCTGAAGGTTTTGCAGTAACGCAGATAATAGGCCGGGTTTTCCATGGGGGGTTCGCCGTTCTGTTGCCAGTCCCAGGAGCTTTCCGCCAAATCAACAATGACCATATGGTGATTCGCGATTTTGCGCCCCTCCTGCAATTCAAGGTTTTGGGCCAGGGAAAGGGATTTCTCAAAAACCATCGGAGACATCACAGCCGAACCGACCGAAAGATACACGCCTCCTTCCAAATGATGAACCTGTTCCGCATAGGTGAGAAAATCCCGGAGCGCGACGCGTCCAATGGCCGCACCGTGATTAACGGGATGGTTATAGATGATGTCATGCCCGATCATCGGATGAGCGGTGAAGGGAATGTCCAACCGATAGGCTGCGGCTTGGGCACTGTAGTTCTTGTAGGGATGTGAGATGGGAAAAAAGCCCGGCTGGAGGCGAAATTTTTGAATAGTGTCGAGTAAATCAAGCGCCGCAGCGGCTAGCGCGGGGTCCGGTTCCGCGGTATTCCTGACCGTTTCCAACAACTGCTCACGAGCGGGAAGGTCCAATCCATCCCTGGTGATCATTTTGCCGACGGCCTCGCCGTAGCCAGTCCCCTCATAGGCTCCGACTACGAGGGCGAGATTCAGGTTAAATCCGGTTTCCTCCCAGATGCCAAATTGTCCCTGGTCCACATTGGCCCGGACGTCCTCACTGCTCACCCCTTGGAAGGCAAACTCCCAATCGTGAATGATTCCCGCCCCGTTGGTGGCCAGAAGGGTGACCCATCCCTGTTCGATAAGTTGGACCAGCACGGGAGCGAGGCCGTTCTTGATGGTGTGCGCGCCAAAGGCCAACATGACCGGACGCCCGGCGCTTCTGGCAGCGCGGATTTTCGCGGCACATTCCAGCACTGCCGCCGTAGCCGCACGGGAAAGGGGCCGCGGCTGCGCGTCCGGCGAAACCGCGTCTCGCACAATTTCGACCTTGTTAGAGCGGGCTTTCAATCCGCAAATCCGCAGGCGGGAACGGTCTAATTGTGGATGCGGCATATTTAGCGGGCGGGGAGGTGAAGCAATCCCCAAAGTTTTTGCCATTGCGAAAAGTCAGGGACCAGCGCGTCGGCTCCGGCACGGATCAGGCGCCTGCGTTTTTCGAGATTCACGCCGAAGCGCCGCAATTCGTCGCTGGCAACACCAATCCCGACAGCGCCACGCCGCTTGGCCTCGCGAATTTCCACCGGTCCATCGCCAAAAACGATTAGTTGGTCGAACGCCCCATCCACTCCGCTCAGAATACGTTCGATCACGATCTTTTTGGCATCCTTGGCGATTTGGCCGATGGAACCATAGATGCCGCCGTTGAAGATGTCCGCATAACCCAGGCAGCCAGCCTCCCGTCTGACATCCTCCTCGTCGGTTCCACTGGCGAGGTACAACCGCACCCCAGCACCATGCAGGGCGCGCAAGAAAGGCAGCGCCCCTTTCAGTGTGAATTCGCTGACGCTTAGTTCACCCGCAGCCAGCTTGGCAAGGCGACGATTGACCAGCGCCATGAGTTCTTCGTTGAAAATGCCCTTGTACTTTGCCGCCGGCAGAATCTCATCCTTCGGCACAAGGCCGAACTCATGGACAAGCTCCACCAGTCCATGCATCTGCGAAATTGTCTGTACGCCCGTCGTGCGCTCGATGAATTCCTGAACCCGGTCCGTCACCCGCTTGAACAGTTTTTCATCCGCCGCCCCGAATTGAGTTCCCATAATGGCTTTCGTCATCATCGGCTCCATAATCCGCTCCCAACCCTCGCGCAGGGTGGAGATGGTGCCATCGTGGTCGAAGATAGCGTGCCGGATGTCCAGTATCGGCAGCGGCCCGGCGATGATTTCAATCTCGGACCCGGCTACATGCTTCGCCCGATGATGACTTTCGGCGAGTTCCGGATAAAACGCGTAATCGGCATTATCGCCCAATTCCAGGATTTCCCCGGGAGTTGCCGTCCCGGTTTGAAAGAGTTTCTGGGCGGTTACGGCAGCCGCAATATTCGCGATAAAGGCCGCTGTGGCCAGGCTCGTGCCGGCGGAAAGGGTGGCAGCGAGCGCCGAAGAAAAGGTGTCGCCTGCTCCCACTGGATCCGTTCGGCCGGGCAACTGGAGGCCGAAAATCTGCGCGGGCACATCACCGGAGAAAACCAGACAACCGCGTTCGCCGCGAGTGACGACCAACGGTGATTCCCAGCGCCGGGAAAGAGCTTGAGCTTGCTGAACGAGATCTTCGAGAGAAATGTCGTCGCCGACCGGGACCGCCTTCCCACACGCTTTCAATACTTCACGGCCATTCAACTTGTGAATTGCCTTGGGATAAGACTCATGATACCCGCGGGAATCAACAATGAACGTTGATTTTGGATGCCGGCTTATCACCTGCTGCAAATGCTCCCGAAAGGACGGGGAATCGTGCATGCTCCCGGTGACTTGATGATTAATCAGGACCACGGAAACCTGGTCGAGAATGTCTTCGAATTTCGTGAACAACTCGTGCTCGGCCGTGTCCGACAGACGATTGAAATTCCCAAAGTCAATGCGGCTCAATTCCTGATCGTCCACACACGGCTTGATATAGGTCGGCGTCGCCCAGCCGCCGGCTTGTGAAATCAAGCCGCTGACATTGACCCGGGGACCTTCCAACAACCGCCTTAACTCGCCGCCGAAGGGATCATTTCCCAGCACCCCGACGGGATAAACTTGCCGAACCCCGAGGGCCGCCAAATTCATAACGACGTTTCCCGCACCGCCTGGCGAATAACGCTGGAGCCGGACCGGTTCTGTTTTAAGTCCGGTTTCCAAGGAGATTTCCGACGCTGATCGATCAATCGTCCAGTAAACATCCAGGCAAAAATCGCCAATCACAGCCACCGAAACCTGGGACAAATTATCCAGCGTCGAGACCATCTCAGCGCGGCTCAGTATCTGAAAAGGTTGAAGAACGCGGGATTCCATATCATCAACAGAAATACAAGGTTGAGATTTTTGCAGAATCACTTTCTTGCCTGGCAGCTTGATCCGGGCATGATTCGAGGAATGGCCGCTGGTTGGCTGTTATTTGTCATTATCAAATGCGTATGAGTCGTGTTCGACCGGACACGAATCACCCGGCGGATTGGCCTGAACAGGCGATTGTGTGGATCAAACTATGCCGATAATTATGCTGCACTCACCGCTTATGATAAAGTGAAATGCTGACAATTTGATAAATAGCTGTCGTGTCAGATAAAAAGCCTGTCAGTAACCGCCGGCCATTTTAAGAAGCGCAAAAGTGCAAAATAATCACACCGAACCGTCACATGCACCACTTGGTAAAGCAAAGCCTGTCAGTTTCCGTCCGCGGAACATGGTTTCTAGTTGATATGACTACTTGGATGAATCTCAGCGCCGGGTTTTGTGGCGCGGGCGCTTGAACACAACCACTGCAAAAGGCCTCGCGTTAAACAGATCCTTTTAGTCAGATAAGCTTCCATTTGCATCCGTCCAGGCGGAAGTGAGCGGGCAGACCGTGAGGGATTGGAGGTTGACGGAACCACCCTCCGCCTTCATGGCGATGCCGTTTTCATGCGGCAGGATGAATCGGGTGGATGAAATCTCGCCGTGGTTCACAAATACCTCGACGGAGGTGCGGTCCACCAAAATTTCCACCATCTTGATTTGATCTGAGACGGACGCGGGGGCGGTGCCGGACTCGATGGTTTTGGAAGTCAGGATGACCGGGATGCCACGGAGGTTGAAGATCAGTCTGGCACCGGCGGAAATGCTCACTTCCGCCCGGAGGTGAAACAAGCGCCCCGACGGCTCCAACGGCAGAACCTCGCCGGTCCGCAACGTGCGATTTGTCCATGAATCCTGGCCATGATGGAGCAGCTCAATTTCCTTGATGGGTTCGCGGAAGATCCGGGGACCATTCGGCGTACTGCGCAGCGTTAGTTGGCACGGAAAAGAAACCTGCTGATTGAACGGCATCTCCGGAAACGTGGAGTCCCGCATCCACGCGGCCTGAATTCTCCGCCCATCGCCCGTATCCGTATTGCCCCAGGTTTGCGTGGCGTAGAAATTAGGGCCGATGTCACAGGGAAAGCGCGCCGTTTCTTCCTTGAATTGGGTGCCGTCAAACGTGCCGAGCGAGTACTGACCATTGCCTTGAATCAACACCCATTTCAGGTGGTCGTGATTCCCATCCACTGGCAGTTCAAAAAAATCAGGGCACTCAAAGCTGTCCGGAATGGGGTGTTGCGCGTCTTTCCAGGCCAGAAGATTCGTGGAGGTAAAGACGTGATATTGGTTGTTTCCATACATCATCATGACCCAATGATTGCCCGGCGCATACCAGAAGACTTTGGGATCGCGTTCGGGGTAGACGAGTATGGGATTCTTCTCATAACGTTTCCAAGTGCGCCCGTGATCCAAGCTATAGCAGATGCAATGCGTGCGCTGGTCGTTGCGCGTCCAGAACGCGACCATCGGCGGGTTTGCTTTGTCGGGAGACAAGCCTGAAGTGTTGTTATAATCCACCACGCAGGTTCCGGATTGATCACCCGTCTCCGACTTCTCCTCCCAGAATGCGGGCTCCAGTTCGGTCCAGTGAACCAAATCGCGGCTCACAGCATGAATCCAGCATTTCCACCAGCGCTGCGCGAACAGGTGATACTCACCGTCGTAATAAATCAGGCCATTCAGGTCATTAAGCCACCCTTCCTCCTTCGGCCCCGGATTGAGTCTGTTCATCGTCCACTGGCGCGCCGTGAAATGAAACTGCGGGCGCAATGACTCCTGGTAAAGCGGCCCGGTCACGACCGGCAAACGTTCCGGTGCATCGGTCTGAACAATATGCTCCACGTTGATGTGTCCCCAATCGCCCGTTGCCTCGTCCACAATTTGCACTTGTGCCTTTTGGCCAAGGAACGGGCGCACGTCCCAGCTGGCCGGCACCAGGCGATCACTTCGCCAACCCGTCGCACTGCGCACGATTTTGCCGTGAATGACCAGGTTGATGCAGGTGTCGTGCTCGTAATCGCCGCCACTGATGCGAAATGAAATATACTTCCGCGCGACCTTGAACTCTGGCGAGGTGAGCGATCCCCTTGGCCCGTCACCGGCAACCTCGCTGCTCACGATTTGGTGGTCGCGGGCGTTTTCAATTCCTAACTTGGCGAACTGCGCGGCGGCCGCCGGACCCGAATTGAACGCGGTTCCCGTCAGCTTCCAGTCCCCGTAGTTCGTGGCGCCAAAGCGACCGATGGGCAGCTCGCCTGCGCGGCAGTTGACAACGAAAGTCAGACTGATTGCCAAGACCGATAAGTTGAAGCGGTTTGTGATTGCTACGTAAGTTCTCATGGGATCATCAGTTAAAAGGCTGGGGTTTTTCGATCTTCTTTTCCATGTCTTCCAAGGCAATCCGCTTGGTCTCGGGGTAGAACCACCACACCACCGCCACCTGAACAATCATCATCACCGCAAAGAAGGTAAAGGGAGCACCCGCGTGGGGCTGCCCGGCATTCTTGGCGAAGATAGGAAAGGTCCATGATATAATCATGGCCATGAACCAATGCGTGGAACTGCCCAAGGTCTGTCCTTTGGCCCGAACCGCGTTCGGAAAAACCTCGCTGATATAGACCCAGATGACGGCGCCCTGCCCGAATGCATGGCAAATAATGTAACCCACCAGCAGCCAGAGGAGCAGGCCATGATGTCCGGTGCCGTTGAAAATCCAGGCAATCCCGGCGAGGGTCACCCCCGTGCCCACCGCGCCCCAAATCAGCAGCGGTTTCCGGCCGCCACGGTCTATGATCACCATGCCTGCCATGGTCGCGAGCAGGTTGGCGAGTCCAACGACGACCGACTGCATGTCCCCGGAGACCTTGGTAAACCCGGCCATCGAGAAGATGGGGTTTAAGTAATACATCAGGGCATTGATTCCATCCAGTTGATTGAACATGGCCACGGTGATGGCAAGGAATATGGGCTTGGCATAGGCGCGACAAAACAGCGGTTCCACTTTCCCGCGAAATTCCTGGTGCAGTGACTCGCGGATCGCTGCTATCTGCGTCGGCACGTCCAATGTGCCGAGGCTATGCAATACCTTGGTCGCTTCGGCCTCGCCTCCCTTCATCATCAACCAGCGTGGGCTGCGCGGGATGAAAAAGAGCAGGATAAAAAAGGCCACTGCCGGCACGGCTTGGACACCGAGCTTCCAACGCCATTCCAGCTCGCCAAAACCCAGCCGGCCGATACCGAAGTTCGATACAAATGCGAGCAACACGCCAATCACTATGTTCAACTGGAAAAAAGCCACCAGCCGGCCACGCCACTGGGCGGGTGAAATCTCTGCCAGGTAAAGCGGTCCCAGAACGGATGAAGCACCCACCGCAATTCCGCCGATGATCCGGAAGGTGATCAAGGGCCAGAAGCCCCAAGACAAGGCACACCCCACGGCACAGATGATATAAAGCGCCCCCGCCACCTTGAGTGAATCACGGCGTCCGTAGCGATCTCCCGGGCGGGCGGCAGCCAGCGCGCCGATCACCGTGCCGATGATGGCTGACGCGGTCATGAAACCCTGCCAAAAACTACCAAGTTGGAACACCGCCACCAGCCTCGCCGGCAAAGGCAGCGAGGACATCCAGGAATTCTGCCAAAAACCATCGAGTTGGAACACGTCCTTTAACTGGGTCTGGCAACCCGAAATCACTATGGTATCGAAGCCAAAGAGGAGTCCGCCAAGTGCCGCGACCAGCGTGGCACAAAGCAGCGTGGAGTTGATTTTTATCGGGCCGGCGTCAGCCGCAGTTCCGGTTTGGGCCTTTTTCAAGGGTCCGGGGGATGAGAGCTTGTCGGGGATGGCCATGATTTGCCGGTGAGTCTGGAACTGACTGGTATTGGAGGGCAAGGTAAAAGTTGACACGTGCCAACAAAGCTGTAAGGTCAGCTTGGAATCGGCAACTGACCACATTTAACATGGAACCTTTGCTTAAACACCGCACCATTTCACGGCAACTGACCACCGAAATCATCGCCGGAAAGTACAGCAAAACCGGCCGCCTGCCCAGCGAGGCCCAACTTGTAAAACAATTTGGCGTTTCCCGCCCCACCGTCGGGCGGGCCATGCGGGAACTCCAGGAGCAGGG
>Ga0182030_10019316_pt1 | contig 12986 bp, 13 predicted proteins | sample 812S3MmetaG_FD_121299 | JGI IMG/M metagenome (GOLD analysis project Ga0182030, IMG submission 121299) | Permafrost microbial communities from Stordalen Mire, Sweden - 812S3M metaG (Illumina Assembly) | ecosystem: Environmental > Terrestrial > Soil > Wetlands > Permafrost | place: Sweden... | reverse complement strand
TCGCATCGTTGGCGACCCAGGCGGCGACCGACGTACCGGCCAGGACGCCAGGCAGGATGCTGTCACGCTGAGCCGCCGTTCCCCTGCGGGCCAGTGCACCAGCCACGACGTTCATAGCGACGAAGGGTCCGGGCTGGAGCCGTCCGCCCCGCTCTTCGGCGACGATGGCAGCGTCTCGCAAGCCCTCACCCGAGATGCTGCCGCCACCGAGCTCCTCGGGCACGAGCAGCGAGAACCAACCGAGTTCGGCGGCGGCCTGCAGATAGCCCGGTGGGAGGTCGGTCCCTCCACCCCCGTCGAAGAGCTGGCGGACCGTCTCGAGGGGACACGCGGCCTCCATGAACCTGACCGCTGTGTCCCGAAGGAGTTCTTGATCGTCGGTGAGTGTGAGTTCCATGCGCGAATCCCCGGTTCAGGAGCGTTATGCCCAGCTACGTTCGCGGCACTGTATATGCACTCGAACCGCCCCGTCAGATGCGTGCGCGATCTGGTCTGGCGTCGTTTGCACGTGCGGGCTTGTGATCACCCCGCTTCGCCGGAGCCGTCAGGGGCCTTGAAGAGGAAGTCCTCCATCATCGTGCGGCTTGCCGCGTCGACGTACTCGAATCTCACGCCGAGAGGATCGCGATGATACGAGAACATGCGAGGTACCTCTTGGCCGGCACGACCACAGATCTCGAGCGGGCAGGCGCCCCCTTCGAGGGTTCGCGCATCGCCTGCCAGGGAATCGGAGAAGAATCCGATGTGATGGAGGTTGGAGTACGCATTGCAGACCCAGGGAGTTCCCGGCCGTTCCTCCACGAGCTCGAGATGCGGGGCCTTGGTCGAGTAGCAGAGTTTGAGGGAGATCACCTTGTCGGCGCCCGACGCATCGCGAACTTCGGTGTCCGATTCGATGGTCGGGCCCCATTCGACTCCCAGGAGCGACGAGAGTCGCTCACGCGCAACCTCAATCTCGGGGACGACGATGCCCACGTGGAACATCTCGCTCAAGCTCATTGCGCTTCCCTCCGATGCGTGCGGTCTCACGGAACTCTTGCACGTTGTCTACGCCTGCGTCGGAGTCGAAGACCCGGCAGAGGCCCACCCCATTCTGCCGACGGCGGAGGTTGCGACCTGTGTCCCCGGAGGCCGGCCACCGACGGTTGCGAGGCGTCCTTCTCCCCGCCCGGTGGCACGTGGAGGAGGGCCAAGTGCTACCTTCGTCCCGTGGATGCCGATGAGTTGATCCTGATTAGCGTCGATGATCACATCGCCGAACCCCCTGACATGTTCGATCGGCACCTGTCGGCCCGGTACAAGGACCTTGCGCCCCGTGTCCTCGAAGATGGTGACGGGGTCCAACAGTGGTATTACGGCGATGTGCGGGGTAGGAACCTCGGCCTCAACGCGGTGGCGGGCAAGCCGCCGGAATTCTTCAATATCGACGCCAATCGCTACGAAGAGATGCGTCCGGGTTGCTATGACGTGCACCAGCGGGTGCAGGACATGAACGCGGGAGGGCAGCTCGCCGGTCTCAACTTTCCGAACTGGACCGGCTTCTCCGGACAGGTGCTGAACCAAGGCCCGGATCCACAGGTGAACGAAGTCATGATTCGGGCTTACAACGACTGGCATGTCGACGAGTGGTGCGGTGCCTATCCTGACCGGTTCATCCCGTGCGGACTGTTGCCGCTCTTCGACGCCGAGCTTGCGGCAAAGGAGATCCACCGGCTTGCCGCCAAGGGCTGTCATGCCGTGACGTTCTCGGAGAATCCCGAAGCATTGGGTATGCCGAGCATTCACTCGAGGGCTTGGGACCCGCTCTTTGCGGCGGCGGTCGACGAGGGCACGGTGCTCTGTTGCCATGTGGGCTCCTCCTCGCGGACATTCCACACGGCCCAGGATGCTCCGCCCAGCGTGGCGATGACGTTGTCACCGGTGTCCTCCATCCTCACCCTCGCCGATCTGATCTGGTGCGACGCTTTCCAGCGGTTTCCCGATCTCATGTTCTCGCTCACTGAAGGTGATATCGGATGGATTCCCTATTTCCTCTGGCGGGCTGAACACGTACTCGATCGACACCACGGGTGGACAGGTCACACGTTTCCCGAAGGGACCGAAGGACCGTCAGATGTCTTCCGCCATAATATTCTCTGCTGTTTCATCAAAGAGCCGATTGGTCTGGCCAATCTCGAGCACTTCAATATCGACAATGTCTGTTGGGAATCCGACTTCCCCCACTCCGACGGTACATGGCCCGAAGCGCCAGAGGTGCTCTCCGCGGTCCTCAATGGCCTTGACGAGACGCAGATCGACAAGATCACGCACGCCAACGCCATGCGTCACTACCAGTTCGATCCGTTCAGCAGCCGGAGCAAGGACGAGTGCCGGGTGGGTGCGCTGCGAGCGGCATCACCCGACGTGGACACCGTGACTCGGGTTGGCCGACCCGCCGATGACCGGGACCTGGTCGCCTGGTCCAAAATCAGCGCCCGCGTGGCCGCGAACCGCTGAGTGGCAAGGGCCAGACTGGGCTGAGAATGTTCCCGGCGTTGTCGTGAGCAGGGTGCACGAAGTGGGAGGAATGCTGAAAGGGGTTGGGTCATGACCGGAGGATCCCCATACTTCACGGCGCGGAGTGCAAAATGCCCGCGGTAACGGTCGACGACATGACGGTACTCCCTCGGATTCCGGACCCCGACGTCGCAGGTGCGACAGAGCGGCCGCTCACGTCGGTCACGACCGCCCCGAGCGGTGTGGAAGGAGAAGGGTTCCCGGTGCGCCGGGCCTTCGCCGGGCTGAGCCTTCAACAGCTTGACCCGTTTGTCCACATGGACCAGATGGGCGAAGTGGACTATGCACCCGGGGAACCAAAGGGAACTCCGTGGCATCCACACCGCGGCTTCGAGACGGTGACGTACATGATCGACGGCACCTTCCAGCATCAGGACTCACATGGCGGCGGCGGGCTCATCGCCGATGGGGCAACGCAATGGATGACCGCAGGCGCCGGGATCCTCCACATCGAGACGCCGCCCGAAGCGCTCGTCGTCGCCGGTGGGGTCTTTCACGGCATTCAGCTCTGGGTGAACCTTGCGGCGAAAGACAAGTTCATCGCTCCGGCGTACCAGGGACTCGAGGCTGCTGACGTCGCCCTCTTGGCTTCGCACGACGGAGGCGCGCTGGTGCGGGTGATCGCAGGCGAGCTCGCGGGCGTGCGCGGTCCCGGATCGACCCATTCGCCCATGGCGCTCGTGCATGCCTCTCTTCGTCCTGGTGCGCAGCTGCGGATCCCCTGGAATCCCTCGTTCAACGCCTTGGCCTATGTGCTGGCCGGATCGGGCCGAACGAGCACCGAGGGTCGACCGGTTCACGTCGGGCAGATGTCCGCATTCGGGCCTGGTGAATGGCTTGCCCTCCAAGCGGACGAAAAGCAGGACTCGCGCTCGGCCGATTTCGACGTGCTCATCCTCGGTGGGCGACCAATTGGCGAGCCGGTCGAGCACTACGGGCCGTTCGTCATGAATACGAGAGCGGAGATCCAGCAGGCACTGGACGACTTCGAAGCGGGGCGTTTGGGTCGGATCCCCCCCAACGCGCTGATGCCGCACGTGTATGACCCCAACCCCAGAACGGGGCACACCGGAATCTGAGCCCAACGTGCCGTCGGTTGCCCGGGCCCGTCCGTCCGGGCTCCCGCCTGTCGCAGTGCCAGCCCGTGCGTGGCTGGATCCCCGGTACGGTGAGGTCACGGCACCCGCCGCGGAAGTTGGGTTGAGAGTTGAGAAAGGAAACGACGATGGCATCCGACACAGACGAGGTCGCACAGGCGGTTGCGGACTTGACGCATGCAATGACCGGGCTCGTACGGGTCATTGACGACAAAGGTCCCGAGGCCGTCGCAAGCCATATCTCGGATGCGTTCTCGGAGGCTCTCGCCGAGCTCGTCGCTCGTCTGGATGCCATCCGGGGGTTCACCAGCTGAGCGACAACTGCCCCGGCGGGCAGGCGTGCGTCGGGTCATCCGGAAGGGCGCTACCGTTCCACCCGTGAACGAGTGGCCCGAGGATTGGCATCCCGTGAACGCCGAAGAGGCGCAGGAATACGTCGACGCACATCAAAATGGTGGCGGAGACGCCGAACTGCTCGAAGAGTGCCAGTCGTTTCTCCCTATCAATCCTCGCCCCTCGTAGCTCAGCGCATCGACACTCGCACCTCCGCTCCCAGCCCGGCCAGGTCCCTCGCGCTGGCGTGGGCCCGTGCCCTCGTGGCTTGTCACCCTGGACTGACGATTGGCGGCGATGTGCGGGCGAGAATAATGGCAGTTAATGTCATCAGTCAGGATGAGACTTTCGACAGTTCATGTAATTCAAGGAGGGCCCCATGGTGGCGGATGCAGTGGCGACCGAAACGCTCGAATTGCCCAGGAGCGGCCTCGCTGTGCGCAAAAAGGAACGAACAAGGCGACAACTGGCCGAGGCGGCCGCCGAATTGTTCTCTGAGCGGGGGTACGCGGGAACCACCATCGACGACATCGCTGCCGCGGTCGATGTCTCGCCGCGCACCTTCTTCCGCTACTTCCCGACCAAGGAGGACCTGGTTGTCGCCATCGGCGCGACCAGTTTGGACCTCTTCCTCGAGGCGCTCCGCGATCGGCCACCCGAAGAGTCCTTGCAGGTGGCGCTGAGAGCAGCAGTCGGCCAGTCGCTGGCCTCGGGGTGGGAGGACACCATGAAGGTGCGTTCCTTCTTGACCCTTCTCCGCGAGACACCTGCACTCAGGGCGCGCTGGCTAGAGGAGGCCTATGGCAAGCGCGATCTCATGGCGGAGGTCATCGCGGAACGAACCGACACCGATCCTTGCGAGTTGCGCAATCTCCTCATAGCGGGCGCCATCACCTTGACCATCAATACGGCCCTGCAGGCGTGGGCCGATCAGGACGCTGAATCTGACGCATCTTCGTTCGTCTATCGCGGACTGACCGAGTTGGCCCTGCCACTTCTCCCGAACTAGTCAGCGCTTCATGTACATCGTTTTTTCATCAGGAGCCATGTGACGTCCCTCGCTTCGAGAACACGGGGCCTTCCGACCGACGAGGTTTCCTTCGACGGAGGGGACCGCCTCACCAGGCGTCAATGGTTGGCGCTCGGCGTCATGTGCTTCACCGTTCTGCTTATCTCACTGGACCAGACCGTGCTCAATGTCGCCTTGCCGACATTGGTCAAAGATCTGCACCCCACGAGCAGCGGGTTGCAGTGGATTGCCGACGGGTACACCCTCACCACTGCGGTCTTCCTCCTCTTCGGTGGGGCTTTGGGCGACCGATTCGGGAGGCGACGACTCTTCCTCACCGGCGTCGCCGTCTTTGGCGGAGGCTCCCTGGCCTGCGCGCTCGTTGACTCCACCGGGCCACTCATTGCGGCCCGCGCCGTCATGGGGTTCGGCGCAGCCTTGCTCATGCCGGCAACCCTGGCCATCATTGCGTCGACATTTTCCGGGCGTCGCCGGGCGCGGGCCATAGGGATATGGGCCGGGGTGAGCGGCATCGGTGCCGCGGCAGGCCCCCTCCTCGGGGGGTGGCTCCTGCAGCACTTCTGGTGGGGATCGGTCTTTCTCATCAATGTCCCGGTGGCGGCCATGGCATTCGTGGGAGGCATCTTGGTGCTGAGCGAAAGTCGCGCCGCCAAGCGCCCGAATCTCGATCCGGTGGGAGTGGTTCTCTCGTCCTTGGGGCTCACAGCACTCACCTACGGGTTCATCGTGAGCTCGTCGGATGGCTGGGCGTCGATGCAGGTCGCAAGTTCCCTGACGCTGGCCGTGGTCCTGTTGACGGTGTTCATCGTGTGGGACCGCCGGCGAGTGAACCCTTTCCTCGACCTGCGGCTCTTCGCGAATCGTACGTTTTCCTCGGCCCTCGGGGCCGTGACCGCGGTCTTCTTCGTCATGTTCGGGGTGAGTTATCTCGTCAGCCAATACATTCAATTCGTGCTGGGCGCCGATCCTTTCGGGGTCGGAATCCGGTTTATTCCTTCCGCTGCCGCCAGCCTTCTAGGGAGCAATGTGGCGGCCCGGCTCACGGCGCGCTTTGGGCTCCGATCGATCATGCTCGTCGGTATGGTGCTGGTCACCGGCGGGCTGGTGACGTTGTCAACCTTGTCGGTCACATCGGGATACCTGCCCGTGGGAATCACCTTCGTCCTGGTGGGTTTTGGGATGGGTCTGGTGATTGCTCCTGCGTCCAACGCGATTGTGGGGACCCTGCCACCCGACAAGATCGGAGCGGGTTCTGGTCTTCGTGCCATGGTGCAGTTGTTGGGCGGCGCTTTCGGAGTGGCAATCGTGGGCAGCTTGGCCGTGGGCGTCTATCGGTCTGACATCCAAAAGGCGTTCGAGGGTCCGCTGCGCCATGTGCCCGCCGCCTCTCGCTCGGCGATCCAAAGCCAGATCGGGGATGCGGTAGGTGTCGCGGCCAAGCTTCCTGACGACCTTGGCCAAGCGACGAGGGAGGCGGCGAACCAAGCTTTCGTCCATGGCCTGCATCTCGCCGCCCTTGTCGGCCTCGTGGTCATGTGCGTCGCCGTCCTGTCGACCGCCATCTACGTGCCGTCTCGAGTCACGATGTCCGATGACGTCGAGGACGATGTCGCAGTGCACATGTAGCTCACTCGAAGCCCGGTGGCCTTGGCCCATGCCCGAAGAGGTGAAGTATGACAACCGCAAATGACGCCACGGATCTCGAAGCCGCCCTCCTCGGCCTTTCCCGCGACGGGTTCGCCGTGGTGCCGGACGTGTTGTCCGACACCGAGGTGCAGCGCGTGCGCACAAGGCTCGTCGAGGTGGCTCGGTTGGAACGGACGGCGGGCATCGACCGCAATCCGAAATGGGAGGACGGGCCAAATAACCAGCGCGTGTTCGGGTTGCTCAACCAGGGGATCGAGTTCGCCGATCTGCTCGAACACCCGGTGGCGATGGTCCTTGTGGCCCACCTTCTCGATCCGACGTTCCTCGTGTCCAGCCTCACCGCCAATATCACCGGGCCGGGCGGCCATCCGATGTACCTGCACTACGACCAGGATTACGTCCCGCCGCCGTGGCCGCCCTTCCCCCTGGTGGCGAACATTATCTGGATGCTCGATGACTTCACCGAGGAAAACGGTGCGACGAGGTTCATCCCTGGGTCTCATCTCGAGGACCACACCGGGTGGACCCCCGAAGTCATGCAGCAGCGAAGCGGAGAGACGGTGGCAGTCGGTGGTCGAGCCGGGTCCCTCGTGTGTCTGGACGGTCGTGTGTTGCATCAGACGGGTGCCAATGCGACGGTCGACCAGCTGCGTCATGGCGTCATTGCCTACTACTGCCAGCCCTGGATCCGGCAGCAGGAGAACGCCTCGCTGTCGATCCTGCCCGAAGTCTGGCCGACCCTCTCGGCACGCGTGCGCGAGCTCATCGGGTTGCAGATGTACCACGGTCTCGGTTGTGTCTCGGGACCCACGCAGAGAGGGTTCAGGTACTGACAAACCGAGTTCCGGCACGTTCGCCGAGGGCCGACAGACGCTTAGTTGAAGCGGGCACGCATGCTGAGAGCTCGGGTGCGGAGTAACCGTCCCGCCTCGTCCGGGAGGCCGGGGCTGAGGGCCGCCTCCTCGAGGAGTGCGGCCGCGTCGTCGTAGCACCCCAGTGCAGCGAGACCATCGGCCAGGGCGACATGCTCGGCCAGTGACTGCCCGGGAATAGCGGCCCGCAGGCGGGTGACCCAACGCACGCTTTCAGTTTTCCCTCGCCGCCGAAAGCTGTGATCGAGGTTGGCCAACATGCGGGCCAGGATGGCCCGCGTCCCCACGGAGGCGAGCATGTGGTCGGGGAGGTCGACCTCCGCTCCGGCGACAGAGTGCAACAGTCGGGCGCATTCCGCTCGATCGAGGCGTATCCCCCCCGAGAAGGCATCGATGAGAAGGTCCGGGTGAGCGGGATCCCGGACCAGGAAATGACCGGGCATCCCGACCCCGGCGAGTGAGACGCCACAGCGACGTCCGATCTCCATGAGGAGAACGGAGATCGAGATCGGGATACCAAGGCGGCGATCGAGCACCTGGTCGAGATACGAGTTCCGGGGGTCATCGTACGTCTGGACGTCGCCTCGGACGCCGAGTGTCTCGAACACGAAGGCGCAGACCGCATCAACATCGGCCTGTCCCAGCTGTGCCGAGAGTGCATCGAGCCGCTCCAGTTGCGCGGCCACATCGAGGGAGGGGTCGGCATGAGCGGCGATCAACAGCGCGGCCTCGTCGAGGGGGATGCCGGCCTCCCGGCGCGCCATTAGTTCTCGCCATCTCGCCGTGTGCTGCACGGGAAAGACTGTACAAGCGACAGCTTCGACGTCTCCCCTCTCTTTTGCGGTCTCGTGACAATCCAGTGAATCGAGAACTCTCGTCATCCAACTCCCGGTGCGTACCGAATGGCACCTAGGGAAATCGCACGTTGACGCGAGTGACGAGGGTCTCTTCGTCACCCCGCTGATCGGACCCGTTCACCCGTCAATGCAAGGAGCACATGATGTCGAACATCAGCCGGCGACACTTTCTGAGAAACGCGTCCATCGGAGCAGCCGCCACAGGCGTCGCCGCAGCCGGAGGTCTGAGCCTCCTGACCGGGGTCAGTGGCGCCGACGCCGTCACACCACCGCCCACGACACCCCCCGAACCGCTGCTCGAGGGCTCGGGTGTGGTGGCCCACGTCGTTGACGCCAAGGCGGGGACCATCTCCATCTTCGTCGGAACGAAGCAGATCGATTACACCAACCAAGCCCTGGCGCAGGAGCTCGTCAAAGCCACACAGTAGGCCCGCTACAGCGACCCACTCTCGTCACTACCCCTCATGAGGTGAACTGAACATGTCGTCCCACAGAGAAGCACCGGCCATTTCCAAGGATCCAGCGGCCGACAGCACGGACCTGTACGCGTTCGTCAGTCCGGACCGCCCAGAAACGGTCACGATCATCGCCAACTACGTGCCGCTGCAATCCCCGGACGGCGGACCGAACTTCTTCGAGTTCGGCGCCAAGACGGTCGTCGGCAACGCGCCGCCGGTCGGGGACGATGTGCTCTATCAGATCCACATCGACAACACCGGGACCGGGATCCCCTCCATCACCTACCAGTTCGAGTTCACGACGACGATCCTCGATCCGAACACGTTCCTCTACGCCACCGGGCCGATCACGTATTCGCCCTCCACGGGCTACAGCTCCACCTGGAACCGTCGGCAGACCTACAGGATCACAAGGATCGACATCGACCCTGTCACCGGGCACACCACGTCAACGCCCATCGGCCCCTTTTGGGAAAGGGGTGGAGCGTTCGCGTGTCCCCCCTGCAATGTCGGCATTCGTACCACGCCGAATTACGCGTCCCTGTCGGCCCCGGCGGTGTACCACCTGCCGGATGGTCTCACCGTCTTCGCCGGTCAGCGAGCCGACGGCTTCTTCGTCGACCTCGGCTCCATCTTCGACCTCGGTGATCTCAGGCCGCTCTCGGGTGACCAGTTGATTCCGGGCTCCAACGCGCCTGGCATCAATTCGCTGGCGGGTGTCAACGTCCATTCGATCGCGCTGCAGATTCCCATCAGTTCGCTGACCTCGGATGGAGCGCCGTTGACGCAGGGATCGAGCGACCCCCATGCCGTCATAGGGGTCTATACGACGGCGCACCGCCAAACAGTGCGCATCTTCAATCCAACGACGGGTGCCACCACGGCTGCCGGGCCCTACGACCAGGTGTCACGTTTGGGCAGCCCCCTCGTGAACGAGGTCGTCGTTCCCATGGCCTCGAAGGACTATTGGAACAGCCAACAACCACGTAACGACAGCCAATTCGCCGCCGCGGTCGAGCATCCCGAATTGCAGAACCTCTTGCCGGTTCTCTACCCGGGCGCTTTTCCCCACTTGGCCGCGTACACCAAGCCCAGAGCCGACCTCGTCGCGATTTTCGCCACGGGCATTCCGGGCAGCGTCATCGGTGCTCCCTTCGGCGTGGGGACCTACCAGGGTGGAAAGGTCATAGCGGAGATGCTGCGCCTGAACATGGGTGTGCCTCCGACGTCGAGCAACGGCACGCAACCGGGCAAAAGCAACCTCGGCCTCCTCGGCAACGACCTGGCGGGCTATCCCAACGGTCGGCGTCCCACCGACGACGTGGTCACCATTGCCCTCAAGGCCGTGGCGGGAGCGACGATCCCACTGGTCGATCCCAGCTTCACCCCGGACGCGGCGGTCGCGGCAGTGACGCAGGGGGTCACGGCAAGCCCCCGGGCCTATCAGGCGACGTTTCCCTACCTGGCCGACCCCCACGGGGGCTTCTCGAACCCACCGACCACACCCGCCTACAACCCGAATCCCGAGCTCTAGGGTCATGACCGACCACCATCACCCCCATTACCCCGTTGAAGCGCCCTTTGTGGACGATGGACCGGCGCAGGGTCCGCCCGAGGCACTCGTCCTCGACATAGGGGACGGCATCGGTGCGCTTGTCCTCTATGCCGACGAGTCGTGTCTCGGTAGGGAGATCGATCTGACGCCGGTCGGCGCACCGAGGTCACACCATCTGCACACGATGATCCGGCGCCGCCGGGCGGTGGGTCGCGAATTCATCGCTGGCGTGTATCCCGAAGTGGTGGAAGGGATCTATACGGTGTGGGGAATCGACGGCCTCCCGATGGGCGAAGTCACCATCGTGGGCGGCCATGTCAGTGAGTTTCGGTCGGGGGATTGCCGCACGCACGGGGTGCACCTCTCGGCGTAGCCATCAGACGCTCCCAGATGTGATCAGGTCGAGGCGAGCCCTTACCTCGGCAAACGCGGCACCGTGAGGATCGATCATGTCCATATGTCCCATGCCGACGAGAGGCACGTACTCGGCCTGGTCGCCGAGAGATTGTGCGAGTCGGACGTAGTCCTCGCTGAGCGAAGCCGGCACGGTCGAGTCGGCTAAACCGTGGAGAAGGAACTGGGGTACGCCCATCGGGAGTGAGGCGGCGGGCGAGCCCCATGCATAGCGCTCCGGGAAACGGTCGGGTTCTCCACCCATCAATGCCTGAACGGCGCCCCCGCCGAGATTGAGCCGGGCTCCCTCGACGAGATCGACCACACCCGCGAGCGAAATGGCAGCAGCTATCCGCACGGGGCTGGTGGTCGGAGGGATCGACGCTCCTGTCGTTCGCGCGGTGGCGGCCCACAGAGCGAGGTGACCTCCCGCCGAATGCCCGCACGTGACGATGCGTTCCACATCCACGTCCTCGACCGTCGCCAGCGCATCGATCGCCCCGGCGACATCTTGAAATGTCTCGGGCCATCCGCCACTGCCAAAGCGGCCCACTCTTCGGTATTCGATGTTGTACGCCGCCCAGCCGTGGGCGACCACGGCCCGGGCCAGGCGGCGCATCAGGTGCTTGGTGTAGATCTGGCGCCAGAAGCCCCCGTGGATGAGGACGACGACCGGTTGGTCGCCCCGCAGCCCCTCAGGCCGCCACAGCTCCGCCGTTTGGGCGTGGTGCGGACCATAGGTGATGTTCGCACGCGGGCTCATGGTGCGGCGAGCACCGATCGGGCGGCGTCGACGACCTGTGCGCGGTGGACGAGCACGGAATCGAGGTCCGTTCGTCGAGCGCTGACGATGCGGTATCCCTCCAACAACCCGCCGACCCGCTGCACGCGCTCGCCGAGTCGCACGCTCACGTACCCGCAGAGTGGTGCGGCCAGTGCGGCCAGAAGGCCGAGCCACGCCCCCAAGGCGCGGCCGACGAAGAAGCCGAGGATGGCGTAGACCAAGGTGAAGGAGGCGAAGCATCCGAGCAGTTTCACGGTGGCCTTCATCCCCTCGTTGCGGGGGGCCTTGGCGACCTGCTTCATGATTTGAAACGGGATGATGTGCACGGCCACGCCTACCAGAGCGACGGGGACGGCAGCCAGAATCTTGACGACGGACCAGGCCGACGAAGCTCGCACATGGCCCCTCCGGTACGCCGCGGCCAGTTGGGAGTCGCTCAGCCCGAGGAGATCGAGATCTCTCCGGTAGGCGGCGAACGTGGCCACAAGTTCGGCCAGATTCTCGTCGCCCGGCCTCGCCTGTGCCACCTGGGCCAGCGCTTCTGCGACGCCGACCTGGTCCGCCAGCGGCACCGGGGAGACGATGCCCTGCGGTTGGCGCACGACTATTTCGGCCACCTGCGACAGCTGCGTGGCCTGCGCCCACGACGCATAACTGGGGCTGACCGCGGAGAGCCGATCGGCCAGATCGAGCGTGAACCGCCGCACCGCCTCGTGGCTGTCCCGTTCGTAGCACTCCCTCCGTCGCGCGACGGGCGCCGGCTGGTCGACGCGCACGAGCGCCCGCGAACGAAAACGCGCCTTCGCGTCGTAGGTGAGTCCGACGGCCACGGTCACGAGATCTGGCGCCCCTCCTTCGATACCACCCTCGAGGGCAATACGTGCCGCCCCCGTCTTGAGTGGTTGAAGTGATGCTTCGTCATGGCTGATCCCTTCGGGGAACACGGCCACAATGCCGCCCTGGGCCAGAATGCGGTCGCAGGTGGCGAAGGCCGAGGCGTTCTGATCGCCGCTGGCACCGTCAATGGCCCGATAGACGGGGACGACTCCGGCGAACTTCAGGAATGGCCAGAGCGGGGCGATCTTGAAGAGGGTCGATTTTCCCAGAAAGCGTGGATACCGACGCAACGTCGCCATCAAGAGGAGGCCGTCAACCAGTCCGTTCGTGTGATTCGCCACGACGACGACGGGTCCGCTCGCGGGCAGATTCTCCCCGCATTCCACCTCGACCTCCTGAAAGAAGACATGGATGAGGAGGCGCGCGAAACCTGTCATTCCCCGGTCCGCCAGCCGTCGCATCTCGCGATGCTAGACAGGGTGGCCGACGGTTTGCGCGGCGGATGAACTTGTCGTCAGATAGAGGCGTGTCACCGCGGCCTCCATTCGTCCTAGCCTCAGGCTCGGG
>Ga0182030_10019315_pt1 | contig 12986 bp, 15 predicted proteins | sample 812S3MmetaG_FD_121299 | JGI IMG/M metagenome (GOLD analysis project Ga0182030, IMG submission 121299) | Permafrost microbial communities from Stordalen Mire, Sweden - 812S3M metaG (Illumina Assembly) | ecosystem: Environmental > Terrestrial > Soil > Wetlands > Permafrost | place: Sweden... | reverse complement strand
TCCTCCACACACTTATGGAGGAGAGGGCCGGGGAGAGGAGGCTCTATGGCTGTGGGTTTCCCATCCGCCCCATCCTTCCCTTTTGTCCCTTATGTCCCTTATGTCCCTCATGTCCCTTATGTCCCTTATGTCCCTTTCACCCTTCCTTCCTTGTAAATCCTTCGCCTTGGCCGGAGATCATCCACGGCGGACTCGTTCTTTCCGCCCGCGCATTCCCGCGCTCCGCCCCAAAATCCGCTCCAATTTCCCCACCGATTCCGCGATCTTCCCCAGATCCTCCAAAGACTTCCTGATTTTGCTCATCGCCGCCATCGCCTTTTCGTAATTTGCCCTCCGGTACGCTTCCCGGATTACGTCTGCAGTTTCAGCCTTTTCACCGACAATCGCCTCCGCCGTGGTCCCGAGCGCCCTGGCGATCAGGATCAGCGTGTCGCCTCCGGGAAGTATTCCGAATAATGCGCGGGAACAAGCGCCAGTCACGTTAAAAGAGGCCCTGATGGCCCCGAGGGCGCAGGACAAAATTCCTCGCCCCCGGTGGTAGGGTTACACCCCATAGCGCCTTTGCACCCTTGGACTACTCTCATCCCATGAATAGCAATAAACTTGTCTTGGAGTCCGGCAAAGCCGGAATTGTGCTGGGCACAGTGCTTATGTTGACTCTGTCAGGATGCGTGGGTTACGTGAGTGGGCCTCGCGTCAGGGTGTACGCACCCCCTCCTCCTGTGGGGATCACATTCGCGGTGCAGGACGATTACGTTTATTACCCCGGCTACGATGTCTATTACAGCAGCAACCTCCATCAATACGCCTACATGGACGGTGGTGTCTGGGTTTCGCGACCGCAGCCGCGCGGCGTCTCGGTGGACATTTTGCTCGCCTCGCCGTCAGTGCGGATGGACTTTCACGATTCCCCGGCCCTGCACCATGCGGCAATCGCACGCCAGTATCCGAGAAATTGGAAGCCGGCCGGAGCGGCTCCAGAGCGCAGGGAGGAGCAGCATGGGGGAAGATAAGGGCGATAGCCAAGAGAACCGCATTCGCGCATTGAATGGATTTTTATGCCAGGAACAATTCTCGTTGTCTTATTGATTTATGTTACGAAGCATTAAAGCGCTGTACCGCGACAATCTCGGAGCGTCGGACGGCGAAATCGGCCATGTCAACGATTTTTATTTCGACGACCACAACTGGGCGGTCCGTTACCTGGTCGCCGACACCGGCGACTGGCTGCCGGGGCGGCAGGTGCTCCTCTCGCCCCATGCCTTCGGGAGCAGTTTCCAGGAGTCCGGGAAATCTCTTCTGGTGAACCTGACCCGCAAACAAATTGAGGGCAGCCCTTCGATTGACTTGCACAAGCCGCTTTCGCGCCAATACGAGGAGGAGTATTACCGGTACTACGGATGGCCTTACTACTGGAGGGGTGAGGGGTTGTGGGGGATGAGCGGCTTTCCCATTTTGGAATTGCCGCCAAACCATGTTTCGGCCAAAGCCGCCTCCGCTGTCCAACCCAAGGGTTCCGACGCCCATCTGCGCAGCACGCGATCTGTGAACGGCTACCACCTCCAGGCCAGCGATGGCATTGTCGGCCACGTCTGTGATTTTATGATGGACCCCAAAAGCTGGGCAATCGCTCAACTGATCGTCAAGACGGGCCACCGGTTTTCAGGCAAAGAGGTCCAGATCCCGGTGGCCAATGTCGAACGCATCAGTTACGAGGAATCCACGGTATTCGTCCGTTTGACCGCCAAAGAGGTCGAACAGAGTTCCCCGCACCTTGAGACCCCTGTCGGCGCGGCAGTTTGAAATCACCCAGTCCATCATCCCGTTATGAAAGACCATAAACACAATCAATTCTTACAGAACCAAAACCAGCAGCCCTCCCGCGCCCCGCAGCCGGCAGCAGTCGCGGACTTGAGCCGAAAGGAAGTGGCTTTTGCGCCGTCCGCGGACGAGGTGGCCAGAAAAGCCTTCTTCACTTATCAGAACGAAGGTTCCCCACAAGGGCGCGACGTCCAGCACTGGCTGGCGGCCGAGGCGCAATTGATCGCCGAACGCAACCTCACCCGGGTCCACGGATTTCACAACAAAACATAGAACATGAAAGCACCCATCCTCCAGCGCACCGAAGCGTCTCAATCTCCGGTTTTCCCAAAAACACTTCACCATTTGCGAGCCAGCTCCGCGGATGCCAGTCCTGCTTCCAAGACTCAAAAGCGGGATAACGTCTTTTCCAAATCCCGCGACACGCGGGAAGACCGGGGCGAGCGTCAGATGAAAACATCGCATAACGCGCAGACATTCAGTCACAGATAGCGATTCAGATACTATGAATGCAAATCCAATGAAAACAGGCCTCTTGACCGAAAACTCCGCCGGCATTGGCACCGTCACGCGGGCGATGGTTCGGGCGCGCGCGGTTGAACTCGCCGTCATCAACGGCCGTTCCCCGCAAGAAGCGTCCAAATCCGATTGGGACCAGGCCAAACGGGAATTGACCGGCGAACCGGATATGGACCCGAATGAACTCCTGCTTGAATCAGCACCCGAATCCGAGCGATGGGACCCAGTGCCGGGTTCTGAAGGCCGCAAAGTGGAAGCCGCCCCCAGTGCCGATGAGGACGATGAGGGGCGCAGCGACAACGAGCGCCTGGTTGAAGAAGGCATGGAAGGAGCCGAGCATGATCAAATGCGCCAGGCCGGCAGAGAGTCCGGAAAGGACGGCAATTGAAACCCGGGAGAGAGCCTTTGGAAATGAATGTATATTTGCGCGCCCTCGTCCGCCTGATCTTTCTTCTGGGGCTTGCCGCGCTCACTGGCGGTTGCGCGGCGGCTGCCGCGCTGCCCGTCGCTTCGATGATCGGTTCTCCCAACGCGGCAGCGCTGGAAATCCACAATAACACCGACGTTCGGTTGCAGGGGAAGAATTTTATTGTGATCAAGACCAACGTCATGGGACAGAGTTCCGGCTTCTCACTGCTTGGCATCCTGACGATTGTTCCCGCAAAATTCACCAAAGCAATGAGCCGGCTTTATGCGCAAGCCGAAATGCAACCGGGCCGGCCTCAGACTCTGGTGAACCTGATCATGGAGAAGGACGCCACCTATTACATCCTCTTTTCCTTCCCGCGAACAGCGATCCGTGCCGATGTCATTGAGTTTATTCCGGAAACCCCCACCGACCTCCAGCCGCGACCGCCGCCGGCAGACGCAAGATACAAAACCGAGTAAATGCCGGGTAGGGTATTACCCCATAGCGAAGGCTGCATCGTCACGGATATTGTATTGAGTATGAAATTTCACATGAATAAGGCGGGCGGTCCCATTGACCGGATCAAGATTGGCCTGACGATCGCAATGCTGACGGCTTTGATGGGCTGCGTTGGTTACGTGGGCGGGGGCTACGGCGGGGCGGTCATCATGCCGGAGCCTGAAGTCGTTCTATTTGGCGGCGTCCGCGACAGGGGTCCCGATGTGCATGCTTTTAGTCAGCGCGGCGTTGCCAGCCGCGCTATGGCGCATCCTGCCAGCGGCGGTGAAGGGCGAAGGCGGTAAGCCGCGCTGCTCTTTGGTTGAAAACAGATTTAATCCACCTATGAAACTCACAAACCCATCCACGCGTTTTCCCCGCGTCTTGGCGATCGTCCTCCTCGCGGGCGTCGGCGGCCTCTTCTCGGCGAATCTTCACGCTGCGGCGCAAGAACAACCGCAGCAGAAACCCGCTGTTGCGCAACGGTTGTTCGCGTCGCCAGACGAGGCTGAAAAAGCTTTGCAGACGGCTACCGCTGCCAAAGATAAGGCCGCTTTGAGTGAAATTTTCGGCCCGCAGGTAAAGGACCTCCTGACCGGCGACGCAGTGCAGGACGCGGACAATGCGCAGGCGTTCGCCACGGCCATGTCGGAGGCCTGCCATCTTGTGAAAGAGGGGGAGGACAAAATTGTTTTTGAGGTTGGCACGAACAACTGGCCGATGGCCATTCCCTTGGTGAGCGCAAACGGCCAATGGCATTTCGACACGGCGGCGGGCAAGGAGGAAATCATCAGCCGGCACATCGGCAAGGACGAACTCTGCGCCATCGGCGTTTGCCGCGCTTACGTGGCAGCGCAACGGCAGTACGTCAGCGCGAATCAGGGCGTGGGTGGAACGGCCAATTACGCGCAGAAATTCAAAAGCACGGCGGGTAAGAGAGACGGCCTCTTCTGGCCCACGGCGGCAAACGAACCCGCCAGCCCGTTCGGGCCTTTGGTGGCCGAAGCCCATGCCGAGGGTTATGTCAACACTACGAACTCCGGACCCCATCCCTTTCACGGCTATTATTTCAGAATTCTCACTCGCCAAGGGCCGGCCGCGCCCGGCGGGAAGAAGGACTACCTCAGCCGCGGCAACCTGACGGGCGGATTCGCGCTGGTGGCGTATCCCGAGCATTGGGACCAGTCGGGCATCATGACTTTTATCATCGCTCAGGACGGCAAGGTTTTTCAGCGCAATTTGGGCGAAAAGACTTCCCGGATCGCCGGGGCGATCAAGGTTTACAATCCGGACCGCGACTGGACGCCGGTGCAGGATGAAGGAGTCTTGAGCGCGGTGTCCGAGAAATAATGCCGGCTGTCTATGCCTCCAATCTGCAACAAGCCATGAACATCCGCCTTCAGACAGCACTGGTTATTCTCGTCTGCACCGCCCTTCAGGCGGGCGCCCAGAATGCAGCCATCGTTTCCCAACCGGCGGCAGCGGGCGAGCTGCTGACACCCGATGCGCTGGACCAGATTCTCAAGCCCATCGCCCTCTATCCCGATCCCTTGCTCGCCGAGGTTTTCACCGCCGCCACTTTGCCCTCTCAAATTGTCCTCGCCGACCGCTACATCGCCCAGGGTGGGGATGTCAACGCGGCCGCCCAGCAGCCCTGGGATCCCAGCATCCAGGCCCTGGCCCATTATCCCACCGTTCTCAAGTGGCTGGACGACAATCTCGCATGGACCACAGATGTCGGCCAGGCTTTTCTCAACCAGCAGCAGGACGTCATGGCTTCCATCCAGCGCCTCCGCGCTCAGGCCCAGGCTGAGGGGAATTTGAAAAGCACACCCCAGGAAAACGTGGTGGCCGACGCTGGCACCGTCGAAATCGAGCCAACCGACCCGACCGTAATTTACGTCCCCGTTTATCCCTGGGATACCATCTATGATGACCCTGGAATCTATTGCACTTTCGGAATCGGTTTTCCCATCGGCCCCTGGTTGGGATACGACTGGGACTGGCGCAATCATCACATCATTGCCTGGGGAGCGGGGCATCCGCGACCCGGCGATTGGTGGCAGCGCGCGCCGGGAAATCGTAAGGTGCCGCAGGGTGTTCCAGTATGGCATCCCGCTTCACGCGTTGCCTCCAGCGCGTCGCGAGGCGCTGATCGCGGATTTGGCGCGGAAACGCGTTCCGCCGCCCGCGTCAACACACCGGCCACCCCCGCTCCGCGGGAAGGCATCCAATCCCGGGAAGGGACTGCCCCGCGAACCGGCGCCACGGCCGCGCCTGGCCGCACGACTGTCAGCGGCGCAAGACCGGAGGCTGCCCCGCGGGAAGCCGCTCCGGAGGCGGTGTCGCGACCGCCTACAGTGTCCAGGCCGGAAGTCCAGACCCGGCCTCCTGCCGAGGCCCGTCCCGCTCCTATCGAGGCGCGTCCCGCTCCTGAAGTTCACGAACAATCCGGGGTCAGCGCGTTTGGCGGGCCGGAGAGTTCATCCGAAGCGCGCCAATCCAGCGACCGCGGTGTTCAGAGCCGCAGCTCGATGTCCGGATCATCAGCCGGTTCCAGTCGAAAGCGGTGAAACAGAACAGCGTCCTAAAATGGAACAAAAAAATAATCAAATGATCCTTCAAAAGTTATCATTCAGCGCCCGCTTTGGCCTGATTTTGCTGGGGCTTGCGGGGTTGTCATTCCCGCCTGTTTCCGCCTGGGCCGGCGACGGGGAACAGCGCTTTGCCTCCCCTGAAGCCGCTGTTGCCGCGCTGGTCGTCGCCGCGCAGGCAAAGGACACCAATGCTCTGCACTCCATTTTCGGCCCGGAAGGGCGCGATTTGGTTTCCCCGGATGCGGTGCAGGCCGGCAATTCGTTTTCCAATTTCGTGCGGCGGTTGACCTGGAAAGCATATTTGGTCCGCAACTCCCAATCCAACATCCTGCTGCAAATTGGCGCGGATGCGTGGCCCTTTCCCATTCCCTTGGCCCAGGCAGGCGGACAATGGTTTTTCGACACCGCGGCGGGCAGGGAGGAAATTCTCAACCGCCGCATCGGCGTCAACGAACTGGCCGCCATCCGTGTCTGCCTGGCTTACGTGGACGCCCAGCGCGAATACGCCAGCCAGCCCCGCCAAGCCGACGACGTCCTCGAATACGCCCAACACCTCCGCAGCACCACCAACACGCGCGATGGCCTCTTTTGGCACACCGAGCCGGACGAAGAACCAAGCCCGCTTGGCCCGTTGATCGCGCAATCCCATGAGGAAGGATACACCCATGCAACCAAAATCATGGGGGAAAACCTGGCCCCGTACCGCGGCTATCGCTTCAAGATTCTGACGCAGCAAGGTTCACACGCGCCTGCCGGCAAATACAAATACATCATCAACGGCCACATGCTGGCTGGATTCGCCCTCGTCGCATGGCCCGAGGAATGGGGCAATTCCGGCGTGATGACATTCATAGTCAACCAGACGGGCAAAGTCTGGCAAAAAAACCTCGGTGCCAAAACCGCCACCCTTGCCGCCTCCATGACCGCCTACGACCCCGACCCCACCTGGAAGCCAGCCTCACCGGACTCCCCTTCAAACTAGAATCCGATCCTCCATCGCGCTGACCCGTGCCACTAATGAAAGAACAACCAACCGGATTCAAGACGGGGTCGGTTATCGGTGGTGCTCGCTAGCGGGGAAGGCAGCGAGGCCGCGAAGCGAGCGGGTCAGGAGTTTGGATTGGGTTGTGCGGCCTTTGCCCATTGGCCGTTCCTCCTGTTCAATTTCTTTGAAATGTCTTACCCTTTTCGTTTCCTTCTGTTCAAATCCTTTGGTTGCGGCTTGCCTCGCTGTGGCTTTGGCCGTCGCGTTAAATTGCCCCATCCGCCCGCAAAATTTCCGCTTGACCGCTTCGCGCTTACAGGCTAATCTAACGCAAGTGAAAATGGCAGTGCCATTTGGGGTGGGCGGGATGCAGCTGGAAGCCGAGAGCGGAATGCTCAAAGCCGAACCTTCGGGACATACCCTCGTGTGCCATAATGGCCCACTTTCAGAAACGACCACCCCAGCATTTGGTAAAGAGACAATATGTCCCACAAGCATCCTGGGAAATTCACGATTCACCATGCAAAATTCACCACCCTCTTCAGGCTTAATCCAGGCCGCAGAATCAAGGTAGATAAAGGTTAATCAAGGCTAATCAAGGTAAATCAAGGTAATTAAAGGTAATTAATGGTCAAAGAAAACGACTTTATTGTTGCTCGAAATGGCCGAAAACAACCCCATCAGGCGGTGGCTTTCGCCAGTCCGCTGACGAAGCCTTTGGTGGGACATAATGGCACAGTTATGTGTTTGGCAGGCTCACTTCAACAGCGCCACTGCCTGTTCAATTGTGCCCGCAAACTCCCAATCATGGGATTCCTCGTATATCCGGCATTTGGCGCAGGTATGTTCCGATCCCACCGCGGCATGTCTGAGGGAAAGTTCCTTCGCGGCCTGCATAATTGACAGAACCACCTTGATGATCGGATGCGTCGGCTCTTCGACCGCGCTCAGGTCAACCACGAGCTTGTTCCCGCCAGCGTCCACGATGGCGGTCATCTATGGACAGCCCTTGCTGGCCGAGCAATTTGATCAGACAGTCGTAGTTGCGATGGCCGATGTTGAAGAAACCGGATTTGTCCAGGAATTGGGCTCCGCCGGCCACACAAATTTGCATTTGTGAGTTCACCGCCTTGAGCGCATGGATGGCGCGCAACAAGGCGCCAATCCCGGTATCTACAAACATCGCCGGGCGCTCGGCAGCCTTGGCGGCATTGATTGTCGAATCCGGCAGCATGGCATGCAACAATCCGCCGGCGCGGCAGACGGGATCGTAAATCGTGATGCCCAGACAGGAGCCGAGCGAGTAGGTCGTCAGGATGATGTTCTGATCGTTGGAGACAGCCATGCCGCCGACTCCGACGACGACCTTTCTATCCATGTTCATCACTGCCGCAATGGAAGGGGAAGGCATGGCTAGGCGAGGCTCCTTTGGTAAATGCTGGGCTGCAGATAGCGCAGCGGCAGGTCCAGGCCGTTGAGGCTCTCGGAATGGCCGATGAGGAGATAACCGCCGGGCGCCAGGAAACGGCAAAGTTGGCTGTGCCGGCGTGGTGACGGATGCGGTTGTGGCGCTGGCCGGGACCGGCTCGCCAGCCAGCACCGAGCGCACACGTTCGAGCAAACCGAGTGTGGGCACCCTAATCGGACCGGGTGGCTTGTTGCCGGCCAATTGGGCTGCAATCTCATTACAGAACAACTTGAGCGTATCCCCGCCATCCAATATCAGGTTGATCACCGAAGGCGTAATGGCCAGCTTCCGCAGCCGCGCCTTGTCGAGCAACGACTCAAGCTCATGCGCCAGCGTTTGAATCGCTGTCAGATTCAGAAATCCGGAGCCGCCCTTGAAGGTGTGAAATGCGCGGAAGATGGAGTTCAGAGTGTCCGCGTCGGCGGGATGTTGTTCCAGCACCAGCACGCCGTCCTCGATGTTCTGCAGGTGCTCCCTGGATTCGTTGATGAACTCGGTCAGCAATTCCCCATCCTGCTCCCGGTTGAGCATCAACGGCGGCTCCTCCTTCCCGGAAGCCGGTGATCCAGTCTCAGCCGGTTTTCCCTCCGCCTCTTGCCAGTCGGCGGGAATCGGGGGCGGGGGCTTTTGCGCTTCAAGAGCGGAAATGGCCGCCTGCCACCATTCCGCCCATTCTCCCAGGCGCTTGATTTCGCGCAGGCTGAACACGCCAGTGGAATCGAAGATGGCATTGACCAAACGGCGGGCCACGTTTGTGGCAGGAACCAGCGGCCCGGCTGATGCCTCCTGGCCTGCAAGTTCCTCAATTTGGCCCAGCAGGCTGTTCACAGGCAGCAATCCAAGATCCCGCCCCGGCTCGGCGAAAACCAATTCGGTGGCAATTTTGTTGCCAAGGTCCTTCAGTTTGTCGAATAGTTCTGTGTTCATCTGTCGTCGCTCGGTCAACCGTTTTTGATGCCGGCCACCTCAAGCCCTCTGCGGCACTTGGCGCGGCTGGCGCCAGACCCATCGCCGGATCTCTACTGTCCGGTGTCATGCACCGTCAAAACCTGATTTGAACGCCCATCGAGATTTCCTGGCTGTCGAAATCCCGGTTCGCCGGATTGGCGATGCCATCCTGGGCATTGCGTCCCAAATTGGCTGAATAGCCCAAATCGGCCGCAACATGCGCGCTGAAAGCGTAATGCAAGCCCGCGGAGGGGACATAATCCACATCGTCACGCACGCACGACCCCAAGTTCCCGACGGTATAGTCGGCTTCCAGAAGCCGCGCTCCGACATCCAGGCTGAACCGATCTGTGAATTTGCGCGCATAGCTCAGGCCGTAACTGCTGTCAAAATAAGGTTTTACACCGAGGCAGGAAACAAACCGGAACTGTTTATATTTGAATGACAGCGTGTCTTGCGGAGTCAACGTGGCTGCAAGCGACGCCTCTCCGTAGTAGGTCACCGTATGCCGGTCGTTGACCGGGGCGATGCTCTCGTAATTGCGGAAATCCGGGCCTCCGAGAACTTGCATGTTCAGCCACTTGAAGGGCTTGCCTTCGACACCGAGCAGCACGCGCTGGTAGTCGCTGCCCGAATTGTAGCCTTCAAAACTGTATTTTTCCTGACCCTGGCTCCCGTACCGCCAGCCCAATGTAGCCGCCATGTCGGGACAGAATTTCCAGCCGGCATCGGCGCCGCCGTTCACGTCGTAACGGGTGCAGTAGTTCTGGTAGCCTGAGGGAGTGGAGGCCAGTCTGGGGTCCTTGATTTCCGTCATCATTCCATAGTAGGCCAGCGATGCGCCGGGGCGAATAAACCAATGGTCCCAATCATATTGGGCGCTGATCTTGGAGCGGTCTTGCAACTGCTCGCGTCGCGCATAAGCGTTGATGGTTGCCCAGGCGTTGAACAGATTGCCGGGATAAGAAGGCGCCACCCTGCTGGCATCCACATAGGTGAAGGCATTGTCCAAATTGTACGAGAATGCGTCGTTTTTGCCTGCCGCGGCCAAACTGACCCGATGGGAGTCGTAGTTTTCCGACGGCAGTGAGTGATACATGACAAAGTCCGGCGCATAGGCCAGTGACAGCAACTTCAGAGTATCGTCCGCATCCAGGGCGCGCGCCAAATCGAATCCCACCTTCGGCGAGATCGTGGTGACGAACGACGACTTGTCGTTTAAGGTCGCATCTCCGGCTGGCCGGCTGACGTCCGACATGAAGACATTATCGTCGTAGCTTTCCTTGATGGTCAGGCTGGCGTCCGCAAGCCAGGCCGGCTTCCAAGCCGCGGAGCCTGCACTCCAAGGCGGCGCGGGATCAGCCGCGGCTGTGGCTTCGGGCGCGCAAAGAAGCCCGCAAAGCGCGGCGACATTCCAGAGTAAGGGCCATTTGCAATCAGTGCGGACGGTGGTGCGTTCAGTTGTCATTCTAATCAGAGTGATCCTTGTGTTCGATTCCATGGTTTTTTTGGCAAAGCGGACCCAGCTTAGAATGAAGTGAAGTCGCCTTCCATAGGAATTTCGGATTTTTTGCGGGCTTCTGCGGCTTCCAGCGACATGGAAGCTGGGAGGGAGATCCGTCCATGCCCGTTTCTGCACTTCGTTTCGAATGGAGCGGCGGAAGGTTTCCGCGGCGCGCCGGTCGGCGCCGGCTGCGGCTCGCGGGCATCGCCGGCGGGCGCTACCGCATTTGCACGCCCGACCAGCTTGAGCAACTCGCCAACCACGCTGCGGAGCACGCGGGTCTGCGAGTTCATTTCCTGCGCCGCGCTGGCGCTTTCTTCTGCGCTCGCGGCGTTGCTTTGGACCACCTTGTCCATCTGGGCAACGGCCGTGTTGACTTGGGCAATGCCATCGCTTTGCTCCTTTGATGCAGTGGCGATTTCCGCCACTAATTCGTCCACTTTCCTGACATTGCTGACGATCTCCGTCAGGCTCTGTGCGACTTTCTCGCTCATTTGAACGCCTTGGGATGTCTTGGAGATGGCGGCTTCGATTTTGGCGGCGGTTTCCTTGGCAGCCTGCGCGCTCCTTTGAGCCAGGTTGCGCACTTCGTCCGCCACCACGGCAAAGCCCATGCCGGCCTCGCCAGCACGGGCCGCCTCGACCGCCGCATTGAGCGCGAGGATGTTGGTTTGAAAGGCGATTTCATCAATGGTCTTGATGATCTTGCTGATGTCATCGCTGGAGGATTTGATGTCGTGCATGGCCAGGCTCATTTTCTGCATGTCGCCGGCCCCTGAGTCGGCGGCGGCGCGCGCTGCGTTGGCCAGCCCTTTGGTCGTTTGAGCGTTGTCCGCGTTCCTCTTTGTCATGCTGGCGATTTCCTCCAGCGAGGAGCTGGTTTCTTCGAGCGCGGCGGCTTGTTCGCTCGCCCCCTCCGCCAGCATTTGGCTGGCGGCTGAGACTTGTCCCGATGCGGAGGCAGTTTGTTCGGCTCCCGCGAACAGCTTGTCAGCTTCTTGGCGAAGGATACCCGAAATGCCCCGGGTGGTCAGTATCCCGACTGCCACGCCCACGAGGACGGACAGGATTCCGAGTATCAGCACCGTCCATTGGGATACGAAGATAGTCTGGACAACATCGTGGCCGGCCTTCTCCACGTTGCTCGAAACAATGGCCCGCAGATCTTCGACCACCTTCAAAAAGTTGTTCCCCACATCACCCGCGGAAGTCAGATACTTCTGAACTTCCTCAACTTTGTTCTGCCGGCCGGCGTCCCGGAGCTTCCGGGTTTCATTTAGGTAGGCCTCCAAGAGAGGGCCGGCTTTCGCGTACAGCGCGCGCTGCTCGGATGACTTTGCATATTTATCATAAGCCTGGAGCCAGTCGGAAAGCTGATGTTCCTGCGTCTGGGCTTCCTTTTCAAGACTCTCCCTCTGGACGGGGTCCGTATAGAGGACGTATTTGAAATTGCTCACCCGCAAGAGCGTGACTTCAAATCGAATGTCTCCGGCCAGCCCAAGTTCCGGCGTGCTTCGATTGACAATTCCCGAGACATTGCCCGAGATTTGTTCCGTCTTAATCCAGGAGACAAATACCAGTAAAACGATGCCGAGTGTCACGAGGGTTTGGGCAATGGCGAGTCTCTTTGCAATGGTCCAGTTCTTCATAGTTCTTTCTTGGTTTGGGGGTTGAGGAGGCTTTGGCGTTCGTTGGGGGGGTTAAGCAGCAGTCAGTTGGTTCATCTTGTCGAGCGATCCGTTTTCGGCCACCTTGTCAATGTCCAGCAATGCGATTACGTTGCCTTTGACATTGGCCATTCCGAGAAGGCATTCATTCACCAGTTCCATCCCAAAATCGGGTGTTCTTTGCAGGTCTTCCTCGGTGAGGTTGAGAACCTCCTCCACGCCGTCCACAATAAAGCCCATGTGCTTTGTCTCACGGGAAACGGATTTCACCTCGGCCACAACAACGCAAGTGGCTTCTGTAGACTCGGTGGCGGCGAGGTCAAACCGGATGCGCAGATCCATCACCGGCACAAGTTTCCCGCGCAGGTTGATGACCCCTTTTATGTAGGGCGGCATTTGAGGAACGGGCGTGATTTCCACCAGGCGGATGATTTCCCGCACTTTGAGCACCCAATGCCACTAGCTTTTTGACAGGGATTTTTTGAGCGCATCGCGGGCTTCATCGCGGGTGCCTTTGATTTTGGGGAAGACTTGTGGCTCGTAGTACTGTGCTCGGGGCTCATTTTGACG